>Ga0255760_10004816_pt1 | contig 11658 bp, 10 predicted proteins | sample 071ome_25_FD_179960 | JGI IMG/M metagenome (GOLD analysis project Ga0255760, IMG submission 179960) | Coastal salt marsh microbial communities from the Groves Creek Marsh, Skidaway Island, Georgia - 071410BT metaG (version 2) | ecosystem: Environmental > Aquatic > Marine > Intertidal zone >... | reverse complement strand
CCAATTAATTGATATTTTCACTAGGTTAGTTTGATAAACAAATATACTTAATCAGCTTATATATCTCCATAAATTTTTTGAATTTGAAGAAGTAGATATTTCATATCTAATAGGTAAATTTTCCTTGTCAATCAATTTGGGATCTTTAGTGAGTATTTTCTCTGCACAACTTTTTGCCTCATTTAAGATATCAAAATCATAAATTATATCTGCTAACTTAAATTTTAAAGCTCCACTTTGTTTAGTCCCTAGCAAATCTCCTGGACCTCTCAGTTTAAGATCAACTTCTGCAAGTTTAAATCCATCACTTACTTTAACCATTGTATCAATTCTAATCTTTGAATCTTCAGATAATTTGTCTTTAGTCATTAAAATGCAATAACTCTCATCATTTCCTCTTCCAACCCTTCCTCTTAGCTGATGAAGCTGAGATAATCCAAACCTTTCTGCGCTTTCAATAACCATAACTGATGCATTTGGTACATTAACACCAACTTCAATTACAGTAGTTGAAACTAGAATCTGAGTTTCTTTTTTTATAAATCTACTCATTTCGTAGTCCTTATCTTTTGAATTCATTTTACCGTGAACAATACTAACTTGATATTCAGGTCTAGGAAATTCTCTAACAATGCTATTATACCCATCCATAAGATCTTTGTAATCTAATTTCTCAGATTCATTAATCAGAGGATATACAAGATATACTTGCCTCCCTTTTTTTATTTCTTTTTTTAGAAAACTAAAAACACTGAGTCTGTTTTTATCATATTTATGAACAGTTTTAGTTTCAATTCTTCCAGGAGGTAGCTCTTTGATTGTAGAAATATCAAGATCTCCGTAAATGCTCATTGCTAGAGTTCTTGGAATTGGAGTAGCAGTCATAACTAGAATATGAGGAGCAGGATTATTTTTTTTCCAAAGTTTTGCTCTTTGAGCAACCCCAAATCTGTGCTGTTCATCAATAACGCTTAGCCCGAGATTATTAAATTGAACAATATCTTCCAATATTGCATGAGTACCTATGAGAATATTAATTTTCCCTGATCTTAAATTTCTATGTACTCTTGTCCTATCCCTAGATTTTGTTGAACCAGTTAACAGCTCAATTTCCACATTTAGATTCCTTGTAAGTTCTCTAATTGAATTATAATGTTGGTTAGCAAGAATTTCAGTTGGTGCAAGAATACAGGACTGATAACCATTGTCAATAGCTATTAACATGACCATTAAAGAGACAATTGTTTTTCCTGAGCCAACATCACCTTGAAGTAATCTATTCATCTGTTTTCCATCCCTAAAATCATTTCTAATTTCTTTTATAACTTTCTTTTGATCTTTAGTTAATTCAAAAGGCAATGATTTATTGTAAAAGTCATTTAAATTATTACCAACCTTTTCAAATTTAAATCCGTTAAGCTTTATTATTCTATCGTTCTTAGTTAACTGAAAACCTATTTGATTAAAAAAAAGCTCTTCAAATTTTACTCTTCTTATTGACTTTGATAATAATTCTTGTGATTCAGGTAAGTGAATGTTTATAAGAGCTTGATATCTATCAATAAGGTTATACTCTTTTAATATCGAAGCTGATAGATTTTCTTTTATATGACTTTGGATAGAATTTAAAAGATTAAAAATTATCTTAACAAAGTATTTTTGTGTTACTCCTTCAGCTATTAATTTTTCAGTTGATGAATATATCCCATGAAGTCTTCTGGGAATATTTCTTTCAAAACTTTCTTTTGTCTTTATTTCTGGGTGAGCAATGGAGACTTTATTTCCATACCAGTTTAGTTTACCGTAAATTACATATTCCTTGCCAACTTTTAATGATTCTTCAACCCAGCTAAATCCTCTGTACCAAATTAAGTCAATCTTACCTGTTTCATCATAAAATTCACAATTAAGCCTATCTCTATATCTAACTTTAGTTTTTTGTATTGATTTTATTTTACCAATAATCTGAACCTCTGAGTTATTAACGGGAAGTTGATTGATTTTAAAAAAACTCATTCTGTCTATATATCTGAAAGGGTAGAAGTCTATTAAGTCCTTTACAGTTTTAATATTTAATTCATCATTAAGAAGTTTTGATCTTAAAGGACCAACACCTTTAATAAATTCAACAGATTGATTTAAAAAATCATTATTCACTTTTTAAAAAGTCTAATGCTAAATTTGTCATTACTTTAACTCCAAGAAGCATTGAACTATCATCTATAAAAAATTCAGGTGTATGATGAGCAGGAGCTTCTCTTTTTTCATTTGTATTATAACCACCTAACTCAAACAAAAATCCAGGAATTTCGTTTAAGTAATATGCAAAATCTTCTGCAAGCGTTTTAGCGTTACTAAGTATTACATTTTCGTTACCGGCAGATTTTCTTAGAGATGGAAGCATTCTATCCATAATTTCAGGATCATTGTATGTAATGTCAGCACCATCATCAATTTCAACTATAGCTTTCCCTCCATATGATTCAGCAATTCCTTCTGAAAGTTCAATAATTCTTTTTTTTATGTAATCTCTCATTCCATAATCTAATGATCTAATAGTTCCAACTAAATTCACTTCATTAGGAATAATATTAAATCTATTTCCACCTTCAACTTTTCCAAATGAAATAACTGCTGGTTCTTTTGTTAATTCAGATTCTCTTGATATAATAGTTTGAATGGAATTAATTATCTGAGCAGTAATTATAATAGGATCAACTGCAAGCCAGGGTGTTCCTCCATGAGCTTGAATACCAATTACTTTAATTGTAAATCTTGATGAAGATGCATAAAAGCCTCTTGGCTTATAGTAAACTCTATTCATTGGTAATTGGGCTGCAATATGAAGACCAAAAATTGCATCTACATTTGGATTTTTTAAAACACCCTCTTTAATCATCATTCTTGCACCACCTTCTTCTCCCGGAGGAGGTCCTTCCTCGGCTCCTTGAAAAATAAATTTTACAGTACCCTCAAAATCTCTATTCTTAGATAATATCTCTGCAGCTCCCATTAAAATAGCCATGTGACTATCATGTCCACAAGCATGCATAATTCCATCATTTATTGACATAAAAGGAAGATAGTTTTTTTCTGTAATTGGAAGTGCATCCATATCTGCTCTTAACCCAACCACTTTACCTTTTCTATTTCCTTCTAGTACACCAATCAATCCATTAACTCCAACATTTCTTGTAACTAATATGCCAAGTGATTCTAGATGGTTTGCTATTACTTCAGATGTTCTTAACTCTCTATTTGAGAGCTCAGGATGTTTGTGAAAATCATGCCTCCATGAAATTACTTTTTGCTCAATATTTTGAATTTGTTCTTCAAGAGATTGAGAAAAACTAAATTGAAAAATCAAAATGAATATAATTAATGACAATTTTTTCATAACTATTGATTTAATTAATGATTATAGGGTAATTAAAATTCATTAATTAGTTAAATTTATAATAATGTTAGAAGATAACAAATCTTATCTAAATGATCTTAATGATGCTCAATTGAGCGCAGTTTTGAAGACGGATGGTCCATCAATGGTAATTGCGGGAGCTGGATCAGGTAAAACAAGAGTTTTAACATATAAAATAGTTCACCTTGTCAACAATGGTGTTGATCCATTTGAAATTTTAGCACTTACATTTACTAATAAAGCTGCTCGTGAAATGAAGCTTAGAATTTCATCAATGATTGGTGAAAGTGACTCAAAGAGCATATGGATGGGAACCTTTCATTCCGTTTTTGCTAAAATATTAAGATTTGAGGCTCACAAAATTGGCTTTACCTCTGATTTTACTATATACGATACTCAAGATTCAGAAAGACTTATTTCATCTATCATTAAAGAAATGAACTTAGACAAGGATGTTTACAGATCAAAATCAATTAGAAATAGAATCTCAACTCTTAAAAATAACTTTATAACAGTTAATGGGTATTTTTCTAATAATGAATTAGTTGAGTCTGATAATCTGTCAAGAAAACCTGAGACAGGAAATATTTATAAAGAATATAATGATAGATTGATCAAATCCAACTCAATGGACTTTGATGATTTGCTAATGAAAACTAATGAATTATTAAATAATCATCCTGAAGTCTTAGCAAAGTATCAGGAAAAATTTAAATATATTCTTGTAGATGAGTATCAAGACACAAATAACTCACAATATCTTATAGTAAAATCTTTATCTGATAAATATCAAAATATTTGTGTTGTTGGAGACGATGCTCAAAGTATATATTCATTTAGAGGAGCAAATATTAATAATATCATAAATTTTAGAAATGATTATGAAGATGTCGAGATCTTTAGGCTTGAACAAAATTACAGATCTACAAAAAATATTGTAAATGCTGCCAATTCAGTTATTGATCATAATAAAAATAAAATTGATAAAGAAGTATGGACAGAAAATGATTTTGGGGATAAAGTTCAAATTTCTTCAAATCAATCAGATATTTCTGAGGCTAGGTCCATATGTCAAAAAATACAAACTATAAATGAATCTAATTTGTCAGATATCGCAATACTATATAGAACAAATGCACAATCTAGACCTCTTGAAGATTCATTAAGACTAAATAAAATACCATATAGAATATTTGGTGGTGTTTCATTCTACAATAGAAAAGAAATAAAGGATATTCTTGCATATTTAAGATTAATTATAAATAGTAATGATGAAGAAAGTTTAAAGAGAGTAATAAATTATCCAGTTAGAGGTATTGGTTTAGTTACAATTAATAAAATAATTATTGCTGCTCAAAAAAATAATCTAAGCCTTTATGAAACTATTAAAAAACATAAAGAATTAAATATTTCTTTTTCATCTTCAGTTTCGTTAAAACTTCAAAATTTTATTGATCTAATTGAGGTTTTAAAAATTGAAAATCAAAAATTAAATGCATTTGATTTAACAAAAGAATTAATTAATAAAGTCAAAATTATTGATGAGCTAAAAAAAGATGAATCTCCTGAAGGAATATCAAGGGTTGAAAATGTTCAAGAATTATTAAATGGTATAAGAGATTTTATTGATGACCAAAAAGAGATAGTTGATTCTAATGATAAACTTTCAGAGTTTCTCTCAAATGTCTCACTCTCAACAGACTTTGATATAGAACAGAATGCTGAAGAATATATCTCCTTGATGACACTTCATTTGTCAAAAGGTCTTGAATTTAAGCATGTTTTTATAGTTGGACTTGAAGAAGATCTATTTCCATCTGCTTTAAGTTATAATACACGATCAGAATTAGAGGAAGAAAGAAGGTTGTTTTATGTTGGAATAACTAGGGCAAAACAGAATCTGTATTTATCTTATGCTAATTCTAGATATAGATGGGGAAAACTTATTTACTGTGAAGAAAGTAGATTCATAAATGAGATTGATAAAAATTTTGTCAATATTACAAAACAAGTTGAATTTAAACCAATAGTTAAAGACTTCTCTAAGAAAAAGATAATTTTTAAACCAAAAGGTAACTTAAAAAGAATTCCATCTTCGTCCTCAAATAACAATTCATTTGATATAAATTATTCTGAAGGGGATAAAGTTTCTCATGAGAAATTTGGAAATGGTAAAATAGTCAAAATAGAAGGAACTAACAATGATGCTAGAGCTGTTGTTAATTTTTTAAAATTTGGTGAAAAAAATCTATTACTAAGATTTGCTAAGCTAAATAAATTATAAAAAAAAAGCGTGAATAATATCACGCTTTTTGTAACTAATCAATAATGATATTAGTCAGGTTTGTTATCTGAACTAATTGTATTACTTGGTGCTGTAGAAGGAACATCCATAGTCATTCCCTCTTCAATAAGTTTTGTGAACTGATCAAGTTTAGGAAGAACAATTATTCTGGTCCTTCTGTTAGCAGCTCTTGACACAGAAGAGTCATTGTCAGCTATAGGCATATAAAAACTTCTACCAGCTGCAACTAGTTTTGTTGGATCAACACCGTAATCATTTTGTAAAATTCTTACAACAGAAGTTGCTCTTTTTACAGAAAGATCCCAGTTGTCGAGAACTCCAGGAATAGTTTCAGCTGCTCTTTCTTGATCAATTAGCATATTGTCTGTATGACCTTCTACCATAAATTCAAGATCTGGCTTATCACTAATTACTTTAGCAATTTTTTCTAAAACTTTTTTAGCTCTAGTTGTTACTGTAAAGCTTCCGCTGTTGAAAAGTAGTTTATCTGAAATAGATACATAGACTACTCCTTTTTCAACGTTGATTTCAATATCATCATCGCTAAGGGTTCCAAGTGAACTCTTAAAGCTTTGAACAAGTGCTAGAGTTACAGAGTCTCTCTTGGTAACTGCATCCTGCATTCTTGTAATTATTAAATCTTTTTCTTTAATACTTTCAAGAGATCTTTCAAGATTTTCTGCTCCTTTTTGAGTAAGAGTAGTTAAATTTCCAATATTGTCAATTAAATCTTGATTATAGCTCTTAAAAATTTGTTTTGTTCTGATAATGCAGATAATCTCTCAGATGATGCTGAAAGTTGAGTTTCTGCAGCATTAAGCTTTGCAGTAGCACTATCCAATAATTCTTTTGTGTTTTGCTGAAGGCTTTCTAAGTCTGAGTATTTCTTTTGAGATACACATGATGTAAGAAGTAAACCTAGAACTCCTACAATAAAAATGTTATTTTTCATATCAAAATGTATTGGTTATTAATTAGTCAGATACAAACTTAATATTTTTATGCTAAATTATTGTATTAGAGACTAAAGAAATTTTTCTTTCCTAGAATGAAGTAATTATATACAATACTTTGTATTCCGTAATAGTTTTCTTTTTTTAGAGATTTATCTCTATTCCTTAGAATCATATTAGCTTTTTTAAAATAGCTTAAATGAGCCTTAACAATTGATAGCGAAAGATCTATTCGCGCTAATAGTAAGTATCTGATAGCTGAAATTATATCTAAAATAAATCTAATTAATAGAACATATAATAGTGAATTCAAAGGAAGATTCTTAGTTAGCATCATTAATGAATTCCTGTAATTTAAGTAATTTTTATTAGCTTTTTCTTTTATAGTTGCTGCTCCAACGTGGTATACAACTGAACTAGTAGATGAGAAGCATTCAATTCCTTTATTAAATCCTCTCCAACATAAATCTATTTCTTCCATATGTGCAAAAAAACTTATGTCAAATCCTCCTAATTCATAAAATATTCTTTTTGGAATAAACATACAAGCTCCTGAAGCCCAAAATATTTTACCATCAGAGTACTGATTTATATTTTTTTCTAAAGTGTAAAAAATTCTACCTCTACAGTAAGGGTATCCAAACTTATCTATAAATCCTCCAGATGCACCTGCATATTCAAAATATTCTTTTTTGTTAAAGTTCATTATTGTTGGTTGTACAATTGAATTAGGTTTTTCAATAAATTTTTTCTTGATTGGTTCAAGCCAATTATCAGAAACTTCAACATCATTATTCATGATACATACTATCTCCTCTTTTATTTGTTTTAATCCAAGATTATAACCCTCAGCAAAACCAAAGTTTTCCTTTAATTTAATTATTTGAACTTGAGGAAAGTTTTTTCTTAAAAACTCTACTGAATTATCAGTAGAATTATTATCAATAATATAAATACTTGAATCATTGGATTTCTCAATAACTACTTTTAAATGATTTTTTAGAAGACTTAAACCATTCCAGTTAAGTATAGCTATAGCAATTTTCATCTTTTGTATAAAGTTAAATCTGTTTCTTGTTGATATTCTTTAGTCTCATTATTAAATTTAAAATAAAAGTGAGTTATTCCATTAGTAACTATGATTATTTCACTATGTAATTTAGTATTATATCTCATCACTTGATCAAAATGTTCTTTCTTAATTTTGATATTTGGTGATTTACACTCTACTAGAATTTTTACATCACCTTTATTGTCATATACAACTATATCATATCTTTTTAATACGTTGTTAATGTAAAATGATTTTTCACAATTAATTAAAGATTTTGGATAGTTTTTGGATATTATAAAATGAATAAAATTCTGTCTAACCCATTCCTCAGGATTTAATAAAAGCCATTTCTTTCTTATTTCATCAAATATGAGATTATTGTTATTTTCTTTTTTAATTTTAAATTCAAAAGAAGGAAAATTAAGTTTTTTCATACAATGTCAGAATTTCACAAATTAATTAATGAAATAAATAATGGCAAACTTTCACCAATATATTTGATTCATGGTGATGAAAGTTATTATTCCGATAAAATAATTCAATCAATTACCAATAAAACAATTGGTGAAGATGCAATTGATTTTGATTTTAAAAAGATTTATGCTAAAAAATCAAATGAAAATCAAGAAAATGAGATTGTAGATTTTCTTAAAAGATATCCTCTAGTAGGTGAGTTTAATCTAGTAGTTGTTAAAAACTCTAATAACCTCTCAAATGATTATTCTCTTTTACTTTCTTATATAGAAAACTACGATGCAAAGTCTATTTTAGTACTATCATTTAATGGAACTTTAGATAAAAGAAAAAAGATATATAAAACATGTTTAAAAAATGGAATTGTTTTTGAGTCTAAGAAACTATATGATAGTAAAGTATATCAGTGGATTGAGAAAGAATCTAAAGAAAAATCTCTTAATCTTCACCCTAGTTCTATAAAAATTATATCAGATTTTATTGGAAATAATCTATCTCAAATTGATAATGAGCTTGAAAAGTTAAAACTTAACTCAAATAACGAAGAGATAATAATGCCAGAAGAAGTTCAAAAAATAATCGGATTCAGTAAGGACTATAATTTTTTTGAGTTAACTAAAGTAATAGGAAAAAATAATTTTAAAAAATCACAGGAGCTGATCTCCTACATGTCTAAAAACACTAAAAAATATCCATTACCGGTTATTATTGGAACAGTTTATTCTTTTTTTAATAAGCTATTTACGTATCATTCAATTGAAAATAAAAAAGACGCTCCAAAAGTATTAGGAATAAATCCATACTTTATTGAGGAATATAGGATTGCATCATCAATTTATACTATGAAAAGAATTTCTAAGATTTTTGGTTACTTGCTTGAAGCAGATAAGAGGTCAAAAGGAATCGATTTTGATGCAACCAACACTGAAGGTATTTTAAATGATTTGATTTACAAAATTTTTAAAAATCAATGAGGAAATTATGCCCCTTTTATTTGCACTTATTATATAAATTACTCTGAGTAAAATACTTTTTTTGTAAAGGTTTTAAAATTATTCTGGATTAGATTTTTTTCCGTTTTTAGTAATAATCAAAACAACACCGTTTCTACCTTTTTCTCCATAAATCATAGTTTGACTAAGACCTTTTAAAACCTTTACTTTAAGAATTGTATTTGGATCGATATCAATTAGCCTACTTGTTGAAGAAATGCCATCCCAATAATCGCCTGAAATATTTGAAACACTTGAATTGAACTCAACTCCATCAACAATAATTAGTGGTTGGTTAGATAACATTAAAGAAGACATACCACGAACATTTATACTTGAAGCAGCTCCAGAAGTGTGAGCTGTATTAGTTATTGAGACACCAGATATTTTCCCTCTTAAAGAATTTAATTGTTGACCTGCTCTACCTAAATTATCTTGAGCACTTAGTGAAAATGAAGATAAAATCAATAAAATTATCAATACACTTATTCTCATTTTATAAATTTACAAATAATAATTATAATTTTGTTTTATGAAATCTTTCCTATCCTACTTTTTATTTTTACTACCATACTTTATTTTTTCACAAAACTTTCAGTCTGATCAAAGAGTTTGGAATGAAAATACACAAAGAGCATTTCGTGATTTAGGTAGACTTAAGTTAGCTAAACCAATTGATAATCAGATTGAAGGGTCTATATACTTTGAGTCAAAGTTTAAAGAAGGTAATATTGTTCATTTAGATAAAGAAATAGATATAAAAACTAAATTAAGATATAATGCATTTAATGATGAAATAGAGTTAATTGATAATTCTAATGGTTCTGAATCAATTAAGGTTGCAATAAAAGACTTTGATATTATATCATATTTTGACGATAAGGAATTTATCTTCATGTCTTATATTGACTCTAACAAAGAAAACACAGAAGGTTATCTTAATCCAATTTATAAAGGTCCAAGAGTAAATATTTACAAAAAAGAAAGAAAAAAATTTCTTAAAGGAAAGGAATCTGTAAATTCTCTTGATATAGCTCACCCACCAAAATATACAGATGAAATAGAATACTATATTTCGCTTAATGAATCAAAACCATCATTTGTTAAGCTTTCTAAAAAATCTATTTTAAATACATTTAATAAGTCTAATCTTATAAAGAGCTTTTCCTCAAAAAATAGATTAAAGTTTAGTGAAATATCATCATTAATTGAAATAGCTAGGTTCTACGAGCTAAATAATTAAACCAGTTTTTTAAATTTATTTGGATCTGACTCATTCATAATATTATAAATTTCATCAAAAATATCCTCAAATGATGGTTTGCTGATATAATCTCCATCTGAACCATAGGGTGGTCTATGCTCTTTCGCAGTCAATAATTTAGGCTCGCTATCCAAAAATTGATAGCAATTTTGATTTTTTATAAGCTCTTGAAGTATATAGCTAGATGCCCCCCCTGGAACATCTTCATCAATAATCATAAGCCTATTAGTTTTTTGAATACTCTTTATAATATTTTTAGATATATCAAAAGGAATTAGGCTTTGGATATCAATTAACTCACAGTTAATATTTAATTCTTTTATTTCTTTAGCAACTTTATGAACTATATTCAAAGTTGAACCATATGAAACTATTGTTAAATCATCTCCTTCTTCAAGAATTTCAATTTCTCCAATAGGTGTTTTAAACTCTCCATAATTTAGTGGAAGATTTTCTTTTACTCGATACGCATTTAATGGTTCAATAACAATAGCAGGCTGTTCAATGTCCAATAAACTATTGTAGAATCCTGCAGCCTTTGTCATATTTCTTGGAGTAAGAATAAAAACACCTCTTAAGAAGTTTATCATACCACCTAAAGGTGATCCTGAATGCCATATTCCTTCAAGTCTATGACCACGAGTTCTAACAATTAATGGAGCTTTCTGTTTACCTAATGTTCTATAACTAAATGTAGATAAATCATCACTAAGAATTTGGAGAGCATATAATATATAATCAAGATATTGAATCTCTGCAATTGGTCTTAAACCTCTAAGGGACATTCCTATCCCTTGACCAATAATAGTAGACTCCCTAATACTTGTGTCAAATACCCTATTTTCACCATATTTTTTTTGTAGACCCTCTAGGCCCTGATTTACATCTCCAATCTTTCCTACATCTTCTCCAAAAATGTATACTTTAGAGTTGAACTCTAATATTTTATCAAAATTATCTCTCAGAATTATTCTACCGTCAACTTTATTGGATGTATCTGAATATTCAACTTTTGTATAATCTATATTCTTTAAATCTGAAATTTCAATTGAATATAAATCTGATGAATATTTATTCTCTAAAATATTTAAATATTTATCTCTCCATTTAATAAGCTTTTCTCTATCCTGAGATTCTCCTGAAGGTAGTTTATGTAATAATCTTCTACAAACCCTTATCATATCTGAGAAGTTTGAGT
>Ga0255760_10004800_pt1 | contig 11691 bp, 9 predicted proteins | sample 071ome_25_FD_179960 | JGI IMG/M metagenome (GOLD analysis project Ga0255760, IMG submission 179960) | Coastal salt marsh microbial communities from the Groves Creek Marsh, Skidaway Island, Georgia - 071410BT metaG (version 2) | ecosystem: Environmental > Aquatic > Marine > Intertidal zone > Salt... | reverse complement strand
ATGACCCGAAGATGATACGCAGGGATATGTCGAACAGTCGTTGTATGGCTCTTGCTTTTGCAGTTCTCATGATTTTTTCGACAACGATGAAAAGTGAATTCATCGGTTTAGAGGATGCAAAACAGCACTTTTCCGAACCAAACTACACGATTCAAATTTCAGAAATATTGGTTTCAGCATCATCCGAGGAGTTCAATGGTACTGACTGGAATGGAGATGGAAACATAGGTTCTTCGTCAGACCAATTCATCGAGTTATGGAATTTTGGTTCTGAACCGGTTGACATATCGAATTGGTTACTCGACGACACTATCAACGAAGGTTCTGCACCGTGCAAAATTGCATGGAACACAAGCATAGACCCAAATGAAAGACTCGTCATCTTTCGTTCTGAGTCAAGAATAGAATTCGATTATTACAACAATGACGCTGCAACGATTCGAGATGCAAACGGATCCCTTGTGGACATGTTGTCGTACCCAGCAAGAGATTCTTGGTGGGACTATTCATATGTTCCTTCGGAAAATGGTTCAATCGAGAAGGTCAAACCACCAACACCTGGCTGGGGTTCAGATGAAATGCAACCAACATCAATCCGGACGGTTGGTTGCTACGGATTGACTGACCATATCCATCAAGGTTCGTACATCCTTGGTGGTCGAATTGTGCCAATGACATCCTCATCGGCCGTCCTCAATCATGGGTATATCTATGTTCGAAATGGCATGATTGAGGCTGTATGGAATGAAAGCATTCCTGATTCAATAGAACTCACAAATGTACCTATTGTCGAAACGAATGGCTCAATTTATCCCGGATTGATTGATACACATAATCATCTCCATTACAACCAAGCACCACTGTGGGAAATGACACCGCATCTTCAAATTCAAAACAGAAATGCTTGGGGTGGATACAACAACCGATACGAATGGAAAAATCATCCAGATTATAGTTCGCAAGTCACAAAGCCAAAGACGCTCGTGCATTCTGCTCCATATTGGAACATGGAATCTCAAGCAATGAAGTATGTTGAAGCAAAAGCGATTATGGGTGGTACAACAGCCTCGCAAGGAAGTCCGTCAAACCCAGATGACACCTATGCAACAATCCTTGCACGTAATATCGAAGACTGGAATTTTGGAAGAGATCAAATCCACACAAAAGTAACAGAACTGACCTCTGATTACGTGGGTTCCCACATCAAAAATGGTAATGCTTCAGGCACCCTCGATGCTTGGTTTATTCATATCGCTGAGGGTGTTGATTCAAGCAGTAAAGCTGAGTTTGACATTTTAGTGAACAATAACCTTCTCGTTGGTGAACTCGTCCTGATTCATGGCGTTGCACTCACATCTGTGGAGTTCCAACAAATGGCAAATGTTGGAGCGACACTTGTGTGGTCACCACTATCAAACCTTCTATTGTACGGGCAAACCGCAGATGTCGCTGCAGCAAAACAAGCAGGTGTTCGTATCGCACTTGCACCCGACTGGGCCCCCTCCGGTTCAAAATCAACATTGCATGAACTGAAAATTGCTGATTTGTGGGATGATGAAATTCTGGGAGATGTATTCTCGGATTATGAACTTGTACAAATGGTCACTGTAAACGCTGCAGCAGCAACGGGCTGGTCAAGCGATGTAGGAACGTTAACACCTGGAACTGCGGCTGATTTGGTGGTCATCGACAATATCCATTCAAATCCATATCGAAATATCATCAACGCAATTGACCCTGATGTGCGCCTTTCGGTTGTCGGAGGATTACCGCTTTTTGGCGACCTTGATATCATGACACAACTCAAAGGTGACGACCATGAACCCGCTGGTGCATTTGACAAAGTGATTGATGTGACATTTATCTCCGTTCCAGACGGGGCACAAACATGGTCGACAATCGTGGAAGATTTGGAAAAAGCGATGCGTTTCGACCCTGCTGAAATGCAATCTGCATTTGGTGATGCAACCGATTTTGAAAAGGCTACATCAGGAACAACCGAAGTCGGACTCGACCCATGGTATACATACGGTGACGAGCGATATTTTGACGTTCTAAATTCCTCTCTTCCTGCAAATGCACAAATCAACCTTTCATTGCTGTATGACAGATATTATGACAGAAATGAAACGTTACTGCTTGAAGAATCATTTGAAATTATTGAGGAGGAACGATGTGAAGATGGCACACTACCGCCTTGTCAAGTGGTCGAAGGAAACGATGGCACCGAGCCTCAAATCGAAAACAATTCATCAACAAACAAGTCTGAAGTCGTCTTTGACGACGATGAAATTCTCCTCGATGAATCATCATCAACCACATCGGTAAAAATTGCATTTTGGTCAATTTCGATTGGCTTGCTCGTCGCACTCTATGTCTTCAGTGCGTCAGGGAAGAAAGAAGAGGATGTCGACCTCACCGAAGCCGAGGAATTCTTTGAGGAGCAAGTGGAAGGCTTTGTGCCCCCCCCACCGCCACTGGGGCCCCCACCTTCAGACTAAATCCCAAACTGGACCTTCTGCGGTATCGGTCACAATGACACCGAGTTCGTTGAGTTGGTCCCGGATAAGGTCTGCGGTTTCCCAATCTTTTGCACTTCGTGCTATGGCTCGCTGAGCCAAGAGGGATTCTACTTTGCCAGCAATTTCCACTCGGCGAGGGTCTTCTTTCGATTCAAGAATTTCTTCCCTCGTGGGCAAGAGACCCAACACATCACCTGCGGTTTCCTCGAGCCATTCGACACAGTAGTGGGCGAAGGCGTGGTGGTCACTTTCTTCGAGACCACTATCGCTCACTCTCGCCATTTCTCTGAGTGCAGTAAGCACTTTTGCGATTGCCTCGCGTGTGTTGAAATCATCATCCATCGCCTTCGCGAATTGTTCGCCCATCAATTCGAGCATGCCCAAACCTTTGGAGAGTGGTTGACTGGAAGAAGAATCTGGATGGGGAAGATTGACCGGTTCAGCATCACCCAATTGCTTGACCATTGCGGAAAAGATTTCGATCAATTTTGAGTAATTACGCTCTGCATCTTTGAGGAGAGATTCATTCATGTCAATTGGTGAGCGATAATGTGCATTGATCAGTGCAAATCGAAGGACGAGAGGGTCGATTTTCGTTAAAATTTCATCAATGGTCCAAAAATTACCCAGTGATTTTGACATTTTTTCCCCATCGATGTTGACAAATCCATTGTGGAGCCAGTGATGAACAACAGGAGCATGGTCGGTGTAACATTCACCTTGGAAAATTTCAGCCTCATGATGAGGGAAACGCAGGTCGTGTCCACCTCCGTGAATGTCAAATTCATTGAGAAAATGGTCGAGTGACATGGCTGTACATTCAATGTGCCACCCAGGACGACCCAGCCCCCAAGGGGAATCCCATGTCGGTTCACCTGGTTTTGCAGCTTTCCATAAGGCGAAATCTTTGTGGTCACGCTTTCCGCTTTGGTCTTCGACTCTTCCGCTTGCACCTGAGCGGACTGCTTCAATCGATTGACCTGTGAGTTGTCCATATTTGTCAGGAGCTGATTCTACATCGAAATAGACACCGTCATTGGCCGCATATGCATGACCTTTGTCGATGAGAACATCGATAATGCCAATCATATGTTCAACATAATCTGTGCAACGTGGATAGTGATTTGCTCGTTGAATATTGAGCCTGTCCATATCTTGATAGTATGCTGAAATGTTTTCGTCAACGATTTCTCGCCAGTCACGATTCTCGGTTTGCGCACGGTTGATGATTTTATCATCGATGTCTGTAAAATTTTGAACATAGGTCACATCGTAACCAGATTGTTTTAACCACCTGTAAATCACATCAAATGCAATGTAACAACGAGCGTGCCCTAAATGGCAACGGTCGTAAACCGTGACACCGCAGACATACATTGACACTTTTCCAGGATGGATTGTCTTGAATGGGACCTTTTCCCTATGTCTCGTGTCATACAGGTGAAGGGCCATGTCGCTCACCCGAACGAGAGAAATTGACTACTTGAAGGTTGATACAATATCGCACCTTGGACATAACTGTGCCGACCTTCAATCGCATTTTTGTCACAGGTGTAAATGGGCATATTGGGAACCATATCGTTCGAGATTTACTCGAACACGGCTACGAAGTCAAAGGTTCTGTTCGCTCCCTATCCGACCCGTCACGAACAAAACATGTACTCCAGCATGCTGTCGATGTAGGTTGCGAAGAACGTTTGGAGTTGGTCGAGGGCGATGTTCTGGATGCAGACCCCTGGCAAGATCTTTTGGCTGGTTGTGATGTTTTATTGCATACTGCAACGGTCTATTCAATTGATGCCAGTGCTGAAACCATCATCGATACTGCGATGAAAGGTACAGCCCACCTGTTCAATGCAGCGAAAGCCTGCGGAATCCAACGGGTTGTGTACACATCAAGTGTTGCAGCCGTCGGTAGCATGCCAAAAGGAGTAGAAAAAAATGAATCTTTTTGGCAGGAGAACCATGCACTTCCTTACACCAAAGCAAAGACTGAATCCGAGAAACTTGCGACGGAGTTAGCAAATGAATTTGGTCTCGATTTGCGAATCATCAACCCGAGTGCAGTTATCGGAGGTGGATTCTCACGCCCGACACCTAGCGTCGCCTATTTCGACGATGCTTTTCATGGCCGATTTCCACTCGCTCCAAAATTCCCAATGGCGTTTGTACATGTGAAAGATGTAGCCATCGCTCATCGAAGAGCATTTGAAGTTGACCAAGCACAAGGTCGATTCATTCTCGCACCCCATCATAGTCTCGATATGGCTCATTTATGCAAACGAATTCGTGTACTTTATCCGAAGTCAAAGTCTCCGAAACGGGCGTTGCCAAATTTCATGTTGCCTGCCGCTGTCTTGTTTGATTTGTTGAATGGTCTGCGCGGCCAAAATAGGTATCTGACACGACAAGTCGTGAAGAGTCTTCGGTCAGGAGATGCGTACTATTCAAGCAAAAAAGCGGAGGATGTTTTGGGCATGGAATGGATTGATTTCGATACAGCTGTTCGTGACACAGTTGAGGGTTTTCAATGAAAATGATTCGTTTCAATCCTTATCATATGACATCACTTTGCATTGCTTTAACCACCATACTCTCCAGTCTCACCTTCCTCTTTTCAAATCAGTATCGAGCCTTCCCTCATTTCATCTCTGAGGCAGATGTAGGGCAAATTCCATCCTTGTTCTTCAAAGGAGGATTTGTCGTCTCTAGTATTGCCATGGCATGGATGATTTTTGATTCCACCCGTCGATTAGGCAAGGAAAAAAAGGATACGCCTCAGCGATTCGTTACAACTGCCATAGGTATCGTAACCATCATCAGTTTGTGGTTTGTCATCATCTATGACATTCATTCAAACATACAAATTCACACCGCTGCTGCGGGTATATGTTTCATCTCTAGCCTCATTTGGACGAAAGTATATGGTTCAGCCATCGGTCTTGATTCAAATCTCTTCAATACGGGCCTGCTCCTTTCTACCTTAGGGTGTATGGCCATGATAGGTGCACTCATTCTTGCGCCGGGGTACACATCGAATTTTGAAACGAATGCGTATTTGGACAGTATTCAACACTACATTGTTCTTGCTGCACCAGCTGAATTCGCACTCGTTGGAGGTTTGCTCGCCTCAATTTACGCCCTTGGATATGAAGAGGGTGAAAAAAATTCATCCAACGAGAGCACTTGATGTTCAAACACATACCCTTCTCGTTCTGCCATCGTCATCTCACCATGCTTCACAGCCTCATCAAGAACGCTGCTGTCTGTTTCGGGGTGGAATTGGACAGAATAAATTGGACGGGTTGGATGCACGTGAATGACGCTACCGCATTCTTCACTCGATGCAATATTCATCATTTCACCTGCGTTGACCACATGATCTTGATGGGAAAATAAGCCAAAGGTTCGGGTTCCGTCTGCAAAATCAACAGGGCAAACCGATTCAGTTGCTTGTTCTGCTCGAATGACTTGCCCCCCCAATGATGCTGCAATTATCTGATGTCCAAAACAGATGCCGTACAATGGAACTTCACATGTTCGAATAAGTTCGGCAACTTCATTCATCCAATCTTCCCACATCGAGACATTTTTTCTTGAACCAGATATGACAATCATATCACAGTCCACCGGCTTATCGACACGCGTTCCGAAACCGTAGTCGAGTGGCTCATTAGTGTGTGGGGACCATAAAAACACCACTTCAGGAGTTAATGCATTGACAATATTACGAACGCCTTCTTTTCCAAATCCGTGTCTCTCTGCGAGCAAATCAACAAGAAGTAATCGCATCAAACCACGCCTCCTTTTGCTAGAATTTTCAAATCCATACTCGACAACGGATAGGAAGAAATGATTTTACCGCCATCCTCAACCTTCGTTGTAAAGACCGATATTTCGAATTCGCGATGAGAGAGTGAATGGTGGATGACGCCTACAAAATCAGCATGCACCGGATCAAAATCTCCCTCCACAATTTTTGGGCCATACAAGCCACCGAATAAGCCATCCGATGGACGATTGTACAATCGCGGGAGCCCTTGCACGTCGATTTCGATGATTGCAGCCAATTTGACATGTTTCGTCAACCTCTTCTTCGGACGCGGATATTTGGTAGGCGCTTGTTTTCCGCGACAATTCGAAGAAATCGGACAAGCATCGCAGGTGGGTTTCTTTGGACTGCATACGAGTGCACCCAGTTCCATTAATGCTTGATTCCACAGACCAGCATCAGCAAAAAAGAGTTGGGTTTCTGCCCAATCACGCACATCTCGTTCACTTGGCTCCTCATCTTCGCACCACCGTGCCATGACTCTGCGAATATTTCCATCGACGCAAGCATGAGGTTGGTCAAAAGCAATACTCGCTACAGCCGCAGCGGTATATGGCCCAATGCCTGGCAAACTGAGTAATGTATCGTAACTCGATGGGATGACGCCTGAGTGTTCAGCAAGCACGACCTGTGCACATGCATGCAATCGTCTTGCTCGTGCATAATATCCAGCTCCTTGCCACAACAACAGGAGTTCCTCAACATCTGAATTCGCCAAGTCCACAATCGTTGGAAATCGTTCGACAATTTTCTTCCAATAGACGACACCTCTCGACATCTGCGTTTGTTGCAACAGAATTTCAGAAAGGAGAACATGCCAAGGGTCTTTTGAAATCCTCCAAGGCAAATCTCGATGATTTGCTTTGTACCAATTGATGAGGTTGCCTTTGTCCTCATCAGACAGAGGGTGCATTCGCCATCACGCTTCTGCAGTTTCTTTTTTTGCACTTGCTTCGGTCATCTTTGCATCGTTTGCCTTTAGTTGCTCCCATACGAGTTCGGCAATATCCTTGACTTCCATATCAGATCCTATGGCGTTGAGGCCATCGGTCACCATGGTTGAACAAAAAGGACAGCCGACTGCAACTGTTTGTGCTCCAGTCTTTGCAATTTCTTTTGAACGGATAATGTTGACCCGGTCATTGCCTTCAGGCACATGTTCTTCCATCCACATCTGAGCACCTCCTGCTCCACAACAGAATGACTGCTCACCATGGCGTTCGACTTCAACGTCGACACCCCCAATTGCATTTCTCGGTTCTTCAAGGACTCCTCCAATTCGGCCAAGATAACAAGGGTCGTGATATGTTACGCTCTCGTCGTGTTTCGGAGCAGGTAACTCACCTGAGGATTGAAGATGAGCAATGAGTTGTGAATGGTGCATGACCTCTATATCTTCTCCACCGTATTCTTTGTACTCTTTTCCTAATGTGTGGAAGCAGTGAGGACAAGAGGCAACTATTTTCTTTACACCAATTTCTTCAAATGTTGCGAGATTTGTTTCTGCGAGCATTTGGAAAAGGTACTCATTCCCGGCTCTTCGTGCAGGGTCGCCACTGCAACCTTCTTGCATACCGAGGATACCGACGTCGAGACCTGCTTGCTTCATGATTTGAATGGTGTCTCGTGCGACCTTTTTGTTTCGCTCATCAAATGATGCAGCACAGCCTGCGAAGTAGATATACTCGGCTGGTTCTCCAATTTTAATATCCAAATCTTCGGCCCATTCACCTCGTTCGTGAGATGGCATGCCGTATGGGTTTGAATCGGATTCTAGATTCTCAATTGTTGCCATTAACGGCATAATTGTGTCTTCAACCTTCTCATCAAATTCCATTCTCTCCATCATGAGATGTCGACGGGCATCGGTCAATTTTGGAACATGGTCGATGTAAATTGGACATGCTTCCACGCAAGCGTGACAAGTTGTACAAGCCCAAATCGCTTCCTCACCAAATCGAGCGATGATGTCTTCTTCTGGTTTTTCTCCAGCGAGAAGGGTTGCTGAATGGTCATTAGCATAATGTCGAACATCGTGAATTATTTGCATCGGATTTAGGGCTTTGCCGCTCGCATACGCCGGGCAAACATCCTGACACCTCGCACAGGAGGTGCAAGCCCATCCATCGATGAGGCTTCGCCAAGAAAAATCACTGTAATTGACTGCACCAAAGGATTCGAGGTCAAGATCATCGAGTGACATCGCCTTTCCGCTCTCGTTTCGAGCGAGTGGTTCCATGGTCGCCATCGGACGAAGGTCATGGAAAAACACGTTAGGGAACGCCATAACAAGATGCATGTGTTTCGACAACGGAATCAAAAAGAGGAATACAGAAATTGCGAGCATATGCATCCAGTATGCGGTATTAACCATCGATTGGCCTGGATTCATTTCCTGACTCACGAAGTAACCGATGGGCTCCCAAGTTTGCGTGAGCGTCGCCTCGTAGGATTCGATGATGAACGACGTAGCGGTAATGGTAAGGATAAGCAAAAGAATGACATTACCCTCAAGTTGAGATTTGCCTTTCAATTTCTCTGGAGTGAACACAACCCTTCGAACAAGGGCAAAAACGCATCCGATGAAAGCAGAGACATAGCCAATTTCAACCATTAGATTCCAAGGGTTTCGAAGCCATTCGGGAAGAGCGTGAGAAAATTTGTTTGCGGTAGCGAGGTCGAGCATATCGGTGGAGAGCATCAAAAATCCCCAGAACATCAATACGTGGATACCACCTGCTATGCGGTCTTTTAGCACCTTTTTTTGACCAAGCCAACCAGTGATGACTTCTTTGATTCGAAGGCCCCAGTTGTCAAACCTATTTTCCGGTTTTCCGACAAGAACGAGTCGGGTGGCCTTGATGACTTGATATGCAAAAAATCCTCCTGATACACCAAACAGAACAAACAAGAACCACCATCCTTGTACTGCGTCGAAATATTTCACTTCAAGAGGATGAACTATCATTCGTGACGACCACCTATGTTGCTTACCTCGTGCCAAGACAAGACCGTCTTTCAATGCACCGATGTGTAAAAATGTGAGGAAGACATTTCAATACTCTGCTCGTGTTATCAGCATGGGGGAGCAGGGTCCGATGATTTCAGCCAGTGCTCCAGCAAAATGTGTCCTGTTCGGAGAACACGCTGTCGTGTATGGTCAGCCTGCGATAGCCGTTGCCCTCGATTTGAGAACGACTGTTTCAATTCAAACGAGCAATACAATGAAATTAGAAGGTCGAAAATATCATCCAGATTCCCACCCACATATCGATTTCTTGTTGAAGAAATTGTGGAATCAGTCAAATGACTTCGACTCGCTTTCGATGCAAATTGAGAGCGATATCCCTTCGGCATCAGGATTGGGGTCGAGCGCGGCTTTGTGCAATGCACTTGTAGCATGTTTACGTTCCGCACGAGGACGAAAAATTGATTCCAGCGGTGAATGGTTAGAAGGATGGTCATCGAAGCACCAACCATCTCAAGCATACATACCCGAACTCACACTCGACGCAGAGACGGAAACAAGTGGACAATTATTTGGTAAGGAAGCGATTTCTATCGACGAATGTGGTTTGTTGGCTCATGCTGCAGAAGCAATAGCACAGGGAGGATTGGCTTCACCGATGGATACCACAACCTCAGCCCATGGCGGACTCATTCTCATTGGTGGTAGTCAGCATGAACACTTATTGTACAAGCGTGAATTGAAGGTAGAAAAGACCATTCGAGAATGGGCGATGAGCCAAATCGAAATAGAACTATCCGATGATGTGTATCTTGTGATAGGAGCCACAGGAATTCGTTCTTCAACCAAGAAGCAAGTTGAACATGTTGCTCAACTTCTTGCTTCCTCTGACAAACATAAGGCATACATCGAAGATATCGGCAAGATTTCTCTCGATGGATATGCAGCGATGAAGAATGGAGATTTTGAAGAAGTCGGTCGGCTAATGAATCAAAACCAAATTCTTCTTGAAAAACTCGAAGTATCGAGCACTCCACTTCGACGCTTGATTCGTGCTGCTCTTCCTTTTTCCCTCGGTACCAAACTATCGGGAGCTGGCGGCGGAGGCTGCATGATCGCCTTGACAAGGCAACCAGAATCGACTGCTCGTGCCATTCAAGAGGCTGGTGGAACCAGTTACATCACATCGATTTCAAAGGATGGCGTCAGATTAGAACATTACGAAAACATGCCAATATCGAAGAAAAGAATGTAAATTGGAAAGTGTTTTCCTTTTATATACTGGTTGCAGGTGGGATTTTCATGCCAACTGATGAAGAACGCTTAACCGTAGTAAATGTAGTCGCAAGTACACGAGTTGCTGAAGAACTCGACTTGCCTGATATCGCAATTCAATTGAACTGTGAATATGAACCTGAACAATTCCCTGGTGTCGTGTATCGAGTCGTTGAACCAAAACTTGCCATCCTCATGTTCCGAAGTGGACGAGCAGTGTGCACAGGTGGTAAAGACGAAGACAATATTCACCACGGTATTCAAATTATGATTGAAGACCTCCGAAAAGCAGGTATCACAACATGGGAACTTGACCAAGTTGAAATTGAAGTTCAAAACATGGTTGCAACTTATGCACTCCACTATCCAGAAGATTACGACGGTGCTGACAAATTCACTGGTGAGCCATTAGCAGGACAACCACGAAAACTTAACCTCAACCACCTTACATTCCACCTGCCATTCGATAAAGTAGAATATGAGCCAGAGCAATTCCCTGGACTCATCTACCGGTTAGATTACCCCAAGGTCGTTTGCCTTATTTTTGGCTCCGGTAAAATGGTGATTACTGGTGCACGCCACAAAGATGAGATTCTTGAGGCTGTTGAAATCATCAAGGATGAATTAGCAGACCTGCTCTGAACTCTAAACTGATTTCAGAAGTCGTTTCATACATTCACTCAAGTAGTTGAATGGTATCCCATGGCTATGGACCGAAGGCTTGTTTCACTCTTCCTTTTGTTCGTTTTTTTACAACCGATTGCACTCAACTTACTCGAACCTGAACATCGACTTCGAAGTGATGAATCTCCAAGCGAATCAGGAAGAAGTTCTACATCTTTTGTCGATATTCCAAATTACAGGATTGGAGATACTTGGGTGTATGATACCGATTTTGATGTATCAAGCCTCGTGCAACAATCTGGCGTTTCTGCATCAATCAACACTCTCGACGGAGATACCACACGAGAAGTGAATAACATAGGTTTTGTTGATATTGACGGTACGCAAACACTCATTTACGAAATTCTCATCAGCGGAGATTTCACTTCAGGAACGAACGGAGCGACGCTCGACGGAAATCAAGGCACGCT
>Ga0255760_10004796_pt1 | contig 11694 bp, 12 predicted proteins | sample 071ome_25_FD_179960 | JGI IMG/M metagenome (GOLD analysis project Ga0255760, IMG submission 179960) | Coastal salt marsh microbial communities from the Groves Creek Marsh, Skidaway Island, Georgia - 071410BT metaG (version 2) | ecosystem: Environmental > Aquatic > Marine > Intertidal zone >... | reverse complement strand
TTACATTGGTCCAGCAATTATGTCTTTTTCGATTGGTCACCCCTAAACCCGAGAGACCTCTCGGTAGTAGCTGGCGGGAAAACTTCAACAAAAGCGTTTAATCAAAGTCTAGAAAAGCTTTTCGAACTAAGTTTTGATGGACTAAATATTGATATCTCGACAGCAGAACATGACCGTAAGCGATACACATTTTTCTCCAAGACAATTGAAACCCTGGGAGGAAATCTTAGCTCAGTGAGCTTTCGCAATCCTAAACTTAAACTCACACTGTCCTCGGAAAAATCTGAGAATGGTATTCCGAAGTTTGCCAGGCTGAATGTTTCGGCAGAAGAAATTGAGCTACCGAACCAATCAAAAAATTCAGCTTATTTTCCGATAAAGCGGCTTGTTCTAAGAGGGGATATTTATGGAAATTATAGGACCAAACTAAGGCCGAGAGAGGCTCTATCAGAATGGAGGCAATCGGGAGGCGCGATTGAAATCAACGAACTCAAAGCAGACTGGGGCGGAATAAACTTTCAGTCAGTTGGCACATATTCTGTAGACCAAGAATTACGGTTGCTCGCATCGCTTAAAATAGAGGCTTCCGGCTTCAGAAAACTATTTCAATCTCTAGCCAAAACAGGAGTGCTGCAGGACTCCGATCTTTTTTTACTACAAATGGTACTAAGCAGCTTCGGCGCAAAAAATAGCGGAAATAATAAAGATAAGATCTCCGTCCCAATTACAGCTCAAGATGGGTGGCTCGCAGTAGGGCCAATTAGACTTCTTAAACTTCGCCCTATTTTGAATTGACCACTAACTATCCTTTGGTGCAGGGGGAATATGCTGACCTGCCTCAATTACAGATCTACGGATTTCTCTAGTTCGCGTAAATAACGCTTCCATTTTTTCGCCATCGGCATCTCTTATGCATCTCTGCAGGACAGACATATCCTCAGTCAAACGACCTAACATTTCCAAGACTGCTTCTTGATTATTTAAAAAAATATCTCTCCACATGATTGGGTCTGATGCTGCGATACGCGTAAAGTCTCGAAAACCCGATGCAGCAAACTTCACCACTTCACCTTTCAGGTGTTCCTCCAAATCGTTGGCAGTTCCCACGATAGTGTATGCAATGAGGTGAGGAACATGAGATGTAATAGCTAACACCTTATCGTGATGAATAGCATCCATTATCTCAATGCGTGCTCCCGCTTGTCGCCACAAAGATGCCACCTTTTCAATAGGCGCGGGTTCGGTTTCTGGCTCGGGGGTCAAAACCACCCAACGGTCCTCAAAGAGGGTGTCAAAGCCAGAAGCCGGACCCGAGTTTTCTGTACCAGCAATAGGGTGCCCCGGCACGAAATGAACATGTTCTGGGAGATGAGGCCTGATCGATCTGATAACCTTCTGCTTCACCGAGCCGACATCAGTCACAATTGTCTCGGGAGATAAATGAGCGGATATTTTTTTTATTAAATCCTGATACGCTCCAACTGGAGTGCACAGCAAAACAAGGTCTGCACCTGAGACCGCTGCCTCTGGTTCATCTGTAACAGAGTCCGCAATGCCAAGTTTAAGAGCCGTTTCCCGAGTCTCACTCGAACGCGCACAGGCGATGATATGGTCTACCAAGCCATCACGCTTCATTACGCGCGCGAGAGAGGAACCAATTAATCCCATTCCGAGGAAAGCCGCGCGTTTAAACTTGACCATTCCCTTATCTTTCATCAGTTTTTAAAGATAGAGACAAACTCAGACAAAGCTTCTTCAACGGCACGATTTTCATATTCCTTGCCAATAGTAATCCTTAAACACTGGGGCAAGCCATAGCCCCCTGTCTCACGCGGAATAATCCCTCTGGAGGCAAGAAATTTATTCGCGTCATCGGCTGTGCAGCCGGAGCTCTCCGGAAATTGAACGAGAAGAAAATTTCCTACACTTGGATGCACGTGTAATCCTAGCGAACTCAATTTATCTTGCAACCAAGGAAGCCAAGTATCATTATGTGCCAATGAGGCATTGATATGGTCTTGATCGTTCACCGCCTCTATTGCGGCCGCTTGCGCGGCCGCGGTTATATTAAAGGGCGCCCGCAATCTATTGAGAACACCGGCAATTTCTTCCGGGCAAAAAGCCCAGCCTACCCGCAATGATGCGAGCCCATAGATTTTTGAAAAAGTCCTAGTCGCGACTGTGTTTTGACTGTCAGTAACCAAATCAATTCCGTCTGTGTAATCCGCCTTTCTGACATATTCCGAGTAGGCTCCATCAATCACTAACAGAATTTCTTCAGGCAAACCGTTCCGGAGCCTCTTTAACTCCTCCCTAGGAATATAGGAACCTGTGGGGTTGTTGGGATTTGCGATAAAAACAATCCGAGTTCTATCAGTTACTGCCTCTAAAACCGCATCCACATCGAATACTAGTTCTTTCTCCGGCGCAGTGACAGGCGTTGCTCCAACCGCATGTGCCACGATCGGATAGATGTTAAATCCATGTTTGCTATATAGGATTTCATCTCCAGGTCCGGCATAGGCTCGAGCTAGATTATAAAAAAGTTCATCCGAGCCCGCCCCGCACACTAGCCTAGCAGGATCAACACCGTACACATCACCAATGGCTTCTCTCAGGCCAGCAACCTCACCATCGGGATAGTGATGTAAATCTTTTGATGCCTTTATAAAAGCATCCACCGCCTTCTGACTTGGTCCGAGAGCACTTTCATTGGACGATAATTTTATAATATTCTGAAAACCGGGCAAATTTGATTTGCCAGGGGTATAAGGTTTGATCTCCATAATTCCTGGCCGAGGCATAAGACTTTTCATCATTTTTCCAAAATTCCCAGAGGCGCAGCCCCGATACATTTGCAACCGGTCAAGCCAATTAACTCCTTTAATTGAGGCTTACCAAACCTTGAGTCCTCCAGATAAAATCCTTTCATTTTTAGCAAAGAAAAATGGGCGCTATCTCCGCCAATTGTCGGACCTGCAACCGAGACACAATCCATCAGCGGTTCTCCAAAAATTTTCCCCGCTTCTAATTCTTCAAATGATCGATCGTGTTCTAGTACAAAAAATGTGCTGTCCGCTCCAGTCTCCTCAGGCGGCACCTTTCCAATAATCAGAGCTTCGGGAGATGAAAAATTGCTTCCTGAGAAGGCACTGCCGCAGATGCGGAGCTCGTGTTCCAAATCAAAATAAAAGTGCTGCCACCATGGCCTTCTCTCATTCTGTATAGGCTTTGGCAAGAGCCCTACTGAGCACTCGCCGTTCTTAACTGCACGGATAACTTCGTCCGGACTAGCATACTTGGACATTTGAGTCATTACACCAAAATTATCCTTGACTAGGGCCTCAGCTCCTCCAGCCTCAAAATCACAAAAAGCACAAGAAAAATCTTGTTGCATAGCTACTGATGCAGCCATTATTTCTCGCCAAATTCGGATCAGGGCAGCCAACGGAAAATTTCCTTTATGGAGGACAGCCAACCTTCTTAACACCTGTGCCTCCCGCCCCGGACGATAGGCCACAGTATTGGTCGCTAATTTTGCTGTCCTAACATCATCAACGATTTCCGCTCTCCGCATCAATAATCTTAGGATCTTTAAGTCTACCTCGTCGATTTCCTTTCGGGCCTCGGAAAGATCAGTTTTATCCTTCACCATGCAATTTGACCGATTACAGTAAAAAGCTCAAAAATAACACGATATCAATTAAAAGGTTTGGCATCGAAAAGCAAAGAAATCATTGATATTTTATTTTCCAGGGCCTAGCTATCTGGCCTAGGAAAATAAAAACACCTGGTGGTTTGTGGAAATGGCATCTGAATCGTCATCTATATCAAAGTTTAAAAGCGGTGAATTGCCGGGTCACGTGATCGAACTCGGTCTGGATGAGCCGTTAAAGTTGATAAGCGGAAAACAGCTAAGTCCCTTCACTGTTGCATTTCAGACTTATGGTGAACTTAATCCTCAAAAGTCTAATGCTGTTTTGGTATGTCATGCACTAACGGGGGACCAGTATGTTGCGAACCCTCACCCACTCACCGGAAAGCCAGGCTGGTGGGATCGCCTAGTGGGACCAGGGAAGGTTGTGGATACAAATAAGCTTTTTGTGATTTGCGCTAATATTCTCGGTGGTTGCTTGGGTAGTACCGGACCTGTATCGATCAACCCAAAAACTGGAACGCCATGGGGCCTCGATTTTCCTGTGATCACCATCAGCGATATGGTGAATGCACAAATACGCCTTTTAGATCATCTTGGCATCAGTCGACTATTTTTAGTGATCGGTGGTTCGATGGGTGGGATGCAAGTACTGGACCTTGCCTCGCGATACAAGGACCGTGTATTTGCAGCCGTGCCGATAGCGACGGCCCCCCGTCATTCGGCACAAAACATAGCTTTCAATGAGGTTGGAAGGCAGGCGATTATGGCGGACCCTGACTGGTGTCAGGGTAGTTACCTCAAGGAAAACAAACGTCCTGTGAGGGGACTCGCAGTTGCCCGGATGGAGGCTCATATCACTTATTTATCTGAACCAGCCCTGCACAGAAAATTCGGTCGCAGGCTTCAAGGTAGAGACGCGTTAACATTTGGTTTTGACGCAGATTTTCAAGTCGAGTCATACCTTCGTCATCAAGGCAGTACCTTTGTGGATCGATTTGATCCAAACTCTTACTTATACATTACGCGTGCAATGGATTATTTTGATCTCAGTGCAGAGCATGAAGGTGTCTTGGCAAATGCTTTCAAAAACAATCAAATAAAATTTTGCGTTATGTCTTTTTCAAGTGATTGGCTTTACCCCACCTCAGAAAGTAGAACAATCGTCCAAGCGCTAAATGCGGTCGCTGCAAACGTAAGCTTTATCGAAATTGAAACAGACAAAGGACATGATGCGTTTTTATTGGATGAACCCGAAATGCATCGTACTCTAGCGGGCTTCATCAACGGTTGCGCCAGCCAAATTGGTCTATATTGATGTCTAGTATCTCGCAGCCCATGACAATGAGCGGCCTAAGACATGACCTCAGGCTGATAGCGGGCCTAATACCGCAGAACAGTCGGATACTGGACGTTGGTTGTGGCGATGGCGCCTTATTGGCTTACCTTGCCAAAGAAAAAGCAGGCGACGCACGGGGTATTGAATTAAGCCAAAATGGGGTCAACGCATGCGTTTCCAAGGGACTCTCTGTAATTCAAGGCGATGCGGATATGGACCTTTCGGACTATCCAGAACATGCATTTGACTACGTAGTCCTGAGCCGAACTCTTCAAGCTACTAGGCAACCAGAGGTTGTGGTCTCCAATTTAGTGAGAATAGGCAAACATGCTGTAGTCTCATTTGTAAATTTCGGGCACTGGAAAAAACGGATTGGCCTTTTATTCAGAGGTAGAATGCCAGTTAATAGCCCGGCATTTTCCTGGCACTCCTCACCAGACATACACCCATGCACAATCCTTGACTTCGTAACTTTATGCAAAAATCTCAATCTGGAAATAGAAGTAGCCATTTCCGTGGATGGCCAGGGAAAAAAACAAACAATTGCTTCGAATGGCAGGTCCGCAAATTTGCTTGGCGAACAGGCAATCTTTTTACTTAAAAGAAACTGATCACATGACTACCTAGGTCTCTCTTGCTGATTGTGGTTTAGAGAATTTTCTGGCTTGTTTGCCAGCCAACAAATGGGTTCCGGCATAGAGCCGCTTTCCCGCTTCTACGATTAACACACCAGAAAACGTATAAAAAATACGAGCGCCAATATTTTCCCAGGTTGACCAGGACGCCAAAACCGCGCGAGAACTGCTAGGTGGAAAAAAAAGGGCCTGGGTCCTTCTGAGCGGCATAAAAAGCAGGTCCCGCAGCAATTGATCAATTTGCCTCTGGGTATAAAGTTGCCCGTTCCCGAAAGGGGTATTATCAATTCTTGACCAGAGACCTCGGCGATTGGGAACTATAATAATCACGCGACCACTATCCTCCAGAACCCGCCACACCTCTCGCATCATTTGACGAAAATTCTCACTACACTCCAAACCATGGACGATCAGAACCCTGTCGAAGGAAAGATCAGGAATTGGCAAAGAGCCCTCATCGTATGTAAAAACCTTGCCAAAGTTCTTATTAGGCCAATGCAATACCCCTTGCTGCAAAGGCATTCCCGCAACAATATCAAGTGATTTACCTCTCAAGGAAGATAGATAGGGCAAAGCAAATCCAAGCCCCAACAACGATAAGCGACTGAGATCGGGCCAAAGCTTTTGAATTTGGTCTGTCAATATCCTCTGGACCACCTGCCCCAAAGGATTATCGTAGAAATCTTTCAGATCACTTATATCATTCCACATATTGGCGATGCACAGTCCGTTTGGTAGTTTCTTAGAACATTGATCCAACTAAGCAAAGGATTTTAGTGATGTCGATACTCGAGATCGAGCAAATAGCCACGCGAAATGACAACTATGTCTACTTAATTCGCGATATTTCTAGTAACCGGGTTGCAGCTGTGGACCCATCGGATGCCGATCCAGTCATTGAGGCACTTAATAAGCTCGATTGGGTCTTGACTGATATAATCAACACCCATCATCACAACGACCATACTGGCGGTAATCTTGAGCTCAAAGAAAAGTACAATTGTTCTATCACCGGGCCCAGGGCCGATCACGATAGAATAGCAGGTATTGACTTAGATGTTGGTGATGGGGACCGTTATTTTCTTGGAGACTCAGAAGCAATGGTTTTTGATACACCAGGACATACGCGAGGGCATATTGCTTTTTGGTTTCCAGAAAGCATCGCACTTTTTTGTGGTGACACTCTGTTTGCCTTGGGATGCGGACGCACCTTTGAGGGCACGCCACAGCAAATGTGGGAAAGCCTAAAAAAACTTCGTAATCTGCCAGATGAAACAAAAGTTTTCTGCGCCCATGAATACACGCAGGCCAATGCCAAATTTGCAGTCAGCGTTGACTCAAAAAATGAAAAACTTCTGAAAAGAGCTGAAAACATCGATAAGTTGCGTGCGGAAAACAAACCGACTGTACCTTCACTTCTTGGGGATGAGAAAGAGACAAATCCTTTTCTTCGCTGCGACATGGAAAGTATTGCTAACGCAGTTTCGTTAGACGCCAATGATCCTGTAAACGTCTTTGCGGAGGTACGGCTCCGCAAAGATAATTTTTAAGCTGACTTTGGCATACTAGCTATGAGACTGATGACAAGCGGGGCTTCGCCATTTTCGAGAAAAGTAAAAGTCTTCGCGGCAGAAGTTGGTCTGTCCGACACGATTAAAACTATTGAGACTGATTATGATGATCCCGAAAGTGGCCTTTGGGAAGATAACCCACTCGGTCGCGTTCCGACCTTAATCATCGGAAACGGAAATGCGCTAAATGGATCTTCCGTTATATGCGCATTTCTAGACACCACTCACAACGGTCCTAAATTAATACCCGAGGCACCAAAAGAACACTGGAGAGCGCTTCATGGGGAAGCATTAGCCGATGGATTATGTGAAGCTGGAATAGCGATACAGAGAGAACTAGCGCGGCCGATCGAAATCAGATCGGAGAGTTGGATTAAAAGGCAAAAAGAAAAAATCTATAGGACCACCACTTGGTTTGATAAGGAGTGGGACTTAACTGAAAATTTAATCAGAATAGACCTAATAGCTCTCGCCTGCACTCTAAGTTGGTTCGATCACAGGTTGGGAGACCAGTTGAATAACTGGAGAGAAAGCTCTGCCAGACTTTCGGACTGGCTCTCATGTTTTTCTATGCGTAATTCTATGATCCGGACTAGACCTGAGCAACACTTTTTAAATTAGGGTCCACCTTCTAAGGCGATACAGTATTCTGTGGAAATCCGATAACGAAAAACCAGGTATCAGCGCTAAAGACACAAAATTCATCTCACTGCTCCAAGTGAACACATAACTAAACTGATGATACAAAGTTTAGACCCAACAGCTCAGGTATGGCTGGGCTAGGTCTCAGTTCAGTTTCCAGCAGCTATACTAGCTTTAAGGCTGAGCTTTAATTTTTTCAACTCGGCGAGTAACCCCATATTTTGATGAGGATAACTTAATTCTTCCTTTATTTTTTTTCTAGTTGTGCGTGTTCTTTCTTCAGAAGTTCAATGTCAGGAACGGAAGTCATCTGCACCTCAATTCATTAATTCCAAATAAAGCCTAGTCCTTTCAACACGACTCTCAAAATAGTTTCTACAAAATTTTTCTTTTGTTCCTCAGATGGATCCTTTAGAAATAATAGCGACCTCAAGCGCTGAAGGGTTAATGAAAAATGCAGGACGAGGTTCAAATAAGAAATCTGCTCACCCAAGCCAAAAAAAAACACAGCGAGCTAGATGAGACGATCATTCGACTAATCGAGCTCGGAACCCATGATCAACTTCATCTTCGGCGACTTAAGAAACGTAAATTACAGTTAAAAGATCAAATTACAGCTCTTAATTCCAACCTCATACCCGACGATATCGCCTGACCTCTCAAGATTTATAGATATCAGTATGGGAACTATGGGTTTTCTACACCCAACCATAGCCCTATAATGCCGCAAGTAATTTCGGAGTTAGACCATGGAAGTAGAGTCGGAGAAACAGCCTATTCCCCTCGTGGGAGTTGTCATGGGCAGTCAATCTGACTGGAGCACAATGGAGCATTCTACGAAAATCTTAGAGGACCTTGGCATAGCTTACGAAGCAAAAATTGTTTCGGCTCATAGAACCCCAGACCGTCTTTTTGATTATAGCAAAACGGCTCGTAAGAGAGGACTAAGGGTGATCATAGCCGGAGCCGGAGGAGCAGCTCACCTCCCGGGCATGCTATCTTCGATGACGCCTCTGCCGGTTTTAGGTGTTCCAATCCAAAGCAAAGCCTTGAATGGTATGGACAGCCTCCTATCTATAGCACAAATGCCTGCAGGAATTCCGGTAGGCACTCTGGCGATTGGGCAAGCGGGGGCAATTAATGCAGCGCTTTTGGCGGCTGCTATTTTAGCTGGAACAAATCAAGAGCTGGGTAAGGCTTTAGATCACTGGCGAACGGTACAATCCGAGTCGGTTGGCCTCGACCCGGAACGCCAGTAGTGAGTGATAATCTTCGAGAACCTCTGCCCCCTGGTTCTACCATTGGGATTATGGGAGGCGGTCAGCTTGGGAGAATGATTGCCCTCGCAGGCGCACAATTAGGATACCATGCAGTTACTTTTTGTGAATCTGACGAAGAGCCTGCCACGCATGTTTGCAAACACTCTGTTATAGCACCCTATGAAGATAAGTCTGCTCAAGAGAAATTCATATCTCTCGTCGATGTAATAACTTTTGAATTTGAGAATGTACCGGCGGATATAGCCGCATATTTAGACGCTAACGCTTTAGTTCGACCTAGCCCTGAAATCCTAAAAATCGCACAAGATAGAATTCTTGAAAAATCATTTCTAAATGATATTGGAATTGAAACGGCTCCTTGGGAGCCCATAACCGATCTCACCTACACCTCTAAAATTGTCGAAAAAACAGGCGCCAAATCCATCTTCAAAACAGCGAGATTCGGTTACGACGGTAAGGGCCAGGAGAAAATTGGTAACAAAGAGGAACTTGATGCTGCGTGGTTAGCCGCAGGATCCGTTCCAGCAATCGTTGAAGGTTTCGTTGATTTCCAATGTGAGATATCAGTGATCATAGCGAGAGATACAGAAGGTAATACCAAATGTTTTGATGTCGTTGAAAACATTCATAGCAACCATATTCTCGACAGGACAATTGCGCCAGCAAGAGTCGAGAGCCAAATCGCCCAGGCAGCAACTGCAGTTGCCGTCAAAATAGCATCTGCCCTTTCACTGGTAGGTCTCATTGCGGTTGAAATGTTTGTTACAAAAGACAAGCGGATAATAGTCAACGAAATTGCCCCTCGTCCCCACAACTCAGGTCATTGGACGATTGATGCTTGTATAACTTCGCAGTTCGAACAATTGGTCAGGGTGGTGTGCGGATTACCTCTCGGTTCAACCAAAAGGCATTCAAATGCTCTGATGCAAAATCTAATTGGGGAAGATGCTGAGCGGTGGCATGAAGTTACTGCTAATAACGAAAATAAACTTCACCTTTATGGAAAAAAAACTGTACGATCAGGAAGGAAAATGGGGCACGTTACCCGTCTACTCCCGTTGTCTCCGGATTGGCAAAATCAAGATATTGACTTAGCAATGTCGATTATGAGGCCACGGACTTAAATTGGAAAAAACAGGAAAGGGGATTGGGCATCATTCCTCTAATTTGTTCTGATTTCTTACGAATTTTTTGGATCCCCAACACATCGTTTATTCTTCGGTCGAGGAAGCTCCAAGTGTCTTGATGCCCCTCTGATTGATCCTCCAACCAAAAAACGTTTGTGGAGGCGACTACCCCAGCAAGCAATGCACGTTTTGTATAAAAGCTAAAATCAGCGGACTTATCGCCGACTGCAAACCAGATTGAATCCACCGTGCGGTACAAAAGGCTGAAAGAATGCCTTCCATTTCCTGGCAACATCATAAACGAAGTAAGTCTCCGGACTGCTTCTCGATGCGGCTCTAAAAATTCTAACCTACATTGCACTGCCCTGGTCACCTGATCCCGGATCCTCATTTCTGAAGAAAGCTCTCGAGAAGTGCCAGCTAACATTTCTTCATCAGCTATTTTCGAAAAAATAATGGCTGCATCCAGCCCCCCCCGTGGAAATAGCCTGTCGACTTCCGCACGAGGCCAAGATAAATCAGCTGCGGCACGCTTAAGGGCAACACTATTCCATCCATCAAAAACCACGTGTGTAAGTGTAGCTGAGACCAATTTTTTCTGAAGTTCTTCTATTGAATTTTTAGCCATAGAAAAAATGTTCCAAAATGTTTTGTTATTTTATATCAGGCAAACCATGGCGCTGAGCTTCATCTGTGAAGACCAAAAGATCCAGACTTTTCATTCTTTGGGGATACAATATCCCATCCAAATGATCAAATTCATGCTGAAATACGCGGGCATGAAAGCCCGACGCCTCACGTTTTATCAGCTCTCCGGCGGGAGAATATCCTTGATATTGAATCTGACAATAGCGAGGCACAGCACCAGTTAGTCCGGGGACGGATAGACAACCTTCCCAACCAATCATCATTTGATCTGACAGTTTTGTCCAAGATGGGTTTATCAATGCAGTGAGTGGAGCATGTTCTGATTCATTTATCTCACCTGGATCTGAACTACCGCGTTCAGCCATAAAAAGAAGAACCCTTTTGCGCACATGAACCTGTGGAGCGGCTAGACCAGTACCATCCGCATCAATCATGGTTTCATTCATGTCTTGGAGCAGCTGCTTTATTTCAGATGCGGTTGGATCATCAACCGGCTCTGCCGGCTGAGAAAGGGACGGATCTCCCATACGCGCGATTTTCAGTATTGCCATACGAGTGAACTAGCTCTTTAAACAGCGACTATCAATTTTTTTTATAAATTAATCGAGCGACTGTATGATTTCTTCGGTCATTTTTTTAGCATCACCAAACAACATCATCGTATTGTCTCGGAAGAACAACTCATTCTCAACGCCGGCATAACCAGCACCCATCGATCGTTTTACGAATAAAACGGTGCGGGCTTTCTCAACATCCAAAATTGGCATGCCGAAAATAGGGCTTGAAGAGTCTGTTTT
>Ga0255760_10004795_pt1 | contig 11694 bp, 9 predicted proteins | sample 071ome_25_FD_179960 | JGI IMG/M metagenome (GOLD analysis project Ga0255760, IMG submission 179960) | Coastal salt marsh microbial communities from the Groves Creek Marsh, Skidaway Island, Georgia - 071410BT metaG (version 2) | ecosystem: Environmental > Aquatic > Marine > Intertidal zone > Salt... | reverse complement strand
TTCCAATTTTTTTTATCAAAGTTAGAATACATCTACCAAACTACAAAATTTTCACCGTCAACCTCGATAGTGTTAAGATAAGAGGGCAAAACTTTACTGATATAAAAGATTTCCAACTCATTAAGCCTAATATGACACACCTTTCATCATTCAATCATTTACGTTTCAAGCGTCAGGGAATTCAATGAGAAAGCCTTACAATTCTCGCAATAATTTATTTCCACCGCTGAACACAAATCACGCAGGCTACCTAGATGTAGGTGAAGGACACCGACTATGGTGGGAAGAGAGCGGGGCTCCGCAGGGTACTCCAGTTGTTTTTCTCCATGGGGGACCTGGAGCTGGCTGTTCACCCGTTTACAGACGGTTTTTTGATCCATCTCATTATCGAATAATTTTATTTGACCAACGTGGCTCTGGTCGCTCCAAGCCATATGCTGAAACGAAAGATAACGATACGAATAGGTTGGTCAAAGACATAGAAGCGCTCAGATTACATCTAAAGGTCGAAAAATGGCTCGTTTTTGGAGGCTCTTGGGGTTCAACGCTGGCACTAGCCTACGGCCAAGCCTACCCAAAGCAATGTCTTGGCTTCATTTTAAGAGGCATCTTCCTCGGTAGCGAGGATGAGGTAGATTGGTTCTTGCATGGCATGGGTCGTATCTTTCCAGAGGCATACCAAACTTTTTTACAGCACATCCCTGCCGATGAGAGATTTGATGTTCTCGCAGCTTATGCTCGCAGGTTATTCAGCAATTCACAGTCGGAGGCCTTGGCCGCAGCTAAAATTTGGGCCAACTATGAAAGCTCATGCTCAACTCTTCTTCCAAATGAATTACCTAATATTATGGATAGCGGCGAAGGATTACTCGCAATAGCTAAAATTGAAGCTCACTACTTTCTGAACCGTCTTTTCCTCAAAGATGATCAACTATTAGACAACATTCACCGCATTGCCCATTTGCCTGCAGTAATTGTACAAGGCCGGTATGATATGATTTGTCCAATGAGGAGCGCAGTTGCACTTGCAAAGGCCTGGAAAAAGGCTGGCTTAGCGGTTGTAGACGATGCTGGTCATTCCGCCATGGAGCCAGGGATAAGGTCTGCCCTAGTTCAGGCAACAGAAAATTTCAAAAGTACGTTTTAGTTCGCCCCTAAACAGTCATCCTTCTATATCTTGACCGCAGATATGGCGTAAAACTATCGCTGCAACGCCAATTATTGGCGTATTTCAATGTGTCATATTAAGCGGAGTTTAGCAGATGCCTACCGCATCTGCTCGGCCAAAGTCTGAACTCTCTGCCATGCCGTATCTACGTGTGTCTGCTCGGTCAACGTTTGGCCAATTTGGAACCTTATCGAATAGCTGCCGTTGATGATGTTTTGCGTCAGATATGTGATCCCATCGTCATTGATAGCGTTCAAGAGACGGGAATTTAGAGTATCAAGGTCATCAACGCCTTCTGGAGCATAACGGAAATTTAGCAAGGACAGTTGGCGAGGAGCCATCAGCTCAAAATCAGGATCGTTAGCAATTTGCCTCTCAAGATGCTCTGCCATTTTGATGTGATTACGGATGATGCCTTTCAGGCCGTCGACCCCATAGGACCTAATTACGAACCAAAGCTTAAGAGCTCTAAATCGTCTGCCTAGAGGAATAGACCAGTCTCGATAATCGATAACTTCATTACCTTCGCGGCTCAGCAGGTATGCTGGATTAATAGAAAGTGTTCTTACCAAAGCCTCTGGATCTCTGACAAAATGGGCAGAGCAGTCAAAGTTCGTCATCAACCATTTGTGAGGGTTAAATACGAAGCTATCAAAACTTTCTATACCTTTGAGCAGATGGCGATGTTCCTCGAGAATCAACGCCGAACCTGCCCAGGCCGCGTCAACATGAGAAAACAGTCTATGACGCGTTGCAATTTCCCCAACCTCTTCCAGGTTATCCATTGCTCCAACTCCAGTCGAACCGAGGTTGGCTATTACACAGGCTGGGAGCTTTCCTGCGGACTTGTCTTCAATAATTGCGCTCTCAAGCTCATTGGGCTTTATAGCAAAAGTAGTTGGATCTGAACGAATAACTCGAACATTATTGCGTCCCAAGCCTGCTACCTTTGCCCCCTTTTCAGTCGCTGAATGTGTTTGATCAGAGGTATAGATTACGATGGGAGGACAGCCAGCAAGTCCGTCTTCATTGCCACGCCAGCTAGTAATCTTTTCTCTAGCGGTAAGGATTGCGCAGAGAATTGCACTGGAAGCAGAGTCTTGGATAACGCCATGGAAACGTTCTGGAAGGCCAATCATTTGGCGCAACCAATCAGTAATACGAGTCTCCATTTCAGTTGCGGCTGGCGATGTCTGCCAAAGCATACACTGCGCTCCGATGGTTGCAGTAAGCATTTCCGCAAGAACTGATGGGGGACTAGAATTAGCTGGGAAATAGGCGAAAAACCGGGGATGCTGCCAATGAGTGATGCCCGGCAAAATATCTCTTTCAAAATCAGCCATAACAGCATCTAAAGTTTCAGCCTTGGCTGGAGGTTCTTTAGATAGCGCAGCAGCAACCTGGCCAGGCACAGTTTGGGCTCGGACGGGGTAACTCTCAATGTTCTCCATATAGTCTGCCATCCAGTCAACTAACAGATGTGCTTGAGTGCGGAATTCTTCGATTTCCATTCAGAGGGTTCTCGTCTTATGGTTTTATTCTGAATTGTAATAGCAGTACGGTACCCAAAATGCATATCGATACTCAAATCAGGGATATGGAATTAAAGGATGTGCCTGATGAGGCTAAACGACTAGAACAACTTGGCTTCGAGTGCGTTTGGACCTTTGAAGCGAAGCATGATCCATTCTTGCCTCTTGCGTTTGCAGCAACATCGACAGAGAAAATGGATGTTGGCACGAACATCGCAGTGGCCTTCGCTCGCAGTCCTTATTCTATGGCTCAAGCTGCTTGGGATGTGCAACGAGCAAGCAATGGCAGACTCCGCCTTGGTCTTGGAACACAGGTAAGGGCTCACGTCGAACGCCGATTATCTATGCCGTTTGATCGACCTGCAGCAAGAATTACGGACTATATTCGCTGCATCCGGGCTATTTGGAATACATTTCAGACTGGGGATAGACCTAGCTATGAGGGTGAATTTTATCGGTTTCTACTCATAAACCCATTTTTCAATCCGGGCCCAAATACAAAACCCGATATACCAATCTATCTAGCTGGCCTTAATCCTCGAATGGCAAAAGCTGCTGGTGAGGTAGCAGACGGGTTCCATGTTCATCCCATGCACTCTCGGAGTTACCTTAAGGAAGTTGTGCGTCCTGCGATCCAAGAAGGTGCTATTGCGAATGGCAGAGTCCTAAGTGATGTAGAATTATACGCACCTGTATTTGCAGTTTGGGGAGAAACCGCGGGTGAACGGTCTAAAACTGAGGCTATAATTCGAGAGCAGATCGCCTTTTATGGCTCCACTCCAAACTATCGTCGTCTTTTTGAACACCATGGATGCGAAGATCAGGCAAGAAAACTCTCTCAGCTAATGCGGAATGGTGAATTCTCTGAGATGCCAAAGCTTGTTCCGGATCATCTAATGGAGGAACTGGCCGTCCATGGGACTTTTCAGGAATTACCCACTAAACTGCGCGAACGTGCATCAGGAGTTCTTGACCGAGTATCCCTCTATTTTCCAATAAACCGTAAAGATCCTGACGAGATGTGGCGGAACTTTGTGCTAGGATGCAAAACCTAAATAAATATTCCACTTACTCGAAAATTTATGATTGAGACCAAAAGAATTAGAGGGTTAGTTTCCCTTAAACTCGCCAATCTGATTGCCTACATTGTGAAGTTACCCAATAAAAATACGAGCAAAAAACAATGCCTAGAATAGCCGCTAATGGAATCCAAATTGAGTATGAAGTTCATGGCCCCGAAGCAGGACCTCCTCTGTTAATGATAAACGGATTGGGGACACAGCTTATTTCTTGGGCAAGTGAACTTCTCGACGGACTCACTCAGGAAGGTTTTCGAGTAATTATATTCGACAATCGGGACAGTGGTCTTTCTACCGATTTTGATCATTTTGGACCCGCCGATATTCCTGCAGCGTTCAAAGCGGCCCGCGCAAAAGAACCGGTGAAAACGCCTTATAATCTAGATGATATGGCTGACGATGCAGCTGCTTTGCTTGAAGCCTTAGAAATTCCCTCTGCGCACATTGCTGGCAGTTCGAATGGGGGAGCAATTGCTCAAATATTTGCTTATCGCCACAAGAATAAAACCTTGTCACTGGCCTCGATAATGGCAACCTCGGGCAGACGTGGACTTCCCAGGCCAACAGAAGAGGCAACAGCTTGGTTAAACAAGCCTCGGAAAACAAAATCTTCGCGTGCAGAGTTTATAGCCGAAGCTTTAGAAACAGCACGTACAATAGGAAGTCCAGGATTTCCGTTAGATGAGGCGGCAGTCAATGCTCGTGCCGGGGCACTCTTTGACCGGGCATACAAACCGGGCGGTCATGGGAGGCAGTTGCTTGCATCAATAGCCTCAGCCGATACAAGGGTTGCACATTTAAATGAGATTCAAGCCCCTACCACTATCATCCATGGGGCAGATGATCCACTAGTTCCGGTGGGGTGTGGAGAAGACGTAAAAAATAGTATCGAAGGGGCAACCATGACCGTGATATCGGGGATGGGGCATGATTATCCGAGTGGAGCTGTACCGGCGATAGTCGATGCCATCAAGAAGAATGCTGATCGGGCTTAAGCGCATCGGCTAAACTCATACTACCACTTCCTCTTCTCGCGGGTTGCTGCTGAGACGATGCTGGGCACCAACCAGCCAAGAAAACAACTTCAAACGGAACGGCTATACGGCCATCATCCTCAGTATTTTTGGTCAGTTGTGCCAGGGCATTCAAAAGCACCTGCCGACGCATGGGGTATCTGCTTCGCTCAGAAAGAACACTGGTCTCGCCCATTAATCGAAGATCTTGGAGAAGGCGCAATGGTTCATTATACCTAACAGTGATTTTTTCTGTGTCAGCTACAGGCAACGCAAAACCAGCACGCTGCAGTAATGCTGCTGCATCACGAATGTCCACAAATGGCGAAACATGCGGTGAAACTGGAACATTTAATTCCGCCTCGGCCTCCAGCAGAGCTTGGGAGAGCGGAGCAAGGGTCGCAGGACCAAAAAGTATCCCAAGAAATAGACCGTCTGGTCTAAGCGCTTGTCTTATTTGAACAAGACACCCTGGGAGATCATTAACTAAGTGCAGATCTCCTGCACTAAATACAAGATCAAGGCTTCCTCCACTAAACGGTAAAGCTTCCAAATCTAATGCCAATCTAGGACCCTGGTCACTCAACGCTTCTGAAGCGATATCAGATTCTACCAGCCATTGAATACCTCCTCTGCCACCAAGAGCATCACGGGCTAATCCACACCGCGAGCCCAGCGCCAATGCAGTAGGAAAAACTTGGGTCAGATCATCCAATCGTTCGGCTAAACGCTCAGTTATTTCGCGCCATAAAAAGTCTGCCTTAGAAAAGGTATTTGCGGCACGAGCCCGACGTGTACGCGAGAGACGACGGTCGAAAATAGATGGAGCGGACATGGGCAAACTTTAATCGCTTGAGGAAACAGATACTACCGCCTAGCATATTATTTAGTTTTTCAGAATCCGAAGAAGCAAGAAATCATGGCTAAAACCATCTCACCAAAAGCACTTCATGATCTAATCGCGGCAAATGCACAGGAGTTTGCAGTCGTTGATGTTCGTGGAGAGCGAGCATTTTCTGATGGCCATTTAATGCATGCAATCTCCGTGCCTCTTGGGCGGCTAGAGATAATGATTGGCACTTTGGTACCTCGTTTAACAACGGCGATCTTTGTTACAGACGGCGGTGAGGGTCTTTCGGATAAGGCGGCGAAGAAATTAGAGGAAATTGGCTACACTAACGTGGCCATCCTCGAAGGTGGCACGCCAGGCTGGGGCAAGACTGGTTATGAGATCTATAGCGGGTTCAATGTTCCATCTAAAGCCTTCGGTGAATTTGTAGAACATCATTTTGGAACTCCATCAGTGTCAGCTGAAGAACTAAGAGAAATGCTAGATTCTGGACAGAAAATGGTTGTTCTAGATAGTCGGCCGATGGATGAATTCGAGGTGATGAATATCCCAACGGCTACATGCTGCCCAGGCGGAGAACTGGCCTATCGCATACACGAAGTAGCCCCCGACCCTGATACGACGGTCGTGGTTAACTGCGCCGGACGTACAAGGTCTATCCTTGGTGCACAGTCTCTCATTAACTCAGGAATACCTAACAAAGTTGTAGCTCTTCGCAACGGCACGATGGGTTGGCATCTATCTGGGTTTGACCTTGAAAGGGGCAATTTACGACCAACTGCCCTCAACCTTTCAAGCGCATCCATTGATGATGCCAGGGATAGAGCTGAGACTGTCGCCAAACGTTACGGCGTTAGAAAAGTTAACCGCGCAACTGCAGAAGAGTGGCTCTTAGATAAAAATCGCACAACACTTCTTCTCGATGTTCGTCACCCTCACGAGTACGAAGCTGGACACATACCCGGCTCTATTTCAGCTCCTGGAGGACAACTTGTCCAAGCAACTGACCGGTACGCAGGTGTGCGAGGGTCTCGCTTAATCCTAGTTGATGATGCAAACCTGGTGCGCGCGACTATGACTGCTCATTGGCTTTTACAGATGCACTGGGATGTTTATGTACTCGAAGAAGGTTTACCCATGCATGACTTGGAGACGGGCAAACAAAAAGTTCCAGCTCTTATGCCTCCCTCATTTGAGTACGCAAATGTCGATAAGGCAAAAACTTTGTTAGATAATGGTTGGATCCCTGTTGACGTTGCGACCAGTCGTGATTACCGCAAAGGACACATCCCTGGCGCTTGGTGGCTGACCAGAGCGCGTATTGAAGGCGTTGTAAAAAATCTTCCTGAAAACGCTGAGGGTTTTGTTACAACATCAGAAGATGGATTGGTCGCCAGCTATGCGGCAGCAGAACTTTCTAAGCTGACTGGAAAGCCGGCTGTCGCTCTAAAAGGAGGAACGGCAGCTTGGGTTTCTGCAGGCCAGAATGTGGAAACTGGAGAAACCAATCTCGCAGATGAACCAGACGATGTCTGGCTAAAGCCTTACGAGCGCAAAGGTGGTGTATTAGAAGACTTCATGCGTGAGTATTTGACGTGGGAAATAGACTTGATAAAGCAAATTGAGAGGGATGACTTGGTCAGCTTCAAGTCCGTTTGAATAGGTTTTTAGACTAGAAGTTGATATTTAAGAGCCTATCGACCTCCTCTCGGGTTGCTGCACTATTAGCGGCACCACTCCGCGTGGCAGACATTGCGGCGGCAACGGAAGCGAAGCGAATAGCAGCAGGTAAAGCTAGTCCTTCTGTCAACGCAACAGCTAGAGCACCGTTAAAGCAATCACCAGCGCCTACCGTATCAATGGCATCCACCCTAAATGCTGGTTGAAAACCACTTTCGCCACCTGCAGTCGCCCAAGCAGTGCCATTAGCACCCATGGTTACAATTGCCGATGGCGCCCCGATGTCTACAAGACGAACTGCTGCTGCAATACCGGTTTTTTTATCATATGGCCTGAAGCCTACATAGGTCTCTGCCTCGACCTCATTAGGTGTGATGATGTCAACGGCCATAAGAACAGAACCGGCAATTCCATCACTTGGCGCAGGCGCTGGATCGAGAATAACGGCTGCCCCTGCTTTGCGGCCAGCCCGGGCCGCAGAAAGTGTTATCTCCAAGGGTATTTCAAATTGGAGGAGAAGTGCTTTTGCACCTTCTAACGCCTGACTTGCACGAACCACATCAGTCTCATCGATCCTACGATTAGCTCCAGCTGCCTGTATTATGGCATTCTCACCGTTAGCATCCACCAGAATAACACCAAGTGCTGTGGCAACCTCGGGATCTATAAGAACTCCCGAAGAATCAAGGTTGAACTTATCAAATGCGGCTATAACGTCTTGCCCAAATTGGTCATCACCAATGCGACCGAAAAATTTTGTTGGTGCCCCAAGTTTTACGGCAGCGGCAGCTTGATTTGCGCCTTTTCCTCCAAGCCCAGTTATATAATTCTTACCTAGAAGTGTTTCACCTGGCTTTGGTAAGCGGTCGGCAAAAGCAGCAACATCCCAAGTAACACTTCCAAAAACAACAATAGTCATACCTGCATGAATCCAAGCTAATGATGGGAAAAAATACGACAAAAAGTTCTGAAATTTTCAACGTTGATGACTAGCTTTTAGTTCGCCCCTAAGAAGCTTTCTTATTTTTGCACATCAAATTCATGGGATAACCAATAAATCAACTCGATTGGCGTAAAACGCCAGGTAACCAGCAATTTGGGCAACTTCATCGTATGGGGTTTCATACGACCATGCCGCATTTTCTGTACAAGAAGAACCTACTGAAAAACTGTAATAACTTGCATTCCCTTTATAGGGGCAAGTCGTCAATTGCTCCGATCTTTTAACCAGTCCCATCAGAATATCTCTACGAGGAATGTAATAAACAGGGTCATAACCGCTTTCTTCAACGCGAAACGCATCACGAGTGTCAGCGATTACCTCTCCGCAAATGCGTATCACAACCCGCCCTTGGAAAGATGAAATATGAACACAATGACTTGGGTTTTTGATAAAGCCTGGCGCAGGGTTAGAGGACATCAAAAATCTCCTTCTTAATACCAGAGGTCCTTTGAAAAATTTAAACCTTCAATTACTTGCCCGGGTGTTTGTACAATAATCATAATATGACGATGACCCACTACTAAGTTTTGCACCATTTGGAATGGATTATCCCAATTAAAATTTGCATCCTATCGCTTGATATCTTTGCTGCCACACCATCAAAACCCTCAAAAAAAGTGCTCTCATGTCTGATGCCAATCTTGAAAATATTAACATCCGCCGCAGCCTTAATATTTCTGGAAAAGTATATGAATACTTTAGCCTTGAAGCTGTTTCAGACGTAGTCGGCGATATTTCTAGACTGCCCTACTCGCTAAAAGTGTTGATGGAAAATGTCCTTCGTCATCAAGAAAGTAATGAGGATAGTACTGCAGGTATTTTTCATTTCAGTGATTGGCTTAAATCAGGTGGTAAGACCAAAGCCGAAATAGCTTTCAGCCCGGCTAGAATACTAACTCATGATTTCAGCGGCATCCCTGCCATAGTTGATCTCGCAGCGATGCGAGATGCAATTATCGATCTGGGCGGGGACGCCAGTAAAATAAACCCAGCGTGTCCTGTCGATCTCGTGATAGATCACTCTGTGATGATTGATTCTGCGAGTGAAAAAAGCTCGTTCTCAAGAAACGTTGAACTCGAATTTGAGAGAAACCAAGAACGCTTTGAATTCCTTCGTTGGGGTCAGAACGCATTTAGCAATTTTCGGGTGGTACCTCCTGGAACTGGCATATGTCATCAAGTCAATCTTGAGTATCTAGCAAAAACAGTTTGGACAGACTGCAAGGATGGAAAAACAATTGCATACCCAGACACACTAGTTGGTACAGACAGCCATACAACCATGATTAACAGTCTTGCAGTTCTAGGCTGGGGCGTAGGAGGAATAGAGGCAGAGGCTGCGATGCTAGGGCAGCCAATTTCCATGCTCTTACCCGAAGTAGTTGGTTTCAAGCTCACCGGAAAACTAAAAGAGGGTACTACGGCAACAGATCTAGTTTTAAGAGTTGTTGAAATACTTCGACAAAAAGGAGTGGTTGGAAAATTTGTTGAATTCTTCGGTGATAGCCTCAACAACCTACCCTTAGCGGACCGAGCTACGATCGCAAATATGGCACCAGAGTATGGAGCTACCTGCGGTTTCTTTCCTGTTGATTCAGAAGTTATTCGATACCTTAAATTTACAGGCCGCAGTGATCATCAAGTTACCTTGGTCGAAGCCTATGCAAAGGCACAAGGTATGTGGCGCGAAACAGGAGCGCCTGATCCAATATTTAGTGACATTATCGAGTTGGATATTAGCAGTGTTGAACCAGCTCTGGCCGGCCCAAAACGCCCTCAAGACCGCGTTTTACTTTCCAATGTCGCTTCAGCTTTTAGCCAATTTGCATCAGAAACAGATGGTGGACAGGCGACAGCAGCCGAAGGCACCGATTACGTAATTGAACCAGGTCATGTAACGCTAGCTGCAATAACCAGTTGCACTAACACTTCCAACCCACCACTCCTTATCACAGCTGGTTTACTCGCAAAAAAAGCCAATGAGCTTGGGCTAAAACCAAAACCATGGGTAAAGACCTCCTTCTCCCCTGGCTCAAAGGTCGTTCAAGACTACTTGGTTGCTTCTGGACTTCAAAAACACTTAGACAACATTGGCTTTAATATAGTCGCATTTGGATGTGCTACTTGTTTGGGCAATTCAGGTCCCTTTAAACCAGAAATTTCAGAAGCAATCGAAAAGGGCAACTTACTTGTAAGCGCAGTGGTGTCTTCCAACCGAAATTTCGAGGGTCGGGTACACCATCAAGTTAAATCCAACTACCTCGCTTCACCGCCATTGGTTGTTGCCTACAGTCTTGCTGGTTCAGTTAAAATTGATTTAACCCAGGAAGCATTAGGTAAAGATCCCGAGGGCAATGATGTCTATCTAAAAGACATTTGGCCTAGCAGCAACGAGGTTAATGATGCGCTTCAAAAAAGCTTGACGCCCAATATGTTTAACCAATGTTATAGTGACCTATTCGAGGGACCAGAACAATGGAAAAACATTCCAGCCACAAGTTCTGCCACGTATAAATGGTCTGAGTCATCTACCTACATCCAAAAACCACCATATTTCGATAAAATCTCTATTAACCCAGAAAAACTCTCGAATATCATGGGCGCGCGTGTGCTTGCTGTGCTTGGTGATAGCATAACGACTGACCATATTTCCCCAGCGTCTTCAATAAACAGCAATAGTCCAGCCGGGGAGTTTTTGATTAGCCACCAAGTCCGCCCGCAGGACTTTAATAGCTTCGGAGCACGCCGCGGAAACCACCACATCATGATGCGCGGCACTTTTGGGAATAGCCAAATCAGAAATGAACTAGTTCCAGGCTCCCAAGGAGGTCTAACTCGACACCAACCCTCAGACACAGTGATCCCAATATTTGAAGCCGCAATGAAGTACAAGGATGATGGGGTGCCTCTTATTGTAGTTGCAGGCAAAGAATACGGTACTGGGTCGAGCCGTGACTGGGCGGCAAAAGGGGTCTGTTTGCTTGGGGTGAAAGCTGTAATTGCTGAGAGCTTCGAGCGTATTCACCGCTCAAATCTTATTGGCATGGGCGTTCTACCATTAGAATTTAAGAATGGTGAGAGCCGAACGTCTTTGAGTTTAAATGGAGATGAGACTTTCGATATTATGGGGCTCACAGATGAAATCCGGCCTCAAATGAATTTGAAATGCACCATTACCTTTGCCAACAGATCTCAAACAGACATAAGTCTTTTATGTAGAATAGATACCATGGATGAAGTTGAGCAAATTAAGAACGGCGGCATTCTACAGCTAGTACTAAGAAGATTTATGGAAGCCAAGTAATCTTTAATTTTTTATTTTTTAAAAATTAAGCCCTGCCCTCGAGTTTTGCCGAAGACAGGGCTTAA
>Ga0255760_10004794_pt1 | contig 11697 bp, 7 predicted proteins | sample 071ome_25_FD_179960 | JGI IMG/M metagenome (GOLD analysis project Ga0255760, IMG submission 179960) | Coastal salt marsh microbial communities from the Groves Creek Marsh, Skidaway Island, Georgia - 071410BT metaG (version 2) | ecosystem: Environmental > Aquatic > Marine > Intertidal zone > Salt... | reverse complement strand
TTACCCACAAGAGATGCGTGATCGGAAAAAACGCTCCCCGGGTGGGTCCCTCAGAAAGGAAGACCATGTCTATTGGCAGCAAGCACTTCACACGAAAGGTTGGTCGGCACCGGGTTGGCCAGTTGAATTCGGCGGCCCCGGGTTTACACCGACTCAGCGTTATTTGTTCGATCTTGAAATGGCGAGAGCGGATACGCCGCATATCGTGCCCTTTGGGCTCGGGATGGTGGCACCGGTCATTATGAAATTCGGGACCCAAGAGCAAAAAGATAAGTATCTTCCCGATATCTTGGCCTCGAAGGTCTGGTGGTGTCAGGGCTACTCTGAACCAGGGTCAGGGAGCGACCTTGCGTCGCTGCGAACGAAGGCCGTCCGCGAGGGTGATCATTACGTTGTGAATGGCACGAAGACCTGGAACACCATGGGGCAATTCGCCGACATGATTTTCTGCTTGGTTCGAACGAGTGATGACGACATTCGTCAGATGGGCATTTCGTTTCTTCTAATCGACATGCATTCACCTGGCATCGAGGTGCAGCCCATCGTCACGCTGGATTGTCCGCCTAAGGGCCACCAAGAGATCAACATGGTGCATTTTACGGATGTCAAAGTGCCTGTTGAAAATCTAATCGGTGAAGAAGGGAAGGGATGGACCTACGCCAAGTACCTGCTCGAATTCGAACGCGGCAACGCCTACTCTCACGGCCTCAAGGCGAGCCTCGAACAAGTTCGTCATATTGCTCGGTCTGAGCAGCAAAACGGCCAAACACTCATCGACGAAGCGGACTTCCAGAAAAAGCTCACCGAAACGGAAATCGCGATTTCAGCGATGGAATTCACCGAGCTAAGAATTTTAAGCCAGCTCTCAGCTGGGAAGAATGTGGGGCCTGAATCCTCACTCCTGAAGTGTAGAGGAACCGAGCTCCAGCAACAGCTCACCGAGCTTGTCCTGGAGGCAACGGGCAATTACTCGGTGCCGTTCGATAACCCTGGCCCCGACACGGGACAGAATGAACTGCCGATTGGCCCTGACTACGCCAACGTCGCAGCGCCCGAATATTTTAATACTCGGAAAGTTTCGATCTACGCGGGCTCAAACGAAATCCAACGCAACATTATGGCGAAGATGGTCTTGGGGCTCTAGGGGAACCCTAGTATAAGGTCAGCATCGGGGTGGGAGCCTCCCCGATGCTTCCCTCACATACAAGGGCTCGCCCCCTTGAAGCATCAAATTTGCTTCGGTACGCGAAGCGCATCCTAAATCTCCCGAGCTTGCTATCGAAAATACATACGCTTGGTGTCAGATTGGTTGATCGCACTCTCGACGAATACTTAAAAATGGCTTGAACAGCATTCCATGCTATAAATATAGACAGATTCCGACTCTTTCAGAACGAAGATCTAGACGGTGAGGTAATCCCCAAAACCTAGTTCCTGAGTGAGATGGGATTTCTCGTTAAAGCAGGCCACAGGGGGATATTTATGAAGAGCAACCAAACACCTCTCACTCGCGACCCGCCAAACGCCAGAGATCAATTGGGTGTCTCTCGGGCTAACCTGATAACTGAGGTTTTGAAAATACGGTTTGTTGAATAGCTAGCTTTCTGCATCCGGCAAAGCGATGGGTTTTGTGGCTGGCAAAAGGTGACGAGTCCAGAGATAAGCTTTGAAGGTGCACTGGATACTGTAGTTCCGCCCACTAAAAATCGCACATCTCTCTAGATTCCGCTGCCCAACATGGCTCATGCCGTGTAATTGGCATTCCGCTTGTGACTGAGCTCAAGATGCTGCGATCACTTCGCGCGGGGACCTTCGCCTCTCGATCACGACTCGATAGGGAATGGTTAGATCTGCTGGCAGGTCGGTTCTCGTGGGAGATGCGATCTCCGGCAGCGGTGCATCTGCAAAGGCCTTCGCAGCGATATCAGGTAACCCCAGCATTCTTAAGACATGACGCACTGTCTCGTTGACCGCGGCAATAGGTAAGTGACCACGCTGAATTTCAAGGCAAACATGAGATGCCATGCCAGTAATCAGACTCTGCGTGATCACTGGATCTTCTGATTTAAACCGCCCACCTCGCAGGCCCGCTCTAATATCCTCTAAACACTGGGACTGAGATTGCACAAGGACGACTTCGTCACTCAATCCAGCATTAATAACGAAGCTCCGCCATGCCTCATTATGCTGAGATTGCTTGAAGAAGTATTTTAAAGTGATGGCGAGTCGCATGGCGGGGTCGCTCAAGCGCAATCTCGTGGGCTCGAGAGCTGCTTCGAACACAGAATGGAAATCATCAATAACAGCATTCAACATGTCACGCTTGTTATCGAAGTAGTTGTAAAAAGACCCCGTTGCAAGTCCTGCTGCTTCTGTGACCTCCTGGATGGCGATACTCTCGGCTCCCTTCATGTAGACGAGATCTCTAGCTGCGGTGATGAGTTTCTTTCTGGTCCTCGCACGTTTCGGGACCTTCTGACTCGACGTCTGCGTTACTGGAGAAGGGAGAGGTGTATTCACTTGAACGTCCTATTCAAAACCAATCGCGGCCTTTTAAGCCACTTCCCAACCACCGGAGAGAAAAGAAACATTCTCAGGAAATAGGGTCTTTTTTATTCGACCCCACTGCATTCAAGAGTCGAGTCCCCAGAGACTGCCTCCTAAACCGAAACACGGCAGATGGAAAAGCATTTCTGAAGAAAAAGCATATTAATCAGTTCCTGCCGGAAACCACTGAAAAGAAAGTGGAAATTTACCGAGTTTTGACTGGAGCGCTAGAATGCTGTTGCGGACTAACTTCTCTCACACGTTGTGTACCCAAGCATTTAATCCGGTATTCTCAAGATTTGTGCGGACAAGGAGTTAACCATTGAATTTCGAATTCACTGAACAGCAAGAATCGATCAGAGAGGCCGTTAGCAAAATCTGTTCGCAATTTGGTGATGATTATTGGTTCGCTCGGGACCAGGACGGACAATTCCCTGACGAGTTCGTTAAAGCCATCACCGAGGGTGGCTGGCTCGGCATCGCGATGCCCGAGGCCTATGGCGGCGCTGGGCTTGGCATTATCGAAACGGCCATTATGGCGCATACCATCGCACGATCTGGCGCAGGCATGAGTGGGGCGTCTGCAGTTCACTTAAATTTGTTTGGCCCGAACCCAGTGGTTGTTTTCGGAACGGACGAGCAAAAGGAGCGCATGCTCAGACCGCTGATCGAGGGCCGAGACCGCGCGTGTTTCGGTGTCACTGAACCTGACGCAGGCCTCAATACCACGCGACTCGCAACACGGGCGATCCGCGATGGGGACAGCTATCGAGTCAGCGGCAGAAAGTTATGGACAACAACCGCGCAAACCGCCAATAAAATTCTACTCATCGCCAGAACAACGCCTTTAGAAGAATGCAAAAAGCCGACGGAAGGGTTGACGCTATTTTTCACCGATTTGGACCGTGACCGGATCGAGGTGCGGCTCATCGATAAAATGGGTCGAAAGGCGGTTGATAGTAATGCGCTGTTTATTGATGACCTGATCGTCCCTGTGACCGACCGTATCGGCGAGGAAGGCGATGGCTGGAAGTGCCTACTTCACGGGCTCAACCCTGAACGAATTTTGATCGCAGCGGAAGCAGTGGGCCTTGGCCAGGTCGCGTTGGACCGCGCGTCCAGATACGCACGAGAGCGCGTGGTGTTCGATCGCACCATAGGGAAAAACCAAGCAATCCAACACCCCTTGGCTGAAAATTGGATGGAACTTCAAGCGGCCGAACTGATGGTATTCAAAGCTGCGAGCCTGTATGACCAGGGGAAGCCCTGCGGGGCAGAGGCCAATGCATCCAAGTATCTCGCTGCAGCCGCCGCTCACAAAGCGTGCCAGCGTGCAGTGCTTACCCATGGCGGAATGGGCTATGCGAAGGAATATCATGTCGAACGCTATCTTCGAGAAATCATGATTCCAGTAATCGCGCCTATCAGCCAAGAGCTCATCAAGTCCTTTATCGCCGAGCAAGTATTAGGGCAAGAGAAGAGCTACTAGCTTGGTGGGCTCGATGCGCTAAAGAGGAAGAGGGAGAAGGAGAAAAAGAAGGGGTAAGAGAAAGTTTGGAGAGCGCCTGAACGAACTCGATACTCTGAGAATGGGTTATACCCTCCTAGGAGAAAAGGAGAAAAAAGTTAAAGGATAAAAAGAGTAAAAAGATAAAAAGAGACGCGGGATACGAAAGGATAAATGTGGGATCGAGCAAGCTCGTAAGAAAAACAAGCAGAGGTCAGCGACGCTTCGCGCCGACGCCACGGGCGTAATCAAATAAGGGCTTTGCTAGTACGAGCACCGTGTTAACTCGTCGCGAGCGCATTGCGAGCCCGCCACTCCATAATCTCCTCGGCAGAGCCCCTGAAGACCACCCGGTGCTGTTTCTTCTCGAGTTGGTAGGCATACATTGGGTCGTAGTAGTCAATTAAAAGGGATCTGATCCACTCTCGATGGCCAGACGGATCACCTTCTTTATGAGCCTCGACCGCCGACGTCAAAAGCTCATGCATCATTTGATGTCGCGAACCTCCTAGCCGCTTGCGGATAGCAAGAAGACTGTTGCTCAGACGGACTTCAAGCACGTCAAAAGCATCTTGCACGCCCGCTGCTCGAATCGCCGCAAGATGATCAATCACGTATTCTTTAAAAATGTGCGACACACGCGACTCAAACGTTGCTTCAAGGATGATGAGCGGCGCTTGCTGCATCGCTATTTGAAGAGACGGCGGTAGATTAATTCTACCGATCATCCGACCCTCGTCCTCTAACAGGGTCGAACTGTCTTTCGCTCCGCTAGAGGCAGAAAACCGTTGTTTGAGGAATTGAAGCGCAACGGCGTTCTCGAAATCGATCTGACTAGGCTGCTCGGCCAATAATGCACCGAATGCCGACCCTCGATGGTTCGCGTAACCTTCTAAGTCAATAGCATTCTCGTCATTTTGCACCACGACTGTTTTCCCAACGCCGGTTGAGCCGCCCAAAACAACAATATCCTTTGAATCCGGCGCTAGGAGAGGCAGCAATTGGCTCCGCATGGATTTAAAACCGCCTTCAATTCGCTGCACTTGGTAACCGGCATCATGAATCCAATCAGCTGCGATTTGGGATCGTTGACCGCCACGAGCGCAGTAGAGCAGGGCAGCGGGCTCGCGAGCGAGGTGATCGAGCCATACGGAGATGCGTTCCTCCCTTAAGTTGCCTGAAATCAGCTGATACCCGAGTCGCCTAGCACCCTCGGGGCCCTCTAATTTGTAACGAAGCCCCACTTCGGCACGTTGCTCATCGTTCAGTATGGGTAGATTTGTGGAAAAGGGCAGCGCGCCTCTTCGAAATTCAACGGGTGCTCTGACATCGATCGAGGAGGATCCATTGGCAATTAAAACCAGCGCTTTTTCAGGGGTAATTAATGATTCCATTGCGCGATTTTAGTGGGTATAGCGACGCATGTCCCCAACGGCGTTGACGATGCTCTCGATTAAAAAGCTATTCTTTGGTTTAGCATTGACCTAAAGAATCCGTTTAATGACGTAGGAGACCAAAACCGGTACCCAGAATGCATGCTAAAGATGTCTCAGCCTTGGCTCAGCATCATTGAGTTTGCTGGAAGTTCGTCTGAGCAACAGTTTCTTGCTATCCGGGAGCGGCTAGGGGAATCGAGACATCAAATGATGCATGAGCGACTGACTTCGGCGGCCACGATCCACAAAGAAGTTACCCCACATGATAATCAAGAGAGAATCAGAGCGCTTCTAATCAACGACTAAAACCGAACGAAAGAAGTTTTGGTTATTGAATCATCCGCCACGTTAGGAAACCCGGTTGGTTGGTTCGGAACAAGTCTGCCGCAGAATGTATTTCGAATGTGTTATTCTGCCAAAAAAAGATAATTAATCGATTCTTAGTCATTTCCACACAGGAAAGAGCAAATTGCGTCATATGAGTCAAAAAATCAATCAACACCCTCTGGATACGAGTGATTCGAGGGCAACTCATTGGCAGTCTCTTGCGAAGAACTGGTTGATAGATGAATTGCGAGAAGATGCAGCCCAATCGGAGGCGAGGTTGTGGGATGCCTCACGCCTGATTGAGCAAATAGAGTCGGCGCTCCAGATCAAAAAATCCAAGCGGACCTGGGAACGTTTCCTAGCAACGCTTGCGTTCCTTGACGTGACCACCACGGCTAAAGAAATCTGTGACGAAACGGGTAGGCCAGCACGCGCATTAGTCATCAACCAATTGATAGGAGAGGCTCAGCGAGCAAGGCGCCCCGTCCTCTTTCTAGAGATTCATAACCTTCGGGACTTTTCTGTACTTGTTACCTCCACCACTAAAGGGAAGAAAACGTGGCTATCACTCAAAGAAAAAGCAGAAAAGTTAACGGCTTACGAGAACATCTTTGGTCTGATCTCAGGAGATAGCGAATTCTTGGTCCCCAACAGAGGGGGGGTCGCTTGGTTGCGTAAGGCCCAGCGAGCCGTGACTTCAAGGTCTGACAAAAAGAAATCGAGCAATGCGAACCCCTGGTTTAAGGCCCTCATTGCATTTTATGACCCATTAACTCAACCAGAGGCAGGCAATAATCGCCTTGTCCAACGCGCATCGGAACAACCAAATGCGCTCGAGAAGGAACGAATCCCGAAAAAGAGAGGCATTAATTTGGAACAACCTATGGCTAACATCAATGTTCAGGCCTCGACCGCCGTTGGCCCGTTGTCGCACCTCGATCGACTCGAGGCAGAAAGCATCCATATCATCAGGGAAGTTATGGCGCACGCTGAGAACCCCGTGATGTTGTATTCCATCGGAAAAGACTCGTCGGTCATGCTGCACTTGGCAAGAAAAGCGTTTTACCCCAGTACGCCTCCGTTTCCTCTATTGCATGTGGATACGCGCTGGAAATTTAAAGCCATGTATGAATTTCGGGAGAAGATGGCGCAGGACTCGGGCATGGAACTCCTTGTTCATATCAATCCAGACGGCGTTGCCAAGAACATTAACCCCTTTGATCATGGCAGCGCGCTCCATACGGACATCATGAAAACCGAGGGCTTGAAGCAAGCACTTGATGCCCATGGGTTCGATGTCGCCTTCGGCGGCGCCAGACGCGATGAGGAAAAAAGCCGAGCTAAAGAGCGCATTTTCTCCTTCAGAAACGAGTCGCACCGGTGGGACCCTAAAAATCAGCGCCCGGAGCTTTGGAATCTTTATAACTGCCGGAAGAACCCCGGTGAAAGTATTCGAGTCTTTCCGCTCTCGAATTGGACGGAGCTCGATATCTGGCAATACATCTACCGAGAGCATATTCCCATTGTGCCGCTCTACTTTGCCGCTGAACGACCGGTCATCGAACGGAACGGCATGCTAATTATGGCCGATGACGACCGCATGCAACTACTGCCCGGAGAGCACATTCAACCCCGAACGGTCAGGTTCCGCACCCTTGGCTGCTATCCCCTAACTGGCGCGATTGACTCGAACGCCAAGGATCTAGCCGACATCGTGCTTGAGTTGCTCCAAAGTACTACGAGCGAACGCCAGGGGCGAGCCATCGACACCGACTCATCCGGCTCCATGGAGAAGAAGAAGCAAGAGGGGTACTTCTAATGCCAAGGAGACGTTCTTCTCGCAAAGAAAATAGTCAAATACTGCTCACTATGGCGTCGAATACCGATCTCTCGAAAGACGATGTGACTCGCTATTTGGAGGGGCAATCTGAGCTTGATCTGCTCAGGTTTATTACCTGCGGTTCCGTTGATGATGGCAAGAGCACGCTGATCGGCCGAATGCTTTACGAAGCGCAGCTCATTTTTGACGATCAGATTACGGCCCTCCAAAGAGATTCTAAAACGTCAGGCACCCAAGGTGGAGAGATCGACTTTGCGTTGCTGGTGGATGGTCTGTCGGCGGAGAGAGAGCAGGGCATCACCATCGACGTAGCTTATCGATTCTTTAACACCGATCGCCGCAAATTCATCGTGGCTGATACGCCTGGACATGAGCAATATACTCGAAATATGGCGACCGGCGCCTCCACCGCAGATGTTGCGGTAATACTTGTGGACGCGAGTCAGGGTATTTTGACTCAAACTCGGCGACACTCATTTATTGCCTCGCTGCTTGGCATTCGTCACGTCGTCTTGGCTGTTAACAAGATGGATCTAGTATCGTTTGATGAGGATAGGTTTAGACGCATTGAGGCGGCTTATACGGAGCTTAGTACTCGCTTCCAGTTCGCCAGCGTAACGCCCATTCCGCTCTCGGCACTACGCGGGGACAACGTGACCAAACGATCCAGTAATACCCCTTGGTATCAGGGGCCGACGCTTCTGGGCTTTCTTGAGACGATTGATTTGGCGGAAGAGCCCAGCGCTGCGCTGCGCTTCCCCGTTCAATGGGTTAACAGGCCTAACGCCAATTTCCGGGGCTTTTCGGGAACCGTTGCTGCAGGTGCGGCTATAAAAGGTCAGGCCATTCGAGCACTACCGTCTGGCGAGATTGCGAGTATCAAGGACATTATTCTCTTCGATCAGTCGCTCGATAGCGCGGCCACTGGCAAGGCAGTCACTCTCACGCTCGATAGAGAGATAGATTTGTCTAGAGGGGACGTCATCACCAGCGCTCAGGCGCCCTGCGAGGTTGCAGAGCAGTTTGAAGCGGAGCTGGTGTGGATGGATGGCGAATCTGGGTTTGCAGGCAGGCAATATCATTTCCAGCTTGGGACCAGTCGCGCGAATGCATCCATCAGTACGATCAAATCGAAGTACAACATCAATACATTTGAAGCGTTGTCTGCCAAATCACTAACCCTGAACGACATCGCGAGTGTGACGATTTCTCTCGACCACGCCATCGCTTTTGAGCCTTATGCAGAAAACAAAACGCTCGGTTCGTTCGTGCTCATTGACCGGTACACGAATGCCACCGTGGCAGCGGGCATGCTGAAATTCTCGCTGCGGCGGGCTAGCAACATTCACCGGCAGGCAGAGAGCATTAATCGAGCGAGCAGAGAGCGCCTCGCGGGCCACAAGGGCCACGTCATTTGGCTCACCGGACTCTCAGGGTCTGGCAAGTCAACGATTGCCAATCGAGCAACAGAGATCCTCCATGAGCGCGGCATTCGAACTTACATTTTGGATGGCGACAACGTGCGCCACGGGCTCTCGAAAGACTTGGGGTTTACCGATGCGGACCGCATCGAAAATATCCGGAGAATTGGCGAGGTTGCTAAACTGATGCTGGATGCCGGCATCGTCGTGATCACGGCGTTCATATCTCCTTTCAGGGCAGAGCGCGATTTAGTGCGGCAACTATTCGACACTCACGACTTTGACGAAGTCTTTGTCTCTACCTCGCTAGAAACCGCGGAAGCACGCGACCCAAAAGGACTTTATAAGAAGGCGAGGGCAGGGGAGTTACCCAATTTCACAGGCATCGACAGTGACTACGAAGCGCCCGAAGCATCGGAATTGGTGCTCGACACGGAAAACCAGAGCATCAGCGACAATGCGGACCAGCTGGTTGCTTTGATTCAACGCAGAATTGATTCCGCAACCAGCAATTTGGGTTAGCCTATGACAAAGAGAATTCTAGTCACTGGCGGTGCAGGCTATATTGGCTCCCACGCGGTACTTGCGCTGATTGAGCAAGGCTTTGAGCCCGTCATCCTCGACAACTTTTCGACGGGGCATCGCTACGCGACGCAAGGCTGTGAGGTGATTGAGGCCGATTTGAGAGATGTCGCATCATTAAATAGTGCCCTCATCTTGAAACAGTTTGATGGCGTGATGCACTTTGCGGCGAAATCCATCGTTGGTGATTCCATGCAGGACCCGCTTGATTATTTTGAGAACAACGTCACAGGGTCGCTTAACTTGATCAAGGCTGCACTCAATGCAGACATCGAACATTTTGTTTTCTCCAGCACGGCCGCGGTTTATGGCGAGCCGCAATTCACTCCGATCACCGAAACCCACGCCACAGCACCTATTAACCCCTACGGGCAGTCGAAGCGAATGATCGAAATGATGCTGGTAGAGGCCTTCAGAGCGCACGATCTAAGGTCTCTAAGCTTTCGGTACTTCAATGCGGCGGGCGCTGCACCAGAAGCAGGCATCGGCGAGAACCATAAGCCCGAAACTCATCTAATTCCGAATGTGCTGCGCTCGTGCCTGCAGGATAGCTCAAGCCCGCGACTCAAAGTGTTCGGAAACGACTACGCGACTCGTGATGGGACTTGCGTCCGGGATTATATTCACGTGAGAGACTTAGCGGACGCGCACGTCAAGGGGATGAACCACCTATTTCAAAACCCAATAGCCGATCAAATCAACCTCGGCACAGAACATGGCGCGACAGTGCTGGAAGTAATTAAAGCGTGCGAGCAAGCAACGGAGCGATCCATCGAGTATGACATTGTGACCAAAAGGGAAGGGGACCCTGCTGTTCTAATCGCTGATAACAGCAAGGCCAGAGACCTTCTCTCCTGGACGCCAAAAGCATCGCTACTTGATTGTGTTAGCGATGCTTGGCGATGGCACCTGGGCACCGCCAACAAACGATAGTAGATTCAGCGCAAAACGCCATACCACTTGAATTACCATTCCTGAATTTTCAAAATCGATTAGCTCAACGAACTGAGTCTTCAAACGCTTATCGGTTAGAGCTACAACAATTTTTAAATATTGATGTGTTCCGGAGCTAGAGAATAAAAGCTTAGTTTATTCTCTATCGGATAACCTAGATCAAATAAGTAGAATCCGATTTAAACGCCTCTATGGATAACTTTTTTAAATCGCAGATATTTACCACCCACGCAGGCGCTCTGCCGCGTCCGGTCCACGTGTCACCGCTAGTAGGACAACGATATTTAGGAGCGACCTTGACTACTTTTCGTTTTGAGGCGCGTTTAGGCGTTCGCGTTGAAGCCACACCGCCGCTCTTTGCGGCATCAAGAAGGGCAGAGCGCTCGCGTTTAGTAATCCCGTGTTTGTCGAACACCTTGTGAATATCCCTAATAACTGACTCTGATTTCTTTCTAGCCTCTAATTCTCGAGAGGCTTCAGAGATAAGGTTATTAAGTTCTGATTGACTCAAACTACTTACGGATTTCATAAAAACTCCTACAGACTAACTAGAAATGTCTCACTTCAATGGCCCGTTATACGCCAATGTAACTTACTGTATTAGCTGAGAATATCGATGTAAATACTTCGTTAAATAAAACTCTGGAATATCTAGATCCGATACCAAGAATATGAGGTAAATGTTTTTAAAAATTGATAATAATTCTCCGCCTCAGGCGGAGACAATTAATCGACCTAAATAATCTAATTAGCAACAATAATACTAAATAGCTACCCAAGTTCTAATTGCCGTTAGTAGTGTTTTTTCCAAACTATAAGCCCGGAAAAATTCTTGATACGGAGCAAGGTATCCAAGAGGTAAACACCAAGCCTAAGAGGCAAACAGCACCCATTCAGCTGACACTGTTGGTTATAATTTCAAACGGTCTTATGAAATTGACCCACACTGGGGCTAATCTCAGTGAGAGCTTTCGGCGCTCTTGAATTGGGAGATTGATAAGCGTACGCTATTGCGTACGTTGTGAAGGAGCCGCGTAGTGAACTCGATTACCGTAACAGATGCACGAAAAACACTGTACAAAT
>Ga0255760_10004783_pt1 | contig 11710 bp, 9 predicted proteins | sample 071ome_25_FD_179960 | JGI IMG/M metagenome (GOLD analysis project Ga0255760, IMG submission 179960) | Coastal salt marsh microbial communities from the Groves Creek Marsh, Skidaway Island, Georgia - 071410BT metaG (version 2) | ecosystem: Environmental > Aquatic > Marine > Intertidal zone > Salt... | reverse complement strand
CGCAGGTGTGGCGATATCCGGAAGAGAGCGCCACGGCCGTGCGACCTGTGCCAAGGCTGCTCGTGAGCGTCGGCGTGGTTTGGTCTGACGTCCCTCCGTTACCCAATTGGCCGTTCGATCCCTCTCCCCAGCACGACACAGAACCGTTGTCAAGGATGGCGCAGGTGTGGTAACCTCCTGTAGAGACCGTCACGGCCGTGCGACCCGTACCAAGGCTGGCGGTGAGTGTGGGTGTGGTTTTGTCTGATGTTGCTCCGTTACCCAGTCGGCCATCTACCCCTTCTCCCCAGCAAGATACATTGCCATCATCAAGGATGGCGCAGGTGTGGTGAAATCCAGAAGATAGCGTTGTATCGGTGAAGATGGACCCTTCTTGAAAGCCGGGTTCGTTCAGTTGTGAAATCGGTAGGATGGCGTTACGCACATCGTTCTGGTCAGGAAGCTCCGTGTTTTCAGCCCCATTCAAACTCCCCATTGCAGCAGAAATACCGAGAAAAATCATGAGAACGGAGAGCAGAAGGGTCTTCGCAAGGACATTCTGTGATCCAGCACCTGCCATGGCGGTTGCACGTCTAAAACAGAATTAAATTATTTCAAGGCGTTCAATGCTCAGAGAGTTGAGTACACCTTTGAATCCGAACCATGAGGGGGTTGGACTCCAAAATCAGCAACCGTGAGACTGCAAGCGATTTTACATGGACGCTGGGGAGTCGCACAGGGCTGCAACTGCCACTCAATTCTGAATGCGATCGCTTCGCTTCTCGAAGGCCAGCGGCCCGATTTGGTGGGGGTTGTTCTGAACCAGGCCCTGAAAGGGCCTGATACCTCGGCACCACATAGATAAGACAATTAATCAGTCGTGAATAAATACATCATGGCCAATAAATCTGGTGCTGCCATGCGAATGGCCATCGTCCTCTCCATTCTCATGATGCTGATGACACAGGCGGGATATCTTGAACCGATGAACCCGTGGTCCCGTGAAGGGTCGGGCGGCGAAGAAACGCTTGATGAAATCACCGAGGTGTTTGAAACCGGCGGCTCTTCGAATTTCTCTTCTTTTGCCTATGCGAACAACAAGATGTCTATTGGATCTATCCACACCTGCGCCATCCTTGACAACGGCGACCTGAAGTGTTGGGGGTATGACTATTACGGACAGTTGGGCGATGGTGGAAGCAACACGGACACCAACGCACCTTCATCCACACCGATTAACCTCGGGGCAAACCGAACGGCCGTTGCGGTGTCTGCTGGATATTACCACACCTGCGCCATCCTTGACAACGGCGACCTAAAGTGTTGGGGGTATGACTCTAACGGACAGTTGGGCGACGGAGGAAGCACCAACACGAACACCAACGCACCTTCATCCACCGCCATCAACCTCGGCACGGGCCGAACGGCCGTTGCGGTCTCTGCTGGAGACTACCACACCTGCGCCATCCTTGACAACGGCGACCTGAAGTGTTGGGGGCGGGACAATTTCGGACAGTTGGGCGACGGAGGAACCAACACGGACACCAACGCACCTTCATCCACCGCCATCAACCTCGGCACGGGCCGAACGGCCGTTGCGGTCTCTGCTGGAGACTACCACACCTGCGCCATCCTTGACAACGGCGACCTGAAGTGCTGGGGGTGGGACAATTACGGACAGTTGGGCGACGGAGGAACCAACACGGACACCAACGCACCTTCGTCCACCGCCATCAACCTCGGCACGGGCCGAACGGCCGTTGCGGTGGATGCTGGAGACTACCACACCTGCGCCATCCTTGACAACGGCGACCTGAAGTGTTGGGGGTATGACGGCTACGGACAGTTGGGCGACGGAGGAGGCAACACGGACCTCAACGCACCTTCCTCCACCGCCATCAACCTCGGCACGGGCCGCACGGCCGTTGCGGTGGCTACTGGATATTACCACACCTGTGCCATCCTTGACAACGGTGAGGCGAAGTGTTGGGGAAGGGACAATTTCGGACAGTTGGGCGACGGAGGAACCAACACGGACACCAACGCACCTTCATCCACACCGATTAACCTCGGGACAAACCGAACGGCCGTTGCGGTGTCTACCGGATCTTACCACACCTGTGTCATCCTTGACAACGATGAGGCGAAGTGTTGGGGGTATGACGGCAACGGACAGTTGGGCGATGGTGGAAGCAACACCGATCAGAATTCACCTGTAACTGTCTCTGGCAGCAACATCTGGGATTCCTCAACCGGACTTAGCAGCGGAGGCAACAGCACCGGCGGAAACAACACCGGCGGAAACACCGTGGATTGCGGCACGAATGCATCAAATGTTTCGTTTGAAGTTGAAGCCGAGCAGCCCGTCTGGTACCGACATGACACCGTCTCGGCTCATCTCGACACCTATTGCGGCGTGTGGGGGGAGATGTACCGCGTTGATTGGGTTCTCGTTTCCCAATTGACCAGCTCCGTCATCGATCAAGGGCAATCGTTGTTTGAGACCAACAACTCAAGCGTGAGTTACCACCCCAATCACACCGACCACTTCAACGAAGTTGACGTCCACTTCCATTACATGGACACCGGAAATTATACCATTTCGGGCAACTTTTACGTTTTGGCCAACACCACGTGGACCCATCTTGCCAACGTTTCGGACACCTTCCAGGTCAACGGCACCAACACCACCACGGTTTGTGGCTACAACGAGACGCTTGTTTCAATGGAGGTTCCCGTTGCAGGGTATCACTCCTACGAAGGCGCTTCCGTATATCCTTACGCTGACATCGAATGCCCGGTGCTTGGTACATCGTACGTCTTCGAATGGGAACTCTACGAACAAAACTCCTCCACCGTGGTCCAGACGGGTTGGAACAATTTCACCGCCACCTGGCAGAACGTCCACCTCTTCAACGACGGTTCCGGCTTCTTCCACGACATCAACCTCGCCTTCCACAACCTCACCGAGGGCAATTACATCTGGTCGACCATGCTGACCCTCAGCAACGGCTCGTATCTGGATTGGACGGAACTCACGTTCGAAGTCTGGTCCAACGCAACCAACAGCACGGGATGCGGTTACGACAGCACGTACACCTCCATTTACGCGTCTTCTTGGTACGGAATTTTCTCGGAGGGCGACACGTTTGACAGCACCGTCAACAGCTATTGCAACCTGCTCAATTCCACCACGATGATCGAATGGACGGTGGCCTACGCCTCCAACTCCACCATCGTCGCTCAACAAAACCAGTCGTGGTACGTGAACTCAACCTCCTCCACATGGAGCATCACGCACAATCCCTTGCTCGTTGGGAATTACACGTTCACGGCGATGTTGTCCGTGTGGAACAACACGGCCCAAGGATGGGACTTGATCGATGAAGACGCCTACAACTTTGCCTACGTGGCCAACACCACCACGCCCGGTGGATTCGTGGACATCGATACCAACGGGTACAACTTCACCTCTGGCGACACCGTATCGGCAGTTTTCGAAAGTTACAACCTCACCCAAGGCGAAATGTACAGTTTGGTCTGGGCCGTGGTGGACGCCAATTCAAACATCGTCGACCAAGGCAATTGGACCTGGATGGCCTACAACCATTTCTCCGTTGAGTGGAAGAACTACACCGTGGACGGCGCACCCCTCCAATCGGGAGCCTACTGCTTCTTCGGCGAGTTGTATCACGTTGATGCAACTTATTCCCTGACCTCGCTGGCCAACGACGACACCTGCATCATGATTCTCGGTGGAAACAACACCGGCGGCAACGGAACCGGCGGCAACAACACCGGCAACAACACCGGCGGCAACAACACCGGCAACAACACCGGCGGCAACAACACGACCGATACCGACAGCGATGGCGTGCCCGATGTGCTTGACGCCTTCCCCTACGACCCAACCGAATGGGAGGACACCGACGGTGACGGAGTTGGCGATAACGGGGATAACTGCCCGACGGTGGCCAACCCCAACCAAGCGGACGGCGACAACGACGGCATCGGAACGGCTTGCGACAGCAATGAAGGTGGAAACACCGGCAACAACACCGGCAACGGAACCGGTGGAAACGGAACCGGCGGCAACAACACCGGCGGCAACACCACCAACCCACCGATGAACTCGCCACCCGTGGTGTCTTCGGTCACCATCATGCCCGTGTTGCCCACGGACGCTGATACGCTCACGTGCTCCTACACCACGTACGATGCAGACGGCGACAGCGTTTCGGTCACCGTACAATGGAAGGTCAACGGCAACGTCATCCTCGTCGGCTCGATGAACCTGACATCCGGCTTTGCGGTCGGCGACGATGTGGAATGCACCGTTACCGGTTACGATGGGCAAATGTCCGGAAACAGCGACAGCGACATGGTGACGATCCTCCCCAGCACGGTGGACGACGCCATCGACGCCGGCAACGGCTTGCCCGCCCTCAGCACCGTGGGAACCCTCGTGGCCATCGCCTTCGGCGTGGGCCTCTCTCGCCGAAAGGACGAATGAGGCTGCGAAGCCCTATCAAGGCCGACCACGAGGGTCGGTCGTGAGCGTGACCGAGGACCTCAAGGACGCAGCACAACGGTTCTCACAACGTTGCGATGAGGCGATTGCTCTGCTCGAGGCCAAAGGCGGCGTGGCCCACGCCACCAACCCGCTGAATTATGCGTGGCCCCACCACGAGCAATACATCGCCAAGGTGCTGGGTGACAGCCCAGCCACCGTTGAGCAATACTACTGCGAGTTCCAGTTGGACGCTGAAGATCAACGCCAGCACAACAAGGGGAAGCATCGGCGAAAGCAGCGCATTCCTGCCACGCACACGGCACAACCTGCGGGGCTGATGCGACCCGTGCATACGGGACTCACCGGCCGTCAACACGACATGGTGCAGTCGATGCGTGCCCTCGACATCGGTACCCATGCGATAGCTCAGTTGTTGATTGTCAACAAAAAACAAAAGTGACCCTTGTGAGTCTACACCCAAAGGGGTTCAGACGCAGAGGCGTCGTGTTTTTTGGAAACAAAACCCGCTGACTGCGAAGCCAAAAGGGGATGGTGGACGCTGGGGGATTTGAACCCCCGGCCTTCTGGTTGCAAACCAGACGCTCTTCCAACTGAGCTAAGCGCCCTTGTCCCGACGGACGGCCGAGGGGATATCATCCCTGCGGAAGGTCAAACCGCGTTGTGAACGCCTCAGGCCCATGCCCACGAGGCGCTGACCACGAGGTGCCACGTGTCGCCGTAGGCCTTGACGTGCGGCACATCGAGGGAAAATCCGCCGTCTTTGATCTCGTCAAACACCGGAGGGAGCGCCTCGGCCACGTCCTCGCCCGGACGCTGACCGCGCACCAGCGTCATGCTGATCGGCGTCATGTCGGACGCGAGGTCCATCTGGCGGACCACCGAGCCGACGGCAGCGGAACGGACCTCGAGGTGGCCTTGCTCGTACCCGATGCCGACCTCCAAGCCGTCGGCAGCGATGTCCAGGTCCATCATCGTCCCTTCAACGTGCACCTCGAAGCGTTCGTCGGTGGCGAGGTCCACCATCCGAAGCCAGCCGTCGCGGCCGGCGCTGACCAAGAGGTCGTCCACGTGGGACAGCGCGAGCACCTTGCTTCCTGTGACGACGTCCACGGAAAGGTCCTCCACATCGTCGTTGGCGAGGTCCACGACAAGGGTCACCGGATCAAGGCCCCCGCACGCCAACCGGGCGCCGTCCGCGCTGAAGCAGAACGCGTCCAAAACGGACGCATGGTCGAGCGTGCGCACCACCTCACCGTCCTGCACCCGAAGCACGCGCAACGTGGGTTGGGTCCCGTTCAGGCCTTGCGCGCCCACGGCGAGGAGCGCTCCGTCCGGTGAGAAGTGAAGCGCCGTCACGCGCTTCTCCTGCTCCGATTCGAGCAGCACGTTTCCGTCGAGCAGGTCGTGGACGAACAAGCCACCAGCCGTCGTCCCAATGGCCAATTGCTCACCCGACGGCGAGAAGGCGAGGGCAGCGACCGGTTCGTCGACCTCAAGATCTCCGAGCAGTTCACCGCTCTCCGACGACACCACCTTCACCGTCCGGTCAAGGGAGCCGCTCGCCACCAAGGCGCCATCCCTTGAACTGCTGAGGGCCGTGCACCAGTTGCGGTGCAGCGGCATGTCGTGCAGCAAGTCCCCATTCAGGGCATCCACGATGTGAAGCCGACCTTGCTCGTCCCCCATGGCGACGTGCGTGAAGGTGTGCACCAACAGGTCCTCGTCGATTGGAACATCGATGTCGCACCGACCTGCGTCACCTTGCTGCTTGGTCTCCACCTCGAGCACCTCGAGCGCACGTTCCCGAAAGCGTTCAACGAGGTGGTCGATGCGGCCTTGTCGGTCTGCCGTGGCTTCGATGTGCGCTCGCCGGTCGGCGTCGGAGGCCTCCTCTCGCCGGGCCTGTTGGAGGCTGCGAAGGCGAGTAAATTCGCTTTCAACGAACTCTTTCTTCTTCTCCGAACCGCCCCGCAAGAACCCGAAGAGCGAACGCTTTGGAGGTGCGTCCTCGCCGTCCTTCGCCATGCTGACCGGTGGCGCCTCAGGGTGATTCGGCATCAAGGCGTCGGTCCCTTCTGAACGTGAGCATCATCACGTCACGTGCAACGGATTCCACCCCCGCATGCAGGCATGGCACCGCCGACCATGCATCTGGAAGTGACCCGGTTGGCCCGTGCGCTCGAAGGGCGCCGCCCCCATTCACCAGGCGCTCCGCCACGGTCGCTCCGTTGCAGAGCGGAAGGCCCACCCACAGGGTGTGGCCGGGCGCGTTGCGGAGGTGCGCGGCAATGCCGTCCACGGTCCACCAAGGGCCCCGCTCATCGTCGCCATGGCTCACCACCACCTCATCAGGAAGGATGGCGTCGTCGCTGGGCCCGTGTCCGAGGTGGATCCAGTAATCCGGTGCGCGACCGTTCACGAGGAGCCCTTCGCCGTGAGGGTCGAGCACGGGGCGGTGCACGACGTGGAGGGGGCGCTCGTCGAAGGGCGCGCTTCGGTCGCCGAACATGTGCCGCATGCAGCGCATCAGGCCAACGTAGCCGTGCACGCGCCGGGCGAGGCCCTCCATGAGGTGAACCTCGTCCCCGCCGTAGCGCTCCCCGCCAGGCTGAAGGGCGTTGGGCTGCATTCCGGAGATCAGCAGGGTTCCGTCAAGGGTTTCGGGAAGGTGGTCTGGCAACGGCGTGGCGTTCATCCGTTGGGAGGATGCACGACCAAATTTGAACGGGCGACGCCGTCAAGCAAGGTCGATGGTGGCGTCGCGGTCCGGACCGACGCCGACGCTGCTCACCGGAACACCAAGCAGCGCTTCCAACCGTTGGACGTAGGCCTGCGCTGCCGAAGGGAGGGCAGAGAGGCCAAGCCCCTCTGCGTTGGCCTTGGTCGCCAGACCAAGCCATTCGCCGGTCGACATCGCGGGGAACCCGGGCATGTCGAGGTACACCGGTTCGCAGCGCTCCAAGGCGGAGGCGCTCGACGGGAGTTCGGTGATCTCCTGCCCGTCGAGGCGGTACCCGACGCAGATGCGAAGCACGTCAAGGCCACCGAGGACGTCGAGTTTGGTCAAGGCCAGCGACGTGAATCCATTGACCCGCTGCGCATGCCGCATCACCACGGCGTCGAACCATCCGCAGCGACGCTTTCGCCCAGTCGTCGTTCCGAATTCATGGCCGACCGTCCCAAGGTGCTCACCAACCTCGTCGTTGAGTTCGGTTGGCATGGCGCCGTGCCCGACGCGGGTGATGTACGCCTTCGTGATGCCGATGACCTCGTCCACGTGCCCCGGATGAATGCCGGCACCATGCGTGGCGTTGCCGCGGGAGGTGACGGACGAGGTGACAAAGGGGTAGGTGCCCTGGTCAATGTCGAGCAAGCACCCCTGCGCACCCTCGAGGATAACGCGCTCTCCAAGGCCGAGAGCATGGTCGATCATCACGCCGGTGTTGGTGATGCACATGCCAAAGGTGTCGAGCACCCACCGGAGATCTGCCTCAAGGTCGGTGACCCCGATGCGCTCATCGATGCCCGCTGCGGCCAGCGACGACGACATCCGCGAAGCGATGGCTTCCATCGCCCCAGCATCCGCAAGCACTTCGGAGAGGTCCCCAAAGCGAAGGCCAACCCGATTGATTTTGTCGGCGTAGGTCGGACCGATGCCACGCCCGGTCGTGCCGATCTTCGTGTCCAATCCGTCGAGGAGCCGATGGTAGCGGAGGATGACGTGCGCTCGTTCGGAGACGTAGAGCCGCGCCCCACGCACGTCCTCCCCTGTCTCCGAGGACCAGCCGTTCAGTTCGGTGTCGAGCACCCATGGGTCGATGACCATGCCGTCGCCCAAAACAAGGCGGCAGTCAGAACGGGTGATGCCGGACGGCAGGAGGTGGAATTTGAGCACGCGCTCGCCGAGCACCACGGTATGGCCTGCGTTGTTGCCACCTTGGAACCGAGCAACCAGGGTCGCCGCCTCGGCGAGGCGGTCCACGAGCTTCCCTTTCCCTTCGTCGCCCCACTGTGCGCCCAGCACCACGGTCGCAGGCATGGCTCTCCCGGTGCGTCCTGCCAAGCCTGAGCCACATCAACCTGCCCATGACGACGGCGGCCTCCTGCGTCGATGCTCTCGCCGCTGATTCAAATAGGTTGGAGCGTGCTCCAACGGTGTAGCAAGCGCACTGTTTCTGCGCCTATCGGCTTTGCGCACCCTGAATGTGGGCGAACATGGCGAACGCACATTCATATACTCTGGAAACCCAGTAGTGAACAAGGAGTTGAGAAGATGGAACGTGAAGCAGACGCGAAGACCTCCGTACGCCGAACCGTTGCAGGCCACACCACGCCGTGCGACGACTGTGGCGCCGTTGACTGGGACATGGACACCACCCGTGGCGAAGTTGTCTGCAGCATGTGCGGCCTCGTGGCCGAAGAGAACCTGATCGACCCAGGTGCAGAATGGACGAACAGCGACCGCGGCGAGGACCGTGCGCGAACAGGCGCTCCGGTGACGAACCGTCTCGCCGACCGTGGCCTCAACACCAGCATCGACGCCCGCGACCTGACTTCGGGCGGGGCCTCCACCCATGGCATGAGCGCCCAAGCCCGCAGGGATTGGCGCCGACGTCGGGTCATCGACGAGCGCTCCAAGACCCGCCGTTCCCGGGAGCGGAACCTCGTGAAGGCCAACCAGTTCATCCGCGACAAGTCCGGACTGCCCGTTCCCATCCAGGAAGAAGTGGCGAGGATCTACCGCATCCTCTCCGCCAAAGGCTTCGTGACGGGCCGTTCAATCGCTGGCGTCACGGCCGCCTGCACCTACCTCGTGGCCCGCGAGGAGCGGCTGCCCCGGCAGATTCCTGAACTCTGCGAGAGTTTCGGTGTTGACGAGAAGGAACTCTCCAGGCTCATCCGGAAGGCGTCCCGTGAACTGAACCTGCATCGCGTCAGCGGACCGGACCAGTACTTCGACCGTTTCCTGAGCGACCTCGGCCTTCCTCCCTCCTTCCGCCTCGAGGTGGACGCGATGTGGAACCGGATTGCGCCACACGAGGAAGTCTGGCAGGGCAAGAAGCCCATGGGCATCGCCGCCGCCATCATCTACCGCGCTTCCCAAGCCTCGGAGACGCCCAGGACACAATCCGAGATCTGCAGCATCGCGAACGTGTCGGAAGTGACCCTCCGCGGATTGGTCAAGACCATCGAAGAGACGATGCTCTTGCTGGACCGGCTTGAGGAGCGCGCGTGAGGGCGTCCGAACCTTCTTGAGCGGCCCCCGCGAGCCTGAATCATGGGGTTCAAGGCCCGTGACCGAGCACGTCGAAAGGAGAGCGGAGGCGACACGACGTCGCCCAAGGCAAAGGAAGGCATCGAACCCTGCGGCGTGAACGGCTGTGAGGGCTGGTCCGACGCTTCGATGGGAGGCCGGTCCATCTCCGTGAACGACGCGGAAGACATGTGGGGCAAAGGCTACACGGCACGCAAGAACCGCGTGCGCGTCTGCAAGTCGTGCTACAGGTCTTGGAAGAAAAGCAACAAGCAGGACGACCATCACTACTGAGGACCAGATTCACTTTCAGCGACCCCCATTCGACAGGAATGAGGACCCTCGGCGGTCAGTTCCTTCGTATGCACAGCAAACAGGTTGTCCGGTCCCTGATTTACGGGCGAACCACCGTCGTCGCGTACGCAGATGGCCACGTGACGGTTCGGACCCCACACCAGCGTGAACGCAGAACCAACATCGCCTCAACCCCAAGCGTCCTTCTGACGATGGTGGGCCCCGATGGACAGGACCTCCTGCTCGTTGGCGACGGGCACGGTCGCGTCCATGTGTTGGATCTCAACTCCACGTCGATGATGCAACGGTTGGACATCGAAGCAGGACGGGTGCGCTCGCTCTCTCCGTGCCCGACCGAGCATGGCGATGCAGTGGTTGGCAGCAGCGACGGCACCGTCGCGCTGCTCGACATCGCGAACGCACGCATCGTGCACCTGGCCAGGCTTGACGGCCCGGTGTCCAGCCTTCACGCAGAGGACGGCGGGCTGACGGCGACGGTCCGGGGGGCAAGGGTGATGCTTGACTGGCAAGGCGGTGAACTGTCCCGCTCAGAGCCCGAACCCTTCACGCGAAGTTTCCCACGTCGCCGGAGCACCCTGATCGCAGGACTGGACGGCACAAGGTACCTCGCCGCATGAGGACGTGTTCATCGCTTCTCCGACTCGTGTTCCTCAAGCGGCCATGGGGACAATGGCGTCATCCACAAGGCTGAGGGCGCAGGACGCGGCCAACCGCGGGGTCGGCGGCCCTCGTCGTCAAGCATGCCCACGACGTGGGCGATGTGCCTGTCCAACACCTCGGCCACATGCGCGCGCCCTCGAATGGCTGGCCCTCGCATGGGCACCACGGCTTCGAGATGCAGTTCACGAAGGCGCACCAGGCTCGAGCGATGGTCCAGCAGCGACGCACCCGGGAGGTCCAGCCTTGCCGGCAGATCTGCGCGAGGGAGAACGCCACCGACCACTGCGATGGAACGGTCATCGACGAGGTAACCCATCGCTTCTGGCGCGTGCCCCGGCAAGGCCAAGGCCTGCACTCCGCCGTCTCCAAGGGCGATCACGTCCCCGTCTGCGATGGCCTGAGCACGTACCGGTGGCATGTCGGAGTCGTACCTGTTGGCCCATGTGGAAAAGAAGTCACCCGTTTCCAAGGCGGAAACGCCGTCGCTCCCAACCCACGTGGTGACCTCCGGCCATTGCTCCACGAGGTAGGCGGCTCCGCCGGCGAAGGGGAAGCGACGGCTGGTCAGGAGCAGGTGTTCCGGAGAGAGCCCGTCATCGAGAACGCCGAGGATGCGCTCCACCTGCAACTGCTGGTACCACGACGTGCCCGCGTCGACGACCAACGAGGACCCCTCACCCGCCACAACGACGCAATTCGCGTCGTGGTGGATGCCGGGGAGCCGCGTCATCCGCATGCATCGGGATTCGGCCGAGGGGCTTCAACGCTCGCTCGACGCCTCCGTTGTGCTTCTGCGGTGCGCTCAAATAGGGGGAGCAGGACGCCCGAGCATGGCTCGGTTCCCGCAAGCGGAGAAGCGGATGCTCCACCGCAAGATCTGCATGCGGTGCAACGCACGCAACGCGGTTCGCGCCAGCCGCTGCCGCAAGTGCAGTTACAAGGGGCTGCGCCCCAAGAACGTCGAGCGC
>Ga0255760_10004776_pt1 | contig 11714 bp, 9 predicted proteins | sample 071ome_25_FD_179960 | JGI IMG/M metagenome (GOLD analysis project Ga0255760, IMG submission 179960) | Coastal salt marsh microbial communities from the Groves Creek Marsh, Skidaway Island, Georgia - 071410BT metaG (version 2) | ecosystem: Environmental > Aquatic > Marine > Intertidal zone > Salt... | reverse complement strand
GTTCCCACATGCTTCGCTGCCAGTTGGCGTATCCCTCGTCTCCGGTTCGAGCAAGCAGGGCAACACGCGCCTCGAGGTACGAGATGACATCAAAAGGGTTGACCACAGAGCCGCCCGGCGTATCTTGAGCTTGCCAGAGGACCGAGTGAAGGTTGAACAGCTCCTCACAAACATTGAGCATGTCTTCAACGCTCAGGTTTGCTTCGTCGAGGTACGTTTCGTATTCCTCATGATGCGCGTGCCTTGAAATCAATTCCATCAATTGGTTGGTTGGCTTGCTGTTCATTGGTCTCCCCTCCCTTTTCCCTTAGTTGGTTTAAATCGGATTGGACGGTCGTTTTCGTTTCCAATCGCTTCTTCATGTTCGCCATCGGAGGCAATTTGACCGCTGGCCAGGTCCATCAAGAAGGCGACTTGGCGCGGGTTCATGCAATGTGGGCTGCGGATTTCACGAACCGCATGGATGGCCTCGCGCATGTTCATGCCCCGTAACCAAAGGTACAACGAGGCAAAGGTCCCTGCACGGCTCAAGCCCCCCATGCAGTGCACCACCACCTTGGCGCCTTCTGGAACGGTGGTCAAGATTTTCTGCAAGACGGGGCTTGCCATGTCCATCCACGCATCCGTGGGTGCGGTGGTGTCAGCAAAGGGAAGGTGATCCCACGCTAAACCGTTGTTTTGCAACTGCTGAGGAAGGTCTTCAACGCGCAGAACACGCATGTCGTCGTCGGTGATCAGGCTGATGACGTGGGAGACCCCCATGTCAACCAGCGCTTGAACGTCCACGTCGAGTTGGCGGTCCCAACTGCCCGTGGACGCAACGGGTTGGTACTTTCCCGGACACAACGTGAGTCCCAAGGCACCCTCGTCACCTTCGAGTTCAATCCACGACACGTAGAGTGGATGGGTGGTGCTGTTGCGCATTCAAACACCCCCTCGACGGTTGCGGTTGCCATACGCCCACATCGTTCGCCAAACATCGAGGCACACATCGTGGTAATCGTCATCGGGAATGCTGTTTTTGAAATTGTCATACGCCATGGACGACAAGTACGCAGAAACCGCTTCTTGAACCGCCTCGCGAGGCAAAACGGTGCGGTAGGGGTAATCAGCCGCACCAAGATGAATCACCTGCGCCTCGGGGAAGACGGCGTTGATGTGGTCGGGGTGACGAGCGCGCACGAGGAGGTCGTCGGGCTGGTGACGGTGGGCGACGATGGACAGAAAGCCGCCGGAAAGGTAGAGCCACATTCAAGCCACCTCCATGCCGACGACGGTCGAATCGTGGCCAGGTGCCTCTTGGTGTTGGGCCTTGAGTTGGTCATCGCTCGCCTCGACCTCGTCACGCTGGTCGTTGGCGACAAAGGGACGGACGACGGTGTACGGGGCGAGCTCAAGACTCCCCCCTGCCAGCACGATCGTCTCGTTCGCCATGGCGAGGGCGTGCACTGCAATCTCGTGGTCGACCATGTAAACACAGCGCAGCACGCCTGCACCTGCGTTTTGCAAAGTAAAGCCGAGGTGCTCAAACCAATGGAGCCGCCCAACATTTTCCTTGGCCATGAAGTCGGTCATGAACTGAATGTTGTCGGGTGCGGCGGCTGCGTGAAGGTCAGAAGGCGATAACGCTGGCAATTGCTCTTCGCTGAGCGTGATGTAGCCGGCTTCGGTGTAGCTCCCTTTTGTCATGATATTTTCTTCCATTTTTCTCTCTCCTTTTTCCATTGCTGGTAGTTATATATACCAAAGTCATAAGGTATAAAGATTCGAAAAAATGATGCCTTTCAGTCTTCTCTTTCCAAAATTTTAGAAGAATATTGTATCGCTTTTTGAACAGTTAAATACGGTCCAACCGTACCCGTTGTATGGAAGTGAACAAGCCCAGCCTCCAAGAACTTCGAAGAAGCAAGTATACCAAGCGGGCAAAACACTCCCTTTCAGGCATCACCCACGGGAGATTGTGGGAAACCTCCACACCAATTCACAGAGAAAAAAACTGCACGGAGTGCAACGAGCATTGCGTACAAAATCGTCAACACACGCTGCGAATATCATCGGCATTTGCCGCGGCTCTAAAATCAATGCCGGGGAGAAAAAAACGATACTCAAGCCGAGTCCCTGGTCCAACACCGGACGATTCCTATATTCAAGCAGGTCAACGAGCGAGCGGCTTGCCCCATCAACTTCGACGACGGATGTGTCTTCTGGTAAACATGAACAATGATCGAATCCAGGACATGTTGGAACGCCATCCGGAGTACAAGCCTGCGAAGGGAAAGGTTAGCGTGGTGATGTTGATGCCCTCGCTCGAGTTGGCCATTGAGGAACTTTACCGGGGCATGGTCAAGCGCAACCCTGAGTTGCGATTCCATCCGGTTTTCAAAAAGCGCTGGGCACCTGCGGTCTGCAGGTTGATGGAACTCCACTGGTTGGTAACGCATGAAAATTGAGGGACCCCACGGACATCCCGACCGACCTTTATGGCCGATGTTCACCTATGGATACATGAGAAATCATGAGAGGCAAAGGCTCGCAGAAAAAGGCTCGCTTGGAACGCTTGAAGAACGAAATCGTCGATTACGTGACGAACACGCCCGGGGCATCCGCTGCGGACATCGTCGCCTTTTTGTCGAACGAACGCAAGATGCGTAACCACGGATTGACCACCCGAAAAGTGGGTTTGTTCATTCCCCTGCACCTGGCCGACCTGATCAGTTTCCGCTTGGACGCCTCGACAGGCAAGCGAATCTACCACGCAGCCGCCTGAGCGAACACCACCTTCATGCCACAGAGCTTCATGGCGTGGCCATGGACTGGCAGCGCATGACGACGGCAGCCGCTCTTTTCCCGTCCTTTACCGGCAGCGAGGACGGTTGTTTGCCGACCCTGCCCGCAAGCGGCCCGGCTTGGGCCCTGCTGGACCCCAACGATGCGAACGGCCTGAAGGCGCAGATGAACGCCCTTTCGGGGGGAATTGAGGTTGACAACAACGGATTTTTCGTTCGCGGCGATGGAATCATCATCGAAGGCTCGGCGACCGTCGAAGCGGGGGCTTACCTCATCGGTCCGTGCTACATCGGCCCACGTGCCACCGTGCGCAGCGGGGCTTATGTCCGGGAATATTCGTGGATTTGCGCCGATGCGGTCGTGGGTCACGCCACCGAAGTCAAGCACAGCGTTCTCCTGCCGGGCGCCAAAGCGCCGCATTTCAATTACGTCGGCGATTCCATCCTCGGAAAGGACGTCAATCTTGGCGCAGGGACCAAACTCAGCAACCTTCGCAACGACGGCGGTGAAGTCCACCTCCGAGTCGGCGGCGAACGGGTGCCGAGTGGATTGCGAAAGTTTGGCGCCCTGTTGGGCGAAGGAGCAGCGCTTGGATGCAACAGCGTCACCAACCCCGGCGTCGTGTTGGGATGCAACAGCGTGGTTTGGCCCAATGTCACGGTGACGGGTGTCCACGGAGCGAAGAGCGAGCATCGTTGAGGGAGCCCCGTGGAACCATCGTTTTTCGGCACGGACGGCATTCGGGGAAAGACCTCGGTCGAAGCGGTGGACGAAGCCGAAGCCATCGACCTGCTCGTGAACCAACGGACGCTCACGCCGGCCTTTATGCGGGTGCTTGGTGAAGCGCTCTCCCATGTTCAACCGGGGCTGCCCGGTGAAGGCGAACGGGTGGTCATCGGTTGGGACCGACGGCCGCACAACCCCGACCTGGTCGAGGCGTTGACCCTCGGTTTGCGCCTCACGGGAAGCGAGGTCGTTCACATCGGCGAGTGCGCCACGCCCACGCTTCATCACGCCGTGCTGGCCTTTGGGGCCCGGATGGGGTGCATGATCACCGCCAGCCACAACCCCGTCACCGATTCGGGCATCAAGGTGTTCGATGCCAACGGGTACAAATCCACGCCAACGACCGAAGCGGACATCAGCCACACCCTGCGGCAACTCGCCGCAGAAGACCGTGAGGTGGACGAGGTCGACCAACGGTCGGCCGCTCGTCCCGATACCGTCGAGGATGGCTGGGCGACCGAGGCGCACGCCGCATGGCTGGCGCGTCGGTGGGACCTCTTCGGCCAACAATTTGGAGGTTGCACCGAGGCTTTGGCCGACGGCACCGTGGCCAACCCGTTTCTGCTCGATTGTGCGGGCGGCTTTGGAAGGGGTTGGCTGGCCTCGTGGCTTGGCGAACGCGAGGTGTCGTGCCGAGAGGTCAGTCAAAACGTCGCCCTGCTCAACGACGGTTGCGGCGCAGGTGACTTCTCACCAACCCAACAATGGACCCACGAGGAAGCGGCTGCCTCAACGCACCGGCTCATCCGCCAACTCAAGCCCGCTCCTGAGGGACAGTGGGTGGGTGCAGCGCTGGACGGGGACGGGGACCGCTGTCTGCTCATTCAGGCCACCTCAACGGGCTTCAAGGTCGTGGACGGCGACGCCATGGCGGCCGTGCTGATGGCAGCAAGCAGAGACAACGGATGGGCCTTCGCGGCGAGCATTGAATCCGATGTTGCCCTCCCGTCCTTTGTCCGAAGCCAGGACCCTTCGGCCGAAACCCACGAAACCGCCGTGGGCGACCGATGGCTGGCCTTTGCCCTTCGGCCCGACGACGGAGGCCTTCTTCAGCACACGTCGATGCCGCTGTGCCTCGGAATCGAAGATTCAGGCCACCTCATTCTTCCTGCACCGCATCCAACCGACGACGCTCGTTGGAGCCTCGTGGGCGACGGGGCGGCCACGTTGTGCGCCGCCCTGCAAGCCGCCGACCGGGGGGCTTCGGTTGCCTTCAAGCGAGGTTGGAAATCCCGTATTTCGGTGACGGAGAGTCACCGAGAACGTTGGCATCCGGAGGCGGAGGTCTTTGAAGCCGTGGCGCAGCGCATTGAACATCACCTTCAGGACCACGTTGGCCCTTCCACCCGAAGAACCGTGAACGGCGAGGCAAATCTCTTGATGATTCACGCCGAGGGGGCAGGAGGAGCGGCTTCCGTAGGCATCCGAAACAGCGGCACGCAAGCCAAAACAACCCTCTCCGTTCGTTTGGCTCCGGGCACCCCCGCCGAGCCGTTTGAAGGCTTGATGGTCGAAATTCGCGACCTGCTCGCCGCTGCGTTGTGCGGAGTTTAGTCGTCCATGAGGGCGGCTTCGTTCGCCTGCGTGAGCGCGGTCACGGTGAACAGCAAGACCGCTGAAGCGACCAGCAGCACAAGCACGTAAGTCGCCGTTGTTCCGCTGATCAGCGCCAACGCTGCAACCAACCACGCAACGACCAAGTCGACCGCTCCGACCACGCGCCAGGATTTTCTGCGGGTCAAAATCCCGGACACCCAAGCCGTTGCCGAAACCAGCAACCCCACCAAGGAAAGCGCAACGAGCGAGCCGACCATGATGGCTGAAGGGAAGAGCAGGAGGTGGCAGGCCCAGAGGGCTGAACTCAACCACAGACCGTGCCGGCCTTGAACGGCCAAAACGGCCCAAAGAACGGCGACAACCCCTGCTCCTGCAGTGCTGGTCGTGAACGTCAAGGGCGGGGAGAGCGGAGCGAGCGCCCAAGCCGTTAGGGCCTGAAGCGAAAACGGCAGGAGCACGATGACCGACAAGGCCACGGCGGGTTGCTGCCAAGCTCGTCCCCGACGCAGACCGGCCACGAGAGCGAGGAGGGTGGCCATGCCCAACGAGAGCATCGCTGCTGCAACCAACCAAGCGCTTCGCCCACCAGCCGTACGGTGGTCGGCGAGGCCTCGATTCAACCGTTCGCCTTCGACCCAATCGTACACCAGCACCATCCCGACGAGCAAGCCTTCCATCGCCAGCAACGGGGCTGTCCACGACCATGTTCCATCAAACGGGTCGGTTTGGAAGGGAACGGGGACCTCGCCGCCCAGGAGCAGGCCCAACAACCGGTCGGCAACGAGAGCGAAGACAACGAATTCAAGCGCGCTCGGAAGGCGAAGACCAAGGTCGTTGCGACCGCTCAGGCCCATGGCGGCCAAGGTCATCACTGCACCCATCAGAACAACTTGGTGAAGCGCATCGTCGCTCAGGACGCCAACGGTCATTCGTCCAGCGAGGTGAACGAGCACCAAACCGCCCATCGCCACGGCGATGGGAAGTTCCACCCCCATCACGTCGGGCAGACGCAAACCGATGGTGTTCGCCCGCAACCGGGCGAGACCGACCAGCAGCACCGCAAAAACGGCGCTGAACACCAGCGCTTCAAGTCCATACGCGGTGGCGTACGAAAACCAAGCCGAGCCAAGGAAGGCCACGAGCAGGAACAGGAGCAGCACGACGGGGCGGTAGTGAATATCGCCCACCAGCAAATCGTCCGCCTGCCCCACATCGGAACGTTTGGCGCGCTTGCGCTGCTTTTCAGCCAACGCCAGCAATTCTGCATCCAAGGTCTTGAGAGCGGTCGAGTTTGCGTCGTGAGAACCGTCGACAAGTCGGTCAACCCGCGCTCGTTTTTCGGCGTAGGTCGCCAAGCGTTCCTCGCGAACCGTGAGGGCTTTGAGACCCGACCGCACATCGGCTTGGAAGGCCAAATACGCTCCAACAAGAACAAACAGCACGCCGGAAGCAAGGACCGTTTCGCTGCTTTCAAGCGATTGCCCGGCCAAGGCCATGCTGACCAGAAGACCCACGGCACCCAGCGAGGGGAGAAGCAAAGCGTCCAACACGCCAAGGCGTTGCAAATAGAGCGCCAGGGAAACGGCCCCCACCACCGTCAGGAGGTGCAAATTGGTCTCGTCGGTGAACCACATTGAACCCGTGAGCAATGCACCCCGTTCAGGAGCAAGCGCCAACGTCAGAAACAGAGCGGTCACCACGCCGAGATGGAGGGTCAGAAGGCGGCCGGGAAGCGATTGCTCCTCGCGTTGCACGGTGCCTTCTGCCGTGGCGATTTCAAGACGGTTGACGGAGGACAACACGAACAGAACACTTCCGGCGGTCAACATCACCGCCCAAGGTGCCTCGTCCCCGTAGCGCCAGGCGAGAGCAAGGGCGGCCACGGACCAAACGATGACGAGGTTTTGAGGACGGCCTCGATGAAGGTCGAGACGAACCATCGCCGCATGCGCCACGAGCAACGCCCCCATTCCCCCGACCAGCGCCAACGATGTCAGCCCGTCGGGTCGAGCCATGCCCACGTAGGTCAAACACGCCGAGGCGAAGCCGAGGTTCCACAGGTTCAACATCTCGCTGTCACGCAAACGTCCGCTGATCTCGCTGCGTCCGGCGAGGCCCGAGCCCAGGTTAAGCGTCGCCTCGCCCAATCGCGAACAAACGCCAACCTGCAACCCCACCAGCAGCAACATCCACCAGCCAACCTCGCCTTCCCCCAGCACGATGGGAACCACATCGGCGTTGACCAGCCTCGCTTCCACATCGGTGGCGAAGGCAAGCAACCAGCCGTACGGCGCTAAAACGGCGACGCCCGCCATGCTCGGTGAGGCGCGTGCGACGGCCATACCGGCCAAGACCGTCCACACCACGCCTTGGCTGAAGAGGAGGACCCGTCCCCCCGTTCCTCCATCCTCTGCCGGAACCAAGAGGGTGAGGAGCACGACCACGGTCAGCGAACCCAACCACAGGACGTGATCGGAGACGTTGGATTGGTGCATCAACAACACCGTGACGCAAAGCACCGAAGCGACGAGCGCAAAGACGGCGTACTCGGTTAACGAAAACGGAAGCGTGAGGTCAACCGCACCGGTGTTGAGGAGGGCAACAAACGCCAACATGAACGGAAGCGGAGCCAAAACAAACGGCATCAAGGAAGGCCATGGAACTCCCCGAACCACCAGATAGGAGGCGACGAAAGCCAGCGTGAGCAGCATCAACTGAGCGAGCGCATACCCTGTTTCGTCGCGGTGCGCAGCGATGGCCATCAACGCCCCCACCATACCGAGCGAAACCGAGACCGCCCAAAGGCCGGGTTTGCCCAGACCAACGGCGCTCACGGCTTGGCTCAACCAATTCTCGTGGTGGACAAAACGTGCCGCCATCGCCGCATTGGCCGCCGTCACCACCGCCAACAACACGAAGAGCGTGAGGCCGTCGTCGAGACGAACAAGGGTCAACGACCCGATGGACCAGTCGTTGGACAGGGCGTGAACCCCCACCCAAAGGTAGGACATGGAAATGCCGAGACTTGCGAGGTTTCCCGAAGAGCGCAACCAAGCCAATCCGTGCATCAACACCATGGCGAGCACGAGCATGACGGCGATGCCGTTCTCTCCGTAGACCGCTCCTGCTGAACTGCCAACCGCAAAGAGAACCAGCGCCGACTGTGCTGCGACGGCGTCCTCGTCGTGGCGAAAGGCGAGCGCGACGTTCAGGCCAACCAGCGCCACGAGCAGCCCGCCAAGAGCATGGCCTGAACTCGGACCGACGCCGTCCAGCCAACCCCAACGCCAAGCATCGAGGGCCAACCCATAGAGCAGTTTCATCGAAATGATCACCCACGTGATGCCCAAAACGTGCATCGCATCTCGTTGGATCCAACGCTCACCCAAGACCAATCCAACCGCCGCCATGGCGAGCAAACCCAACGCTCCGAGGACCGGTGGAAGCACCGTTCCAACGAGCGCTCCGATCGCCGTCCACACCACCACCATCGCCACGGCGAGACCTTTGCCCAGTTGCTGCTCGCCGTGGACCGCAAGGTGTTGGGTGGCGTCCTGCGCCGTCTCTGCGGCCGGGGCCATCGAAAAGAGGTCGCTCAACTCCCCCACCGCCGCATCGGCAGGTGCTTCGGCGGGTGCTTCGGCAGAGACGGCCGTCTCATCGGCGGATGCTTCGGCGTTGCTGGCCATTGTATCGGCCTCCGCTTCTTCGGAGGAGGCGACCATGAAGGAACCCAAATTGAGGCCCGTCGGTCGCTTGAACGATTGCTCTCGAAGCACATCGTCCTCGGAGGAGGCGGGCGAATTGGACTTCGGGTCCCCCTCTTCCATGCCGGTGGGTCGCAGGGTGATGCCTTCAAGTTGACCGAAAGGCGGAGGGGCGTGGGTTGATTTGGAGCAATAAAAGGGGAACGGGGGGCCCCTTTTCCAGCACTTCCTGTGCTCGTTGAACGCTCGGAAAGTCTCGTCCTTGAGCCAAAAGGGACAAAGAGGGGCGGCAGAAACGCTCGGCATGGGCGGCATCGTCGGGACCCCCTCCGGGGACCTTCAGCAACACGGGATTTCACCTTCGGGAACGGTCTACTGGAACCTCGCCGCAGGCGATTTGATCAACCTCGCCGTGGAACGCAACGAAGGCGTCCTCAGCGCCCATGGGGCCCTGGTCACGGAAACCGGCGAACGAACCGGACGGTCCCCCAACGACAAATTCATCGTCGACGAACCTTCGGTGTCCGAGGACATCAACTGGGGCGACGTGAACGTCTCCACCGACGCCGCGACGTTCGAGAAAATGCGAGCCAAAGTCGTGGACTTCCTCTCGCAACAGGAGGCGTTGTTCGTTCAAGACCTGTATTGCGGGGCCGACTTTTCCGAAGCCCTCCCCATCCGAGTGGTCAACCACAACGCCTGGCACAACACCTTCGCCCGCAACATGTTCATTCGTCCCGATGCTGCCCAACTCGAGAAGCACGAACCCGAATTCACCGTCCTTCACGCCCCGCACATGGAAGCCGACCCGGAGACCGACGGTCTCAACTCGCCGTGCTTCGTTATCGTGAACTACGCTGCAAAAGAGGTCATCATCGGCGGCACGCGCTATGCGGGCGAAATCAAGAAATCCATCTTCTCGGTCATGAACCTCATTTTGCCCAAGAAAGGCATTCTGCCCATGCACTGCTCCGCCAACACCAACGGCGACAACACGGCGATTTTCTTCGGCCTCTCCGGCACCGGAAAAACCACCCTTTCGGCGGACCCCAAGCGAGCCCTCATCGGTGACGACGAGCACGGATGGGGCGCCAACGGTGTGTTCAACTTTGAAGGCGGCTGCTATGCAAAACTGATCGACCTCTCCCAAGAGGACGAGCCCGCCATCTTCGCCACCACCCGGAAGCACGGTACGGTCCTCGAGAACATCGTGCTTGATGCAGAAGGCGTTCCCGACTTCCACGACACCTCGAAGACCCAAAACACCCGCGGATCCTACCCGATTGAATTCATCGAGAACCGAACGGCTGACTCAAAGGGCGGCCACCCACAAAACGTGATTTTCCTCACGTGCGATGCCTTCGGCGTCCTGCCACCCATCTCCCGGCTCACCCCTTCCCAAGCCGCCTATCACTTCATTTCCGGTTACACCGCCAAAGTGGCCGGCACCGAAATCGGTGTGAAGGAACCCCAAGCCACCTTTTCGGCCTGCTTTGGTGAACCCTTCATGCCGATGCACCCCGGCGTGTACGCTGATTTGCTCTCCGAAAAGATGGACCAACACGGCTCCACGGCGTGGCTCATCAACACCGGTTGGTCCGGTGGCGCCTACGGCGAGGGCAGCCGAATGAAGATCAAGTACACCCGAGCCATGCTCAACGCAGCCTTGGACGGTGACTTGGACAACGTGGAGTTCGTCACCGACGCTCGCTTCGGTTTCGAGGTCCCGACCTCGTGCCCCGGTGTGCCTTCCGAGGTCCTTCAGCCGAAGGCCACATGGTCCAACGGTGAAGCCTACGACGCCACGGCCGACAAGTTGGCCACCATGTTCAACGAGAATTTCAAGCGGTACGAAGCCGGGGTCTCGGCAGACGTCAACGCTGCTGCGCCGGCTCCGCTTGCCTGAAGCCGGTCAACGACGGTCCCGATTGGAAGGGCCTCGACGAGAAGGTGACCCATGGCGATTTCCACCGTCTCGCCGCCCGCCTTGGTTTGAACCCCCACGAGGCGAACGGTTGGGTCGGTTTTGCTGGCCTCGTCGGTTTTGAGACCGGTCTTGGTTCGAACGTCCTTGCTGAGGCCGGCCCCGTTGACCACCACCACCGCCCTGTGAGGAGCGGGTGTTGCTGCGCTGCTGTTGGTTTCGCTTTGGCGCACCGCGGTCGTATCGACGCATGTTGCTTCCCCGTCCCGTGCCCCGCTTGGCGTGACCTCCGCCCTGGAAACCCTTGACACGGCCCGGTTTCTGGCCGGGTTTCGGGCGAGCTTTCTCGAAATGGTACGGTTGCTCTTCCAACACCTCGATCTCCTCGTCCAAGAGCCGTTGAATACCGACCAGATAGCCCGACTCGGTTTCATCACAAAACGAATAGGCCAGACCTTCCTTTCCTGCCCGAGCGGTGCGGCCGATGCGATGAACGTAAACCTCGGGTTCGTTGGGCAAATCGAAGTTGAAGACGTGGGTAACGTCGTCGACATCGATGCCTCGGCTGGCGATGTCGGTAGCGACAAGAATGAACACATCGCCGTTCCGGAAATCCTCCAGCGCCCGGGTTCGGGCGGTTTGGCTTTTGTCACCATGAATGGAATCGGCTGGAATCCCGACTGCAGAGAGTTGTTTTGCCAGACGATTCGCGCCGTGTTTTGTTCGTGTGAACACAATACCGCAAGCGACCATTTGGCCTTCGAGCAGATCGATGAGAAGCGCTCGTTTGTCTTCTTTTTGCACGAAGGCCACGTATTGTTCAATGCGGTCGGTGGTCGCTTCTTCCGGACTGATGTCAACGCGAACCGGGTCGTCAAGCATCTTGCCGGCGAGGGAGGCGATGCTGTCGGGCATCGTGGCGCTGAAGAGCAGGTTTTGACGACGGGATGGCA
>Ga0255760_10004766_pt1 | contig 11723 bp, 10 predicted proteins | sample 071ome_25_FD_179960 | JGI IMG/M metagenome (GOLD analysis project Ga0255760, IMG submission 179960) | Coastal salt marsh microbial communities from the Groves Creek Marsh, Skidaway Island, Georgia - 071410BT metaG (version 2) | ecosystem: Environmental > Aquatic > Marine > Intertidal zone >... | reverse complement strand
AATGAAATCGGCTGCCTTGTGTGTATCCACGCCTGCATCCCTGTAGCTACCGGAACTCATGTCTTTCTAACCCATGCTAATCGCGATAATGTCTTAATGATTTTGTTATGCCAGATATCAGCGAAGATAAAGGTTATTAGTGTGTTTGCAATGCTAGGTTGCTTCCATCGGATCCCGATCAAGGTCTCTTTGTTAATATCGCTCATTATGATTTTTCTCGGTGGTTTCGGGCATGTTCTAAAAGCTGGGAATGCTTATAAAATAGATTCGGTCTTTGTTGACCATACTGCTGTTTCAGCCCAACTAGCGAGGGAATTTGCGCTCAAGAAAGGTCGCCTGACGGCTTTCCAGAGACTGATTGAACGAATAGTTCCAGAAAAAGAAATGGAGAAGTTGCCACAAATAAGTGACGAAAAGATTGAAGAGCTGGTTTCAGCTGTGCAAATTGAGGACGAAAAAAGTTCTCCAATAAGATATATAGCCTCTCTTAGTATCATTTTTTCAAGCAAAGATGTTAGACGATACCTTCATGGTTTGGGGGTAGGATTTGCGGAGAGTTTTAGCAAGCCCCTTTTGGTATTGCCAATATTTCGCGAACGCGAAAAACAATTGCTCTGGGAGGCTCAAAACCCTTGGCGTAAAGCTTGGGAAGCTCAGGATAAAACCCATTCTCTTCTGCCACTAAAGTTTCCTGCGGCAGATATGGGATTTAATCGGATAATAACGGTGCAGCAGGCCCTGGAAGCAGAGGAGTCAAAAATTGAGGAGGCCTGCCGGTATTTTGGCACCTCTGGGATATTTTTACTGTCTGCAGAGCCAGTCGAAAATTTCTACAAGGATGAAATAATGTTGCAATTAACCATCCGCCTCATTCGGATGGGTTTGTCGGATTATACTGAAGTGAGGAGTATCCGAGCTCCACGGAATAGTTCATTGGAGAGCGTTCTCGCTCGAGCTACTAAAAATGTTGTGCGGGATCTATCTGAAAAGTGGAAAAGACAGAACGTAATTCGTTTCCAAGATCGAGGTTCGATATCTGCAATGGTATATTATGATGGATTATCTCAATGGGTCGGTATCCAGAAGAATTTGGCCTTGATTGCGTCGATTTACCAAATAGAGATTAGTTATATTTCACAGAAAAAAGCCGGTATCAAAATTCATTTCTTTGGTAGCCCGGAGCAATTGGGCTTGAGTTTCGCTCAACAAAACCTTGATTTATCTCGAGAGGTTGAAAATTGGGGCATCACGATTGTCAATAATATAAGACAGCCACCAGCAATGGAAAACTGAAGTGAATTTGCCAAACATTATATCACTCGCTCGCTTATTTAGTGTGCCTGTCCTAGTCTGGTTGATCCTTACCCATCGTTTTGATGCGGCGTTTTGGTTATTCATGGCTGCTGGCATATCTGATGCTTTAGACGGATTTATAGCGAAACATTGGAAAAAGAGTTCGAAACTTGGTATGTACCTCGATCCATTGGCAGATAAGGTCTTGTTGATGGGAGTTTACATAACCCTCGGTGCGATTGATCAAATTCCCTTATTGCTTGCTATCTTGGTGGTATTTAGAGACCTGCTTATTATCGGAGGGGTCTTGCTGCTGCATGTTTCTAAAGCGGAAGTCAAATTACGTACGTTGATCATAAGCAAATTCAATACAGCATTGCAGATTTTACTGATAATCTTTGTTCTTGCTGAACTCAGCTTTCAACACGGGCTAGGTGAAGTCAAACAAGTTGCAATTTACTTAATAGCAATTTCTACAATTCTCTCAGGTGGTGCTTATATCTCAAGCCTTTTCCGTGATCAAATTCCGGAAACGGGAGGAACAGCGAGATGACTTCAAGGAATATTTGCGTTGTAGGGTTTGCTTTATTTTTATTTGGATTTTTATGGGCAATCTCCGACATTCTTCTTCCTTTTATTGTCGGCCTTGTACTAGCGTATCTTCTTGATCCCGTCGCAGATGTCTTGGCATCTGCGGGATGCCCTCGTTGGCTTGGAGCCTCTATTCTTGCCTTTGGTGCAATATTTTTAGCTCTTGGAATTTTGGTATTTTTTGCGCCAATTCTTTTACAACAGCTTATTGGTTTTATAGAGCAAGCGCCGAATTACATTGAAAAAATAAGAATTGGCGTTGGCTCAGTTATTGGTAACCTTCAAGACACCTGGCCCATCTTTGATCAGGCTCTATCGGCAGAAAAAATAAGAGAAGCATACGGACCTCAGACCCTGGCATGGTTAGGTGATTTGACCCGAACTTTTTGGGTTGGTGGACTGGCAGCGCTCAATTTTCTCTCCCTAGTGATTGTAACCCCGATAGTCCTTTTTTATCTTTTACGCGATTGGGATCGCATGGTTGCATTCTTGGTTGACCTAATACCCAAACAGCACTCAAAAATTTTAAGAGATCTTTTTGGTTCGATAGATCAAGTGCTTGCCAGTTTTATACGGGGCCAGTTAATGGTTTGTTTAATACTGGTATTTTACTATTCGGCTGCTTTGATATTTCTTGGGCTGGATTTTGCCCTGGTAGCTGGGATTACAGCTGGGCTTATCTCTTTCGTGCCATATATTGGAATGCTAATCGGCCTAATAGTGTCATTAATTTTAGCATTTTTACAATTTGGTAGCTGGGATCCCTTGCTCGTAGTAGTCGCGATCTTTCTGATCGGACAGATGATAGAGGGAAATTTCATAACGCCTAAGCTGGTAGGTGATAGGATAGGGCTTCACCCTGTTTGGATGATATTTTCGTTGATGGTTGGGGGGGCGCTCTTTGGCTTCAGTGGCGTCCTCATTGCGCTCCCAGTTGCCGCGGTCTTTGGAGTTTTGATCCGTTTCGCAACGGAGGGTTATAGAAAAAAATATCTGAAAGATTCTTAGAACCGTTGAGATGATAGAAAGTTTACAAAGGCAGTACGTGTTAGATCTGCCCATCAGATCAGCGCGAGGGAGGCATGATTTTATTGTTTCTAAGTCTAACGAAGAAGCCATCTTGTGGCTCGATAGCTGGCCAGAGTGGCCAATGCATGGGTTGGTAGTCTGTGGTCCACATGGTTCTGGTAAGACCCACTTGGGGTGCCTCTGGAAAGATCAAAGTAATGCAATAGAGGTCAAAGGGTCAGAAGTCCCAGAGGTCTTGGAAATAGTCCGTGAAAACGAACGGGTTTTGACATGTTTTGTCGATGATGCCGATACAGCTAATCCCGAGCCCTTGCTTCATCTTTTCAATCATTTGTATTCCAAAGGAGGATATCTTCTTCTTACGGCTAAAAAGCCTCCGGCGGCATGGCAGCTCCCGTTGCCTGATTTAATGTCGCGGTTAAAAAGTTTACCAATCTCTGAAATAGGACTTCCAGATGATGATTTATTAAAGGGTATTTTGTTTAAAATGTTTGATGATAAGCAGGTCTTAGTGAATTCCGACTTAATAAACTTTATCGTGTCAAGAATGAACAGAAGCTATGGCTCAGCTCTGGAAATAGTTGAGCGTCTGAACGAGGAGTCATTATCGAAGAAAAGGGCCATCACAATTCCTTTTGTGCGAGATGTTTTCCGAGAATGGATTTAGACACGATGGCCAAGGTCAATTAGTTTTATGTGTTTCCCATTTGTGCCGAGTGCAAGATTTCCGTCTAACAATTTTGTCGCGTGCTTGCCGAAAATTTCATATCGCCAGCCGGAGAGAATTTCGCTTATGTCGTTATCTCGAGATATAAGTTTTTCGATCCCATCAGCGTTAATAATTAATTTTGGGGCAACCCCGTGCTGATGTGAGTTATGTTTTAGAAGTATTTTGATAAGGTCTCTGGTTGCTTCCATGGATGCATCTTTTTTAGGCCGATCAGGTAGCACTGGAGCCATGTTTTCAGGTAATTCAGCACCTCTTTTTATGGCGGCAAGTAAGGACTCCAACCTTTCTGTTTTTGGTAGGCCGCTCTTTAGCCCTCGGAGCGCCCTAAGAGCTCTCTCACTTTTTGGTGCTTGTGTCGCGATTTCTAAGATGGCCTGATCCCGAAGCACGTGTGTTCTAGGAATATTACGACGCTGAGCCTCACTCTCTCTCCATGCAGCTACTTCCCGTAGAATTAATAAATGACGGGGTCTGGAAAGTTTGTGTTTTAAACGTCTCCATGACTCATTTGGTTCCATCAAATATGTTTGAACGTTAGTTAAGACCTCTAGTTCCTGAGCAACCCAATCTGTTCGCCCGTTTTTAGCGAGCATTTGAAGCAGTCTTTTGTAGATAACCCGAAGATGGGTAACGTCTGATAATGCGTACGAGATCTGCTGTGTCGACAAGGGCCTCTGTTTCCAATTAGTAAACCGAGCGGTCTTGTCAATTGTTTCTTTTGTAAGGCTCCTTACTAAGGTCTCATAGCCTACCGACTCTCCAAAACCGCAGACCATTGAAAAGATTTGGGTATCGAAAATTGGTCTTGGGATTTCTCCCATCAACCGAAAAAATATTTCTAAATCCTGTCGTGCAGCATGGAAAACCTTTGTTATGGAAACATTTCGCATCAGGTCTAGAATCGGCGAAAGATCAAGATTATTACTTAGGACATCGATAGCCGCCGCTTCCTTTTCTCCCGCTATCTGGATTAGGCAAAGCTCGGACCAGTAGGTAGTCTCTCGCATGAACTCGGTATCAACAGTTATGAAATCAGAAGTCGCTGCAACTTTTTTGCAGAAGCTAGAGAGGGTCTCGCTATCTGTGATTAAAGACATGTGCCTCGCTATACACAATTAATTTCATCTCGGATAGGGGGCGATTCCTCTTGACATCTAGGCTTAATCCGTGGCCTCTCCGTCGAAGACTGAGTTGAGAATAGGTAACGTATTTACAGATGTTGGAACCAAATATGCACGAGTATAGAACTCATCGGTGTGGTGATCTACGTATTGACCACGCTGGAGAAAAAGTAAGATTGTCAGGATGGATTCATCGCAAGCGAGATCATGGTAATTTATTGTTTGTTGATTTAAGAGACCATTACGGGATCACGCAATGCGTGCTGGACTCCAGTAGCCCTATTTTTGGCGTTGTCGAAGATGCCCGTAATGAGACTGTAATATGTGTAACTGGCAAAGTCGTCCCTAGAAGTGACGAAACGATTAACTCCTCTATCCCAACGGGCGAAGTAGAACTGGTTATACAAGAAGTCGAGGTTTTAGGTCCAGCAGAACCTTTGCCTCTCCAAGTGAATAGCGATGAAGATTATGGTGAGGAGACCAGATTACGTTTTCGCTTCTTGGATTTGAGGCGAGATAGAATTCACAAAAATATTGTTTTGCGGTCTCGTGTTATTTCTGATATCCGGAGAAGGATGACGGAACAGGGTTTCGTTGAATTTCAGACACCGATTCTGACTTCAACTTCCCCTGAGGGCGCGAGGGACTTTCTAGTACCTAGCCGTCTGCACTCAGGCCAATTTTACGCTTTACCTCAGGCGCCCCAACAATTCAAACAGTTAATTATGGTCGCGGGGTTTGACCGTTACTTTCAAATAGCACCTTGTTTTCGTGATGAGGACGCTAGGGCGGATAGGTCACCGGGAGAATTTTATCAATTAGATATGGAGATGTCCTTTGTAACACAAGAGGATGTTTTCGAGGCTTTGGAGCCAGTCTTAACTGGTGTGTTTAACGAATTTGGTGGTGGAAAAACTGTCACTGAAGCGCCATTTCCCAGAATTCCATATGAAGAAGCAATCTTGAAATACGGTACGGATAAACCTGATCTTCGTAACCCTATTGTGATGTCGGATGTAACCGAGGTTTGGCGCGGAACAGATTTTAAAATTTTCGCCAATGCAATAGATAAGGGTGCAGTTGTGCGAGCCATACCGGCTCCATCAGCCGCAAATCAGCCAAGAAGTTTTTTCGATAAACTCAATGACTGGGCTCGCAAAGAAGGAGCTGGCGGTCTGGGATATATTCTTTTCCAGGATGGAGAGGCTAAAGGCCCGATTGCACGTTTTATTGACGAGGATCGCCTTTCAAAACTTCAAGATATAACTGGTTTTAAAGACGGCGATGCAGTATTTTTTGTGTGTGAGGGGGAGCAATTAGCTGCGCAATTTGGATCCTTGGCGAGAACTCGGATAGCAGACGAGTTAAAGCTGCTTGATCAGAACACGTTTAAATTCTGTTGGATAGTTGATTATCCGATGTATGAGTTAGACCCCCGAACTGGAACATTGGAATTTAGCCATAATCCCTTTTCGATGCCGCAGGGAGGATTGGAAGCGCTTGAGAGTGAGGATCCACTAAATATTAAAGCATTTCAATATGACATAGTTTGCAATGGGATTGAGCTGTCTAGCGGTGCAATTAGGAATCATCGGCCAGAAATAATGTACAAGGCTTTTGAATTGGCCGGCTATGCCGCCAGTGAGGTAGAGGCGCGTTTTGGTGGCATGCTCAACGCACTGAAATTTGGTGCGCCTCCCCATGGTGGTTCTGCTCCTGGAATTGATAGAATCGTAATGTTATTGGCAGGTGAAGAGAATATTAGAGAAGTCACGATGTTCCCGATGACCCAACAGGCTCAAGACTTGATGATGGGTGCTCCTGCGGTTGTAAGTCAATCTCATCTAGAGGAACTTCATATAAGAGTTGAGATGCCGCAAGTGAAAGACGAGTAATGTTGAAACATTAGCGCTTCAAACATGCCAATATTGGTATATTGTTTGGTAAAAACTGTTTTCAACATGGGGCTAGAGCGAAGTGAAAATTTCTGTGTTCTAAATGAATCGTTTTGATTTTTCGATCAGGAGCCGCAGACCGTAACTATTATTGGTTACAAGATCAAAAGAGATTGTTGAACTGCAATTAAGTTCTAGCTCGCCGTATCAAAACATATCGAACATAATCTTGTGTTATAGCGACCGAAGTTTAAAAGGAGAAAAAATAACCTACTAGGCCTCTGACTAATTGGGGGTTCCGGGGTTCTAAGAAGAGTAATCTATTATGAGCTGATGTATGCCCAAAACTTGGGCTATAAAAATGCAAGTTAATTACGCTGGGAATCAAAACGGTGATGATACCGCTAGCCAAAGTAGAGGATATATTTCCGCTTATTTTTTGAGACTAAATTTAACTGTCAGTAAGGTCATCCCAAAGACGGGCAGCCCCGCGTACTCCACTTGAGTCTCCGTGCACCGGCGGCTTTAAATTAACTGTGTAGCTTTTAGAAAAAATATATTTTTGTAAGTGAAACAGAATTTGGTCATAAATTCTTGGGATGTTGGAGAGACCACCCCCAAGGACAATTACCTGGGGATCAAAGATATTTATCACCGACGCTAGCGCTATGGCTGCCCGCTTTTCGAAGCGTGCAATAATTTTAGTCGCGGCGGAGTCTAGAATTTTATCGGGTGAGAAGATCTCAGAGCAAGGCGCTCTTTTACCTGTTTCTTCTAAAAACTCTTTTTCCAAGGAAGGACCTGATAAATAAGTTTCAATACAGTCCTTTTTTCCACACCAACAACGTCTCTCTTGCGTTATGTGACTGTCCTCTTTGGGTAATGGGTTGTGTCCCCATTCTCCACCTATCGCATTTGATCCTGCTATCAGCTTGTTGTTGGCAATAAGACCTCCGCCAACGCCAGTACCAAAAATAACACCGAACATACTATGCGCACCGAAACCGCTTCCGTCGTTTGCCTCAGAGAGGGCAAAGCAATTAGCGTCATTTTCTATCTTAATCGTTCGACTCAGAACGGAGGAAAGGTCTTTTCCGAGGTCTTGGCCATTTAACCAGGTCGAGTTAGCGTTCTGCACGAGACCAGAAGAAGGTGAGATCGATCCCGGTATTCCTATTCCTACACTGCATTTAACTGAAAAACGTTTTTCGATGGTTGAGACGTTTCTCGCGATTAGGTCAATGGTTTCAGGGTAGTTAGCAACTGGAGTATTTCTACGAAAACGTACTCGTTCTAAACCAGCCGAATCAAGAGCAATAAACTCTATTTTGGTTCCGCCCAGATCTATGCCAATTCTCATAATATTTTCTCGGCCAGGTATAAGGTAATTCGTTGTCCAAATGGCATAGAGAAAATATCCAGCTCCATGAAAGTTTTGTCTATACTTCTGTTAGCCTCGGAATTAATTCAGCAAAGTTACAAGGCCTGTGCCGAATATCTAATTGGTGGATCAGTATTTGGTTCCAGGCATCACGACATGCTCCGGTTGAGCCTGGAAGAGCAAATAAGTAGGTGCCACCTGCTACGCCAGCTGTTGCCCGAGACTGTAATGTCGATGTTTTTATTAAGTCGTAACTGATCATTCTGAATAATTCTCCAAACCCAGGAATTTCTTTTTCGTATACCGCTTGAAAAGCTTCAGGGGTCACATCTCTACCAGTCACTCCTGTGCCCCCGGTCGCCAACACAACATCGATGGTTTCGTCCATGATCCACTGCCTGAGCGCGGCCTCTATTTCGGTTTGTTCATCGGGAACAATCGTTTTGGCCGAGAGGTTATGACCAGCTGTAAGCAAACTTTCTACAAGCAAAGCGCCAGATTTGTCAGTTTCTTCCGTTCGAGTGTCTGAAACTGTCATGACGGCAATATTAAGGGCTTTAAATTCTATATTGTGATCAATTCCTGCCATATTAAAGTCTCGCATTAAAATTTAGTCGAGTACCTGATACATTGGAATTCCGCCCTCAGCTAGAGATTTTAGTGATGGAACAGGCTGACCCAGCCTATTTCTATAAATCCAAAAATTTGCAACTACACGTTCGATAAAATTTCTAGTCTCCCTTGAGGGAATACTCTCAATAAACATCAGTGAATCTGAACCCGTATTAATTTTTTCCCGCCATTTTTTAAGGTTTCCTGGGCCCGCGTTGTAGGCAGCGGCAAGGAGGAAAAGATTGGGTCCTACCAAGTCGTTTTCCATCAGGTAAGCAAGGTATTTCTGTCCTAAATTTATATTTATCTCTGGTTCATAAAGTCGGCGAATATTTCGGGCTCGATAGTTTCTTCCACCAATATAGAGTGCAGTTCTTGGCATCAATTGCATCAAACCTCTTGCTCCGGCAGGACTTCTAGCTCTGGTCCTGAAAGCAGATTCTTGGCGCATAAACGCAAAAATCAAAGCCCGATCCAGGATTAGGCCCTCCTTGGGACTCCAAGGGGGTAGGGGATAAAGGCCACGTAAGACTAATTGGGTGCCGTCGAATTCAAGGGATTTAGCAGTTTGATAGGCTAGCCTCGGCATCGAAAGCGCATCGGCGGATTGAAGCAAGGCCCTTTGCGCTCGGGGATTGGGATCGTGGCTGAGTTGTTCTAATTCTCTTGCGGCTCGGGCTCGCTCTCCGATTTGGAATAGTTTCATAGCCCTTTGTGCTGACGGATGTTGTTTGAAAAACATCAGTTTAGCCGAGTTATTTGAAGAGGGTCCCCAGTTTCCGAAAAACTTTAATCCTATGACTTGGGTCGCGAGAATCCCGTAAAACTGAAATTTTTCTCTAGCAGCGAGTTTAAAAAATTTAAAAGCTCTCGCTGGTAGCCTTGCTATCATGTTTGCCCTTCCTGCCCAAAAGGCTGCCGATGCTCTCGAGGCAGCTGATATGTCATCAGAAAGCGCCAATAATTCAAAGTTTTCGGCCGCAGCCTTAAAATCGTTTTTTCTGAAAAGCGCTAAACCGCTATACCACCATCCCAGTGGGGCTAAATGTCTTGCTCTAGGGTCAATTTTGCGCGCTAAATCAATCGTTTTTGTATCATTGCCATAATAAAACCATCCTGCAGATATTCGCGCACGCGCAATCGAAATGTGCGCGGGGTGCATACCGCGTTTTTCAAATTGATCCACAAATCTTCCGGCAAGGGTTAATCTCTGCCTTGCAACAAGTCGCCGCACCTTATTATGGAAGTTTCGTGTTTTGGAAGAAATCGGCACAGAGGCTTTACGCAATCTGTAGTAGGTACCGTATGATTTCATTTTTAAGGTATTACCCTTTTGGGGTCCGTAAATAAAAGGCTTCTTGGGCAGTCGGGCCGATTTAGGTTTACGCTTTAGGGCTAGACGATATATACGCTTGGCATCAGGATGATCTCCAAAAGACTTAAGCCAAAGCACTAGCTCAGAATACTTTGATCTGTACTTCGTTGGGTGCAGATAACGCTGAGCCAGGACGTGCCCCAAAAGGGATATGTCTTCCAATTTTTGTTTTTCCAAATCCGCCTTACGCCAGCTCCCATTTCTTTGAAGTGCAAAAATCGATTTATAAAGCGCAGCATCCACTGAAGATAGATTATGCCTATCGAGGACAGTTTGCGTTGTTCGAATATCAACTTTTTCGTTTGCCAAACTGAGGATTGGACTGATTGTGAAATAGCCGCATATAAAAATCCCTATTAAATATTTATTCATCTCAGGGATTGCAACTTCGCTTTTATTTCGAGTAAGTCGAGCCAAGTTTCCCGTTTTTGTTCTGGCTGACGAAGAAGAAATGCGGGATGAAGTAGAGCTCTGGCTATAATTGGAGAGGAGAGTTCTTCAGAAGCATACTCTGTCCACCTGCCCCGCAGTCGCATTATACCATCAGTGGTGCCTAGTAACGTTTTTGCTGAGGTGCCTCCTAGCATGACAAGGATTTTTGGCTTAACAAGTAAAATCTGTCGTCTTATGAAGGGTAGGCATGCCGATATCTCGGTGTCTGTAGGAGGTCTGTTGCCGGGCGGACGCCATGGCAGAATATTTGTTATATAGACTAGGTCACGAGTGAGGTCGATTGAGTTCAACATTTTATCAAGCAATTGTCCCGCTCGGCCCACAAACGGAAGTCCTTGACGGTCCTCCTCGGCTCCCGGGGCTTCCCCGATAATCATCAGGCCCGGATTTACAGCGCCAGACCCAAAAACAAGATTTTTTGCCGTAAATTTTAGCGGGCATCCCTCAAAATTTGAAATCGCCGCTTTCAGCTCATCCAAAGAAGTTGACGCGTTTGCTGTATTTTGCGCTGTCTCGAACGAAGCTTCTCGAGAAATAAGCTCACGGCTGGAGTCCTTCTTCTTTATTTCAGTATTGCCTTTGGCCGCTCGGATTGTTGGGGGCGAATTTTGCCGGACGGGTCGATCAATGAGCCTGTTGCATGGGGTATTGTCCAAGAAACAGTCCACTCCTGAATCAAGGTACCATTTGAGAAGTTCTGCCATCGGGTTATCTTTCGCCATGAACAAATTTAGCATGGCCTAGGCTTAATTCTAGTGCAGTTTTGTTATAGGCTTTGATAAAGGCTGGAGGAAAAATGGAACGAGAGTCGATAGATGTGGATGTTTTGATCGTAGGTGGTGGGCCTTCGGGCTTGTCTGCTGCGATTAAGCTCCGTCAGTTGGCAGAGGCAGCCGCTGCAGAAATTAGTGTTTGTGTTTTAGAGAAAGGGTCTGAAGTAGGTGCCCATATCCTCTCGGGAGCCGTATTGGAACCCCGTGCTCTTGCTGAATTATTTCCTGACTGGAAAGTGCGTGGAGCGCCCCTTAAGACTGAAGTTGTCGAAGATAATTTTCTTTTTCTCTCGGAGAAAAGATCGTTTGAGCTTCCAACCCCGCCTGCAATGCGCAATGAGGGTAACTACATCGTCAGTTTGGGAAATGTCTGCCGTTGGCTTAAAGAGCAAGCGGAAGCACTCGATGTTCAAATCTTTGAAGGATTCTCGGGCGCTGAAATCCTATATGATGAGGATATGAATGTATCG
>Ga0255760_10004763_pt1 | contig 11733 bp, 9 predicted proteins | sample 071ome_25_FD_179960 | JGI IMG/M metagenome (GOLD analysis project Ga0255760, IMG submission 179960) | Coastal salt marsh microbial communities from the Groves Creek Marsh, Skidaway Island, Georgia - 071410BT metaG (version 2) | ecosystem: Environmental > Aquatic > Marine > Intertidal zone > Salt... | reverse complement strand
GGACGTGCTTGAGCAGGCTCGCTTGCAAGACGAGGTGCTTGACGGCATGATGCTTGGAATCGAAAGCGGGGATGCACAGGCGTGGGACGAATTGCTGTCATGGTCGCTTGAGAACACGACGGGCGTTGAGGCAACGAAGAGTTTGCTTGCCCGTGACGGCGAACAAACCGTCCTGTCCTTCCAAGCCGACACCCTCGATTGGGCTTCAACCGTTGACCTGGCAGAGAGCATCGAGGCCGCCTTGGCGGACCTTGAGGACGAGATCGGCGACGGGTTCACGCTTCGTTTGAGCGGACGCAGCCTCATCAACGCCCAGACCACCTCGGACGTGGCCTCGGCTTCGGTTCAATCGACGGCCATCGTGGCCGTGGTGATTTTGTTCATGCTGGTGGGCATCCACTCCGCCCGAAACAACAGCCTCTCCGAAGGTGTTCAGCGAGGTTTCGTATCTTGGGTTCCCCTGATGATGGTCGTGGTTTGGGTTTACGGCCTCATGGGATACACCGGCTACAACATCAACTCTCAAACGGTCACCATCGGCGCCCTCTCGCTTGGTTTGGGCGTTGATTATGCTGTTCACTTCACCACTCGATTGGAGGAGGAAGCCGAACACGCACCGTTTGCGCTCCCCGAAGAATGGGTGGCTCGGTCCACCGCCACCACCGGACGCGCCATGGCCGGTGCTGCCCTCACCACCGCCGGTGGTTTTGCGGTGCTCAACCTCTCCGCCCTGCTTCCCTTGCGCTTGTTCGGCCAAGCCTTCGTCGTGGCCATCACGCTGGCTCTGCTCTCCAGCCTGCTGATCCTCCCCGCTCTGTATTCGCCGTTCTTGAAACGGACCGCAGCCGCAGCCGCAGCAAAGGGCGAGCACGGACCCACGGCTCACGGTGAGAGCGAATGAAGCGGCGAACGCTGTTTTGGGGCTCCATGCTCGTTGGCCCGCTCATCCTTGCTTCTTATTGGCGAGGCGTCAACGCCGTTGACGACCCGCTGGTGTACTGGGGCGATGTGCCTGCATCCATGCAGTCGTTCATCGTCCCTTGGATGTTCGTCGCAGCAACCGGCTATTTGCTGATGTGGCACCGATTCTTCTTCGCTTGGAGCGAAGACGACGTCGCCTCCCTTCATTGGCCTTGGAGAAGCGACGACGGGAAAGGTGTGCAACGGCTGACTGGACTCTATGCTGCGTTTTTGCTAACATCACTGGTGTGGATTGACCTCACGAGAATGTACATCGAAGCCCCGACCGCTCTCGGTGCAGCGGCCGTCGTCGTGGTGTTGTGGATTGCAGGGATGGCCTCCGTGGGCTTCGGAGTTTTGGTTTGGTCGTCTCGTGAACGCCTTGAAGGGGCACGTTTGGCCCTGGCCGGGTGCGTGATGTTGTCCATTCAGTGCACCTGGTGGGACGCCGTATACTGGGTTGCTTCGTTCGGGTGGTAAGAACAGGCGTTCAAATACAGTACGGAGGGAATTTGTACCATGAACAATGGGGGATTTCTCGGGGTCATGACCTGTTTGCTCTTGCTTGCAGGATGCACGGCGGCCCCCATGGAACAGGTCGAGGACGTTGAGCAAGACATGGTCCTCACGCCCGTCCCCGCATCCCTCTCTTTTTCCGCTCCCACCTTTGACCGGGACGTCGACCAAGGGGCCGTTCACGACCTGCGAGCCAGTTTTGACGGCCCCGTGCTGCTGCTGTGGGTGGCGGCGGGTTGCAGCGGGTGTCACGATTGGACCGGTCTCATCGCGGAGGAGTTGGAGGCGGGGAACATCAGCAACACCACCAACATCGTTTCCGTGCATCGTTATGCAGCGTTCGAATCAACCGAATCGGTGGGTGAACGCTACGCCAACAACAGCAGCGCCACCTACACGCCTTGGCCGCTGCTCCTGCCGGATGAATCCACGACGGTCATCGATGCCTCCACGGGACGCATGACGGATGTGGGCCTCTATCGCGCTTTCCAGCAACCCGTGACGCCGACGTTGCAGGTCTTGGATGAAGCGGGCCGGTTGGTGTGGACCTCCAAGACATATTGGGCAAACAGCACCGTTCTCGAGGAAGCCTTGAACATCATGAACACGGGGTCGGCTTGACATGGTCGCCCTCATCGACGTGCTTTTCTGGTTCTCCAGCCTCTACATTCTCCCCTTTTGGCTCATGATGTGGTTTGCCCCCGCCCATGAACGGACGGCGGCTCTCTTGCGCAACGAATGGGTTTACTTGGCCCCGCTTGCAGCAGCCTACACGCTTGCCGTGCTGCCCAACCTGCTCGACATTTTGGTGCTCCTCGGTAGCGACATGCCCACACCGGAAATCGTGGTGAGCCTCTTTGATGACCGAGAGGTGATCCTCATCGGATGGTTGCATTACTTGGCCTTCGACCTCTTTGTTGGCCGATGGACGTGGCAGCGTTTGATGGCCACCAACCAACCCCTGTACGTCTCCTTCCCCGTGCTGCTGCTTTCGATGATGGTGGCCCCGCTTGGCGCTCTTCTCGGACTCGTCGTTACCAGGGACATCGGTGCGGCGACGCAGCTTCCGTTAGCGGATTGAGGGTTGGCCATTCGCCCCCATCTATGCAATGCCCAATCACAGGGGACCGTCTGCCTATACGGGTAAGCAGATGGCCCCGTTGATGAGATGTAAATTTGATGAATCTTTACCTCAAGGAAACTGAAGTGTTTGTTAATTTTTGTTAGCATTTTGTTCCTAAGGTATTGATGTTGTTATCGTGGTCAAAGTATGTCTGTCTTAGCAATCGAAAAGTAGAATCCAATCAGAGTTGCGATATCCGTTTGGTAATGATCCAAAACTTCATCTTCTTTTGCAAAATGTTGCATTACAGCGCCCTCCATTTCATTGAGGATAGTTCCTCTATCTGGGACTTTTTCCCAATCAAGTACATCAGAGCCGTCGTCATCATACAACTTTCTGAATAATTTTACTACTGGTGTTGTCCGTTTTTTTGACTCCGTTGAAGAAGTAAGGGCGGCCTTTTTTAGGTCATTCCATGATTCAATTATATTTCGGTTTTTGAGTATATCTTGGATGATTTCAGACGCCATCTTTGGATCTGAGGGGAAATCTAAACTGTTCTTCCCAGTCTTGCTTGCAGTTGAAAATCCTTTGATCGTAATTTTTTCTGGATTAGGTACAATGTAGTGAGCGCTCTCCCACTTCATCACACAGAACGAATAACCAATGTCATGTATGAATCCTTCAAAGGCATCCCAATAATGTGTTGTAGGTAGATTAAGGGCTTCCAGTGTCCGACTCCACGACAATTGATTTCGATCTTTGTACTCTACAAGAACCTCTACCAGTAGGGCTAGCGGAGTTATGGAGACTTTGTTCTGTCGCATTGAATCTAGAAACTTTTTTGCTTCAAGAATCAATTCATTTCGGTGTGAATCGTCATTCATGTCTTTTTTGTGTAGCAACCTTGCATATGGAGATGTTTTTGACCCAGTTATCTCAATTCTGTCTCCCATTTCAGAAAGTATAGCCTTCTTCAGACCTCTTGGTAAATCAAACAATTTTAGACACTGAGTCACATTGGTTACCTCATACCCTTTATCATTCATGACCGAGACAAGTTCATGTGCAATTTTTGCCAGACTGGTAGGTTCTTCATCTGACAGTAGAGAGGTAATTATTGGCACGAATTGGTGATTTTTATCACGTGTAGTAAGTGATGATGTGGTTGTATGTTCATCCCTAGTTGGGTTTATTGAGAGCATGCTTTCTTTTGGTGGATGGTTGAATTTACATTTCGGGCAACGATAGCCTCCTAGGTAGCCTTTTGGAATGTTTAGTGGTTGTTTACAATCAGAATTGCCACACTGAACCTGTGTTTTACTTTCTCCTTCGCTCTTTTTCTTTCGAGTTGTTGTTCTCGAGACCAGATTCTTTGCGAACAACCGACCCCTCTGAATAATTGAGGTTTGAGTTTGATTCGTGTATATCTTGACCTGTTCCTTTGGAAAAACGCCTGAAAAGGGATCTTTAATTTCCCTGAATTGCAAAAATGATTCAGTAAGGTGCTTTGTTTCACCCATAGCATATTCATCACCGTTTATACTAGCATGGCACCAAACGACAAATTCTTCAATCGATCCTTTTAGAGCTGGCATTCTGTTTCGAATTGCCAATATGTTACTTGATCCCAAAACAGCAACCATCACACTGTTTCTCGCCAAGTTACATTTCTGACACAAGGGGACATGATTGTCATCCCGATCTTGACCTCCGAGAACAATTGGGTGAATATGTTCTTTCGTCATAATATTAGATTCGCTCCACGCCTCTTTGCAGATCGGACAATTCGGTTCACGTAACATCCACTTATCGCGTTGGTTAGATGTCCATTGTTTTCGTTTTGATACAGGTTTCTTTTTCCCAATGTAATCAAATGCGTCCTTTAGAGGAAGTTTGTATTTTTCAATGATTTTTTTGTCCACTGATATCACTCCTTTCCATTTGATTTATTTAGTAACTCAAGTAAAGCGAACAGGGTAACTCCAGCAGCAGCACCTGCAAATCCCGCCATTAATGCTGCATTAAACACCTCATCTGCTCCTTTTTCTTTGGATTGTTTTTTCAATTTTTTTAAATGATAACCAATCACCTGCTGAGATGTCCCCAATTTCTCTGCGATTTCAGCTTGACTCCAACCAAGTGCACGTAACTTGAGTAGTTCAGCGATCTGTCTTGGGGTAAGCGCCATGAATGTCCGAAGATTTACCACTATATATTTGTATAATACAAAATATTTCATCATATTATAGGTTTTCTAGGTTATTAACCAAACCCTGGTGTAATTCAATCGGGGATAATCTAGGGGCTATCCCAATACCCATTGCTCAGGTATTGACAAATCAAAGGGCTTGCAGAGGGCCGAATCACTCGCTACCCTATGCTTCAGGACCGATAATGATCGTTCATCCCCTTTCCTTCCAAAATGCTCGCCTCCCACTTGGCGATACGGTTGGATCGTGTCTGGGACTGTTTTGCTTGGTTGAAGTGAAGATGGTACGCCCGTTGACGTCCGGGGGTCAGGGCCTCAAACGCTGCCTTCAGGGCCGGTGAGGCTTCAAACCGAGCTTGCAGTTCCTCACAGGCCTCCTCTTCCTGACGGACGCGCTCAACCTTCAAGCCCTTCTGCTCAACCTCGATGGCCGAGGCGACGAGCGCGTGAATGTCGTCCAATTGTGCTTCGATCTCTTCGTGTGAAGTGAATCGCAATTGTCGGGAAACCTGGGTGTTTTCACCCGCCTTCACGAGCAAACCCTTCGGGTCGTCCACGATAGCGCCCTTGAAAAACGACAAACTCACGTGTTCTTTGAAAGCGGCGAGCATGATGACGTTTTTTCCATTGATGGTGTAAGTTGGCATGTTCCATTTCATCTCCTCGACCAACTCGGTGGAAGCCAACAACGCACGAAGGGTGCGGAGTTCCCCGACAAACGGGAGAACTTTGCATTGGTCCGTACCGCCTTTCTTGCACCGCATGCAGCCAATTTCCAGATAGGCTTCGAAGGATTCCGGGCCGGCCATGGAGTCCCCTCGTCGCAGATTCGTTCTTCAGGCTTCTTCATGGACGCGCACCGAGTGCCTCGGTTGCCGTGTTGGAACCGGGAAAACAATCCGTTATATGCAAATATAGGGGATTTTCGCCCATGAAAAACGTTGGAGGCATGGAACGAGCAGCACGGGCTGCCTTCGGTTCCGGCTTGGTTTTGTTCGACTTTTTCGCCACCGTGCACATCGAAGTGGTCTTCCTCGTGGTCGGGTTGTGGGGCGTGTTGACCTCCGCCTTTGGCTACTGCCCGTTCAACGGGTTGTTCAACCGAAACACGTGTGCTGTGACCTTTGAGGCGAGCCAGTCGTGAAGGTGTTCACGCCTCACCGGCTTCGTCGTACCAATTGCCGTAGAAATCATCGGCGTTGTCCACACGAATAAACAGGTCGAGCGACGACCACACCAGGCTGTTGAAGCCGCTTTCCATGCCCGTCTGACCGCCGGCTTTCGCCGTCATGAATTCGAGCGTGTCCGATGGCGAATGCCATTCCTGCCAAAAGGAGATGTCGCCACCCGGGCTGAAGAAGTTGAGGGTGGGGTAGCCCGCTGAAAAGAAGGAGCAGTGGTCGGAGGCGCACGATTCCGCAATCTGCCAGTTGATCGGGTTCCCTTCGGTCGGCGTATAGGCGAGGTCGTCTTCGATGGTTTCGCCCACCCACGCCATCATGCGGTCCATGTTGGTTTGATTGGCGCCGGCGATGCTGATGTCCCAGTCGTACTTGGTTGGGGCAAAAATCTCACCACCGGGGCCAACGATGGGTTCGGTCAACGGGGTGATGGGGTAATTGAGGGACACCATGTCGAAGTTCATGTACGCCTTGACCGAGACGTTCTCGGGAAGATGGGCCACGTAGGCGCGCGAGCCGAGCAGGCCTTCTTCCTCGCAGGCCCACAGAGCAGCGACCACCGTGTGGTCAAACTCCATTTTGGCCAAGGCTTGCGCCATCTCAAGGGACACCGTTGAACCGGAGGTGTCGTCGTTCGCCCCTTCGTTGGTTCCTCCACTCGGTGGGGTGAACGCATAGGCGATGTCAAAATGACCGCCGATGACGATGTACTCGTCGGGGTTGGTTCGGCCCCAATTGTAGGCCACGACGTTCAGTTGGTCGGGGTCGTCCTCGTAGCGCGTCACCTCAACGAAATCGAAGCCATAGCCCCGCATGTTCTCGGCCATGGCTTCGGCTGCTGCTTCGTAAGCGGCACCGCCTTCGTGGATGGACGCCGATGCGCACCAGCGGTTGTTGTAGGAACTGGTGAGCATGTCGATGGTGTCGTACGCACGTCGGCCGTCAACCAGCATCAACTCCGCGCTCTCTTCAAGCGCAAGCGTGGCGTTCCAAGATTGGTCCCCGGCCGTGACGGCCAAGTCAATGCTCTCCCGCTCGGAATCCAACACCAACATCGTCACGCCGGTGGCCGAAGCCGGGAGGGTGAAGTTCACGTCATCGCGAAGCACCCCAAATTCGTCCATGAAGAACACACCGGGGGACCGACTGACGGTCCAATCAACCGTGCTGGTGAAGTTGAGGGTCAAGTACTGACCTCGCGTGGCCGTGGTCGGCATCGCTTCGCTCGGCGTCAACACGGCGACGATCGGGCCCGCCTCGTCTTCGCCAAAGCAACCCGAAAGCGGTGCGAGCATGAAGACGGTCACGATGACGAAAGCGGACAGACGTTGCACGGCATCAACCCCAAGAGCACGGTTCGAGCACCGTTTGACCGCCCATATACGGCTGCAAAACTTCGGGTACAGCCACGCGGCCGTCCTCCAATTGATACTGTTCCATGATGGCCACCAAGGCCCGAGACGTAGCGACCGCCGTCGAATTGAGGGTGTGAACAACGGGTTGGTTGGGGTGTCCGGGTTGTCCGTAGCGAATGCCCAAGCGGTTGGCCTGATAGTCGGTGCAATTTGAGCACGAGACGATTTCCTTGTACTGCTTTGCACCCGGAATCCAGGCTTCCAAGTCGTACTTCTTGGCGGCGACCGTCCCCATGTCGCCGGTGCAGATGTTCACCACCTCGTAGTGAATGCCAAGGCTGTCCCAAAGGTCGGTGCAATTTTGCAACAATTCTTCGTGCAAGGCCCAAGAGTCCTCCGGTTTGGCGATGATGATTTGCTCAATTTTGGTGAACTGATGAACCCGCCAGATGCCCAAATCGCTCTGACCGTGGCTGCCAACTTCACGACGGAAGCATTGCGACACGCCGACCATTCGCATGGGCATCTGCTCCTCGGGGATGGTCTCGTCCATGAACATCGCCGTGAGCGGGTGTTCGGAGGTGGCGATCATGTAGTACTTGTCCGGTTCAATACCGTACATCACGGTTTCAAAGTCCCCCAAATCGGTGACCCCTTCGTAGGCTTCACGGTTCATCATCACCGGTGGCTGAACGAAGGTGTACTCTCGGGAACGAAGGAACTCCACCGCATATTGCTGCAGCGCAAACTCCAGACGGGCCAAATCGCCTTTGAGGAAATAAAACCGACTTCCGGTTATTTTTGCGGCTCGTTTAAGATCGACCCATTTGTTCATCTCGATGAGCTCGTTGTGGGTTCGTGGCTCAAACGTGAAGGTCGGTTTCTCTCCGTGAACAGCGTGGGCCGTGTTTCCGGAATCGTCGTCGCCAACGGGGACGTCGTCGTGGAGAATGTTCGGGATGGACATGCGCAGGCGGTCACGCTCCTCCATCGCTTCGTTGGTTTTGGCCTCCCACTCCGCAATGCGCTCACCAAGGTCCGCAACTTGAGCGAGAATGCGCTGTGCGCCCTCGTTGTCGCCGGCTTTTTTCGCCGCCCCGATGCCTCGAGCAGCCTCGTTCTTCTCGCGGCGCCATTGGTCGGTCTCGTGGAGCAGGTTGCGCCAGTTTTGGTCCAATTCAATGACGCGGTTGATGTTGTCGTGGGGCAACCCGCGCTTGGTGTGGTCGGCGCGGATGACATCGGCGTGTTCTCGAAACATCGTTATGTCCAGCATGTGCATCACCACGAGATGTTGAAACTCAAAATTTCGCTTCCCAGGAAGAAGAAGCCGCCAATCAAGTATCCCAAGATGGCGCCGCCGTTGAGCAACGGAAGGCCGGCTTGGGCTTTGCCACGAGCCACGTAGGTCATCAAAGCGAGATAGCCGAGCAAGCCGCCCATGAGCGTGGTCATGGCGACACTGAAGGCAACCTCGGGGTCAAGCCACTGCATCGCTGAGAGCACGAGCATCCCGGGGAAAATGACATCGCCCAATCCCATGAACATCGCTTCGCTGCTCTTGCGTTCGGGTCGGCGAGCGGGCGGTTGGTTGGTAGAGGCTTGGTCGGCGGAGACGACCCGTTTGTTGTGTTCCGTTTCCTCGATGAGGGAATACTCCCTGTCCTGCGGGGCGACCAGGAGGATGGGAAGACGAAGCCCGATCATGGTGTCGGCCAAATCGAGCATGTGCTTGGAACGGTAAACCGCCCAGAAGTCGTAAACGGCGGCCAAGACCATGAAGAGAATGGCCAACACCGGCACAAAGGTAACGCCCAACATCACGCAAACGCCTGCGCCGAGCAGGACACCGGTGGTGTTGACCACGTACCATTCGCTGTGAACGACCAACAGGACGAGGAGTAGCACAGTTACGGCCAAGCCAACGAGGGTGGGCCCGAGCAGCAATTGCAACCCGTACAGCGGGAACATGTCCGTGGTCAGCTCTCCAGCGTGGACCGTGCTCGTGCCGTTTTCAACCGTTAAGAGGACGAGTTGCGTGCTGTTGTCATCGATGGCAAAGAACGCATGACGGAGGCCTTCGGGCACCGGGAAGGTCCCTCGGTCCACCAACGAAGTGGTGTAGAGCCAGTGAACCTCGGTTTCATCGGCAACGAGCATGTCGCTGTAACCCGATTCATCCAAATCGGTTAGCCGCAGCGAGGTGACGCTGTCCACCAAACCGTCCAGCGCCATCCGGTCTTGAACCGCATAGGTGGAATCCGCACCGGTTCCGTCCCATTCCACACCCGTCACGTGACCTTTGGACTCCCCCAACAACACCATGCGTTGGGCGGCGGTGGAGGAATCGGCTTCAAGAGCGGTGAAATTGACCTCCAAGAACGGCGAATACCCGACGTCGAAGGCGGAAAAGACGGCGTCTTCTTCGGGTTGGTACGCTGCGAGGTAAGTGGCGTTGAGTTGGGTGCCGGGTGCGATACCGATGCCACCCATGTTCTCCTCGAGCAGCACGGTGCCCGCTTGAGAGGGTGTCACGATGAACCACTCGTCGTCGTCCAACAAGGTGCTTCCGTGCACGCCTTCCTCCACGTCAAAGCCCGGAAGCCCCCATCGACCGCCTTCTTGGACGAGCAAATTCAAATCAGGGAAGGCTTGGAAACGAACCATTTCGTTTCGGCCGGTGACAACGTAAACGATGTCGTCAACGGGTGCGGCCACTTCGCAACCCGGAGCGATGTTGGGCAGATAGTTGATGTTCGGCTCAGCCCAGGTCTGGCAGGGGTAACTCGCCTCCAACGCCCCGGTATCGGCGTCGACCTGCCAAATGTAATCGCCGCTTGCAAACATGAGCGAACCGTCGGCTTGGGTCATCGTCACGCGATGGGTGTTGTCGTACACGTTGTGAGCGTGCTGAACCGTCCACACCGGGGAGGCGTAGTCGTTGGACGCATCCCAAGCGCTGATGTTCACGGTTGAGTTCCACTCTTCCCCACCCACGTTGGCGAGAACGAAGCCGTTTACTCCCCACGTGCCGAGAACGTCGCCCTCCATGGACGAAGCGGTGTTGATTTCAAACGGCTCGGGGTCGAAATCCAAGACAAGCATGTGGGCAAGGGGCACCAGGGAATACAGAAGAGCGAGGCTTAACACGGCGTACATGCCGTATTTGATGATGAATTCCTTGCCCCAACGAGCGAGGAAAATGATCAACGCCGTGAAGGCGAAGATCGCCAGGAGTTCGATCGCTACGTACCGAACTTGCGTGGCGCCCGATGCTCCAAAAGCGTGCAACTCGCCGACGTCGTAGTACGGTCGGATGTACAAGGCAAGGGCGATGGTGGCGACGAACATGCCGGCCATGCCCGCCATCCCGCGCCACTGTTCGGTCATGAGCGAGCCGAGCGTGTCGCCTTGCCGCAACTCGTCCTCAACTTCAGCGAAGCGTTTCGAGACGCGGCGTTGCCCACCGCTTCCTTTCGCATCGCTCATGAAGGTGCCACTCCGCTCTTCCATATCAGTCTCGCGATTTTGGCTCGCTCCTTTTCCGAGGAAAGAGGCTATCACGGGCCGCCCGCTGCAGCGTGCATGGATGAGTCAAACGGGTTGCGTTTGTGGCTCACGGAAACGAAGTCACGAGGCATGGCGTTGGGCGTGGAAGCGACGCATCGCGCCCTCAATGCGCTGAAGCTTGGCCCACCTTCGTACGAAACGGTTCACGTCGCCGGAAGCAACGGGAAAGGCACCACCGTCGCCACGCTGAGCGCCGCCCTCACCGCAAGCGGCATCACCAACCTCTCGTTTACTTCACCGCATCTCGTTCGCGTCGAAGAGCGGGTCCGTCTCAACGGCGTCCCCGTATCCCGGGATGAATTCGACCGCGCCTTGGCCACCGTCAAAGCGGTCGAGGACAGCATGAACCACCCCCTCACGTTTTTCGAGGTCACCTTTCTGGTTGCGGCCGTCGTTGCACGTCGCCACGATGTCCGAGTGGTGCTTCTGGAGACCGGATTGGGTGGACGGTTGGACGCCACGCGCGCACCGAGCGCCAACGTTTCCGTGGTGACCGCGCTCGCTCTGGAGCACACCGAGGTGCTCGGCGACACGTTGACCGACATCGCTCGGGAAAAGGCGGCCATCGCCCGCCCGTTTCAACCCCTTATCGCTCGCTTGCCCGAGGACACGGAGGTGCAACTCGCGATTGAAACCCTCGCCCAACGGGTAGGGAACCCCGCTCTCGGAGAGCCGAGTGGACCGGCCCTGCTCGAATGGGTTGCCATGGAAGAAAACGACGGGATTTTTGAGGAGGCCAAGCGGCTTTCCAAGGCCGTATGGCCGCACTTGAAAGCGACCGAAGGGGCCGATTTCCCTCCCTTCGAAGCCCTCCATTGGCCGGCGCGCATGCAACGTGTTCCAAGCCCCTCAAAAGTCGGAATGACCTACCTGCTC
>Ga0255760_10004755_pt1 | contig 11747 bp, 9 predicted proteins | sample 071ome_25_FD_179960 | JGI IMG/M metagenome (GOLD analysis project Ga0255760, IMG submission 179960) | Coastal salt marsh microbial communities from the Groves Creek Marsh, Skidaway Island, Georgia - 071410BT metaG (version 2) | ecosystem: Environmental > Aquatic > Marine > Intertidal zone > Salt... | reverse complement strand
TGTCTCAACTAGTTCAGAGATCGCACTTAACTTTGATTCAACAATATTATTCTTAAAAGCTGTTAAATCATTCATGCTTACAACAATTTCAGCGAGCGAGGTATTGCCTGCCCTTTCTCCCATACCATTTACGCTTACATGAATACCCTCTGCACCTGCTTCAATAGCTTTAAGTGCATTTGCTGTAGCAAGCCCATAATCATTGTGACCATGGAATTCAAAACTAATATCTTTGAACTTCTGAGCCATTAATTGAACTAGATCAAAAGTTAGATTGGGTGAGAGTATGCCAAGAGTATCCGCTAGATAAACTTTTTTTATTCCTAAGGAATGTAATGCAGAGACTAAATTAAAAACGTACTCCGAATCCTCCTGTATGCCACGTGACCAATCTTCTAGATAGACTCCCACATGAATATTATTTGTATGAGCATAATTTACAGTTTTAATGACTTGCTCAATATGCTCCTCCGGGCTAAGACCTAATTGTCTTTCGCAGTGCTTTCTTGATCCTTTCGTTAACAGGTTGAGCTTAATACAGCCAGCTTCTATCATCCAATCAACTGTTCGTTTACCATCACAAAACCCTAGGACTTCTACTTTTTCTAATATATTTTCATTTTTTGCCCAATCACAAATTCTTTTGACAGCCTGCTGTTCGCCGGGAGAGACCCTTGCTGAGGCTACCTCAACACGATCCAAGCCTACTTCTTCAAGTAAAAACTTACACATATGATGCTTTTCAGATGGCGTATAGGCAATACCGGGCGTCTGCTCACCGTCTCTAAGCGTGGTATCCATGATTGTAATAATATTAGTCATCTTTACTTCAATTCTGAATCGATAATTATAGGCGAAGTTAAAAAATATGAGTAACTTATTATTTTTGAAAAACTTTTAGGTAAAAGATTAATGACAAAAACCAAATCATTGAAATAAAAACAATGTAGGCATTCCAGTCATAATTACTGTAGATAAAGCCTGGGAGAAATGCACCTATTGAGCCACCTAAATAATAAGAACTAATGTACATAGAATTTACCAATGAACGATCAGCATTTTCATTTTGAAAATTTAAAAATGCTGACAAGACTGAATGCAACAAGAAAAAACCAAAACAAAGAATAAAAATAGCAATAAAGGAGGCTAAGTAGAGGTCTAACAAAGTTGAAATAGAGGCCAGAAGCAAAAGGATTTGTGCTAACAATACTGCCCTCCCTTCGCTGCCCATAAAGCGGGTAATTGACTCACACTTAAAGGCAATAAACGCGCCGACTAAATAACCAAGGTATATAAATGAAATGGTAAATTCATTGAGTTCGCCTGTAATTTCAACAATTCTAAAGGGAATAAAATTAAGCAACGATGCAAATAAAAAGAAAACTAAAAAAATATAAATAAAGCTGTCAGCATTCGTTTTGCTCTTAATCACTGACCTCAAGTTAGCAACTTGAATTAGCTGAGATGATTTTCTTGATTGCTTGTTTATAGAAAGAAAATAGAGCCACTGAATTAAGAGCAGAAAAGATAATAAATAAAATGCAGTATTCCAACTAAAAAAATATGAGAATAAACCTGATAGCATTCGCCCACTGAATCCACCTAAGATACTAAAACAAACGTAAAAGTTAATCGCTCTCTTAATGCTATCAAAAGGTGATGTTCTTCCTGCAAGAGTCATCAAGCAGGTGAAAAGACCTGGGAGCAGCAATCCCTGAATAAATCGTCCCAAAAGAACTGTTTGTATATTAGTTGCTAATGCAATTAATAAAGTAGCAAGAGCAAGAAAAAATAAACATGCAGTCAAAAGCTGTTCAATTCTTATCCTATTTAAAAGCAATCCATAAAGCACCGGTAATAAACCCAGTGGAATCATAGTCACCGATGTGACCAAAGCAGCGCTCGTGATATCTAAGCTAAAATATGCTGCAATAACAGGCAGTATGGGTTGTGGCATGTAGAGAGCTGCAAAACAAAGCATAGTTGTATAAAGAACTATTGTGAAGCTTTGTTTTTTCATATTTTTCTTAAATTTTATTTGTATAGTATGATGGGTTAAAGCAATCATACATCAAAGAAATCCCAATGAAATTCTTAATTCAATTGATCATAATTGCATTTTTTACAAACCCTGTATGGTCACAAAAAATTGAATACCCTCATGACGTAATTACCATTGTGACTCATTCCAGTCCTGGAGGGGGTAGCGATGTTTTTCTGCGCGAATTAATTACTAAATTAGATGACATCATGGATGCAAGCTTTGTCATTGAAAACGTTAGAGGCGGAAGCGGTATTAGAGCTGTCGCAAGGGTTGCGAATGGCAATCCAGATGGCAGTATATTTTATGCAACAACGCCTACCTATATTCTTACCTCGCTATTAACGAACTCTTCAACTAACTACTCGAATTTGGATCCGATGGTAAATATTTTTTATGATCAGGAGATCATCTATACCAGCATTAACAACCCGGTAAATGAACTCAAAGATATTTTAGAAGATACAAATCGACGCTACAGCTGGGGCGCAGCAAATCCTGCCTCGCTTGAAAGAATAGCCCTTGAGCAATTGAAAAGCATCTCAGGGAGTAATGCCGCCATCATAACGCACGATGGGGGTGGAGAGCTTCTGCTAAATATCCTAAATGGCACACTGGATATTGGGATTGGTGAGTACCAAGAACTTGAGCCACAATTGCATGCAAACCAAATTAAGCCGTTAGCAATACTGAGTAGCACTAGGGATTTAAATCTACCAAATGTACCGACTCTTAATGAACTTGGTTATAACGTAGAGCTTCATAAGTTTAGAGGTCTGGCTGCACCCCTTAACACCCCTCCATCTATTTATGCTATCTGGGACCAAGTCATACAACAACTTCTAGCCAATGAGGAATTTGTCTCTGAATTTGAAGAACAATTACTGGTTCCTGCATACATGAATTCAGTAGATGCCAATACCATGGTTGATGAATTTATTTCTAATACACAGCAAACATTCTCTCAACTAGGAATGTTTTGATGAGAGAGATCCTTGGTGGGATAGTTTTTTTAACGATTGCCAGTCTATTCTTTTTTGGGTCGAATTTAATCCCAGACAGTTTTTTGAGTGATGAGGTGGGTGCAACCGGATTGCCAAAAATTTATTCACTATTACTAATGTTTTGCTCCTTGGTTTTAATAATTAAAGGAGGATTTGCCATACTTAAAGAGCCTAATTTTCACCTTCCTGAGCTCTCTCAAAACCTCGTCAACCCTGTTTGTATTTTATTGGCAGGTGGATTTTTTATTCTTATGGTTGAGCGTTTAGGATACGCCATCTCTTCTTTCATTCTGCTGACAATCTTATTAAAACTACTTGCACAAATGAAACTTAGCAAGGCAGTCCTTTATTCGGCCATGGGGAGTGCCGTCTATAGCCTTATATTTATTTTAATCTTTGGAACAAATTTGCCCCTCTTATGGAATTCATAAACTTTTTGTTTGAATTAGGCTTTATAGAAATCATGATCATTCTAGGGTCAGCCATAATTGGTGTTTCATGGGGCATTATGGGTGGTGCAACACCCGGCATCTCACCCTCAATCAGTATGGCGCTTATGCTTCCCATTACATATGGAATGGATCCTGCGGTTTCTGTCATACTTTTAGCATCAACCTATCTCGGTGCTGAATACGGTGGATCAATACCCGCTATCCTGATAAATACCCCGGGAACTAATGCTGCTGCTGCAACAGTTATTGATGGCTATAAAATGAACGAACTTGGATTTGGGTCAAAGGCCCTTGGAATCTCACTATACTCTGCAATCGTAGGCGGCATAGTTGGTGTGTTTGTTCTGATTTTTTTTACTGAACCACTCTCGAGGCTAGCTTTAAACTTTACTCCAATGTCTTATTTCGGATTAGGTATACTTGGTGTAAGCGTTATTGTCTCATTATCGTCAGGTTCTATTTTTAAGGGGATCTGCTCCGGTCTCATGGGTTTATTACTAGCAACCATAGGATCTGATCCGGTAACAGGCGTCCAAAGATTTACATTTAACAGTCCTGACTTATTAGAAGGAATAAAGCCAATAATCGTGATGGTTGGTTTGTTTGCCATGTCAGAGATACTCATTCAATCAATGCAAAATACACAAATAAAACCGATCTCTTTCTCCAAAGTTGTGCTGCCAAATTTCAAAGAAAAAATTCAATTAGCAAAATCACAATTGATTGGGAGTATTGTGGGTATTGTCGAGGGAATCATCCCAGGCGCTGGAGGAAGTATTGCATCTTTTTTATCCTACAATGAAGCAAAAAGGTGGTCTTCATCCCCAGAAAAATTTGGTCTTGGGTCACCTGAGGGCATTGCTGCACCTGAGACATCAAACAATACGGTAGCGTCTACAGCGATCATTCCAGTATTAAGCTTTGGCATTCCTGGATCAAACTCTGCCGCAATCCTTTTAGGTGGTTTATTGATTCATGGAATCAGTCCAGGACCCCTTCTCTTTGCCGAAAACTCTAGCATAGTTTTCAATTTATATACCGGCATGCTTGCTGCGGTGTTTATGCTTTATTTCATTGGAAAACTTATACTACCATTATGCTTATGGTTTGTAAGTAAACCTAGAAACATACTTATCGTTTTTATATATCTCACTGTTTTTACTGGGATTTATACAATTAATAGTAGTTTAATTGATCTTTGGCTTGTCCTATTTATCGGAATTTTTGGTGTCATGATGCGTTTACTTAAATTTCCTGTTTTACCCTTAATCTTAGGCTTGGTATTAGGCTATATGATTGAATCCAATTACAGAAGATCTATAGTTTTATCTGGAGGCGATATATCCATCTTCTTTGATGACACGATATGTTTGATATTTTTGCTCCTTGCTGCCATTTTTATTTTAATTTCTACTTATCATGAGCTCAGAAGAAGTCGTTAGCGTCAAGTTAGCTGAACTTATTTCGGTGATTGAGTCTGAAAAGATACCCAGCGCTATGGTTAGTGTAACTAAAAATATAACCTTAGATACTATTGGGTGCGCATTAGCTGCAGCTAAAAGCAGCTATGCAGAGAGCTTGCTTCGTGCCAATCATCAGGGAGGATCCGGAAATATTCCGATTTGGGGATTTCAAGATGGTACCGATATGTATTCTGCCGCTCTCATCAATGGCACAAGCGCCCATGGAGAAGATTTTGATTCAAGTTTTGAGGGTTGTCCTGTGCATTCAGGCGTTGTCATCACACCTGCGATTCTCTCATTAGGCCACATGATTAATGCGACTGGTGAGGATGCTATTAGGGCTTTAACTATTGGCCATGAAGTCATGTGTAGGCTCGGACAGTTAACGGGTACTACGGTTCATCGAAGGGGATTCCACCCGACCTCCGTTCTAGGCACATTAGCGTCAACAATGGCATGCAGTGCATTGTTGCGTCTTGAACCTAAAAAGATGGTAAATGCCTTAGGGATAGCTGCAAGCATGTGCTCAGGAATTATTGAATACCTTAGTGATGGTTCATCAACAAAAAGACTGCATGCGGGATGGGCTGCCCAATCAGGAATCAGAGCAAGCTTGCTGGCACAGGCTGGATTCACTGGACCAGAAAAATCAATCGATGGCGATCATGGAGTTTTCTTTGCGTTTTCAAGCGGCGCGAACCAAAATTATGAAATACTGACGGAAGATTTTGGTCATAAGTGGGTTTCGATTAATACGGCAATTAAGGCCTACCCCAGCGGGACAATGACCCATCCTTTTATCGATTGTTGCTTGCAAGCTTCAAAAGAAATTAATTTAAATGAAGTTGATGAAATTATCTGTGATGTAGGAGAGGGAACGGTACATCGACTTTGGGAGCCACTTAAATTAAAGCAAAATCCACCCAATGAATATGCCGCAAAATTTAGTACTCCTTTTTGCATGGCGCTTGCACTTCATCATAACAAGTTGAATCTAAATTCTTTTTCAGAGCTTTATTTGTCTGACAGAGAAATTCTCAATACCGCTAATAAAATAAAATATAAAATCAATCCTGATGATCCCTACCCCAAAGAATATATCGCTAAAATTCATGTTCGATTAAGCTCGGGTCAAATTAAAGAATACAACAAACATTGCCTAAAGGGAGGTAGGCATGAACCCCTTTCTAAGCCAGAAATTATTGCAAAATTTCAAGACAACTTGTCTTTCTCCTCGCTGAACTTGTCTAATGCAAATAAACTTATTGATCAAATTTATAGTCTTGAAGAAATTAGAGATATCAAACAGCTAAACTTAAGCTTGAGCTAGTGCTTCAAGCACCCTCTCAGGTGTAAAGGGTGCCCTTCTCAAACGGATCCCGATAGCGTCGAACACAGCATTTGCAATGGCTGGGGTCACAGCCCTTATAGATGGTTCACCTGCGCCATAAGGGGGCAGATCAACATTGTTTAACAGAATAATTTCTATCTCCTCTGGGCATAAGTCAATATTGACAGTCCTGTAACTCAACCAATCATTGCTTGTCACATGCTGGGAGCTAAATGAAACCTCCTCTAATAACGATCTGCTGATGCCATGCAAAATATTGCCCTCAATGGTTCTTCTTAACCATAATGGATTAATAATCAGGCCTTGGTCAGAGGCAATCACAAACTTCCTAGGAAAGATCCTGCCTGAAGTAAGATTGATATCAACCTCACAAATGACGGCTACAACGGTGTTATTTCTTCTGGTGTATGCAACACCCCGACCTGATACCAAATTTGAATTTTGCTGGATTTGACTTGCAGCAACTCTTGGTTGCCATGCATACCGCTCTGATGCAGAAATAAGCACACCCCTGTCTCTCTCTTCATTTAAATATCTTAATCGAAATGCGATTGGATCTTGACTGACAGCGAAAGCCATTTCATCAATAAAGCATTCACTAGCAAAATGAATTTGAGGGCCAAGAGGATCTCTAAGATGAGATGTTCTTAAGGGTGAAGCACGATCAAGAAGAGGTAATATTGTCTCCCAATACCTAACTTCATTAGGAAAATTATAACGGTCTGAGGGATTTAAAAATCTCGGTGTATGATCGATTGCTAAACCAGTTTGCATTCCAGCATAACTATGTTGCGGATTACTTTCATTGCTTTCAATGTCTCCTGCAGAAAAACCCTTAGATAAAAATTTAAATGCAATGACCTCACCATTTAAATTAAATCCAGCTGTCGCTTGATGCACCGAAGCTGGAGCCTTGGGATCCCACTGCGTACCATCGTGCCTCATACCCTGAAGTCTTATAGGTCGACCGCTTAGTTTTGAAATTAAGGCAGCATCAAGGGCGCAATCGCCTGAATCATTCCTACCATAGCTCCCAGGACCTGCAACCCAAATCGCTCGCACTTGATCTTCATCATATCCCAATAATCTTGCGACACCCTGAGCCGCATAATGGGGTTTTTGTGTTGCCGTATATAGAATAATATTGTCATCTCTGACATCGCATACTGCACAAGCGGGCCCCATACTGGCATGGGACTGATAAGGGAATTCATAGCTTGCTGTAATTACATTCGTCGCGTATTGAATTGCATTGTTAAATTCAGATTCATCTGGCTCAACATCGGGCTCCCTCGCACCACCTGATGACCTTCGAGCTACACTCGCATTTTTTATATATTCATATAATTCATCTTGCTCGGGAAAAAGGTCCTGAGGCTCTGTCCAATTTACTTGAAGTGCATTTAGTGCTTTAATCGCATGCCATTCCTTTGGGGCAATTACAGCGAGAAAGTTACCCTGTCTAATTAATTCGGTATTAGGTATATCAGAAATACTATCAAAATCTATTTCAATAATTTCGGCTCCAGCATGGGGCGGTCTAACTATTCGTGCATGCCACATACCTGGAATCTTAACTTCGGTTATAAATTTAAAATTCCCATAAACAATATTTGTTATTTCAGGTCTTTGAAAGGAACTTCCAACAACAGAGTATTGGTCGCTTGTTTTCGGGAGAGCAAGACTAGAGACATCTAATCCGTTCCCGTAAACACCATTCCAATTAAGTTTAATATCAAAATATCCATCCGATAGCAGCTCTCCATAGGACAATGATTGATTCACATCCAGTATGCTCACCGCGATTCCGTCTCTTAATAAAATTTGTTGCGGAAGTAAGCCAAACCTTCTTGCCGCATGATTAATAATAAATCTTCTTGCCTCAGCTGCGGCTTGCACAATAGGTTTAGATCCAAGTTCAATACCAGTGCTCCCACTGCCACCACCCTGGTTCACAGTGAGCAACGTATCGCCCATAATGACATTAATATTTTCCATAGGGGCATCAAGCTCATCGGCTACCATTTGTGCGATAGCGATGTTGACTCCTTGTCCCATATCCATCTTACCGAAAAAGATTTCAACTTGATTTTGACTATCTATACGGATAAAACTATCAAGCTGTGCGGGAGACGGGCCCCTGTAAGAATGGCTCTCCTGAGCTTTAATAGCATCAGGCAATGAAAACCATATCGTAAGCGCACCGGATGTCTTTAGAAGTTCCCTTCTATTTAAATTCATTTGCATCATGTCATTTCAGATGCTCGTATGATTGCTTTAATGATTGCAGAGTGAGATCCACATCTGCACTTTAGGTTTGCAAATCGTCTTCTTATCTGATCCTCACTTGGGTTGTTGTTTTGCGCTAAAAATGAAACTGCCTCTATGACCCAACCATTCATACAATAACCACAAAACATCGCTTGTTCCTCAATGAACGCTTGCTGGATTGGATGTGGGTTATTTGGAGTGCCAATACCCTTAATAGTTGTAATTTGATCAGTAATAGCCGAGACAGGAATGGAGCACGACCTCACGGGCATTTGTCCAAGCAAAACTGAACATGCTCCGCACTGTGCAAGGCCACAACCAAATTTAGGATTATCCAGACCTAGCTCATCTCTTAATACATAAAGAAGCGGTGTATCATCATCACATTCTACGGTTTGTAAATCCCCATCAATGTTTAAAGTATAGGTACCCATATTATTTCCTAGTATCTCTGATGTGGCGAATTATGAACATTTATGATTAACTTAAGTAAATAATAAAAATACATTTATGAATAAAAATTTACTCGTTTTCATACTAATTATATTTATCTTATTTTGCTACCTTTTCTTTGCAATGCCTAAGGGTTCTGAAGTCAAACTTGCAGCCGTAGGCGGACAAATTGGCGGACAGGATCACACCGGTCCCTATGAGGTTGATCCTGATTGGCCACTCCCGTTATCTAATTTTGATAATCATGAGAGCTGGACTTGGGGCGCTATGCAAGGAATTTTTGCAGAATCGGAGAATCGAGTTTTCCTTATCATGCGTGGAGAACTACCAGAGCTTGAAAGACCAAGAGAAGTCCCTTATCCAGAAGTTGGACCAAGCTTATCTTATCCCGTAACTGGAACCCCTTTTAGAAATGCCTCTGTTGGGCCAATCACAAGTCCTGGCAATACAGGACCGGACGGTTGGTCAGAATGGCAGGGTACGCTTGGTGTAGATGCGCGGTGGGAGCATATTATTGTCGTTGTAAATTCAAGGGGAGAAATAATTGAAGACTGGTCACAGTGGGATCACTTATTTCGTAGGCCTCATTCAATAACCATCAATCCCTATGATCCAGAAAAAAATATCTGGGTCATTGACGATCGGCATCATGTCATTTATGAGTTTTCAAATGATGGTTCTGAGCTTTTAAGAACTATGGGTGAGCCTGGCGTTCCCGGTAATGATGCCAATCATTTTAATCGTCCAACTTTTATGACTTGGGCGCCTGATGGGACCATGTTTGTTGCTGATGGATATGCAAACTCAAGGATAGTTAAATTTTCATCTGATGGCGAATACATTACATCTTGGGGCCAGGAAGGAATTCCACCTAATGAGACAAGACCAGGATACTTTAATGCTGTTCATGGAGTTGCTCTAGATTATGCATCCGATCGTTTATTTGTTACCGATAGAAGTAATAGAAGAATCCAGGTATTTAATATGGATGGTAATTTTCTCTATGATTTTTCAACGGGCCCCTATTCTGTTCCTCAATATCTTTACATTTCTGAGGACAGGTATCTTTGGGTTGCTGACTATGCCACGAATAAAATTCTTAAATATTCATTAGAAGGTGAATTTCTCTATTCCTGGGGAAGTATGGGAGAGTGGCCAGGAGGTATGTGGAATGTCCATGGCATGAGTGTTGATGAAAATAATAATTTATATATTGCTGAAGTAAATTCAGGAAGAGCTCAAAAATTTATACCCAGGCAGGATGCTAGGATAGAATTTATTACTGCAAAACCACTGATTGAATGATAATTAAAAAGATAATATTTAGCGTACTGAGTTTTTTGCTTGTTTTAGGTGGCTGCAGTAGCTCAACCGTTGGCATACCAATGGTTGATCAGGTTTGGTTAAATAATACTTGTGATGCACTTCCGCAATTCAAGCCTGATGCATGTGCCCTTTTAGATTATTGCGAAACAAGTGGAACGAATGATGGATCCTGTAATTGTCAAATTACTGACTCGTTCAGCAATAATGCAAATTATCTTGGAACTCTATTAAACGGACAATTTCATGGTAATGGTGTCTATACATCTGATCAAGGTAATGTCTACAGGGGGTTATGGGAGCAAGGACAAAAGTATTGTGGCATTGAAACTGAGAATCTTAATTATCAGGTATTCAGATACGGTCGAATCATTGAAGAAGGAAGTGGGACAAATCCTACACAAGATCGTATCAATACTACCCTCCTCGTAGTTGGAGGTGTTGTTGTCATTGGTTTATTAATCAAAGCCGGACAAGACTATTGTGATGAACAATATGAAAAATATGGTTACTACAATAGCTGTAATAACCGATACAGAAACTCTTATTGGTAATAATATGAAAAAAATCTTTTGTCTTTTTTTTATGCTTTCAGGATGCATTCCCTTTGTGCCTTTTGTTCAAAATAGCCATGAGACTCAAGCATGTACCGAGCTTGAATACGAGTGCACCAAAGCAAGTACATATGGGAAAAAGGATAACGTCTAGTGGCACTCCTGCTACAAAAAAAACTTAACAATCCAGATGCATCTATTAACTGGCTTCATTTAGATGGCAATAAACCGAATTGCAGTTTAATTCTCAAAAATGAAATCAAGGAGTTTGACAAGACTATCGAAGAGGCTTTATTAGAGGTTGAAACCAGACCTCGAGTTATGGAGTTTGATGATGCTGCTATTGTTATATTAAGAGGTCTGAATTTTAATGATACTGCAGATATTGAGGATATGGTTTCTATAAGACTATGGATTCAATCGGATAAGATAATTACAGTTCAAAGGCGCCAGCTGCAATCAATACGCGATATTGAAAAATCAATTGACTCAGGACAAGGACCAAAAACGACTGCCGGATTTTTATGTAATCTGCTTGAGGGTCTCAATGATCGACTCACGACACAGTATTTAGAGATAGAGTCAAAATATGAAAATATGGAGGAAATGCTTTTAAATATTTACTCTCTTTCTGCAGTATCAAATAATCAAAATTATATAAATGAAATTAATGATTATCGAAGAATGGTCGTACTCATTAATCGTTTTCTTGTTCCACAAAGTATTGCTATTGCAAAGATTAGAAGGATTGCATTTACCTGGATTGAGGATAGGCATGCTCGCTATCTTGAAGATGCACACAATGATACCGAAAGAATCATTGAGAAGCTTCAAC
>Ga0255760_10004752_pt1 | contig 11750 bp, 7 predicted proteins | sample 071ome_25_FD_179960 | JGI IMG/M metagenome (GOLD analysis project Ga0255760, IMG submission 179960) | Coastal salt marsh microbial communities from the Groves Creek Marsh, Skidaway Island, Georgia - 071410BT metaG (version 2) | ecosystem: Environmental > Aquatic > Marine > Intertidal zone > Salt... | reverse complement strand
GGCGTGGACATCGTGTTGGCGATGTTGAAACTCTGGTCGTCAAGCGTTTCCCGCATGGACGTGAGTTGTTGGTAGGCGTTTTCTTCGTCGGTCTGATACGGGGAAAAGACCGTGGTTTTGCCTGCGGAAACGATGGCGATCACCAGCGTAGAGAGGGCAACGGAAGCCACCAGCCCAATCATGAGCCATGCTTCGAGACTCAATCCGGATTTTTCAGCGTCCGCCATTTTCTTTCCTCCTGTTTCCGATGCAAAACGACAGATTTACATCCTTCGGAGACACATTCCACACATAATAGTTGCTCAGCCTTGGGCAGGGCAAGGTGACCGTTTTCCGTCCACAGCGCCGTTCTTTGTTCTCCGGAGAACGGCGAAAATTCTCCAGAAATTACACTTTTCCTCGCTCACGCTGGAACCAGACGCCGCCGATTGGCTAGGAGATACGCCAAGAACAGCGTTCCAATCGTGTCCGGAGCGCCAAACCACGGCAAGGTCTCGTTCCTGCTTGAGGTGTCCCCCTCATCCTCGTCATCGGTTGGAGCGTCCGTATCCACTTGCGGTGCTTTCACAGCGACGTCCATGGTGCTGGACCGAAGGTTGTTGTCCCCTTCAGATTCAACGGAAATGGACACCTCGCAGGTTCGCTCTTGATGGCTGCTGGTGGCTTCAAGGCGAAGGGTGAACCCAACGGCGTTGTTCCCGTTTGATTCCGTCACGGGGACAACGGTGTTCTCAAGTTCCTCGAGACCCACCACGGAGAGGTGGGGGCAGCTTCGGATGGTGGCTTCACCGACGGTGATTGCATCTTGCGTGTTCCCCATGTTCTTGACTTGGAGTGAAAATTCAACCCATGAACCTGGGAAGAGCGTTTCGGTAGGAGGCGTGATCTCGGGGAGCAACCGGTACATTCGGGGTACCGTCACGTCTGCCGATGCATCTTGGCTTCGAAGCGTGGAGGTGCCGACTTGCTCTTCGGCCAGCACCGTGAGTTCGATGCTCGAACTTGGCGAGAACGCCCGGACTTCCTCAGCGGTCCCGCCCTCGATGTTGATGGTGAACGTATCGTTCGTGTTCCCGGAAACGGATACGCTCTCGGGTCCATCAAAGGTGAACGGGCCATCCTCGTCGTAATCGTAGGTGATGGCGAGGTTCAATTCTCCGGGACCTTCGTTGTTCACGAAGAACACCAACGAACCGCTCAAATCCCAATCTTCTTCCAAATCAACGATGTATTTTGGGTCGACATCGGTCACCCAGCCCATTTCCCAAGAAGGACCTTGCATGCCTTGTCCAGCGACGGGAAACGATGCAAGGAGGAGCGTGAACACCAAAATTGCAGGTGCTGCGCCTCGCATCTCACTCACCCAACAAGGCTTTGACCGCCCGTTTTGTCAAGGTTTTCACCATGGAGCGTCGATACCGGGGCGGAAGGGCCGTGTTGTTCACGGGCTTGACGGCTTTGTGAATGGCTTTGGCGAGGGCGACGCCGTCCATGCCCTCTTCACCGAGCACGTTGGAAACTTCCTCGGCGTGGAGGCGTGGAATCGATTCAAGCGCCGTGCTTGCAATAGCGAGGGATTCCGGTTGACCCTCGATCCACGATGCAGCGATTCCAGCCTCGGGAAAATCCCACGAGTCGCGAACCCTCAATTTCTGATACGAGCCGGTCCGCTGATGCGCCGTTTCGGGCAGAACCACTTTGAGCAGGAACTCGCCTTCTTCGAGCACGTTTTTCTTCATGCCGTCCAAGGCGTAGAACTCCTCGAGAGGAAGGGTGCGTTCGCCGCCCGGACCGATCAACACCACGCTTGCACCCAAGACCATGAAATTGGGGGCGAGGTCGCCTTGATAGGTGGCCACGCAAAGGGTGTTTTGATTGGGGATGACTCGGCAATCGGCTCCTGTACCGCAGTCGGCTTTGTGACACCAGTCAATGGAACGCCGCCAGTCTTCGCCTTGGTTGTACCAGAAACAACGGGTGTCGAGACACAGATTGCCGCCTACCGTTGCGCTCTTGCGAATCAAGGAGGAGGCGACCTTGGCAGCGGCCTCGGCCAGCAAGGGATGAGCACCGTTGGCGACGGTAAGGGATGAAAGCGGCACCATGCACCCGATTTCGGAGGAGGTGAGCGTGTGTGCTCCTTCAACACCTGCAAGAGAAATGACATGGGGCTTGGGATTGATGCGCCACTTGTAGTTCGGCAGGACATCCGTCCCACCGGCCACCCAATCGAACGATTCGCCGGCGTTCATGAGGGAGGCGGCAAGCGCAATGGCCTCCTCAACGGTCCCGGGACGATGGAGTTCAAACGGCGGCATGAGCATCAGAGGTCACCTCCCATGTGGCGTTGTTCTTTTTTGAGCCATGCGCGTCCTGCAAAGCCCAATTCGGCGAGTTGTTCGGGGAGCGGTTCATCGGCTTCACGCCAGCCCTCCACTTGCTCTGCGAGCGGCCGGTTGGGGTCAAAGCCAAACAAGACGCCGTTGACGTAGGCTGACGTGTCTTCGCTGCGTTGTCGCCGACGGTCTCGCTCTCGATGGGCATCGCTTCGGACCTTGAGCGTGCTTTGCAAGGGGCCGTGCTCAAGTCGCGGCGAGGCGAGGTCGAGCGGGTCTTCGATGCCTTCCTTCTTGAGGTGCTTCTCAATCCCGGCGTAGACCACATCAGGGGTCAATGGAAGGTCTCGAAGACGAATGCCGATGGCGTCGTAAACGGCGTTGACAACCGCAGGAAGAATGGGGAGCAAGGGGCCTTCACCGGCCTCCTTCGCCCCAAACGGCCCCTCAGGGTCGCTGGATTCGACGATGATCGCCTCAACGTGGGGCATTTCGTGAACGGAGGGAATTTTGTATTCCAGCAAGTTGGCGTTTTGCAGATGACCCGTGCGGCCGTAGACCATCTTTTCGCTCAACACTTGGCCCAGACCCATGTGACACGACCCGATGATTTGCCCTTTGACCGCAAGCGGGTTCAGGGCTTTACCGCAATCGTGGGCGGCCCAAACGTTCGTGCACGAAACCAAACCGGTCTCGACATCAACATCGACTTCAGCGACGTAGGCGGAGAACGAATAGGCAGGTGCAAGGCCCGCAGCCGCCCCTTTGTGGACGCCGCCCATCGGCGGGGAACGGTAGGCACCACGAGCGATGAGCGCACCCGTGTCCTCTTGCGCCTTGTGCAAGGCTTCAAGATAAGAGACGCCGATGGCGGGGTCGTGTTTGTAGTAGATGCGCCGATCGTTCAAGACCAGCACGTTGGGGTGGTAACCCAACATCTGCCAGGCGGCTTTGAGCAACTGGTCCCGGATTTCAATCGCTGCCCGGATGGCGGCGTTGGCGTTCATGAAGGTCACTCGGCTGGAGTATGACCCCAAATCAACGGGGCTGGTGTCGCTCTCGTGGCTGCGAACGTGGATCATCTCAACGGGCAACGCCAACACTTCCGACACCACTTGAGCAACGGCGGTCGTGGAACCTTGGCCAATGTCAGCGGCACCGGTGTGGACCGTAACGCCGCCGTCCATGTCGACTTGGATGTGCACGGTGGCGTGTGGGAAATTCTTCGGGTCCCAATGGATGGGAAGGCCAGACCCTGAAATGAAGAAACCGCATCCAATACCGATACCTTTTCCAAGGGGCATCTGGCGGAATTTCTCGTCCCAATTTGAGCCCTCTCGGACCCGCTCAAGCGCTTCTCGCATGCCGTTTGAAGTGATTCGGAACCCGCTGATGGTGCGGCTGTGAGGGGGGAGTAAGTTGGCCAGCCGAAGGTCGATGGGGTCCACTTGCATGCTTTCAGCCATTTCGTCCAACCCAACTTCAACGGCGCACCGCGTGTTGACCGCCCCGTGGCCTCGCATGGCCCCCGAAGCGGGTTTGTTGGTCCAAACGCGAGCGCCCGTGTAGTGGAAGGAGCCGAGCTCGTAGGGTGCGGTGGCCAGCACGCCGTTGTAGTACGATGTCACGTGACCGAAGGAAGCAAAACCTCCGCCGTCGATGAGGGCGTCGATGTCGAAACTCGAAATTCTGCCTTCATCGTCCGCGGTCATCTTCACGTCGATGTGGCTGGGGTGCCGGCCTCTGTTGATCCAGTACACCTCTTCCCGGTCGAAGGTGATGCGAACCGGCTTTCCGGATTTACGAGCCAGGATGGCAGCGCACATCTCGTGAGGAAACGGGTCGGATTTGCCGCCGAAGCCACCGCCGACAAAAGTGCGAATCACGTTGATTTGGTGCATGGGGACGTCGAGGACGGTGGAGAGCGCCCGGTGGGTGTAATGGGGAACCTGTTGAGGCGTGTACAACTGCAAGCGCCCGTTCGGCCCCCAATGAGCGACAACAGCGTGAGGCTCGGTAAAGCCGTGGTGCACGCCCGACATTGTCCATGAGCCGTGGGAGGCTGCGTGGGGGTTGTTGACCAACGAACGGTCGCCGAATTCTTGGAAGACCCGCTTCTGAACATTCGTTCGAGCGAGGTGGTATTTGCCGCGCCAATGAATGGGTTCGTCATGGTCTTCCAATCCTTCCTTGGGGTCAAAAACAGGTTCAAGTTCCTCCCATTCAATTTCAAACAGCGCAAGGGCCTCAATGGCCGTCGCTTCGTCAACTGCAGCAACACACGCAACCAAATCGCCGACGTGGCGGACTTTTTCCACGGCCATGGCGTGTTCGTCTTTGGTGACGGGAAGAACGCCGAATCGATTGGGTGCATCCTGGCCGGTGGCGACGGCCACAACGCCCGGGAGCGCTTCGACCTTTGAGGTGTCAATGGATTTGATGCGAGCGTAGTGGTGAGGGGAGCGGAGAATTTTCCCAATCAACTCCCCGGGGAGCCGCACGTCATCGCCGTACCAGGCCTGTCCGGTCACCTTCGCATTGGAATCAACCAGCGGCATGGATTTGCCGACGGAGGTTCCCGTCCTCGCACGGTCGTGAATGTGGTCGCCAGCGGGTTTGGGCTCTTTGCCTCCCACGGTTTCAGGAATAAAATCCAGGTCTCTGGGACGCATGGTCGGGTTGGAACCTCCCGAGCCGGGGGGAGGAAAGGATTGCTTCCCTGCAACTCGTTTTCCGTCCTTTCGCACCTCCGAGGACGAGGCGCCCGGTTGTTGCTTGTAGGAGCCCATGGTGATCACTTCGCATGGCCGGGTGGCATGGTGGGCTCCTCGGGCCCTGATGGATGAGGGTCGGGGTGGGGGGAACTGGCCGGTTCTGCGGCCTCGGCGTCGCCTCGGTGAATGGCTGCGGCCGCTTCAATGGCATCGATGATCTGCTGGTACCCCGTGCAGCGGCAGAGGTTGCCTTCAATCGCCGTGGCGATTTCCTCCCGAGACGGAGAATCGTTTTCGTTCAGCAGAGCCTGGGAAGCCACGAGGAAACCGGGTGTGCAAAAACCGCACTGCGAGCCCCCGTGGGTCGCAAAACAGGTTTGAATGGGGGCGAGGTGGGCGCCGTTTGAGAGGCCTTCGACCGTGATGATGTCCGCTCCTTCGACTTGACCGGCGAGCGTGAGGCACGAGAGCTTCGGAACGCCATCGACCATCACCGTGCAGCAACCGCACGTGCCCAAGTCGCACCCCCGTTTTACACCGAGCGTTCCGACCTTGTCCCGCAGGACGTCCAGGAGCACAGCGTTGCTCGGAGCAAGGACTTCAACCGCCTGTCCGTTCACCGTTGCCAGCCATGGACGGCCCTTCGGCGATGGAATCATCGGCACGTGTTCCTTGCCCACCATGGTCGTCCCTGATGTTGCGTAGGCCCTTCACCCTTTGATAATTGGGGGAGCACCACCTCAACGGACCGGGAAGAACGGAACTTATTCTTCCTCGCTCAAAGGCGATGTTTCTTCATTTTTCGTGGAACCTTCGGACGATTCATCGCCCAACGGGTCAATCTTCTCTGCGTCGGGCAATCCGGTGAATTCCCCACCGAAGTCACCCTCTCGCTCTTCGATGGCGTTTCTCAAAACAAGGCCGTGGTACACCCTCAATTTCTTTGATTTCACCAAGTCGTTCACCACCCGCTCGACCTCTTGAAGTTCTTCAAGCGATTCGCAAGCCTCGATGGTTTCCAAACAACGGCGGTACTCTTGCCGGCGAGCGAAGTAGACGCCCAAGTACACGGGAATGAGAAGAAGCGGAATCACGAGTTCTTCGAAAACGATTTCACTCACGCCGGAGACCGAAAATTCCATCTCGTCTTCTTGGAATTCTTTGGAAAACGAGCCTGGGCCCAAACCCCCAGCGTAAAACAAGCCGGTGTTGATGCCGAAATACATGTTGAACGGCGTTTCCTCGGGATCGAAACGGTCCGAACCCCGATCGAGTTCAACGTCATCGGGCCACCCGTCGTTGTCGTTGTCGTGGTCCAATACATCGGGAATGGTGTCCGCATCGGAATCGAGCGGTGTCGATTCGGCGTTGTAGGGGTCGTAAAGCACCGTTCCCGTTGAGGCTGACCGTTCCATTTCATTCCGGATTCCGTCCCCATCTGCATCGTCGTCGTATTGGTCGGGAACAAAGTCGCCGTCAATATCCGAACATCCAACGAGGCGAATACGACTTTTCCCGAAGGTAAACGGACAATCGTCAGAAAGAGCATGCTGACTTTGGTCTGCGTAGCCATCGCCGTCCATATCGGACCAGATGAGAGGTTGATCAGGCCATTTATCGGCCGAATTCTCTGCGCCGTCGCCATCACGATCGGCATCCGAGTTGTCCCCGATGCCATCGCCGTCAAGGTCTCGATGCTCGGTGGCGTTGTTTGGAAAGGCATCAGCGCCGTTGCTTTCGTTCCAACTTGCATCCGGGTCGGACCAACCATCCCCGTCGGAGTCCAAGCACCCCACCCTGTCTTCGGTGGAATCGCCGGCGACCTCGCAGGAATCGGTGGTTTCAGAGGACGATTGAGCGCCAACGCCGCTTGCCAAGATGCTGGTGAGGAGAAGGAGAAGCACAAGTGGAACGCCACGCTTCATGGAGAGTAGAGGCTTGGTGTTCCTAATGGCTTTATTGGACAGGGATGCTGAGGAACTTTTGAATAGGACCCGCTCACAATTTTAGATTCATGAACAAAATCACCATCTTGCTCGTTATTACCCTCTTTCTCTCTCCGTTGAGCGGTTGCACAAGCGATGAAGAAGCAGAGACCGTTGCTTTTCCGGCATTCTCACAAACGGCCGATAACGGAGAAACCTACGACAACGCCCGCATGAGCGGGGCCCCCTACATCGTCATCTTCTCGGCCGAATGGTGCAACAACCCTTGCTACACCACCATGCACGCCATCTGGAACACCATCCCAGAAACCACCGTGCTGGTGATGTCGACCGACCCCGTCGAAAACGCCGGTGGACTCACCCTTTCCGAATGGCATGAATCAGCGAACGCCCACGACGACAACGACGACAACGGCGATGGAGCCGTGGATGAATCGGAAGAGGGGGTGAGTTTGACCACCTACGCCTTCATGAAAGGAAGTGATGCCGGTCAAGCCCTCGACATCACGAAGCCGGGCTCGGTGGTGTTCGTGAACGGCGAGGGTGAAGTGACCTTCAAGAACGAAGGGCGAATGGACGACTCCGCAGAGATCCAAGCAAAGTGGGACGAAGCATCGGCTTGAATCGCCCGTTTGGTCCAAGGTTGGGGGGGCACAAACCGTTCATTCGGGAACGTTGGCCTCGTTGACAACCGCTTCGATGTCGTCGTCAACGCTGAAGACCTTCTCCACCATGGTGGCTTCCTCGGCACGGTTGATGACGTACATGCCAAGAACCACAAGGAGCAGCAAGAACAGGCCCGCTGCAGGCACTGCCCAGTCGGAAAGCGCTCCGAAGACGCCTTCATCGTCCCCGCCGTTCTTTGCATTGGCCGTGTCCATGAGCATCACGTTGAGCGTGACAAGAGGCGTGGACGATGGAGAGCCAAGGGGGTCGGTTTCGTTGGCGATGAGGCCTCGGAGGGAGAAGGTGTGGTTGCCCTCAACCTCGATGCCGGGAAGGTGCTCAAGTTGGTGTACAATGGTGACCAAATCGAGGGAAGCCGTGGCGTCTCCTTCGTCGAACGTGTGGAGATTTGCCCAATCGTCACGCAGGTGGTTGCTGCGCCACTGAACCGTATTCACCTCACCCTGAACATCGACTTCAACGCTGTCGCCTGGCTTCAGGTGAATGCGGTCGTCAAGGCCCGCCTCGGTGGTGACCACCAACGACCGGGAGGTGTCAAAGGCGTAATCCCGCTGAGCAGCCTCCATCACCGCTGCAAGCGCTTCGACATGACCGTGACCGTAGACGTTGTTCTGTCGGTTTTTCGGGATTTGGTCCTCAACGCAGGGTTCGTTGGCCAGCATGTAGTGGCATTGCCGATACGTTGCCGTTTCCTGAAGGATGTTGCGAACGTCAAAGGGCGACAGGTCGGGGTTGGCTTGGAGCATCAAGGCCACGGTACCGGCGACACCGGGGGTGGCCATGCTCGTTCCGCTGAAGGCGACGTACCCGTCCCCGGAGTTGTGCTGAACCGACATCACGTCGGAGCCCACAAAGGCAATGTTGGGTTTGACACGCCCTTCTTCGGTTGGACCTTGGCTGCTGTAAACGGCGATAGCGGTGTTCTTGTCCAACGCCCCAACCGTGATGACGTCCTCGGCTGAACCGGGCGTTCCGATTTGCGCAGAAGCGAAACTGTTGCCTGCTGCGATGAGCATCGTGATGCCGGCCCGTACCATTTCGTTGGCGTATCGGTTCACGCTGTCCTCTTCCGAAGAGGTCCATTCAATGGGACCCGGGCCACCGAGGCTCATCGAAGCCGCACGGATGTTGAACTTGAAGCGGTTGTCAACCGTCCATTCCATGCCGGCCATCACGGTAGCGAAACTTCCCGAACCGCCCGCATCCAGAACTTTGACACCGACGAGGTAGGCTTGAGGGGCCATCCCGGGGTGTTCAAAGGTTGGTGCACCGGTGCCGGCCACCGTTCCTGCACAGTGTGAACCGTGACCTTGGTCGTCGTAGGCTTGAATTTCCGTGCCGTTGGTCTTGTCGGGATTGTTCACGGGGTCGTAGAAACCGATGACCTTCGGGTCGTGCGTGCTGTCGTCGTCGTCGAGATCGTCCAAACCCGCATGGGTGCTATCAATGCCCGTATCGATGACGGCGACGGTGACACCCGAGCCGTCGTAGCCGGTCTGTTGTTGGGCCAAATCGACTTCATGAATCACGGCGGCATCTCCGTTCTGAACCGTAAGAATACCGTCGAGCTCAAGCATCACGACGCCCGGGAGGGTCGTTGTTTCCAAAATCATGTTGTGGGGAACTCGCCCAGCAACCGCATCGATATGCTTGAGGGTCCACTGGTGCTGGAAGCCGACTTCTCGCTCCAGCATGGAAACGTCCGCTTCAGTAGGCGTGTGGTCAAAGTCGATGATGAGCGGGAGGGTGTTGGCTTCGTCCAGAAACAACGGATGGTCGTTGTATTTCTCAACCATGTCGCCAATCCCGTTCTTGTTACGGTCAACCGTCGTGTCGACCCACCAACCGATCTCTTCTCCATCATCAGGACTGGCATGGACGGGGACCGCTGATGCAAACAACGGCGTCATCATCAGCGCGAAGCAAAATACCGAGAGAAGGGTGCGGTTCATCATCTCACCGTACTTTGCGACGCGAGGGAGGGTCTTCAACTCATTGGAGGCCCTACAATCAGGTTTGGCCTCAGTTTTCATGTTCTCCACCAAAATGCAGGGTGAAATGTTAAGTCTGCACGGACGAGGCACTAGCGATTGTCATGGCCGCACCGCGTCGTCGAAAAATCCAAGCCTCACAACCAGCAACCACCGCAGCCTCAAGCGCATCTCCGATGCAAGGCGGCCTCAGGGCAGAGGGTCAAACCAGCGCACCACCGATGACCGTTCACGCACCGGGGTCTTCGGTTCGAGAACAGGACATGTTCATGCTCAAAGTGTCTCAACTCGTGATGATGGGCATCGGTTTCCTCGCCATTTGGGGTGGAATTTTCAGCGTGGCGTTCGACGAGGAAGCGACGAACGAGAATTTCCTCGTGCTCTTTGTCGGCGGATTGGCCTCTTTCGCCGTTTCGATCGCCCTGATTGAACTTCAAAGCAAAAAGAACGATTACCACCTCCAAGACATCCAGAACTACATCCTCGGCATCGCCTTTTTCTTCTCCACCGTGGGCGTGTTGTGGGGCACTCGTTACCTTGTCGCCGTTGCGACGGGAACATTTGAGTTGGACGTGTTTGGCGACCCTGCTGCCTACACCGATACGGATTGGTCGCCGAATGCGAACGCCATCTACGCCCAAACCGCAACGTGTTTGCTCCTCACCTACGGGCACTACCGACTGCTCCAACGCTACAACGGACAAACCAGCTTCGGATGGGGCGTTGCAACCTATGCGCCCATGGCGATTCTCCTCGCCGGCGTGGGTCCGTGGATCCGATGGTCCAACGACGTCGTGAGTTGGGAACTCGGCATCGCCATGCTGAGCATTACCTTGGTTTCGTTGGAAATGTCGCTGCGTTCGAACAAAGCCCTCAATTTTGTGGTCGTTGCCTTCGTTGCAGGTTTGGTTCCTCTCGTTTACGAAGGGCTGAACACCAACGCACCGGTCGACGGCACGGGCGGTGCACTCTCGCTGATGGTGTTCATCATCGCCATTCAAGGGTATTTTGCCGCAAGAGAGGACCTGCGAAAAGAGGTCATGGAGCGAGCGTCGTTGTTCCTTATCGGCCAAGTCGTGTTCGCCCTCTTCCTGGTCCGAATCTCGACGAACGAGTTTAACCTCATCCTCGGTCCGTTCCGAGCCGGTGATTATCCCGCCATCGCCGATTACATCAACGTCCCCGTGGCCTTGTGGTGCACCGTTCTGCTCGCATATTTCCCCGCAGTCCTGAAACAGCGAGTGCCGTGGATGCCCATCGGTTTAGCCGTGGCACTGCTCGTCCTCCCGATGGCGTCCTCAACCGTGCCGTGGGTGCTCAGCATGCTCATTCTCCCCTACATGGTCTTCATCTCAAAAGTCGCCAGAACATGGGTCGTGAACTTGACGATGCTGGCTTTCAGCGTTTCCTACCTCCTCACGGATTGGTATGCATACACCCAAGACATTCCTGCCAAGGAGGCGTTTGGAGGTACGTGGCTGCATGTGCTCATCCCGGTGTTCCTCCTCAGCGTCGCTGAACTCGGACGCTCTCGCCAACGGCTTCAAACCAGCATCTCGCTGGCGATGATCGGTTCGGTTATCCTCTCGAGGGCCATTCTTGACCCAGAATGGTACCTTCCCTGGTTGCTTGTCGCGTACATGTTCTCGATCAACTGGCGCATGCTTCGCACGGCCACACCGGTGACGCTCCAACACCGAAAGGACGTCACGCTCTCGATGATCTTCACCACCCTAACCGTTCTTTTGCTCGCCGTCCTCGACAACTTGACGATTCCGGACGTTGCGGTGCTTGAGGACCTTACAGCGCTGGGCTTCCGACCGCAATTTTTGTTGTTGAGTATCGCCCTCTATGCGGTTTCAGCGAAGGCGCGCTCCGTTGAACTTGATTTCGGTTCGGTTCTCAAGTGGTTGGACCAGGGAAATGCCGCGGCACCCACTTACGACGCTGAAAGCGGAACATGGATTGTCCCGGACGCCAAGGAAACCAGCACGGAGGAAGCGCTCGCCGAGGCTGCATGGGGTCCTCTGGCCCGATTGTCCGTCGGTGGCTGGTTAATGCTGTTCACCCTCTCCA
>Ga0255760_10004734_pt1 | contig 11779 bp, 12 predicted proteins | sample 071ome_25_FD_179960 | JGI IMG/M metagenome (GOLD analysis project Ga0255760, IMG submission 179960) | Coastal salt marsh microbial communities from the Groves Creek Marsh, Skidaway Island, Georgia - 071410BT metaG (version 2) | ecosystem: Environmental > Aquatic > Marine > Intertidal zone >... | reverse complement strand
TCGTCGTTGGACATTCGCTGATCGGGAAAAACGAGCACATGGTGCTCGTCGAGGGCGGAGCGCAGCTCGGCAGCCTCGGCATCATTGATCGCTCGGGCGTCGAGGTCGGTGACGACGGCGCCGCATGCCTGTCCGGTCGGAGTGATGGCGGCCATGGGTGAACGGTAGCGAACTGCGCTACGCCGGGCGAGTGGCTTCTGATCGAGGCTGCCGGCGCACCCTTGCGAGCCTGAAGCCGTACGACAAGCCAATCGCAAGGTCGCCATGGTGGGCTTCGCGACAACCACGAAGGAGGTTGTCATGTTGTTCATGATCAATTGGGAAGTAAACCACGACCACAAGATGGAGACGTTCGGGGCATTCGCAGGAATGTCGGAGGCCGACGATGCGGCGGTTGAACAGGCCCACGGGTTCACGCAGATCGGCCGCTGGCACGATGTCGCCAACGGACGCGGCGTTGCCATCGTCGAAGCCGAGTCGGCAGAAGCGGTTCATGGCTTCTTGATGATGTGGACCGGTGGCCTCAGCACGCTGGACATCACACCGGTGCTCGATGACGCCGCCGCCAGGGCGGTCATCAGCGCCAATATGCCCCAGGGCTGAGGCCGATATGGCGACGTTCTTCGTCATGTTCTCCACCGACCCCGATGTCGATCCGCGCAAATGCGTGGTCGGGCTGGCGTGTGCTGCGCAAGCCGTCGCAGACGGCCATCAGGTTCAGGCGTTCTTTGCGTCGCATGCAGTTCGCTTGCTGCACGCCGACTACATCGACGCAATCGACGCTCGCGTCGGCATGCCTGATGGATCCTCCCGAGCCATGGTCGAGCAGTTGGCGGCCGGGGCGAACATTGCGTGCTCCACCGGCTCGCAGGCGGTCGTCGGGGTAACGCCGGATACGGCCGACGATGTCCTTGTCGGCGATCTCGATTTGGAGTGGAGTGGCCCGCCCGGGGTTGTCGCGATGAGCGTCAACGCCGACACCTCCCTGTCGTTCTGATCGACAGAGGGGGCTTGCAGCGTCACGTTGCTCGGCGGCCCGGGGGCCATGTCGTCCCTCCGGGCCGCTGACGTCGCGTGGTGCTGTGTGGCCGTCGCAGCCTCTGGGCAGCGTCAGCCGGCTGACGTCACCCGCTCAACGACGTCGAAGGAGAGGAGTTCAGCCGAAACGCCGGGCGGGCCCGCTGGGCGGGCTTCAGCCGATGCCTCGCCGTCGGTGCCGTGAGCCCGTCGGAAGTCGCTGCCGCCCATCCAGGCCTCGAACGCCTCTTCGGACTCCCAGCGGGTGAAGACATAGAACGGCGACGTGCCGTCGGTCGGCTTCAACAGCAGAAACTCCTCGAACCCAGGCTGGCTTTCCACCGACCCGGCCCGCTTCGCGAATCGCTCCATGAAATCGTCACCCATCCCCTCGGGAACGGTGACGGCATTGATCTTGACGACGCTCATGCGGGCAGCATCGCGCAGCACGTCCACCAACAGGGCGTCGGCGCCCCTCGCACGAGGTCGCCCACCGAAAGATCTGGGCGGGGTCGCTTCAGCCGTCGATGAGACGGGCGACGAAGGCAACGATCTCGTCGATGACCTCGTCACGGTTGGTCTCGTTGACGAGTTCGTGCCGAGCGCCCTCATAGACCCGGATTGTGGTGTCGGTGCTGGGCATCGCCTCGACGGCAGCGAGCGACGTCCGGTAGTCGACATAGGGATCGTCGTCGCCGTGGCAGAACAGCACCGGCATGCTGAGCCGATGGATGTCGGTCTGGAAGCCGTCAAGCGCCCGCATCTCGGCCTCGAGCAGCGGTCGTTTGTACCGGCCTCGGTAGATGAGCGGATCGGTCGAGTACGCCACGACCGTCGACTCATCTCGTGACATGCCTGAGAAGTCGGTGGCCGCTTCGGGAAGTTCCGGCGCAGCGAGCGCATCACGAGCCCAATTCCAGTCACCGATGACCGCGCCGAGAAACCCGACGCCGGCGACCGCATCGGGGTTCGCTTGCGCGAAGCGGGCGGTGAGCAGGCCGCCCATCGAGTGGCCGATCATGAGGACCGGCACCTCAGGATGGGTGTCGGTGGCGATACGGACGAGGGTCTCGAGATCGGCAACCACATCACCGAAGTCGGTGATCAGCGCCCGCTCCCCGTCGCTGTGCCCATGGCCCATGTGGTCCTCCGCGTACACGGCGACTCCGAGCGAGGTGAGTCGTTCGGCGACGTGGGCGTAGCGGGCGCCGTATTCGGCGTAGCCGTGAACGAGCACGACGATTCCGGTCGGTTCACGTTGAGGGAGCCACTGCTCGTAGTGGATCGCGCCGCACGAGCCGTCGAAGGTCGGCATGGTTCAGAGCCTCAGTTCGCCGGCTAGTGCGGCGTCGACGGAGCGCTGGCCGAGGTGGAGCCCACACTCGTATCGGCCGAAGGTGAAGTGCTGGTTCGCCCCGGTGGCAAGACCCTGCTGGATCCCCTCCCCGACGGCGAAGTCTTCGTCGAAGACGACCCGGACGACGTCGTAATTCTTCTGGTAGTGGCGCTCGGCCTTCTCAGTGGCGGGCTCCTCCGGCGTGAGCATCATGCACTGGAAGACGCACGAATCGACGCCGGTCGGGATCACGGTGTGGATGTAGACATGGTCGGTCATGACCTGAGCGAAGTTCGCCGGGAACACATAGTTCTGATCCATGAAGTTCGAGCGGTAGTCCCATGTGTCCTCGGGCTGATCGCGGTACTCGAGCACTCGAGGCAGCGGCACGGAATGTCGGACATGCGGGTACAGGTCGGTCCAGACGCTCTGGTTGTCGAGGTAAGACGAGCAGGCCGTGTGTCGGTGAGCGGAACAGAAGTGGTACGACTCCTGGAATCCCTCGAGCAGGATGCGCCAGTTCATGTCTCGGTGAAGGGTCCAGGATCGGAAGAGGTGGTGCTCGCCGAGGTCGAGGCCGCCGAGGTTCTCCTCGAGTGGTGCGAACCAGGCATCGATATCGATGGGTTCGTGGCGCGGGGAGGGAACCACCCAGATCAGGCCGAAATGCTCAAAGACGGGAAGTTCGACGAGGCCGACGCCCGCACGGTCAACCGACTTGAAGCCCACGGGCTGCGGCAACCCTCGCAGGACCCCTTCGAGGTCGTAGGTCCAGGCGTGATACGGGCAGGTGAAGCGACGGGCGTTGCCGCATGGTTCGCTCTCGAGGGTGGTGACTCGATGGCGGCACACGTTGAGAAACGCCTTCAGGTGGCCGTCCTCGGTGCGGGTGACGAGGATCGGCACACCGGTCTCGCCATGCGTGAGGAAATCCCCCGGATTCGCCAGCTGGGAGCGATGCGCAATCGCGATCGGGAACTGATGGAACAGCACCTCGATCTCTCGCTGGAGGTGACCGGGATCGATGTACTTCGACACCGGGTTCTCCATCACATCATCGAACATCTGGATGGTGCCGTGTTCGTCGAAGTCGAAGATCCGACGGATGATCTCGCGCTCTTGGTCGGTGGGGCCCATCGCCGCGGACCTTAGCGCTTCCGGCCTCTCTTGCTCACTGCTCCTACGGACGGCCGCAACCGCAGACACTTGACCCTCGCAGCCGGACTCGCCCGACTCGACCCCCCGCCGTAGTGTGCGCCCATGCTCCGCTCTCGCTTCGCTCTGCAGTCCACGGTCCGTCCAACGATGGTCGCGATCCTGAGCCTGTCTCTCCTCGCTGCGGCCTGTAGCGATAACGGCAACGGCACTGCGCCTCCCGTTGACGAGAACTCCGAAACCAGCGCCGTCACCGACGAACCCGCCGACACCAGCACCGACGCCGACGCCGGTGATGCAGGATCCAGTACGAGTGAACCAGCGACAGTTCCAGCCGACTTCGCTACAGCCGCAGCGGCCGGCCAGATCACGGTGACGGGAGCCGCCCCGGGCACGGAATTGACACTTCGGGGGCCAGGAGCCGAGCAGGTCGGCACGGTCGACGAACTCGGCAACCTCTTGTTCCGCCAGGTCGAGCCAGGTGAAGGGTGGCAGGTGCTTGCGCTCGGCACCGATCCGGCTCCCAGCAGCGACAAAGTACGCGTGCCCGACTTCGACGAACACCCCGACCAGGCGTTCTTCGATGGGCAGGAGATCGGTGAGGGATTCGGCTACATCGAGATGCGCGATGGCACCTTGCTGAGCGCGACCGTGCGACTGCCGGGGCCGATCGAGGACGGCCCCTATCCGACCGTGATCGAGTACTCCGGCTATGACCCATCGAGCCCTTACGAGATCGAGCCGGCGATCAACATCTACGGCTTATTGGGCTGGGCCACCGTCGGGGTCAACATGCGCGGGTCGGGGTGTTCGGGCGGAGCGTTCGACTACTTCGAACCGATGCAGTCGATCGACGGCTACGACGTCGTCGAAGCCATCGCTGCGCAGGACTGGGTGTACGAGAACCACGTGGGCATGGTCGGGATCAGCTACTCCGGCATCAGTCAGCTCTTCGTCGCGCAGACCCAACCCCCGAGCCTCGCAGCGATCACGCCGATTTCGGTGATCGAAGATTCGTATCGATCGGTCGTCTGGCCGGGCGGCATCTACAACAACGGGTTTGCGAAGAGTTGGGGCGAAAGCCGTCAGGGTGCCAACGAGGCCTACGGCTCGGCGTGGGTCAACCAACGCATTGACGAGGACGGCGACGACATCTGTGACGCCAACCAGTCGTTGCGGAGCCAGAACCGCGACCTCGGAGAGGCAGCAACGGCGACGGCATTCTGGACCGACGCCGAAGGCGACCCCTTGTCGCCCCGGACCTTCGTCGATCGGATCACGGTCCCTACCTTCCTGGCCGGCTCATGGCAGGACGAGCAAACCGGAGGCCGGTTCGCCACGATGCTCGACGACTTCACCGGCACATCGGTGTTCAAGGCCCACCTCTACAACGGCGCCCACGCCGACTCGCTCGGGCCGCGAAGCCTCGCAGCAGCGATCGAACTGCTCGACGTCTATGTCGCCGAGCGAACTCCGCAGGTGAGCCCACTGGTCCGTCTCGGTGCTCCCGCCCTGTATGAGTCGGCGTTCGGGGTGGGTGGTATCGAGTTGCCACCCGACCGCTTCACGTCGTGGGAAGAGGCCAAGGCCACGTTGGAGAGCGAACCGGCGATCACCGTCTTCCTCGAAAGCGGCGCCAACCCAGCAGCGTTGGGGGCCCCCGTACCACGCGAGTCGGTGTCGTTCGAGCAGTGGCCACCAAGTGCCGCCGAGGCGGTGACCTGGAATCTCGGCGACCTAACCGGCGGCGAGTCGACGATGGCATTCACCGTGGACGTCGCACGATCGCAGCTGTTGACCAAAGCAGCCGATGACGACGGTGACGAGTTCGAGAATTTGCAGTGGGAACCGCTGGAGGCGGGCAAGGCGATCGTGTTCGAGACCGAGCCGTTCGCCGAGGATCTGATGCTGGCTGGTTCCGGACGGGTGTCGCTGAGCCTGCAGGCCGACGAGGCCGATGCCGATCTCCAGGTGACCATCAGCGAAGTGCGGCCCGACGGGCTCGAGATGTACGTGCAGTCGGGCTGGCTGCGGGCTTCGCATCGGGCGTTGGACGAAAGCGAGACATCGGAAACGCTGCCGTGGCATCTGTTCACCGAGGCTGCGAACGAGCCGTTGCCGGACGGAACCTTCACCCAGGTCGATGTTGCGATCTTCCCGGCCGGGCACGTGTTCCGGGCCGGTTCGGTCTTGCGCCTGATCGTCGATAGCCCTGGCGGTAATCGGAATCTGTGGGCGTTCGACGTGCTGGGCTTCGACGGATCCCAGGTGCGGATCGATCCAGCGGCGTCGACGCTGACGCTGCCGTTTGTGTCGGGCGTGGAAGTTCCAGCAGAGCACCCCGATTGTGAGCACACACGCAGCCAGCCGTGCCGAACCTGGACTCCGTACGCGAACACAACGATCGCCGAGTAGTACCGGAGGGCTGACAGCACAGTGATTGCTGCTGCGCGATGTGGCCTTTCGGGCCGACTCAGCCTCCTTCGCACCCCACCCCGTCGTTGTCACCATCAAGCCGGAACGGGTCGACGGAGGGTTCGATCACCCGCACAGGCTTCTGGTCAGCACCGAGATCGCCGCAATTCAGCGCATCTCCCCCGAGATTCGGGATGCACGGTTCGTACGCAGGGTGGCAGCTCTGTGATGACCCGGATGTCGGCACCGTGTCCTCCAGGCGGGGCAACGACGTTGTCGTGATCGCGAGGAGCCCCGTGCCGGTCGACGCTGGTGCTGGACGTTGTCCTGCGTCGGAACTGCTGCAGTTCTCGAGGCCGGCAGCGGTCGCCTCATAGTCAGCGGTGGTGATCGACAACCGCCACGCAACCTTCACCTCTGCGTATTGAACGAGATACGCGCACGTCTGCGATTCGTTCAGCGGGACGTACTGCGATGGCCCAAGATTCGACTTGCGCTGGTTTTCCGAACCCCAGATGGCGTTCAGGTTCGAGAGATCGTTTGAGAACTCGGTCTTGCGTCCCGAGGACCACGTCCATGCGCCGGAATGCCACGCGTCAGAGAGCGAGACGACATGGTCGACTTGGAGGTCCCGCGGGTCAGTGGTCGACCGTGCCGTGAATGGGTCGTACCAACCTCCGACAGCGACCGAGCAGCCGCTCACCGACATCGTGACCGGATCGGTCGCCTCTTCGATCAGCACCTCATGGCGGGTTCTGATGCAGTCTCCGTCGAGGTCTTCTCCCTCGTTGAACGAATCGCGGTCGTATCGGGGACGATTCGGCGCAGGCTCGCCGATGAGCGCTGCAAGTTCCGAGAGCAACGGCGCAAAACCGTCGTCTGAGCGTTCGCCCAACGTGGTCGTTGGAAGCAGCGATGACGTCGGGGCTGACGATGGCGGTGCCGTTGGGGTTGACGTGGGCGTCAACGCAGGCCCAGTTGCCGTTGATGCGGGAACCTGAGCGCTTTCGTCGTCTTCCGTCGGGCTGACAGCGGTATCTCCTTGCGATTCGGGAGCGGCGCCCTCGGAGTCACGAACAGGCAGGACCAAAAAGCCAGAACCGACGAGAGCGGCGGAGACAAGGGCGGCGAGCGCTACCCGTCGTCCACGGTTGTCGCCGGCGGTTCGCCTAGAGCTGCGGGACGCCTGATCCCGAATCGGGCGCGGCTCGGGTCCGTCCAGAGATGCCGGCGAGGGCGGGCCCTCGCGTCTGGGCGGCGAGGGAGGCCCAACCGAGGCCTGCGCCCGCACTTCGCGAGGCGGTGGCGGGCGAAGCTCGTTCTGCGAGGACGATGTCGCTGCATCGCCACCCAAACGTCGCCGTCGGGGCGACCGGATCTCGTGATGTCCACTGTCGCTGCCGCCCGCTCCACGGTGCGGCTTCGGGGGGAGAGCATCCGGATCGTTCGTCATGGTGGCAGGAAGGTGCTGGGCACCGACCGCTGCCCAGATACGGCGAGCGTAGTAGAGGGCGAATCAGCGGCCTTGGCCGGAAGGAAGGAGTCCGTCCGACCTCACGTCACTGCTCGGAACTGAACCCGTCGGTCCACCGCCGGATTTCCGTGGGCGTTGAGGGACTCGAACCCCCGACCCCCTCCTTGTAAGGGAGGTGCTCTAGCCAACTGAGCTAAACGCCCGCCGGTTGGCGAGGTTATCGGTCAGGGGAGCTGCGACGGCACGAGCAGCTCCGGAGATCTCACGCTGCGGTTGCGAGTGCGGCGGGCGAAGGCATCGTTCCCCGTCAGCGAACGAGCACGCAGCTGCCGCCGGCTCGGACCTGCTTGATCAGCGAGATCACGTCGCCTGCTTCTCGATCGGTCTGCGGGAGATCGTCGGGTGAGAACCAGCCGACGGCAACAAGTTCCGGAGTCCGGATCATGATCGACGACGGATCGACATCCCCGACGATGGTGGCGTGGAACACGACATCGATGCGCCGCATCGCAGTGTCCATGAGGATCCATGGCTCGACGCCATCAACGTCCACGTCGATCCCGAGCTCCTCGACAAGCTCCCGCTTGATGGCGGCAGCTGGTGTCTCACCCCGGTCGATCAGGCCACCCGGCAGCGTCCAACCCTCGCGATACACCGGGTCGACCATCAGCCACCGACCGTCCCATTCGATGAGCGCGACAGCACCAGCCATCCAGCTGGGACTCACCGCACGCGTGATCAAGCGACGCAGTGGCTTGGGCAGTCGCCCGAAGCTGCGGAGCGCTCCGTGCCGAAGAGCAACAGCGCGTCCGTGTTCGTTCATTGAGAGGACTCGGCCCGCCGGGCGGCGAGCAAGGCGGTGAACGCCTCGCCCAAACCGGCCACGGGGGTGCGCCGGGCAGCGTGATCGAGCGTCACCAGGGGTCGGTCGAACGCGTCCGCCACCTCCACGCCGGCCTCTTGACAAATCAACATCCCTCCGAGGTAATCCCAAGGGCCGAGAGCGTCGACATCAAAGTCGACGTAGGCATCGAAGCGGCCGTCGGCGACCGCACACAGATCGAGCGCGGCAGCGCCGAAGCAGCGGAACTGACCCCAGCCGGGATTCCCAGACGGCAGGGCATTGATCGCAACGACCGCTTCGTCGAGCGGTACCGGCGCTCGGCGTGGCAATGGCGCGCCGTCGACCCGGGCCCCTCCCCCGGCGATGGCGTCCCACCGCACACCGGAAGCGTGATCGTGCACCACCGCCACCCGGGGCCGATCACCGTCGACCACACAGATGCTCGTCGCGAACCACGGCAACGGTCGAGACGCGTTCGTCGAGCCGTCGAGTGGATCGAGCACGGCAACAAGCTCTGCGTCGCTCGAGCGCCCTGACTCTTCACTCAGCGCGGCGAGTCCAGCATTCTGCAGCACCGACAGTGCGGCTGAATCAGCGACGAGATCGCTGGCGTACTGCCCGTCTCGACCGCCGGAGAGCCCCCAGTCGTCGTGCCCCTCGAACGAGGCGACAACAGCGTCCACCGCCTCGTGCATTACGGCCAACAACTCGTCGTCAGTCACCGCGACACTGAACCACGCCAGTCCCTTCCCACCAGGGACCCTCGTTGGCGCGACCACAAGGAGGGATGCGCCGCGAATCATGGCAGGCTGATGCCGTGGCCGTCATCGATCTCCAAGGGTTCGTCGCCGACCTCAAGGACCACGTCGCCGAGCACGGGTTCCACGTTCACGACGAACGCCACTTCATCGAGACCTACACGAATCGCCAGACATGGGAAATCGACCTGCACCCCGATCAAGCGTGCGATGGCCCGCTTGACCTCCACGTCGCCATCGAAGTCGACCCGCGAACACTGATCGCCTTCGAGGATGAGGTCGCTCGCGTAGGCGAAACCGGCGAACCCGACAGCTCAATCGCCTTTCCCGCCACCTTCTCGTTCGCCCTGCCGCCGCTCCCGGCCAGCCCCGACCTGCTGATCCTCGCCACGGATCTCGCAGGGATCGGCGGGACGGTCCTTCCGCTGGACGTGAGCGCTGTCGACAGCTTCGCTGCCGTGACCGACGCTGCCGACCGCGCCATCGCGATCACGGCTCGGGTCGAGATCTCCCTCGCACGGATCTATCTCGGACAGGAAGTCCTCTGCGACGTCCTCGACGGGTGCGCCAACGTGGCCGAGTTCCTTCTCGACCGCGCGCCTGTCTGGCTCGACGACACCCTCAGCTGAATTCGTCGAGGCCGATCTGGGTTCAGGTCAGTGACTTGAGCGCCTCGAGCGCCTCATCGGCATGGGTGAGCATGTTGGTCTCGCTGCGGATCACCTTCACAAGACGGCGATCCGTCGCGATGACGAACGTGGCCCGCTTCCCCGACAGCGGACCCATCCGCTTCGTTCCGAACTGCTTGTGAACCTTGCGGTCGGTGTCGCTCAGCAGCGGGAAGCCAAGGCCGTTCTTGTCATCGAATTTCTTCTGCCGATCCACCGGATCAGCGCTGATTCCCACTCGTGACGCTCCGAGTTCGGCGAACTCGGAGGCCAGATCGCGGAAATGGCAGCTTTCCATGGTTCAACCAGGGGTCATGGCCTTCGGGTAGAAGAACACGACGACCGGGCCGGCTTCGACGAGGTCGCTCAGCGAGACCGAATGGCCGTTCTGATCGCGCAACTCGAAGTCGTCGACGATGTCACCTTCGTTCACGGGAACTCCCAGACAGCGTTACCGGGCTCCCCACCTCGGAGCGCCCTGTATTCATTACGACTGCACCCACAGTGATGGATTCAACCCAGCGCACAAAAGCGCCTTGGCGCTCCCCAAGGCCAGCGAACAGTGAAGCGCTGGCGTGTTGTCAACAACTCATCAACCGAGCGGCACTGAGTCAGCCACAGGCGATGTCTGGACCTCCGGCAGGCCTTGGCCGATGGCCACCAGCACGCCGTTGCTGGGTCACCGCGAGAACGGCGCCCTGCCGGATTCAGAAGCTACGGCCGAGGGGACGCTCGTTGGATCGAGCGGTTGATGTCGAACAGCCACGGAACAATGGAGAACCACATGCTCGCGACGATGAACGGGTGAGGTTTCATGCGTGTGTCGGTGACGTAACGACCAAACCAACATCAGCGACAAACCGAAAGCATGCATTTCGACGAGGCCGATGGGGCGGGGCCTTCCGGTGTTGTCCAACTTCCGCCCTTGCGCGTGTTGTGCTTCGGCCTGCACATAGCCTCGTGGACACGCGAAGAACTGCGCCCATGCCCCCTTGCGGTGATGTTCCGGGCCGTCAGGGTTTGCGTCCGCAGAATGCCAACATGCGGTCGAAGCTCGTGGCGTCTGCTGGCACGTCGACTTCTGGACCGAATGAACCTCCAGCTCGAGCATCCTCGGTAATGAAGGAGCTGAAGAACGTCGCAGCGGCTTCCGTGAGGTGCTCCGGCGGATCGAACGCCTGTCCAGTTGCGCTGGCAAGATCCCAACAGTGGACGTAGTTGTCGGCTGAGAGCATTTGGAGGGCGTAGCTGGCGGGCATCTCGCCGAACACGAGGCTCACGTTTTCGTTGACGTCGGCGACACCCGCAACGGCCTGGTCAATCGCTTCGGTGGCTTGCCGATAGGTCTCGTGATGGTCGTCCCCGAGTACGTCGCCGAATTGGGCCGGCATTGTGGCGATGAGTTCTTGTTGACGGGTGTCGTCGCCCGCCAACCCGGCACCAAAGATGAAGCGTCCAAGCGTGAAGTGCCCGATCAAGTCCCGGACAGTGAAGCCGTCGCACGGCGTGTCGTCTGCGAGTTGGGCTGATTCGGTTCCCTCAACCAGGGGGGTAAGAAGGTCGCTGACTTCTCGGAAAAAGTCCTTGGGATCCATAGTTCCTCGATTTGGGTTGTGGTCGTTGTGTCGGGAGCGTCCGGTCTCACCTCGGCGAGCTCATCCGTTGGTTTAGTTGTGGCGGACGCTGCGTGTCGAGACTGTGTGAGCCGTTCGTCGAGCAGACGGGCGCTGCCGACAAACAGCGTCGAGTTCTAGCGGTACGGGTCGAAGGGTCGCGTGCGGGTTGGGCGGTGGATGTCAAACATCCACGGGATGAGGGAGAACCACATGCTGTTCAACATGCACGAGCGACGTTTCGCGAGTGTGTCGCTGGCGTGACGCCCAGACCAACAGCACGAATCGGCGGTGAGCATGGATGCATCAGGTGGGGTGCCTCGGCAAAAACGATGCGAGCGCAGTCGTGTAGACAAAAGCGATGCGCTCTCGTTCTGCGATTCGGTTCATCGTCACTGTGATCACTTCGCTGTGGCTGGTCGCCTGTGGGGGAACGGCGGACGACGCCCAGTTCTCTGACCGGTCGGTGGACGAATCCGCTGTGGACCAGGGGCAGGAG
>Ga0255760_10004731_pt1 | contig 11780 bp, 12 predicted proteins | sample 071ome_25_FD_179960 | JGI IMG/M metagenome (GOLD analysis project Ga0255760, IMG submission 179960) | Coastal salt marsh microbial communities from the Groves Creek Marsh, Skidaway Island, Georgia - 071410BT metaG (version 2) | ecosystem: Environmental > Aquatic > Marine > Intertidal zone >... | reverse complement strand
AGCGGAAAAACCAGTGTCATTTGCGAACTAGAGAAAAGAGGGTATCATGTCGACCATGAAGTCATAAGAGATCACACTGCATCATTATTGAGTGATAAAGTGGGTGTGTTTGAAAATCCATTAGAAGCTCTTGACGATCCTATACCCTTCAACGAAACCCTTCTGAATTTAAGACTGAATCGATTTCAGGCTCAGAATAATGAAGACACCTTCTTTGACCGAGGTATGGTAGATGTTTTGGCATACATGGATCATTTTAATCAAAAATACCCACAACACTTCGAAGATATCTGCTCACAGAATAAATACGATCAGCTTTTCTATTTTGAACCTTGGGAATCTATCTATGCTCCTGACCCTACCCGTCTAGAAACGTTTAAAAGCGTTTTGCAGATAGATAAAGCTTTAAAGAACGCTTATTCTTGTTTCGGATATGAAATAAACATTGTTCCACAAATAAGCGTTAAGGAACGTGCTGATTTCATTCTAAAAACACTCTTAGATTGAATAACAAACCTGACATTGATGCGATCGCTTTTGAGCGCTGGCAAATTAAACAACTTCATTCAGATCAAAGATCAATCATCGAAAATGTCCTAGCAGGGAATGACACCTTTGGTCTTTTAGCTACTGGTGCTGGCAAGTCTATCTGTTATCAATTACCGGGTTATATACTAGAAGGTGTCTGCATCGTAGTTTCTCCACTTATTGCTCTAATGGAGGATCAGATGAACCAACTAAAGAATCGAGGTTTTAAAGTAGTTGGTCTATTCGGTACCATTAATCAAGAAACGATCATCCAGCGGTTAGACAACCTCAAATACGGCAACTATCAGTATCTATTCCTCTCCCCCGAACGACTTGCCAATGCGGTGGTTCAAGACCACCTGAAACAAGTAGATGTAGCACTATTTGCTATCGATGAAGCACATTGTATTTCTGAGTGGGGGCACGATTTCAGACCTAGCTACAGGAAACTATCTATTGTTCGAGATCTCTTTCCACATACCCCTATTCTTGCATTAACCGCAACTGCTACAAAAGAGGTTACTGCAGATATTATTAAAAGTCTTCATTTAAAGACTCCCAAACAAGTGGTAGGATCTATCGTTAAGGAGAATTTAAGCATTCGTTTCTTCATTAATGAAGACAAGCCTTTGATGTTACTAGCCAGAATAAAACAACAAATTGAGGGAGGGGCTATTCTAGTTTATACAAGAAGCCGAAAAGGAACCGAAAATCTTTACGAGTGGTTGGTTGAAAAAGGAATTGATGCTACGTTTTATCACGCGGGGTTGAACGAGAGTCTGAAAACAGAACGATTGAATGACTTTATCAGTGATAAAGTAAAGGTCATGGTTAGTACAAGCGCATTTGGAATGGGTATAGATAAACCCAATGTTCGCAAGGTGATTCATTTTGACTTACCTGAAAATCTAGCTCAATACTACCAAGAAATTGGGAGAGCAGGAAGAGATCGACAAAAGGCTTCTGCAGAACTATTAGTGAACTCCAAGAGCATTGACCAGTTAAAAAATCGCATTATCGCTCAAACTCCTTCTGTTGACGATCTATATCGGGTTTACCGCAAATTGGTCGCCCATCTCAAAATGGCCGCTGGAGAACAAGAAGGAAATTCGATTTTGAGCATCCATCAGTTTTGTCGTAAATATTCGTTTCAACCAGCCTTCATCTATCAATCGATATCCACCTTAGAGCGTTGCGGCGTTTTAACTTCAGAACCGAGTAAGTTAGATACATGGGAGGTGCAACTAGGTGATCATTGGATGAGTAATCTGTCCTCTTCAGAAATTACATTTGAGCGAATGCTTTTAAAATTAAAAAGCACCCAATCAGAGGGCACCATTAGGCTGACAAACCCTTCAATAAAAACCTTAACATTTCTTAAAAAAGCAGAACGGCAAGGTAAGTTGACTCTAAAAGAACCCGAAGAAGGTCTAATTCTTCACTGGATGTATCCGAGAGAAGACTCCTATACACAATCATTGATAAAAAAGGTTCACAAGCCTAATCTAGAACGAAAGATTCGTCAAATTGAAAGTATGATCGAGTTTTTACAAACGGATCGATGTAAAATGCAGTTTATCAGTAATTATTTTGGAATTCAAAGTCAGTCATGTAATCATTGTGAGTCATGCCTCCCAAGTTCCATCGAAGAAGCTCAAATTCTTAAATTAATTAATAAACATTCAGTGAGCTTGCCCGAACTAGTTTGTTTAACAGGGCTATCATCCACTACCCTTGAATTACCTATTCAGTCTTTATTAGATAGTCATCAAATAAGAATGAATGAAAGCCATAAATTTGAATGCTATTAAAACGATAGTTCTATGAAGATTGCTTTTTTTGGCACCCCTTACTTTGCTGCAGTTCAGCTAGAACATTTGATTAAAGAAGGCTATCAAATTAGCGTGGTAGTTACTGCGCCCGACAAACCCGCTGGTAGGGGGCGTAAGATAAATCAATCAGCGGTAAAGGAAGTTGCTCTAAAGAATGAATTAAACCTACTACAGCCTACTAACCTAAAGGAGAGAGATTTTGTTGAGCAGTATCAAAGTCTCGGGATAGACATAGCAGTAGTGGTAGCATTTAGAATGTTACCTGAATCGATATGGAGAGCGGCAAAATTAGGCACCTTTAATCTGCACGCATCGATCCTTCCATCCTACAGAGGTGCCGCACCTATTCAATGGGCAATCATCAATAATGAATCGCAATCTGGGGTAACTACCTTTTTGATCGATGATCAAATTGATACCGGAAATATACTCTTACAGGCTAGATGCGAAATTCATAAGGAAGATACAGGCGGAAGTTTACATGATAAATTACTAGCCCTAGGTAAGCCCCTAATCGTAGAAACGATTCAAGGGCTGATGGATGGTAACATAAGTCCAAAAAATCAAGATGAAAGCTCGGTAGCCGTGAGTTATGCACCAAAGCTGAATAAAGAAAATACTCACCTACATTCTGAGTTAAAAGCCTTAGATGCCGAACTACTTGTTCGTGCACTTAATCCATTCCCTGGAGCTCATGGACAAATTCAAATCGATCAAAAAATAATTGGGGCGAAGATATGGAAAGCAAAGGAAGCTGACCTAGATCACGATGATCATCTAGGAATGATCCGTGTAATCAACAGATCTCTTTTTATTCGTTTCAAAAACTCTTGGTTAGAAATTATCGAATGGCAATTAGAGGGTAAAAAAAGAATGTTTATTAAGGACTTTTTAAACGGAAACCCTGATATTCACGGGGCCAAATGGCAATAAATCACTTCTATTTCACAGCTTTTTAATAGAAAATTGTTAATAAACCCTTAAACTTATCAACAAAATGGGTGCCAACCCGCGTATTTACTAGGTTAAGTGAGATTAACACTTATATTTGATTGTTATCAAACTATAACCCTTAATACTATTATTATGAACAAAACTGAACTAATTGACGCAATGGCTGCTGACGCAGGCATTACTAAAGTAGCTGCAAAGAAAGCATTAGAATCTTTCCTAGGGAACGTAGAAGGATCTCTTAAAGCAGGTAACCGTGTATCACTAGTAGGATTCGGATCTTGGTCTGTATCTAAGAGAAGTGCAAGAGAAGGTAGAAATCCGCGAACAGGAGAAACTATGCCAATTCCTGCTAAAAACGTAGTAAAATTCAAAGCAGGTGCTGATCTTTCAGGAGCAGTTAACTAATTGACTTTTATTTCAATTTATTGATACGGCCCCATTTTTGGGGCCGTATCTTTTTTAATTAATTTCTTGTTCATGTTTGAGTCTGGAGATATACTAATAGCAGATCCATCCTTAGCTTTAGACTATCACTTTTCAAGATCAGTCATTTTACTTTCAGAGGTGAATGAGTCTGGCTGTATTGGATTTGTTTTGAACAAACCATTACATTACCGATTAAGCGATTTACTTCCTGAAGTAACTTCTGAATATACGATCTACAGTGGAGGACCTGTGGAATCTGATAATCTATATTTTATTCACAGTCTACCAGATCGCATTCCGAATAGTGTTTTAATTAAGGATGGTATTTATTGGGGTGGCGACTTTAACGAACTAAGTGAGCGATTAGCCGTTGGTGAGATCGACTCGAATAGAATTCGATTCTTTTTAGGGTACTCAGGTTGGGAATTTGGACAATTACAAGGAGAGATCGATGCAGATTCTTGGGTGGTCACTCCTAACGAGGAGAAAGAAAAAATTCTTCAATCACCTCCAAAGTCAATGTGGAAAGATCAGATGACCCAATTAGGTGGTGAGTTTCTTCTTTATGCGAACGCCCCAGAAGATCCGAGAAATAATTAATTAGTTAAGAGTTTCCGAAAAACTAGTTTCATAGATTTTTTTGCGATAATTCGAAACCGAAAAAACACCTTTCAAAGGGTTATATATGAAGCACTCGTCTGCCCTTTGGAGTTCAAATGGAGTGATTGAAACTTCCTCAACTGACAACCCACTGTCTTTTAATTGTTTTATAAACTGATTTCTTAACGTCAGTCGAGTTACACCCGTTGACTCTGCTGGAGTTTTTATCACATCCCCGAATCGAACGAATAGGTATCCGTTTGAGGTTTGCACAATTTCCTTTTTATGATTAATCAACAGAACATCTTGAAGTTGATGGTCATTCATATACCCTTTAGCAACATAAAATGCAGCTTGATTCTCTGATGGTACTCCTGATATGTAGTCTGCTCCTAAAAATCCATCTTTAAAAAGGTCTAATTCTCCGAGCGATTTAGTAACTGAATAATCCTTTGGCAAATCTTCCAAATACATAGAAAACTCTGAAGCTCCCTCTTTTAAAAAAACGGTCCAATTCACTGCAACTTCTTCAAGACTAGCCTGATTAGCCTCGAGTAACTTATAAGTTTCGGCTATGAAAAACTCTAAGGTATAACTCACTGGAATAGGTATGCGATATATGCGCATCGAAGCCATGAGTGAAAAATAGAATGACTCAACGACACTCTCCTCAAGCTGATCACAAATTAAAAGCTCATAAACTTTTATGGAATACCCCGAGACCAGATCGTTTAGGGACAAAAAAGATTCTTCCGAATCAATTAATGACCCGTTGACATTACAAAATTTCATAGCAACTTAAAATTATTTATACGGAACCGATGATTTTCTTTAGATCATCAATTTGGTTCTCCCAAAGCATTTTAGCCTCATCAACCTCGTCATCTTCTGCGAAATCAATCACAAAGAGACTAACATCATTGGTCAATTCATCGACAACAATACGCATCTCGAAATAAGTATCATCATCTTCAGAATACATCCACTTAAAACGAACAAACTCATCGGTCTTCTTCTTCAAAAGCAGGGCTTCCTCTTCAGATTCATCCCAAATAAAGATGAATTTTTCGCCACGTGAATTTACGTTATCTGCATACCATTCAGATAATCCTGAAGGAGTTGATATATAATTAAATAATAAAGATGGTGAGGCATGCACCACAAACTCAATTTCAAACTTCGTCATGTTATCCTATTTTCTAAGGCTAATGTGGCCAATTTAAATAAATTGTTGAGATTAAAAAAAATAATAAACTATATTTGCAGCCTCTTAAAAACCACAATTGGCGAGGTAGCTCAGGTGGTTAGAGCGCAGGATTCATAACCCTGAGGTCGGGGGTTCAATTCCCCCCCTCGCTACAATCTCAAAAACCGAATAGCTCAGATAGCTATTCGGTTTTTTTATACTCTAAATGTATTGATAAAAAAAGCAGCCTTTCGGCTGCTTTTTGTTAACGCAATATATTGGTTGTATTAAATCAATTCAATATTGGCGGCTTGAGTACCTTTTTTTCCGGCCTCTTCTTCGTAAGAAACAGCGTCACCTTCGTTAATACGAAGCCCGCGTAAAGCAGTTACGTGAACGAACACGTCTTCTCCTGTTTCGTCATTGGTAATAAAACCAAAACCTTTGGTTTCATTGAAAAATTTTACTGTTCCAGTCATAATATGTTTAATTCTGCTGCAAAGGAACGCTATTTACCTGACAATAAATGATTTTCGGTCAATTATCTCTAAAAAACTTTATAAGTTTTCTAAAAAGGCATTTACATTTTTTTGAATCCGCTCTTGAAGGTCTTCGGTTTCCGCTTTGATAAATTTTTCAGCAGTGATTGCTTCGTACAACTCAATATAACGTTCAGATACTCCTTCAATATATTCGTCACTCATTTGTGGCAGGGTTTGCCCCTCAAGTCCCTGAAAATTGTTCTCGATCAACCAACGTCGAACAAATTCCTTTGACAATTGCTTTTGAGGTGATCCATTTCTTTGAAGCTCCTCATAAGTATCCGCGTAAAAGTACCTAGATGAATCTGGCGTATGCACTTCATCAATTAAGACGATCTCTCCTTCATCCGTTTTCCCGAATTCGTATTTCGTATCTACCAAGAGCAGTCCTCTCTCCTTTGCAATACGAGTGCCTTCGTCAAATAAAGTGCGAGTATATTTCTCAAGTACTAGATAGTCTGCTTCACTCACAATTCCTCTTGATAAAATCTCCTCTCGTGAGATATCTTCATCGTGATCTCCTTGTTCTGCTTTCGTTGCTGGAGTAATTATAGGTTCTGGAAAAGCATCATTTTCTTTCAGACCTTCGGGTAAGGCTACTCCACACAGTGTGCGTTTACCTTTCGCGTATTCACGTGCCGAGTGTCCCGCTAAATACCCGCGAATTACCATTTCTACTTTTAAGGGTTCACAAGCCTTTCCAATGGCAACATTAGGATCAGGAGTAGCAAGCAACCAATTCGGAACCTTTGAAGAGGTATCCTGAAGCATACGTGTGGCAATTTGATTCAATATTTGCCCTTTAAAAGGTATTCCTTTAGGCATAACTACGTCAAAAGCAGAAAGCCGATCGGTGGCAACCATCACTAATAATCCATTATCTAGAGTATATACCTCTCTTACTTTTCCTCGGTAAACCGACTTTTGACCTTTAAAGCTAAAGTCAGTATGCATCAATGTGTTCGTCATCTTAATTTTGATGTTCTATGTTTTTATAGGCATCTATAACCTTCTTAACTAAGCGGTGGCGAATTACGTCCTTATCATCTAAATAAACAATCCCAATTCCCTCAACTTTGTTCAAAACAAGGAGTGCCTCTTTTAATCCTGATATTACTCTTCTTGGCAAATCAATTTGTCCAGGGTCGCCTGTGAGAAGAAACTTGGCATTCTTTCCCATCCGGGTAAGGAACATTTTCATTTGGGCGTGGGTGGTATTCTGAGCCTCGTCAAGAATTACAAAGGCGCCATCAAGCGTTCTTCCGCGCATAAATGCCATAGGAGCAATTTGAATCACACCGGTCTCTAGATAATTCTCTAATTTTTCGGGAGGAATCATATCTCGAAGTGCATCGTACAAAGGCTGCATATACGGATCTAGCTTTTCTTTCAAATCCCCAGGTAAAAACCCTAAACTTTCTCCCGCTTCAACGGCAGGTCTGGTTAAAATGATTCTACGAACTTGTTTTTCTTTAAGCGCCTTTACTGCAAGTGCTACCCCGGTATAGGTTTTACCGGTCCCTGCAGGACCAATAGCGAATACCATATCGTTTTGCTGAACAGCCTCAACCAATCTTCTTTGATTTAAGGTTTGAGCTTTTATTTTTCGCCCATTAACTCCATGAACGAGGGTAGCATCTGAAGATTCTGGCACATCCTTGAGGGCAGTAACTTCAGAATCGTCTGATGCAAGAATACGTTCAAGACTATTTTCATCTAGTCGGTTGTATCGTGCAAAATGAGAGGTTAACAGATCAAAACGCTTTTCGAATTCATCTAATACCACTTCATCACCAAAGGCCTTAACCTTGTTACCGCGGGCAACGATTTTCAATTTTGGAAAATAATTCTTGAGAGAGGTTATCGTCTCATTGTTCATCCCAAAAAAGTCTTGGGCACTGATGTCTGTAAGTTCAATAACGAGTTCGTTCAAAATATCTTTTCACTAATTTTACCTCAAACAAACTTAGCCAAAATACCCACAGAGGAATCTATAATTCTATTAACAATTCATGGCAGTAATCACCTTGACCACCGATTTTGGTCTAAAAGATCACTTTATAGCTCAAGTAAAAGGGAGAATACTGACCTTAAACGCTTCGGCAAGTATTGTTGATATCTCACACGAAATCAGTCCTTTTAATCTTAAGGAGGCTGCATATATAGTACGAAACGCGTACTCAGAATTTCCAGATAAAAGTATCCATATCATCGGCATAAACAGCTCGATTACCCCTGGTGCGCGCCATGTCATTGTAAAGGCCAAAAATCACTTTTTCATCGCTGCTGATAACGGCATTATCCCAGCGATTGTTGGTTTACCCAACATAGAAGAAGTAATCGAAATTACGGCCTACACAGATTTTTCAGATTTTGTAGAGCTAGAGACCTTTAGTAAAGTTGCCACTCACCTACTCAATGGCGGAACATTGGCACTGCTTGGGAAACAGGTACAAGACTTATATAATTACCCTGAGCAGTACGGAATCATTAGCGAGGATGCTAGTCAGATTTTTGGAGAAGTGATCTATATTGATCGATTCGGAAATTTGGTAACAAACATCCGAAAGGTAGATGTTGAGGCGAGAAGATCAGGGAGGAAAACACAGGTTCATCTTAGAAATCATCAGATTGATCACATCTATGAAAACCTGAATGATTTCTCCACAAGAATACTAAAAGACGAATCGGCCAGTAGGGCTGCATTAGGCAAACAAATTGCTCATTACAATACTGCTGGCCACCTACAGATTAGCATCTATAAAGGAGTACCCGGGTTGTCTGGGTCTGCCGAGACGCTTTTAGGAATGCAAATAGGTTCAAGTGTTAACCTATTGTTTATAAGTGAAACTTAAATCGGTCGGCAAAACCTAGTTTTCAAATATATTTGTGTTATGAAATTTATAGTCTCAAGTTCTTATTTAAAGGACCACTTGCAAATATTAGGAGGAGTTATTGCAACCAATAACACCCTGCCTATTTTAGATCATATTTTATTCGATTTAAAGGAATCAAGCTTAAAGCTGATTGCCTCCGATTTAGAAACCACCATCAGTGCAGAATTAGAGGTTGATTCTAGTGACTCTGGCGTAATTGCGTTACCAGCAAAACTTCTTCTAGACACTCTAAAAACATTTGCTGAACAGCCTCTCACCTTTATCGTTTCAGACAATGGTACAGTAGAAATCAGTGCCGCAAATGGTAAGTACGCCTTAGCCTCTGCCGATGGCAATGATTTCCCAAAACCGGTAAGTCTGAACGAAGCCGAAGGTTTTGAAATCCAAGGAGATATTTTAGCTACAGCTATTTCTAAAACATTATTCGCTGCTGGTAACGATGATCTGAGACCTGTGATGAGTGGTGTATTATTTCAATGTGACCTTTCTAACATCACCTTTGTTGCCACAGACGCACATAAGTTAGTAAAGTATCGAAGAGACGATTGTCGTGCCAACTCGGCTGCCGAATTTATTATGCCGAAGAAGCCATTAAATGTTCTTAAAAGCATTCTGGTTGGTCATGATCAAAACGTTTCGGTTACTTACACAGAGGTTAATGCGAAGTTTAGCTTTGACAATATCGAAATTATCAGTCGTTTAATCGATGGTAAGTATCCTAATTACGAAGCAGTAATACCGAAAGAAAATCCGAACCTTTTAACGGTTTCAAGAGCGCAATTCCTAGCTTCAGTTCGAAGAGTTTCGATTTTCTCCAATAAGACCACTCACCAAATTCGTCTTAAAATGGCAGGAGCTGAAATCAATATTTCTGCAGAAGATGTTGATTATAGTAACAAGGCCGATGAGCGTTTGAGTTGTTCCTATCAAGGTGATGATCTTCAGATCGGATTTAATTCTCGCTTCTTAACAGAAATGCTTAACGCCCTTGATTGTGAGGATGTACAATTAGCAATGAGCCTACCTAACAGAGCGGGATTACTGACACCTGTTGATGGACTTGATGCCGGAGAAAGTATTACCATGCTTGTTATGCCGGTGATGCTAAACAGTTAATATGCTTTTCAACGATACCATTGCGGCAATAGCCACTGCGCCAGGTGCAGGAGCTATTGCCGTAATTCGTTTATCAGGACCCGATGCAATTGATCTAATAAACGAACATTTTAAGCCTCTTGGACCCAAAAAATTAAGTGACCAAGATTCTCATACCATACATCTAGGAGATATTGTCTTCAATCATCAAATTATTGACCAAGCTTTAGTAAGTCTATTTAAAGCACCTAGATCATATACTGGTGAAAACGTGGTTGAAATTTCATGCCATGGGAGCACCTATATTCAGCAAATACTTTTAAATCTGCTCGTTGCGACCAAACGTTGTAGGATTGCAGAACCTGGGGAATTTACCAAGCGTGCTTTTTTGAATGGAAAAATGTCCCTGACCACAGCTGAGGCGGTAGCTGATCTCATTTCTTCAGAAAGTGAAGCTGCACATCAATTGGCCATCAACCAAATGAGAGGCGGATTTACAGAAGCACTTAAAGATCTTCGGTCTCAACTCATCCACATGGCTTCTATGATTGAACTAGAACTAGATTTTTCTGGCGAGGACGTGACCTTCGCTAGTAGAGATGAATTGAAAAGTTTATTAGAAAAACTCAAACAGTCGATAAAAGAGCTTCTAGATTCGTTTGCTTATGGAAACGCAATCAAACAAGGTGTTTCGGTAGCTCTACTAGGAGCACCCAATGCAGGTAAATCTACTTTATTAAATGCATTATTAAATGAGGAGCGAGCGATTGTCAGTGATATTGCTGGTACTACAAGAGACACTATTGAAGATCGCTTAATTATTGACGGTATTCTGTTTCGATTTATTGATACCGCAGGCATTAGAGAAACTAGCGACCAAATTGAACAATTGGGAATTGTTCGATCGATCGAAAGTGCCCAGAAGGCTGATATCGTAATCCTACTCATAGATGCTGTGTCCACTACACAGACTGAACTTAACGCAACTATTTCATTACTCGACGATCATAGCATTGATCGTTCGAGAACGATAATTCTATTGAATAAGATCGACCTTAATCAAGATTTAAATCTTGAAGCCCCCATAAACGTTGAGTTCTTACCGCTATCGGCAAAAAATAAAATTGCCATTGATGACTTAAAGAATCAACTCGTACAACGAGTATTACAAGCAAAAACTGGGGCCAATGAGACGGTAGTGAGTAATTCGAGACATTACGGTGCCTTGCACAGTGCACTACAAGAAATCTTCGAGTTGGAATCAGGTATTGACCAAAATATCCCAAGTGATCTTTTTGCGATATCGCTTCGTAAAGTGATTCACCATTTAGGAGAGATTACCGGTGAGGTTAGCACCGATGATCTTTTAGGGTCTATTTTCTCTAATTTCTGTATCGGAAAGTAATTGATATTTAGTTACGCTGTAACCTAATTGTCTTATGAAACTTCAGTATTTACTACCTTTAAATCGCTATTTATATAGAACATGAAAGCAATTAAAAACATATGCTGTATCGGTGCAGGTTACGTTGGAGGACCAACGATGACGGTGATTGCCTCACAGTGTCCTGAGATAACGGTTAATGTAGCAGATATTAATCCAGAGCGTATCGCCCTTTGGAATCATGATGATTTAGATCAGCTCCCCGTGTACGAGCCAGGCCTTGCTGAGCTTGTAGGTCAGCAGCGTGGTAAGAACCTATTCTTTACCACTGAGGTG
>Ga0255760_10004728_pt1 | contig 11787 bp, 10 predicted proteins | sample 071ome_25_FD_179960 | JGI IMG/M metagenome (GOLD analysis project Ga0255760, IMG submission 179960) | Coastal salt marsh microbial communities from the Groves Creek Marsh, Skidaway Island, Georgia - 071410BT metaG (version 2) | ecosystem: Environmental > Aquatic > Marine > Intertidal zone >... | reverse complement strand
AAGAAGGAAGATGTCGAAATCGCCACGCTCGGCCAGCCATTGAGACGCTTGCCATTCATTCAGGCCCGCACCAAATGCCGTGATCACCCCTTGATCACGCAATGCGGTCAGCGCGGCCAAGCCACCCCCCATGAATGCGGCGCGCTTTTCCTCTAGAACGGCATCGGTCTTGTGGGTGAAGAGGTCAAGATCATGCACATAAAGCACATCAATGCGGTCTATTCCCAAGCGCTCAAGCGAGGCCTCAAAAGAGCGCATCACACCATCATAGCTGTAATCGAATACCTCGCGCCGCGCGGGCACATCAAACCATTTCCCAAACCCATCCCGCGCCTCTGGGGCTGTGACCTGCATCAGCCGCCCAACCTTGGTCGAGATCACATAGTCTTCGCGCGGCTTGCCCCGCAGAAAATGGTTGATCCGCGTCTCAGATAGGCCAAGCCCATAAAGCGGCGCAGTATCGAAATACCTTAACCCTGCATCCCATGCATCTTGCAGGGTGTTTTGCGCATCCTCCTCAGAGATCGCGCGATAGAGATTGCCCAAAGGGGCCGCACCAAACCCAAGCTCGCTCAGCCTCAGTCCGCCATTTCCAAGGCGATCCCAATTGCGATATTTGATCATCATGCGCCCTCCAAGGTTTAACTGACATGCTAGTATGTTTTGCCTTGGATGCAAGATAGTTTCACGTTAGGCTGTGTCTCGCGTAGGTCGCGCATAGGAGAGTATCGTGCAGAAATTCAAAGCTATTTTTGGGGATAAGAAACCTGTCATCGCCATGGTTCATTTCGGCGCCCTGCCAGGTGCGCCGCTCTATGATGCAGAGGCAGGTATTGAGGGGCTGATTGCAGGCTGCAGGAAAGATTTGCACGCCTTGCAGGCCGCAGGCGTTGATGCGGTGATGTTTGGAAATGAGAATGATCGCCCCTATGAACTGAATGTAGATACTGCCTCGACTGCGACCATGGCCTATGTCATCGGTCGGCTGCGCGATGAGATCACGGTGCCTTTTGGCGTGAATGTTTTGTGGGATCCAAAAGCAAGCCTTGCTTTGGCGGCGGCAACGGGCGCGCGTTTTGTGCGTGAGATTTTCACAGGCACCTATGCCTCGGATATGGGGGTTTGGGCGCCTGATGCGGGGGCGGCCTATCGCTACGGCGCGCGTGTCGGCGCGGGCGATGTTGCAAAGTTTTTCAATATCAGCGCCGAATTCGCCTATAGCCTTGATCAGCGCTCGGTCGCGGATCGTGCCCGCAGCGCTGTGTTCTCTTCCATCCCTGATGCGGTTCTAGTCTCTGGCACCATCACGGGCGAAGCCGCAAAAATGGAGGATCTCGAAAGCGTCAAGGCGGCTTTGCCCGATGCGCCCGTTTTGGCGAATACAGGCGTTAAGCATGAAACTGTGGCCGATGTTATGCGGGTCGCGGATGGCTGTATTATTGGATCGGCGCTCAAGGTGGATGGGCATACATGGAACGCGGTTGATCCTGATCGGGCCAAGGATTTCATGGATCGGGTGCGAGCAATCAGATGAGTGAGCAATTAAAAAAAGATCTTATTGATCTAATGCAGATAGTGGGCCTATCTGGCCACGAGGATCGGGTGCGCCGCGCCATTGCAGCGCGTCTGTCGCAAATGGGTATTGCGCATGAAACCGACAGGCTCGGCAATCTCATTGCGCGGTTTTCAGGTGATCTTAATGCGCCGTCCGTGATGGTTTTTGCGCATATGGATCAGCTTGGGTTCTTTGTGCGTAAAATCGAACAAGATGGCAGCATCAGGGTTGAACGCATGGGCGGCGTGCCCGAGCGTGCGCAAGCCTCTCAGGCGGTGCGTCTCTGCATCGGGGAAGGGCGTGATATTGACGCTGTGATTGCCAATAAATCGCATCACGCAACCACCCCTGACGAGAAATATCAGGTTTTGACCACGCCGCAGATCCGCATTGATGCAGGCTTTACAGCCAAGGCTGAGGCAGAGGCCGCAGGGGTGCAAATCGGCACGCCCGTGGTCTATCGGCCCAATGTGATCGAATTGGCGAATGGCCGCATTGCGGGCACAGCCGTTGATGATCGCGCGGGCTGTGCCGTTCTTCTGGATTTGGCCGCGCGCCTCAATGCGCGTAAATCAGGGCCGCCTGTTGCCATCGTCTTTTCGGTTCAAGAAGAATTCAATTTGCGGGGTGCAATGTCTGCTGCACAAATTTTGCAGCCCGATATTGCCATACAATTGGATCTGATGCTGGCCTGTGACACGCCTGACATGGCGGATCGTGGCGAGATGGTTTTGGGCGGTGGCCCGGGAATGTCGCTCTATTCCTTTCACGGTCGGGGCACCCTCAATGGTGTGATCCCGCACCCTAAGATGGTTGCCTTATTTGAAGGCGCTGCCAAAACGGCCAATCTGCCCTTGCAGCGCAGCGCGCAGGTCGGGGTTTTGACCGACCTATCCTATATTCAGCAGATGGGGCAGGGTGTTGCCGCAATCGATTTGGGCTTTCCATGCCGTTACACCCATTCCAGTCTCGAAGTTTGCGCGCTCAGTGATTTGACTGATCTTGCGCAGCTTCTTGAAACAGGGATTGCGCAAATTGGCCCAGATTTCAATCTCAACCGCGATTAATGGGGAGCTTGGGCGATGGCCGTGTTTCTTGGCGTAGACATTGGCACCTATGAAACAAAGGGTGTTTTGACCAATGAGGTCGGCCAGATTTTGGCGCAGGCCGCTGTCAGACATGAGATGATCGTGCCACGCGCGGGTTGGGCCGAGCATCGCGCAGAAGAAGATTGGTGGGGTGATTTCGTTGCGGTCACCAAGGCGCTGCTTGCCCAGTCTGAGGTTGATCCGCATGAGATTGCCAGCATCGCCACCTCAGCTATCGGCCCCTGTATGCTACCCGTGGATGCCGCAGGCACGCCATTGATGAATGGCGTGCTTTATGGGGTGGATACCCGCGCCACCGCGCAAATTGACCGCCTTAATGCTGAGATCGGCGAACATCAGATCTTGGCACGCTGCGGCAACGCGCTGACCTCGCAATCTGTAGGGCCAAAAATCCTATGGCTGAAAGAGACGCAGCCCGATCTTTACGCGGCCACAGCGAAAATCCTGACCTCTACCTCGTTTCTCGTGCATCGCCTGACGGGGGAATATGTCATTGACCATTACACGGCCGCAAATTTCAGCCCGCTTTACGATGTAACCACGCAGGACTGGACGCAATCCTTAAGCGATCAGATCATCGAAACGGGGCGTTTGCCGCGCCTTTTATGGTCAAGCGAGATTGCAGGGCGGGTGACCGAACAGGCCGCAGCGCAGACGGGGTTGGCCGTTGGCACCCCCGTCACGGCAGGCACAATTGATGCCGCCGCCGAGGCGCTGAGTGTCGGGGTGCAAGAGGCGGGTGATATGATGATGATGTATGGCTCGACCATCTTTATCATACAGCGCACCGCAGAACGGGTGAGTGACGCACGACTGTGGTATGCGCCATGGCTTTGGCCCGACAGCCACGCTTCAATGGCGGGCCTTGCCACATCGGGCACGCTGACCCATTGGTTTCGCGACAGGTTCGCCCCAGACCTGCCAAAGGACACGGCCTTTGGTGCCTTGGCGCAGGAGGCGGCAGCCTCCCCCGTGGGGGCCAATGGCGTTTTGGTCTTGCCCTATTTTTCGGGCGAAAGGACGCCGATCCATGACCCGCTGGCCAAAGGGGCGATTTTTGGTCTGAACCTGACCCATAGCCGTGGCGACATCTATCGCGCCTTAATTGAGGGGATCGCGATGGGAACTGCCCACGTCATCGAAACCTATCGCGAGATTGGCCATGCGCCCGAACGCTGTTTGGCGGTTGGGGGCGGCACGAAAAACCCGCTGTGGTTACAGGCCACCTCAGATTTTGGGAATATCCCGCAGATCGTCTGTGAAAAGACCATCGGCGCGTCATTTGGGGACGCATTCCTTGCCGCCTGCTCCATTGGGGCTGCGCGGCCTGAGGATATCATCAAATGGAACCCTGCCGCCCACGAAGTGGCGCCTAACCATAGTGCGGCGCATACCCGTCACTATAAGCTGTTCCGCCAATTATACGAGGACAGCCGTGGCGTGGCGCATAGCCTGTCGGGGGGGCAGTAATGCGGTTCGAGCGAATGTTGCCCCATCAAATTAGGCATGCGATTGCCGAAAACATGCCTGTCGCCTTGGCGCTTGGGGTTATGGAATATCACGGCGAGCATATGGCCGTTGGGATGGATCTCTTGGCGGTCACAGAGATCCTCACGCGTCTTGAGGCAGAGATGGATTTGGTGATCCTCCCGCCCTTTGCCTATGGCGCGGCCAGTTATGCTGTTGCGGGGCCAGAGGGCACGGGCAGCATGGATATTGATGCATCCAAAATTTCGGCACTGGCCGAGGACATGTTTTTTGCGCTTTTGCGCATTGGGTTTCGCAATATTCACGGCATTATCCATCACCAATCGGAAAACTTTACCGCAGGTATGCCAACCGATCTGGCGTTCAAATTCGCGGCGCGGCGCGCCCTGTTTCGGTATCTGCAAGAGACGCGCGGCGAAGGGTGGTGGGGTGACAACGCCATGGCCGATTACTATGCCGAGCACGCCACGGGCAGTGATCCCTTCAACTGGATCAAAATTCATCCGCTTATGGGGCCCGAGGTGACGGCGCACTATCCCTTTGATCATGCAGGGGCAGGGGAAACTGCCCTGATGATGGCACTTGCCCCCGATGTGGTCGAGGCTGCGCGCATGGCGCAGAACACAGCATGGTATACGTCAAGCGCGAGTGAGGCGACACCAGAGCTTGGCGAGAAAGGGGTGTCCTTGATCATGGCTGAGATGCGCAAGCGCCTGAGCTAACACCCCGCGCGCGCTAAAGCGGTGCTAAATCCACCACACCTTTTTTCAGGATAAAGCAGCCGTAAGGCCCGCTATCGGCGGTGCGGATGATACAAAAGGCCTGCTTTGCGGCCTCGTAGAAGGCAAATCGTTCCAAGGCCTCGACCAAGACAGGTGCGCCGTTTGAGGCATCAAGAACCTTCTGCATCTTGTCGAAGATGGGCACTACGCCTTCGGGGTCACCCACAACTTGCATCCGCCTAACGGGGGCAGGGACAAAGCTATCGAGCGGCATGAGGGACAGAATGGCGCGCGTTGCGGTCGGAATATCGCACCCCGCCATATCCAAAAGGCTGCCATAGGTTGTCTCTTTAGCGATGGTCACGGCGGGGTGATTGATGTCACAGATCACCAGATCATCCCCATGCCCCATTTGCATCAGCGCATAGACGATTTCAGCGGAAAGGCGCTGATCAATGCCCTTCAGCATTATTTGACCGCCCCAGCTGCCATGCCTTTGATGATGTATCGCTCAAGGATGATGCCGATGATGATCAAGGGCACAATCGCCGCAAAGGACAGCGCCGCCATAGACCACCATGAAATGCCCTGTGAGCCCGTTTGTGAGGCCACCATCACAGGCAAGGTCTTTGCCGCAGATGAGGTCAGAAGTGCTGCAAAGAAATACTCGTTCCATGTCAGCACAAGCGACAAGATGAACGCGGCCACCATACCGGGCAGGGCTATTGGCATCACAATGGTGCTAAAGGCCCCCCAGATCGACAAACCATCAACCAAAGCTGCTTCTTCTAACTCGGTCGGGATCGAGCTGAACTGATCCCGCATGATCCAAATAACAATGGGCAAAACCGTCAGCGTATAAAGCAAGATCAACCCAATCCGCGTGTCGAGAAGATCAAGCGATTTATATAAAACCAAAAAGGGCAGGGCCAAAACCACAGGCGGCAGGATCAACTGGCTGAGGAAAAAGAACGAGATGTCCGAATTGCGCATAAAGCCAAATTTATAGCTGAACCGTGACAGTCCATAGGCGGCGCAACTGCCCAAAACCACCGCCAAGAATGAAGCCGTGACAGAGACAACAGTCGAATTCCAAAAGCGCTTGAGAAATTCTTCGCGCACGGTGGATTCATTTCCGATCGTATCAGGTGACAGGCCAAGCGACCGCCACCCCAACCAATTGGGCGTGAAATCTGCCCAAGGGATGATATTGCCCTGCATCACATCAGGCGCGGTCTTAAAGGCTGTTGTGGCTGTCCAAAAAATTGGAAACAGGCACACAATGGCCCATAGGATCAATACGCCATAGATCAGACCGCGCGAGAGATACCAAACGGGACGAAATTTGCGGTCAGTGTCACTGTCTTTGAAAATCTGCGCCGACATTTTAATACCTCGGTTTCATCCAGCGATCTGCCAGTTTCATCAGGATTGTCATCGCAATCACGATCACAACCAAATAAACAATCGCCAAAAGCGTGCCATATCCCACATTGGATCGGTCACGATATTCTCGGAAAATAAAGCTGGTTACACTATCGGTCGCGCCGCCTGGCCCGCCCGAGGTGATGTTGATGATGATATCCGCCAATTTGAGCTTAAAGATAATGCGGATCAAAATCGCAGTGATGGAAACGGGCAACATTAAGGGGAAGGTCACCTCCCAAAATTGCCGCCATTTCGAGGCGCCATCGACCTCGGCCGCTTCGAATAATTCGCGTGGGATTGCCTGAAGTCCTGCAAGGATCATGATCATCATGAAGGGGATGAACGTCCACGCGTCCATCATCATGATCATCGCACGCGCAACCCCGGCAGAGCCGAAGAAAGACGGGCTTGCCCATCCCAACCATTGACCAAAATCACTGATATAGGAACCCAGCCAAAACAGCGGGGCAGGCAGGTCGGCTGAAGGCTCGGAGGCGATATAGCGCATAAAGCGCGAAATCGGGCCAAAGCGGATTTCCAACATGGATTTGCCAATCATCCAGCTGACCGCAACGGGGGACAGCATCAATGGCAGAAGGAAGGCCACACGAAAGAATTTGCGCGCCCGAATTTGCCCGTTCAGCAACAGCGCAAGGCCAAAGGCAATCGCATATTCCACAACAATAGCGGCCGTATACCAAACCATGTTGCGCATCGCATTCCAGTAAAACGGGTCGCCCGCCATCTGCCGCAGATTGTCGATGCCGTTAAATTGCCGCCCATCGGGCGAGGAGAGGTTCCAATCCGAAAAGGCAATGATCAATCCAAAGAGCAGCGGGAACACCACCATAGAGATCACGAATAATGCGGCGGGCAGAACAAATAATGTGCGCTTTCCATGTTCGCCGCGGATCAAAACTTGCGACACGCAAAGGCAGGTTGACCAAAAGAGATACGCATAAAGGGAGGGCCGCCAATTTTCAAACCCGATGGACAGCGTGCCAATCCCATCAAGGGTCTGTAAGACCATGATCAAGGCCATCAGCGCGGCTGATCCCCAGACAAGGCTTTTTCCCAAACGGCGGCGTTGATCCGAAATATGATCCGCCGTCACCACGTGAAGCCTGTCGCCGTCTTCCATGCCTATCGCCCGATTTATTGTGTAAATGGATTAACAAATCTGTGGCCGACCCCGAAAGATCGGCCACAGCGTATTTTTGCCCTTAGAGCCCGAGAGAGGCGCGATAGAGGCTGATTTGGGTGTCACGACCGATTTGATCCGTGATTCCCTCCCATGCGGCTGCAATCGCATCAGCGGTCTCTTGTGCCGATCCGTATTGACCCGCAAAGCCTTTGGCCAATTCGTCTTCCGCCACCGAATAATATTGGAAGATGCCAGGGATACGAGGCTCAATCGCCGCATTGGGGTGGTTGTAGCTATCCGCGTTCGAGCCCAGATAATCCTCGACATAATCGCGGTCATAGCCCGCTGCTTCCCATTCGTCATACTGGAAGTGCGAGTTACGATAGGGCTGGAAGCCCGATGGATAGGCCGACATCCACAGCGAGATATCTTTGCCACCGAGATGTGCCGCCGCTGACCAAGCCGCTTTGCGCTTGACGTCATCGCCCTGCACGTTTTTGGTGACATAGATGCCCCAGCCCAGATAGGCCATGTTGGGCGCTTCGTTATAGCTGTCTTCCCACTGGCCCGTTTGCGAGTTGTAGACCCGATCCGAACCTGGGTTGATGCCGAAGCCCACAACATCCCCCACAACGGAGGTGTCTGAAGTGCGCGCGTTCGAGCCAATATCACCCCACCACATCAGCATCGACCCTGTGCCTGCCAAGAATTGCTGGAAGCCCGTTGTGCCAGGATCAGCATTGATCTGATCCGCAGGGTAAGCGCCTGGGGTTTCGATCAAATCCATCACATCTTGGATGGCCTGAACCCATGCTGGGTTGTTCACCCGCGGGGCCATTGTGTCTGGATCAAACAGCCACGCGGGATCATTTGGGTGCTTGGCATATGCAGCCGCGCGGTTGGCGATGAAGTAGAAGCCAAAACCACCCCAACCTTTGAGCGGATCAAGATAGCCATGTGCAGGTAGACCAGTCAGCGGGTCGGTCTTGCCAACCAAATCCTTGGTCACTTGGTTCACCTGTTGCCATGTGCGTGGCACCTCGGCCCCACCGATTGCGCCATCGCCGAAGTAATCCTTGCGATAGCAGAATGTGTGGCAGTCGCCATCAATGGTGATGCGATAGGATTTGCCATCCCATGTCCCCACAGGTGGCTGCAAATACCCAACCAAATCATCGGCTTCGATCTGGTCTTTCACCCATTCTGGCATTTCATCCAACAGACCCTTGCCTGCGGTGTCGCCTTCAAATGGGGCGCCCATTTCGATGATGTCGAAGTCAACTGTGCCAGTGGCAATTGCCTGCTGCAAGCGGGGGTTATAATCGGCCTGTGCAAGGTCGATCCAGTTGATCTTCGCGCCTGTGTAGGCCTCCCATGGCTTGAGGAACCCGCGGAACAAGAAGTTATGCAGGTTTTGGTTGTTGAGGCCCAAGAAAGTCAGTTCAACACCTTCAAATTCGCCTTCCGCAACATTCTCTCGGACCGGACCAAGGCATAACTCTCCAACGCGCTGCCAGTCTGCATCGGTCGGTGAGCCCATTCCTACCCCCGGAATTTGTAGAATTTGAGCGCGGACGTCACTATGACCTGCTGCGTTCGCAACTTTAGGTGCTGTCAAGGCACCAGCGCCACCTACGGCGGCAATTGCGCTGACGCTGGCGGCACCTTTGAGCATATTACGGCGGCTCATTTGCGCTGCCATAATAGCCTTATACATTTCAACTTTCACGACCTATCCTCCCAGATATTTTTCGCGTCTTTGACAACAGTCGGTGTGCCAGCTTCGCCCGCCTCCCGCGGATAGTGCTGATTTCGCTCAAGCCAGCCCCTCCACCTTTTCAGCCAGATTTGCATCTGTCAAGATTCTAACATGTTAGTATGCTTAAGTCATGGACAGCACAAAATTTTCCTCTTAACGTCCAAGCCAAAGCGCATGAGAGGAGTGACAGAATGGCAGGCGTAGAAATCCGATCTTTGCTGAAGTCTTACGGCGAAACGGCCGTGTTGCATGGGTTGGATGTCGATATTGAGGATTGCGAATTTGTTGTTCTGGTGGGCCCCTCGGGATGTGGGAAATCCACGCTTTTGCGCATGATTGCGGGGCTTGAGGGGATCACAGGGGGCACGATTCATATTGGGGATCGTCTGGTCAACAACCTGCCGCCCGCCGAGCGGGACATCGCGATGGTGTTCCAGAATTACGCGCTTTACCCTCATAAGACCGTGCGTGCCAATATGGCCTTTTCGCTGCGGATGCGCGGCATGGATAAGGGCGAGATCAACAGCCGGGTTGATCGTGCTGCCGAGATTTTGGGTCTGACCCCCTATCTTGATCGTTATCCCCGCGCGTTGTCAGGCGGGCAGCGCCAACGCGTTGCCATGGGGCGCGCCATTGTGCGTGACCCGCAGGTGTTTTTGTTTGATGAGCCGCTTTCAAACCTTGATGCGAAATTGCGCGTGCAAATGCGCACCGAAATTCGGGAATTGCACCAAAGGCTACAAACAACGACCGTTTATGTGACCCATGACCAAATCGAGGCGATGACGATGGCCGATAAGATTGTGGTTATGCAGGGCGGCTATATCGAACAAATTGGCACCCCGCTTGAGCTATATGACCGCCCGCGCAATGTCTTTGTTGCGGGCTTTATCGGCAGCCCTTCGATGAATTTCTTCGAAGGGCAGGTGGTTAAATCTGGGCGCTCTCTGGCGGCGCAGACCGGTGGTGCGGTGGTTTCCTTGCCAAAAGGGGCGGGCGTTGCCGAAGGCCAAGAGGTTATCATCGGCATCCGCCCCGAGGCCCTGCAAATCGCGGATAAGGGGATTTCTGGCACGATTTCAGTGATTGAGCCAACAGGTTCAGAGACCCATGTGATGTTGCGCCATAGCACAGGGCAGGATTTTACACTGATCTCGCGCGAGCGGCGCGATTTCAAGGTGGGTCAAGCGATAACGATGACGGCTGATCCAGATCACCTGCATATTTTCGATAAATCCACCAAAGAACGCGTGTGATCATCACTATTCGAGAAAAAGGGGGGTATCATGCTGAAAGGAATTGATCCAAGGCTTAATGCCGATGTTTTGCATGTTCTGCGCATGATGGGGCATGGCGATGTTCTGATCATTGCGGACACGAATTTTCCATCTGACTCGGTTGCCCGCGCTACGGTTTACGGCAACCTATTGCGCATGGATAACCTCACCGCTGCCGAGGCGGTCGAGGCGGTTCTTTCGGTCATGCCCCTTGATACTTTTGTTGATGATTTCGCAGGCCGTATGGAAATTGTGGGCGAGCCTGACACAATCCCCGCCGTTCAGGCCGAGGTGCAGCAAAAAATCAACGCTGCCGAAGGGGCGGAGCGGCCCATGATCAGCATCGAGCGATTTGCCTTTTATGATATGGCGCGGCAAAGCTATGCTGTGATTCAAACGGGCGAGCGGCGTTTTTACGGCTGCTTCATGCTGCGCAAAGGCGTGATTGGCCCTGACGCATAGGGGAAATGGATGTCTAAGGCGATTGTGATTTTGGGCGTATTTGTGGCTGATACGGCCTATACCGCGCCGCGTCAGCCCGTGATGGGCGAGACGCTGATTGGGTCACGTTTTGTGTTGGGGCCAGGTGGCAAAGGGTCGAACCAATCGGTTGCGGCGGCTAAGGCAGGCGGGGAAGTGCATATGATCACGCGGCTTGGCCAAGATGATTTTGCCAAGATGGCCCTTGATCTTTGGGCCGAGTGTGGCGTGACCCCCCATGTCAGCCACCATCCCGAAAGCTATACGGGGGCTGCGTATATTTTTATCGAAGAGGGCAGCGGCAATAACGCGATTATCGTCAGCCCTGGTGCGGCCGCGGAGATTGCGGTTGCTGATCTTGAGGCGCGCGCCAGCGTCATCAACACGGCAAAGGTTTTCATGACCCAACTTGAACAACCTTTGTCCGCTGCAAAGCACGGGTTGAGCATGGCGAAATCCGCAGGGGCGCTTACGATCTTAAACCCCGCACCTGCGCAAGAATTGGGGCGGGATATCTTGGGCCTTTGTGATTATGTGACGCCCAATGAAATTGAGGCGGAGCAGTTGACAGGGGTAAAGGTGACCACCCCTGAAAGCGCGCAATTGGCCGCGCAAAAATTGCTTAATCTTGGTGCCAAGGCGGCGGTGATCACCTTGGGTGAGCAAGGCGCCCTTTACCATGATGGGCAGCAAACCCTACACCAACCCGCCTTTAATTGCGGCGCGGTGGTCGAGACAACGGGCGCGGGGGATGCGTTCAATGGCGGCTTTGCTGTGGCGCTTGCCGAAGGGCAGGGGATCGAGGCCGCGTTGCGCTTTGCTTGC
>Ga0255760_10004723_pt1 | contig 11792 bp, 15 predicted proteins | sample 071ome_25_FD_179960 | JGI IMG/M metagenome (GOLD analysis project Ga0255760, IMG submission 179960) | Coastal salt marsh microbial communities from the Groves Creek Marsh, Skidaway Island, Georgia - 071410BT metaG (version 2) | ecosystem: Environmental > Aquatic > Marine > Intertidal zone >... | reverse complement strand
AACGAATATCCGTTCCTGAGCTGGATGAGCCAAGAAGGTATTTCCACCGATGGTGGTGCGGATGGCGTCACAGTCCTGAAACAAGGCTTTAACGTTGACCCACTTTTGCAGCGCCAAGCCGATTGTATTTCAACGATGACTTACAACGAATATTGGCAGGTTATTGACGCCGGTGTGTCTCCGGATGATTTGGTCACCTTTAAATATGAGGAAAAAGGCGTCGCTACGCTCGAAGATGGGATTTACGCGCTTGAGGACAACCTCAAGGATCCAGCCTTTAAGGACAAAATGGTTCGCTTTGTGCGTGCCTCAATGAAAGGTTGGAAATACGCAGAAGCCAACCCAGATGAAGCAGCAGAGATTGTTTTGGACAATGATGCCTCCGGTGCACAGACAGAAAAGCATCAAAAGCGGATGATGGGTGAGATTGCAAAATTGACAGCAGGCTCAAACGGATCTTTGGATCCTGCCGATTATGAGCGCACTGTTGCCACGCTTTTGGCCGGTGGATCTGATCCTGTGATTTCAAAAGCCCCAGAAGGCGCTTGGACGCATGACATTACGGATGCGGCGTTGAATTAAGTTAACGCTCTACGTGCATCAAACTGCGGCGGGGTCTTTTGGCCCCGCCGTTTTCGTTTAGGACACGCTAGACAGTCCAATTTTTATAATATCAGCGCTGAATTGTTGTGCATCAGCCGGAAGCTCTCCATCTGCGATTTTGGCCTGTTCCAGTAAAACACGGCAAAGCGCGGCTTTGGTTTCTGCATCCCCCATATCATCAAGTTTGCGGATCAGCTCATGGCTGAGGTTGACCTCGAGGATTTTCTTACTGCCTTCAAAATCTGGATTTTGTGCCTTTAGGATACGCTCCATATTGAAATCCAGTCCGGTCGTACCAGCGACCAGCCGCACAGGACTTTGTTTCAGCGTAGAAGATGCTTTTACATCTTCAACCACCTCACCCAAATGAGCCTTAAAAAGTGCAATCACTTGGCTTTCATCTGCTTTTTCAGTGCTGCTTTCGCTGTCTTGGGCGTTTCCTATGCCCTCAAGGTCATATTGGTCACGCACGATAGAGACAAAATTATGATCCTTAAACCGTCCCATCTGGGACATCCAAAATGTATCAATAGGATCTGTCATCAGCAAAACATCAATGCCACGGGCATCAAAGCCTTCGAGATGCGGGCTCTTCTTTGCTTGCTCTATGGTATCGGCCGTCAGATAGTAAATGTCTTTTTGATCGCTGGCAAAACCATCAACATAATCCTGAAGCGTGATATTGCTGCCGGATTTGCGCGAATAGACGCGGGCGATTTCGGCCACTTTATCCCGATTTTCAAAATCCTCGTAAAGGCCTTCTTTGATGACCCGCCCAAACTGCGCCCAAAATGCGTCATATGCGGTCGCATCATTTTTCAGCTTTTTCTGCAATTCCCCAATCACACGTTTGGTGATGGACTTTTTGATTTTACCCAAAACCGGACTGGATTGGACAAGTTCACGGCTGACATTCAAATCAAGGCTGGTTGTGTCCAAAATCCCCTGCACAAAGCGCAACCATTTTGGCAAAACAGCATCAAGATCATTGGTTATAAAAACACGGTTTATGTAAAGGCTGAGCTTTGATTTACGCTCCGGATCGTAAAGATCAAAAGGCGCACGCGAGGGCACAAAAAGAAGGTTGGTGAATTCCAGCGTGCCTTCGGAACGATTGTGCAGGGTGATGAAGGGATCATCGAAAGCCATAAAATGTGATTGGTAGAAGTTTTTGTAATCCTCATCAGAAATATCTTTGGGCGAACGGGTCCAAAGCGCATCCCCTTTATTGGCCTGCTCGCTTGTGCCGTCTTCAGCAATGAAATGAATGCCCACCGAAATATGATCGGAATATTTTTTTACAATCGTTTTGACACGTGCCTCTTCGGCAAATTCCTTGGCATCTTTTTTCAGATGTAAGCGGATGCGAGTACCCGTTTCCTGCGCTTCGTTGCTTGGTTCAATTTCATAGCCAGACTGACCATCACTTGTCCAAAGAAACGCATTCTCAGTTCCGGCCTTTTTCGTCAGAACTTCGACTTTTTCCGCAACCATAAAGGCAGAATAAAACCCAACCCCGAATTTCCCGATCAGACTTCTGGCGGCATCTTTGTCCTCTTTTGCGTTTTCAAGATCCTTAAGAAAGCTTTCGGTTCCAGATTTGGCCAGTGTTCCAAGGGTTTCCGCCAATTCTATTTCGCTTAGACCAATTCCACTGTCTTCTATTTCAAGTGTTTTTTTCTTGGCATCCACTCGAAGCGTGATCCTGTCTTCGCCAGCATTCAAAACGGCCGGATCTGTTTGCCCAAGGTATCGCCGCTTTTGTATCGCATCAGACGCGTTAGACAGCAATTCACGCAAGAAAATCTCGCGATCCGAGTAAAGTGAATTGATCACAATGTTCAGGATCTTTCCTGTATCCGCCTCGAAGTTTTTAAATACTTTTGTCATGTGCGCCTCCGTTTGCTGCCGGAGATATTTATTTTCAAAGAAAGTTCAAGCCCTGTGACCGCAGGAAAGCCCACAACGCAAAGGACCAGTCCAATGTGACATGCGATCCAAGTACGAAAACTGGTGACCCCGACAGGATTCGAACCTGTAACCTGCCCCTTAGGAGGGGATATTCCAGTGATATTATATGATTAATATACTATATTTTATTGGGTTTTACAAGTTAGTTTGTATGAAAAAGGGGTCGGTTTGTATAAAGTTTGAATTTTTGTTTGAATAAAATCACCTCAGGATTTGTATTACAGTGTCTTACCATTCAGAGAGAATTTTGAAAATAAAATTTGATCCGCAGATTTAGTGAACCCTCGAAAATGCGTTTTCTGCAGCAGATTCCGTAGGTGGATTTTGGGGATGAAATTAGAAGGTAGATTTGAAGAGAGGCCTAAGAGTTTTTGAGTAGGACAAAAAAGAGGGTTGGTAGAATTAACTACCAACCCTCTCCTCGTAGAAAAACCCATAATATAAATGAAGAAACATCATGAAATCAAAAATCGTAACTGTTCATTATTCAGATTACTAAACTATTTAGGAATTATAAAATGCATCATAAAACTACTTTTAGAATGGCCACTTCGTGGCCATGTGTATCGCCTCACTTCGTGAGTCGATGAACGATGGCTACTCTTTAGAATTAGTAAAATGGAAACCTAAAATTTAATTTCTGAAGGGTCTTCATCATCCCTAGACACGACTACTTATAAAGGTTGTCTGTAGTTGGGTAACAAGAAGTCATCATTTTTTTCAAATATTTCAAAATCAGGTAAAAAATCTTCTAACACACCCAATTTCTTTAATCGATATTTTGCCTGTTTGATTGAGTTTGAGGTGACTCTTTCAGATATCATTTTTCTTTCGTTTATAACTTCCGCTACTTCTTTCAGTGTTGAAATTTCTCTTCCAAAATCATCTACATTTCGAGCCTCACTGGTGAGTATATCTACCAACAAAGTGATCAATTTTCTGTCTCTATTCATTTGTTACTGTCTCCCAAGAAATGAACTAAATATTTGTGAATAATTTCTATTCATTAATATTTATAAATTTTCGTCTCCCACCGTGAGACACAGGAGAAAACAAATGTCCGTTAAACTTAATTCACCAAGAGAGGTTCAAAATAGATTACAGAGCACCAAGAAAATAGATGCTCGACTATTCCACTCACCAACATCTGATTTAGAAAAGAGAGAACTCAAGAAACTTATCGATGATGCTCACCGTTCTGAAAAACCCATTATCGCCATTGTAATGGGTTAGTAGGATGTGGAACGAGATTAAATATGAGGTTGTTGACGCAAATACCCTGTCAGACACGATATACTTACCGACCACACACCTATTTACTTTTTCATATGTCACTAGTCACGGATATACTGAGACAGCCTGTGACTACGCTAAATCATTCGAGGATGCGGTTAGTAAAATCGTGGACACCCATCCAGATATAGAGATGCTCTTAAAATACAGGTTAGAAAATGTTTCCCACCAATGACTCGGTGGGAATTTCGAACTCAGTGTCTACCTGACTACGGTAGTCGAGTAGACACATTCTTTGTTATCATGATGCAAGTCGACTGAAGTAATACATAGAGTCATCATCGTCAGAACAGTCATCATCGATATGGGTAATCTTTACCCATTCCTCTTGGTTTCCTCTGCCCCCCACTCTCCATCTTCTATCAGTTTTACTTTTACCTTTAGATGCGAGATGTGGATTGTAGTCCAATTCAGGAACATCGGTGACATAACGATACAACGCATTACCAAAATTATCTTTAGTCCATTCGTTGGATGCATGTGATGGAAAATCTTTTGCAAACAATTTCCAGAGATCATTCACTGATATTCCGTTCTTATGATAATATCCTTGGACTCTTTCGGTATCGATCCAATCTTTGATCCATTTCACCAAAACACCATCACCATCTTTTCCTTCAATATCTTTAATTCGAAGTTTTAGATTTAGATCAGTAGAATCTTGTAAAATTAAACCTTCTTTCAAGTATCTTTGGATGCAATGGAAACCGTAGGTGTAAAAGGTATTCCAATCTCTTTCAGAGAAATCCTTGAAGAATGTTAATCCGAAGATGTCACTTGGAGTGATATCAAAACTCACACCACGGCTCCAAAAGTCACCAAACTCCACAGGAACCATTCTTCTACGATAACTAGAGTCAGTTCCTCCAACGATGTGGTTAGTGGTGATACCTATCTTGGGTTTGTCATCGTCATCAAAATCCCAAGAATTAGTTCCTTTGCCCTCCACTTGAAATGTATCAGTTACGAGGTTGAAGATTTTCTTTAGATTAAAGTCATCTTCGGCATCACTGATACAAACAAACTTGGTATCTGGTGTAACCTTGGAAAAGTTGAAACGGACAGCTTGTCCAGAGTTTTGAAAGTTCTTTCCTTCAATTTCAATCGTTTTCTTGAAGTAGGAAATTGCCTTCATCGCTAGAGATTTACCGTTTCCACCTTGGGCCTTTCCAGACGATGCATTTGAGTCAATAAACATCACAACTTTGGAATTTGCTGGGTCGATATAGGAATGCAACATGTATCCAAATGCAGTTTCAAATGCATCTATAGATCTTTTGAATTCCTCTGACTCTGTCCCTTTCGAGATATCATTACCTCTGCGTTTCGGTTCAACTCCTTTCTTCATCGCATAGGTGATAAAATCTTTCAGATAATTGGTTGAAACATCATCTTCACCATCAAGAACAATTGAATGATCTCTTACAGATGTTTCCCAAATCTTACCTTCCTCTTCCAATGCATCTTTTGGAAGTAGATCGATACTATTTTTGGTAACTCGAACCACGCCATTTTTGAATGGAATGTAACAAGTTTCTTTATCATCCAAGAGAATATCAAGAGACACCAATTCCTCATGATCTTTTGAGGAATATGTTACGAGTGATGTGAGATAGTTTTCGATTGATTTGGGGTGTAGTCCTATCAATTCATCTAAGACTTTTTCCCTCTCATCCTCTTGATCATCCATCGTTGGATCATCATTCACATAATCAATGATAAACTTCTTGATAGTTTTGGGACTATGGAATTGGACATATCCATCAACAGTCCGAATAGTGAATGTATTGGCTGTTCGATCAGTGGATTTGGTATAGTTACCAAATCCCTGTTCAATTAAAAACTTACAAAGTTTTGTTTTCCCTATTTTCACTCCTGTCTTGTTGATGGTCCAGAATGGATAGTTAGTCATTCCATGCCACCTCCTTCTTGAGGTCAGTGGTTAATTCAAAAAGTTCGAAGTAAAGATCTTCTAAAACGGCTGTTCCAAACTCGTCTTCATCCAAACCAAAGAACCCACATTGTTGAAGTGCAGTCTCAAAGATGTTTTGTCCGTCCCAGCAATCCTCATCGCCAATAGTGGGATAAACTTCGATAAAGTCCTGCATCACTTTCGAAAGTTGTTTTTCGATTTCATGTTCTAGTATTTCGTCTTCATTCATTACCATATGTTGTAATCTCCATTTATATGGTTAGGACAAACCTCTCCTGTCATCAGAAATCCTCTAGATTTCTCATGCGTATTGGGATTGATTTATCGGTTGATTGAGGAAGGATTCATTTCCTTCCTACACTACTAATATAAGGTATTAGTGTCCTTTCAGCACCCGTTGTCATTCAAGGATTGTTATCGAGATTGCATCTTCAATAAACCAATCTTCTGGTTCCTCAAAATCTTTCAAAAGGTATTCTTCGAGGACTTCGGAAACATAGTAATTCTCGACAAGTTGGTCTTGTTTGTAACAATACGCAGTGATCAAATTTTTGTCAGATTTTCGGACTTGTTCTCCGGTTTCGTGACTCTCAAAAATGAGTTCTCGAATTTCGATCACGGAATTTTTCCAAGTGACAATTCGGTTTACTGTCACACTCTCTATCATCTCTATTAGGTTACAGTCTTTCATTAGTTTCTCCTATAATGACTGTTGAACAAAGTTCTTCCTTCACCAGAAATCACCAAGATTACCGATGTTTTTCAGAACTGATTTTTGGGGTTTTTAGGAGGGACTGATTTCCTTCCTACACTACTAATATAAAGTATTAGTTACCTAGCTTCACGAGCCACAAGTTCGGGTTTTACTTCCTAATAATCTCCTTCCATTACAGTTTGTCTTTGGGTCTGAGACAGGTATTTCTCTCGATTTTCAGACAAAATATCTCTTTTTGCTGATTGAAGAATATTCTCAAGTTCAGACACAGAGGAATGTTTGAGACACCTCTTGGAGACAGAATAAAACTGTCTCCAATCGTTTGTGATTGCGGTGGAGTATTGTTGATAAAACATACAATCACTCTCCCACTTTATCATCGATTATTATCAAGGTGTCCTTTGATTTTTCACGATCAAAGGCAAGGGATCTGGTTACATCAGTGATATAGACATCACCCGAACGACTATATTCGTGATACGATAAATAGGTGGACTTTAAGTAACTATCGTCCACAAAATCACCTACATCGATACAATGACCATCGTCTAAATCCGAGTCATCGAAAATGTATTCAATAGTGGATTCACCAGAATAAAATGTCCGAGTTGAGAATGAGTTTTTAACCCAACTCTTGAGTTTCAACTCATCGAATTCACCATCTCGATCATAGAAATTCCGAATAAGAAAACGGTCAAATTGACTCATTCCCTTCAGCCGTTCGATAACATCATCGATATTGGATACATCGGATATCATATTATCAAGATACAAAATTTCCATTTTTGTTGCCCTGACAACAGGAACAACATTTTCGTTAAGTTCAGTTATAAAGTTACCCATATGCTTTAATCCTTTCATAATGGGGTTAAGACAAACCTCTCTCGTCATCAGAAATCGGATGATTTCTCATGTGTTTTCAGATCAATTTGTCGGTTGAATTAGGAAGGAACTATTTCCATCCTACACATCTAATTTAAGGTATTAGAAACCTTTGGATGACTACCTGACTACGGTAGTCATGTAGTCATGATTTTTGTTTTACATTTCTTCTTATGCCACCTCCTTGTGATAAGTTTTACAAAGTCTTGAATACTCCGTTGATTTTGGAATCCGTGAGATCAGGACCTTCGGTTCACAATCAATGCAACTTCGGTGAGGTAATCCTTTCTCCAGGGCCTCCTTTGCGTAACAAAAGGGTGCAAGTGGAAAGGGGTTATGAGTGTCGTGGGCAGATTCCATTTTGGATCCACACAAACAACAATCCATTGGAACATAATCATCTTCATGGATCAGCAATGTGATGATAGAGGGATGAAGGGTTTTGGGATCTTGAAAAAAACAATCGTTCGTCCTTCGTAACAATGCACCAAGTCATTGATCCCATTGGAAGGTTCCTTCCAATTTTTATTCACCTTCCTTTTTGCAGATTTGTTCTTATCTCTCCGCAAAGTTTTCATTTTTCGTTTATGTAATTTATTCATCTGTTTTACCTTTTCTGTTTACAGACACAGTTCCACCGTCATCAGAAACCATTGATTTCTGATCTGAATGTCGAACTGATTTTTGGGGTTTTTAGGAGGGACTCATTTCCCTCCTACACTACTAATATAAGGTATTAGTTACCTACCTTCACGAGCCACAAGTTCGGGTGGAGTTCCATTCTTCGAACAGTTATTATTGTGACCAGATAAGTGCAGATGATACCAACTCACCATCTGAGTTGTATTTCCTTCTGGTAATCGTTTTCAGTTCGACATCGACATCATATGGTTCATATCCACCAGTCACATCCAACATTTCCTTGCACAATGCAGTCTCACCTTCTTCGAAAGATGTATCATTCAAATGATAAGGTGCATTGGATTCTACAAAGGCACTGATTTCTCCACTCCAGACCATATTTCCATCATACGAAAAAGATCCTTCAAAGTTGTGGACATCTACTATTCTTGTTTTCATCACATTAGTCATATGTTTTGCTCCTATAATGACTGTTGAACAAAGTTCTTCCTTCACCAGAAATCACCACGATTACCGATGTTTTTCAGAACTGATTTTTGGGGTTTTTAGGAAGGACTCATTTCCTTCCTACACTACTAATATAAAGTATTAGTTACCTAGCTTCACGAGCCACAAGTTCGGGATCAGGCTGCAAGATCAGTCAGAGTAATTCCTGAAACCAAAGTATCCGCATCATCTGCATCTTCATCAGTAAAACCAAGATCGCCTTTAGTTTTGAGAAGCCCAATTGAAATATAAAAATCAAGGGTCTTCCCGAATTCTACAAGTGCCTCAAGACGCTTGTAGAAATCCCAAGTTTCAGTCGTTTCAAGTTCCATTTTTTTCACCTCCTTTCTATCATTGTCTTACCTAGTTAATATAATCCCCTTTTTATCACGCTACACGGGCCACAAGTTCGGGATCAGGCTGCAATATCAGTCAGAAAAATTCCTGAAACCAAAGTATCCGCATCATCTGCATCTTCATCAGTAATACCAAGATCGCCTTTAGTTCCGAGAAACCCAATTGAAATATAAAAATCAAGGGTCTTCCCGAATTCTACAAGTGCCTCAAGACGCTTGTAGAAATCCCAAGTTTCAGTCGTTTCAAGTTCCATTTTTTTCACCTCCTTTCTATCATTGTCTTACCTAGTTAATATAATCCCCTTTTTATCACGCTACACGGGCCACAAGTTCGGGTTCTGTCCCAGACGCATTGCCAGTTCTTTTTTTTCCATTTCAAGTTTAGTCATTTTTAACTCCTTAGTTTCGTTGTCTTACTCATTAAATATAATGTCCAAATAACTAGTTCTCACGGGCCACAAGTTCGGGTAGATTTTGGAAATGGGGACTATTTACTTTGATAGAACTTCATCCAGTGACTGGGTGAAATACAAAGATGGGTATTGGATAGGCCATCGTAAGAGAGTTTATCTCTATTGGTTCAAGTATCTCCAACATGCCGAATTATCATCCGAATATAATGTTGATTGGACAAAATATGACGGATGGGGTGGTTCAAATTCTGTCCTTGGAATGAAGTTTGACAATTGGTGGGATGACAACTGGATCGACTTGTTCGGAACCAAAGATAGAAATGCGACACCAAGATTTCCCATCTCTACAAAGTCAATAAAAACGGAAGGATTGAGACTATCTTTGTTGTGTTGGGAAAGAAGAGATGCACCTGTCTGGAATAAGAGAGGAAATGCACTCTCAATCGCAAAACAAGTTTATGAATATGAATTGGGTATCAGTGGAGAAAAGAAACCTCGATACAGTCAAGATGAGTGGACTGCATATAATCTGAAACCAGATGGATCGGGACAACAGTTAGATGAAGATGGTGAAAAGGTAGGAAGTGACAGTAGTAAAAACCAAATGTTGCAAACTTATGTTAGTAGATATCTTCGCAGAGCTAGAAAGTATCTAAAAAATGTTTGTGTAGGTAGGTTTCCGTGACTACTCGACTACACAAATGGTAGTCAGGTAGTCGGGTCAAATGAATAAGAAAATCTAATGCGTAAAAATGATCGAACTTCAAAAAAAGTCAGGATACTTGAAGAAACGGAGGTCTATAAAATCGAATAGCTTTTTATGGAATTCTTCGGGGTTTTCTTCTGACCATGAAACGAGGTTATCGTAATCAGCTACACCGCACTTTCGAATGAATGCAGTGAGATTGGCATTGTCCTTTACTTCTGGGGAAGGCCACCAAACAAAATCACCGCTGTTCATGCAGACTTCGCCGAATATTAAGTCAGTCTTGCGTTGGGATGTCAGGAACCCAAAGGTATCCATCTGGATCGAGGATGTAAGCTTCACGCAGTCCATGTTTTTTGTCGGTTGCGCCCGATATCACCAAGTCTCCACGATCGCGAGCGGATTTCTCGGCGGTATCAGGGTCTAGTCCATGAATGCGGAGTTCAACCCCCAAGCCACGTGCGGCTTGGGGTCTGAGGTAATCAATTAAAGGGTGGCCGTCATAAGCATGATCGGCATGTAGCATCCACTCCATATCTTGACGGCGAAGGACCGCAAAATCTGGATCCGCATACACAACTTCAGCCTGGAGGACTGTTCTAGCGAACTCAACTGCTGGGTCTATTTCCTTTACCAACAGGTTAACTCCAAAACCTGCTAGCGCTCGCCCATACTCGACAGCGGGCATCCAAGGAGCACCCACGCGCTTCTTCATTTAGCCTGATACCGACCATCCTTCGTCGGCGTTCCTGTGATGCGTATACCGGCCCCAGCAATTCCATATCGTCGATTTATTTGAATGATTAGGGAGGTGAGGGGTTCTGCTGCTGCCGAGTTGGCAAGAGGTCCGGCGTGCCACCCCCACATGCTGGCGTCCTCTACAAGATCAATTACCGTTTGGCGTGCTGCAATTTTATCTCCGGCAACAAGGACATCGCACTCAAGGTCAACATCAGACTTGAGCTTTTCAGCAGGCACGTTTTGGAAAGCTGAAACAACTATCACATTGTCACCAAGTATTTTTTGCGCGTTAACTGCAGCCGAGCCACCTTCGGGTAACTGCACAGTCCCAACATTAGGTTGAATTAAGGGCACGGTCGCGTCAATTAAAATCTTTCCTGAAAGCGCGGCCCTCACCGTTTTTCGAGAATTAGATATATGTCGTGGGAGTGTTTATCGAGTTTTGACCCCCTAGGTTCAAGAGATCGAAATACTTAAATCTAATTCTCTTCTAAAAAACGCCTTTTTTCGTCAGCCAAAAATTCTTCAACCGATCCAAGAAACTCGAATTGCGGTTCACCATAGACTGCGGAGTGTTTCTTCGTTTCCTCTGAGCAGTAATCTCTTACATCTTTCTGTCACGAACCATCTTAAGTCCTTCATTTAGCAATACGTTGATACTGGTGGTGGCAGCGTCCAGTTGTTTCACCTTCAGACAATCCACCCAAAGGTCGTAGTCAATTCTTGCGGCATAATCGTGTGTAATCTTCATTTAAGTCCTTTCTGATTCCTATCCATCTGAGCGTTCTGTTCACCCAGCAGTAATGTCTGTTGAGAAATCTCACCAAACGTCTTCACTAGCACCTTTCGGCCGCCAATCTCATCTTTTGATTTGATGTATTCGTTACCGAGCGTGACGAGTTTCTTACCCGATGCGTCTATGCGTTGTTTGAATTGATGTATGTCCATACCTCTGTTCCTTTCAGAGGTATTTAGGGGGGTTATTTAGTCCAATTCTATTTCATACACAGTCCAATTAGTTTTTGTCGCAACTTTGTCATAAAATGCTCGG
>Ga0255760_10004693_pt1 | contig 11836 bp, 13 predicted proteins | sample 071ome_25_FD_179960 | JGI IMG/M metagenome (GOLD analysis project Ga0255760, IMG submission 179960) | Coastal salt marsh microbial communities from the Groves Creek Marsh, Skidaway Island, Georgia - 071410BT metaG (version 2) | ecosystem: Environmental > Aquatic > Marine > Intertidal zone >... | reverse complement strand
CTGACAAGGGATTTCATCTGTTTTTTAATTCTAAATTACAATTGTCAGATTTTTGGCATTTTGATATATTATTAGTGAGATTTATCTCTCCATTTGTCATGGGTTAAAAGACTACCGTTCATCCCGCAAGGGACGGAAGTAGGCTAAGGCTGAAGGAACGTACCCTCGTTCATCTTCGCAAGAAGACGGAAGTAGGTAATGGTACCGAAGGAACGCATCTTTTTAAAAGGAGATGTTTATGACAAATCTGCAATTAATACAGCATAAAGCTGCTATTAAATCTAATAAAAGGCTAACGCTTAAGAAGTACCGATTTAATCTGTTTTTACAGAAAAATCTTTTGATTAAAGAAAAATCTAAGACCCACTAATTGGTATTGCTTAGTTTAAGCATTTTGAAAAGGCACCTGTTCCTGGTGCCTTTTTTTATTTTTGAACAATAGCATCAGCATTTTTTGCTCTTTGTTCATCTCTTATTTTTTTTAATTCAGTAAGTGGAATTGGAATGTCTAGCCCCTCTTTAATGCCTGGCATGGTTTTAATTTCCTTGAGCCACCTTTCCAAATGATCAAGCCCATCAATCTTGATACCAGACCAGCTATAAGTTCTAACCCAGCACCAATTAGCCAGATCAGCTATAGAAAATTCCTTACACAACCATTGCTGAATTGATAGCCGATTGTTCATAACTTCAAAAAGCCTTCTACATTCATTGTGATATCTGCTGATAGCAGCAGGGATTTTTTCAGGGAGATATCTATAAAAGACATTGGCTTGTCCCATCATTGGTCCAATATGGCCCATTTGAAACATTATCCATTGCAGGACCTCATACCTTTCTGTGCCAGATTTAGGCAACATTTTCCCAGCTTTATCTGCCAGATAAATCATAATTGCTCCTGATTCAGCCAAGGCAAAATTATTTTCAGTATCTTCAATAGCTGGTATTTTTGAGTTCGGACTAATGTTTTTAAACTGATCTGAGAACTGTTCTTTCTCAAGCAAATTAACCAACTCGTATTCATAAGGCATCTGCAACATTTCAAGCAAGCATGAAACTTTATAGCCGTTAGGAGTCGGAGCTGTATAGAGCTTTATCATTTTAATATCATAACTTGATTGCTAACTCTTTTTTCAAAATAGATAATATTCATATGAAGTTGAAATTATTCGTTTTATTTTTAATAGCATTACTAAGCAAAGCTGATCACACAGATTCGGATTTTGATAGCCTTAAAGCCGCTATAGAAAATGATCTCAGAACAGTAACCTTTAAAGAAAGGGATCAATATAGAAATCCATATGAAACGCTTAAATTCTTTGGTTTGAAAGACAATCAAGTGGTGGTTGAACTCTCACCAGGTGGAGGTTGGTATACCGAAATACTAGCGCCCTACCTCAAGAAAAAAGGTGAGCTCATTGCTGCACATTACAATCCAGAAACTAGCGCCTATTATGCCCGATCAAGAACAGCATTTGATAAGAAGATTGCATCAAACAATATGTTCTCGGAGGTAAGGGTTGTTGAGCTGGATAAAAGTTACGCTGCAGAAAACTCTGCAGATTTGGTTCTAACTTTTCGCAACCTTCACAACTGGATAGGTCAACAAGGTGATGACATTTTAAGTCGAGCTTATAAAGTCTTAAAACCAGGTGGCTCCCTTGGAGTTGTGGACCATAGAGCAAAGCCTGGTACTTCTCTTGAGGCAATGAAGAAATCTGGCTATATAACAGAAGAGTATGCTATATCTGTTGCTGAAAAAGCTGGCTTCGTTCTTGTTGCATCAAGTGAAATAAATGCCAATAGTAAAGATAAAGCTGACTATCAAAATGGTGTTTGGACACTGCCGCCAAGCTTGCGGTTGAAAGAAATTGATAAAGACAAATATCTAGCAATTGGTGAAAGCGATAGATTTACACTTCTTTTTAAAAAACCTGAAAAATGATTGAACGATTCTTTCATGCTGAGTCATCAACTCATACATACCTAATTATTAGGGGCAATGAATGCGTGATAATTGATCCTGTGTTAGATGATGTGGACCAATACTCAGATTTGATTAAAGAACAAAATCTAAAATTAGCTTATGCAATTGACACACATATTCATGCCGATCATATAACTGCACTTGGTGAGCTCAGAGAAAGACATGGCTGTATCACAGTTATGGGAGAGCAATCTCAAGCTGCTTGTGTCTCACAGCCTATTCAGTGTGATGATGTTATAGAGTTTGCAGATCTTAAAATCAAGGCTTTATTCACACCAGGTCATACCGATGATAGCTATTGCTATTATATGGAAATGGATAGTATGAAGTACTTATTTACAGGAGACACCCTATTAATTAATGGTTGTGGCAGGACTGATTTTCAGAATGGTAGCTCAACTGATTTATATAATAGTCTTTTCACTATTCTGAGAGAGCTTGATTCGGATACGATAGTTTTACCTGCACACGATTACAACGGGAAATTGCAATCAACATTAGGCCTTGAATTTGAGAACAATCCAAGGCTTAACTTTTCAAGCAAAGAAGAGTTCATTGAATTTATGAACAATCTAAACTTGCCCGACCCAAAATTAATGGACGTTGCCGTGACAGCTAATAAAAACTGTGGAATATCTCACTGAAATATTTTTTGTGATTCTTTTATATTTCTGTAATGCAATAAACCACCAGCGGATGCAAAGAAAAACATTAAATAGATATTGGCTTTATATTCTGTAGACTGCTCTAAGGTAAAAATAGACAATATTTCAAAAAATACCAAGGAATAACACATAACAACTACTGGTGCTATAGCTGATAAAGGGCGTTTTCGTCTCCAAAAATTCAATGTAAATAAAGTTAATGTGAATAAAGCTGAAGACTTAAATACGACCAATCTTACATAATCAAATTCTTTGCTTCCCAAAGCCTCAAACCTAAATGGGAAAAAAACTTCATATTCCAGAAATGGTGCAAATGCTGCAACCAATGTCCAAAAAAAGAAAAATAACAGGATTAAATTGGTAATTAATTCCCTAATTTTTGTCATAATTGATACTGTGCGTTTATTCCTCTTAATAACAGTAATAAGTTTTGCCTTATCTAGCAATGAGAAACCAAATATAGTTCTAATCCTGATTGATGATCTTGGGCTTACAGATATTGGTGCTTTTGGAAGCGAAATTGATACTCCAAATATGGACATGCTAGCTGGAGAAGGCTTAATCTTTTCCAATTACCATACTTCGCCTGAGTGTGCGCCCTCAAGAGCTATGCTTTTAACTGGCATGGATAACCATAATATTGGAATTCCAATGATCCCAGAAGTTATGCCTCGAAACTTAAGAAAGACTCCAGGCTATGAAGGGTATTTAATACCAGAAGCACTAACACTTGCTGAACTTCTTAAACCACATGGGTACAAAACCTATATGACAGGGAAATGGCATTTGGGTTTTGGGGGAGAAGAAACTGCAGCCCTGCCACACAATCGTGGCTTTGCAAAGACATTTATCCTTGATGCAACTGGTGGAGATAACTATTCAAATCACTCATACTTGCCCTATTATTCAAAAGCTCCCTGGTTCAAGAATGGTAAACCAGTAATACTGCCTAAAGATTTTTACTCATCAAGGTTTTTTATTGATGAAATGATTAGGTATATTGATGAAGATATTGAAAAGGAAGGTCCTTTTTTTTCTTATATCTCATTTCAAGCCCAACACATTCCACTCCAAGCACCAAAAAAATACACGGAAAAATACTTAGACTTGTATCGCGATGGCTGGGCAAGCTTACGAGAAGACCGAAAAAATGCTGCCATTGAAAAAGGTATTTTTGCCTCTGAGGCACCCATAGTTGATTCATTGAAAAAATTTGATGTGTGGGAGGACTTGGAAGAGGAGGACAGAGCTCATAAGGTTAAAAGTGCAGCAGTTTTTGCTGGCATGCTTAATGCTATGGATTATCACATAGGCAGATTTATTGATTATTTAAAAGCTAATGATCTCTATGACAACACAATATTTATTATCACATCGGATAACGGGCCTGAAGGTAATGATCCATCAGACCACGAAGCCTGGAACCAGTGGATTGGCACAACCAACTACAATACAAACTATGAAACTTTAGGGGAAGAAAATAGCTACGTTTATATTGGTACCGAGTTTGCTCAAGCAATGGCATCGCCTCACCACATGTATAAATTCCATATGAATGAAGGCGGCATTAAGGTCCCATTAATAATATCTGGACCAAATATAAAGCAAGGCATCTATCATGAGTTCTCGTACGTCACGGATATTGCCTCAACGATTACAGATATCGTCGGTGGTCAAGTGCATAATCAGATGATCGGCAAATCTCTGAAAAACATTCTAGCTGGAAATAGGGCGCAAATTTACTCAGATGATGAATACATAGGTCTTGAGGTTACAGGCAATTCTGCACTTTTTAAGGGCAGATATAAGATTGTGAGAAATAGGCCCCCGTCTGGAGATGGCTTATGGCGAATGTTTGATTTAAAAGATGACCCCGGAGAGACCAAAGATTTATCCAAAACTTACCCAGACATATTCCAAGATCTTTTAAGCTCCTATGATGAGTATGTTGAAGTAAATGGTGTGGTTGAATTGCCTGAAGATTACTTTTGGGCTGCTGAAATGCAAGTTAACACAATTAAAAGAAGGGCCTATGAACATCTGCCGTGGGGATTGCTTATAATTGTTATTGGGTTAGGGGCTTTTATTCTCTATAGAAGAAAATGAAAAAGATAATATTTGCTATTGTTGCTGTGCTTGGTGTGCTTGCATTTTTTTGGCGAGATATTCTTTTTTTCATTATCGTAACTTTTATCAGACCTGACTATCAAATTAGCCCAAATCAAGAAATTACCTGGCAAGAAGGCCCAGAAGCAAGAACGGATGATCGTCCAAACATCATTGTTATTGTAGCCGATGATCTAGGCATCAATGATATGACCAACTACGATGATCTTGAGCCTGGTGGAACCGTAGATACACCCAATATCGACTACATAGCGAACAGTGGAATCAAATTTAAAAATGCCTATTCAGGTAGTGCTACATGTGCTCCTTCAAGAGGTATGATTGTAACGGGCAGGTATGCCACAACCACTGGTTTTGAATTTACACCTGTGCCTGTTGGTATGGCAAGAGCAATCGCTCTATTTTCTTATGGTGCTGCTGAATATATTCCAGAAAACGACAACATACCTTTCGAATTGGCAGGCTTGCCTAATGAAGAAATAACATTTGCTGAGACTTTAGGTCGGGCAGGGTACTACACAGCCCATATTGGTAAATGGCACTTAGGGCGTGATACGCACTTTGCTGCTCTTAACCAAGGCTTTGATGAAAGTTTGTTAATGTCGAGTGGATTGTTCTTACCTAAAGATGATCCGCGTGTAGTTAATGCCTTCCTTGATTTTGATCCCATAGATAAATTTTTGTGGGCTACTATGGATTATGCCGCGCAATTCAACCAAACAACTTATATGGATAACTGGTTTGAGCCTGATGGTTATCTAACTGATTACTATACCGATGAAGCCATCAAGGTCATTGAAGCAAACAAAAATAGACCATTTTTCCTTTATTTGGCGCATTGGGGTGTGCACACACCATTGCAAGCACTGAAGTCAGATTACGAAGAGCTTGCGTATATCGAAGACCATACTGAAAGAGTATATGCAGCAATGATTAAAGCATTAGATCGCAGTGTTGGTCGAATTGTTGAATCGCTAAAGGAGCATAATTTAGACGACAACACATGGATCATTTTCACAAGTGATAATGGTGGTGCTGGATACATTGGCTTAAGGTACATAAATTCTCCTTATCGAGGCTGGAAATTGACACTTTTTGAAGGCGGCATTAAGGTACCTCTTATTTTTTGGAAGGAAGGAATAGATGCAAAAGTAATTTCTGAACGTGCAACACACATTGACATTATGCCCACAATACATGGCCTAGTTAATGAAGACCTAACTCATCAAGTCGATGGTATAGATCTATTTAATAATTCTTTGGATCTGAGCAAAAGACCAATATTTTGGAAAACGGACCATAACAAAGTTGTTATTAAAGACGGCTGGAAACTACAAGTCGCAGAAACTCCTGAAAAGAAATGGCTTTTTAACCTCAATGACGACCCTACGGAGCAAAATGAACTTTCTGCCTCATACCCTAATAAAGTAGCAGAGCTATTAACTTTGATCGACCAACACTCAGATGGAGGCAGGGAAGCCTTATATGAAGCACCCTTGCGAGCACGAGTTGAAGTTGACCGAACTCTCAAGGAATCAATTGAAGATCCAGACAATGAAGGTGAGATAGTAATTGTTGCAAATTAACCTTATGTGCGAGATATAGAAGTCTCACACAGTTATAATGCTAGTATATTTAGATGAAGGTTGATTTCTTTTTTTCATATCGAAGTCCATATTCTTATTTAGTTCTGCCAAGAATGCTGAAACTCAAAGAAGAGCATACTATCGATATTCAATTTAAGCTTGTTTACCCTCTAGCCATAAGACAACCAGAATTTTTCAAAGGTAAAAACTTCTTTAGCTTTTTTCTACACAAGACCTTTGATATTAAATCTAAAGCCAGAAAACTTAATTTGCCTTTTTATTCCCCAAAACCAGACCCTATTCAGCAAAGCTATATCACTGGAAAGATTAACAAAGAGCAACCCTACATCTTTGATATTTGCCACCTAGGCATGGTGGCAGAATTTCACAACAAAGGCATTGAATTTGCACATCAGGTTTCACATCTTATATTTGGCACCAAAAGCGGTTGGAATGATGAATCAAACTTAAGACGAGCAGCGGAAAATGTTGGTTTGGATTTTAATGTGATGAAGCAAGAAGTTGCTGACAATGAAGATACAATTGTAAAAGCAATAAAAACCAATCAAAGCCTACAGCAACAAGCAGGACATCATGGCGTACCTCTCATGGTCTATAAAGACAAAACTTTCTTTGGGCAAGATAAGTTTGACGAGTTCAAAGAACTGTTGCTTCAAAAAGGCATGCAAAGAAGATGAATTCATTAGACTATGAAGAAGGAGTTAAACATCTCCTAAAAGTTGAGCCTGCTTTTAAAAGCATTATTCCTAAAACTAAAATTTCTTTTTTCCTGCGACCAGAGGGTTTTGAGGGAATGGCTTCGCTGATTATTGAGCAACAACTTTCTGTAAAAGCAGCGAACACAATTAAAAAAAGAGTCTTTGACTTAATGACAAAAATAGCTAGTAGAAATTACCTCAACTTATCGCAAGATTCATTAAAGGCTTGTGGGCTTAGTCGCCAAAAAATTAACTACCTTAGCATAGTTGCTAACGCTGAGATTAATGGGGATCTAAATTACGAAACAATTTCAATAATGTCTGACAACGATGCACAAAAAGAACTATGCAAACTTAAAGGCATAGGCCCATGGACGGCAGATTGTTACCTTATGGCATGTTTAGGGCGACCAGATATTTGGCCAGTAGGCGACATTGGCTTGCAAGAGGGAGTAAGGAGACTTAAACACCTGAAAGAACGTCCAACCATTGAGGATATGACTTCGATAGCAAGTGACTGGCGTCCTTTCAGGTCAATTGCAGCAAATATCTTATGGGCAGATTACGACTAAATTAATCTTTTTTTCTATATTTGCGTTTTTGCTTTCGAGTCTTTTCTTGTCTATTGTTTCCTTTCTGTAGCTTCTTGTTGGCTTTTTTTAATCTTTCTTCATGTCGCTGGTTTATAGCTTCTTGGCTTGGAATTTCTTGGTTAACAATCTTGTCGCGCATCATTTCCAGCCTTCTTAATCTTTCACCTTCATATTTGCCAGAGGCAATTAATAGATCAAGATTAGATAACCTCTCTGCTTTTTTCGCAGCAACCTCTGCTACCGATGGTGGCCCTTTAAGTTCGGCAAGGTCTAATTTCAGCCTTGCCATCATAGCCCTATTTTCCATTCCCGCTTTCTGATTCATTTTTTCACCATGATGATCAGCAAAAAATAAACCAGAGTAAAAAAAGATCGATACGATCAATAATATTGTTCTCATAATAATTTTGACTGCTACTTAGACAATTAGTTCAACCTAATTACGACTTTAGAAAAAATTTCCATACATTTCTCTAAATCTTCGATATTAGGAAAGGTAGGAGCCAGCCTGATATTAGAGTTATTTGGATCTCTTAAATAAGGAAAACAAGAACCGACAGGTAGGAGCTTTAAACCAACCTCTCCGCAAGCATTTATAATCTCCTCAGCATTTTTATTAGAAGATTCAAATGAAAAAAAGTAGCCACCAGTAGGTGAGGTAAACTCACAAAGATTCATTTTCTTTAAATTCAATAAATATGATTCAACCAATTCAAATTTTGGCAATATAAGCTTTTTAAGCTCTGTCATATGATCAATTATTGATACCTGAGAGAAAATCTTTGCATGCAAACCTTGATTCATCTTATTGGGTGCAGGAGTAAGCGAGTTGCGGTAGCTTATAAATTGATCTAGATTCTCAGCAGCTGAAGATATAAATGAAATTCCAGCCCCTGCCAAGGTTATTTTTGATGTTGAACCAAGAATAAATAGGTTGTCCTCAACTCCATTACTTCTGGCAATAGAACTTGCAGAGCTTTGTTTGATTGTTTCTTTTAAATCGTGACAAGCGTAGGCATTGTCCCAGATGATCATAAAGTTTTCTTTATTTGGTTGAACGGCTTTAAATATTTGATCAACCTGTTCGTCGGTAAATGTATGGCCTGTTGGATTCGAGTGTCGAGGAACACAAACAATTCCATGAATGCTATTATCATTTGCAATATATTCTTTAATTTTTTCAATATCAGGGCCATTCTCAAGAAAAGGCACACTAATCATTTCAATCCCAAAATTTTCCAGAAGCTTGAAGTGCCTATCGTACCCAGGCACTAGACAAATAAACTTACTTTCTGGAGTTAACTTAGATGAGCTGAAACCTAAAAAATATGAACATGCCAATATTTGATGCATTAAGGTTAAGGAGGAATTATCAAGCGCTAAGGTTTTCTTTTCGTCTGTATCCAATATTGTGCTGCCAAGATTTCTAGCTGATTTTATACCCTCTGGGGTGCCATAGTTTCTAAGATCAACTCCATCCATTTCAAATGGCTGACTTATGCTTTCAATTAATTTCTGAGATAAAAGCAATTGATTAGGAGAAGGCTTGCCTCTAGTTAAATCATATATTTCATTATTACCCAACCAGGGGAGTTCTTCTTTGATTTGGTCTAAAATATTCATTAGTGGATTCAGCAGTTTTAATTCTATCAATTTTTTTAACTATATCTTTGGGCTTGTTAACTTTTTTGATTCTTAAATTAATCAAAAACCAGAACTCAAACACTCAAGAAGATGCTGCCTCGCTGACTGAAGAGATTAAAAAAACAATTGAAATGGTTTACAAAGAACGTGAAGCTGAATTTAAAACATCATCTAAAGACAGCATTGAAAAAATTATCGACCCATTTAGAGCAAGGATTAAGGAATTTGAGGAAGAGGTTAAGAAAAATACTGAACAACAGCTTAAGCTCCACGTTGAAACGAAAACTACTATTGATGGATTGATTGAAAAAACAAACCAAATCACTAGCGATACTGCCAATCTTGCCGATGCTTTACGAGGAGACAGCAAGACACAAGGCGATTATGGAGAAATGAAGCTTCGCATGTTGCTTGAGAACTCAGGATTGCAGGAAAATATTCACTATAAATTACAAGAAAACTTTGTAGTAAAGGAAGAGGGTGGATTAAAGAATAAAAGACCTGATGCTATAGTATATTTGCCAGATGATCGCCAAATAATCATTGATTCCAAGTTTTCATTTAGAGCGTACCACGATTACAGCAGTAGTGAAAATAGTGAAGATAAAAACAAGTTTGGCAAACAACATGTTACGAATGTTAAGGAGCGCATTAAAGAACTAAGTGATACAAAATACAATGATATTGCCGATTTAAACTCACCAGATATGACTTTCTTATTCTTGGGAATTGATGATGCATTAAATGTTGCGCTTAAATACGATCAGGAGCTCTTATCATTTGCTACCAAAAAACGTATAGCCTTGCTCAGCCCAACCCAGCTTCATATATCAATAAAAATGATTGAAAATTTATGGCGAATAGATGGCCAAAGAGAAGGAGCAAAGGTTATTTATGAGGAAGCCCAAAAACTAGTTGATAAACTAGGAGGGTTTATAGAAACTGTAAATAGCCTTGGACATTCGATAGAACTCTCACAGAAGAAATTTGACGATGCAATGAATAAGCTTTCTACTGGAAAGGGATCCATTGAAGCAAGGGTAAACAAATTAATTTCAATTGGAAAAAAAGAATCGGAGAAAATAGAGCATGACAATTGAGTTTTTGTTATATCCCCTAATTGGCATCCTGTCAGGATTTTTATCTGGATTTTTTGGCGTTGGGGGAGGAATAGTCATTGTTCCATCTTTGCACTTCCTCTATAAAAGTTTGGGCTACTCAGATGAAATTGCTATACCTATTTCTCTTGGAACTGCACTAGCATGCATTATAGTAAATGCGCTTTCAGCAATACCTGTGCACCATAAGAATGGCACAATCTCCTGGGTTAATTTTCGCAAACTTTTGCTTGGGATAGTTGTCGGTCCCGTTATTGGTGCTCTAATATCTGTTGAACTTGATAAAGAATTATTTAAAAAAATATTTGCTCTATTTATCTTTCTAATCTCATTGCGACTTTTCTTCAAATCTGGTGAATCCACAGTGGAGAAGCCTATTTCGTACACTATTGCATTGCCATTTGGTGGGTTTGTAGGAACTCTTTCTTCGCTATTTGGGGTTGGTGGAGGCATCTTTATTGGCCCATTTTTACGCTTCATGGGAGAAAACATTAAAAGAGCTGCAGGCACCTCACTGGTGTGCACACTTCCTGTCGGCATCATTGGGGCATTATCGTATATGTACCTCGGCATAAACACAGAAGATTTACCTGATTATTCAGTAGGCTATGTTAATTATCTGAGTTTATTTTTTATTGCAATATTTAGTTCAGTTTTTTCAAGAATAGGAGCACAGCTTACGCAAAAGGTTAACGATAAAGTCTATCAAATACTTTATGCTCTCCAACTTTTGCCAGTATTTATTTATTGGTTGCTAGCTTAATGAAATATCCTGAATTTATCGATCCAATTGCAATCTCCATTCCAATCTCAGGCTTTTGGGGAGATTCAATCGATATTGCATGGTATGGCATTGCATACGTTCTAAGTGCCTACCTTATCTACTTACATATGGTTGCCAATAGATCTATTTTTGGCATTAAGTTGGACAAAAATAAAACTGAAGATCTTGTTTTCTTTTATGGCTTATTCTTGGGGGTGGTGCTTGGCGGAAGGTTGGGAAGTGTTCTTTTTTATGACCTTCATCTACAGTTAGAGGACCCTTTTTATGTATTCAAAATTTGGCAAGGAGGGATGGCATTTCATGGTGGTCTCATTGGCGGAACAATTATGATGTTTGTATTTGCACGAAAGCATAAACTCAAATTTCTTGAAATTACAGATTGGGTTTCACCTTCTCTACCGATAGCTCTCTTTTTAGGCAGAATTGCAAACTTCATCAATGCCGAACTATATGGCAGAGCCACTGATGTGTCTTGGGGTATGATTTTTCCTACTGACCCTCTACAAGTTGCACGACATCCCTCACAACTTTATGAAGCTTTTTTAGAGGGTATAGTTCTATTTATTTTCCTAAATTTCATTATCAAAAGAACCAATAGTTATGGTCGCCATTC
>Ga0255760_10004683_pt1 | contig 11849 bp, 7 predicted proteins | sample 071ome_25_FD_179960 | JGI IMG/M metagenome (GOLD analysis project Ga0255760, IMG submission 179960) | Coastal salt marsh microbial communities from the Groves Creek Marsh, Skidaway Island, Georgia - 071410BT metaG (version 2) | ecosystem: Environmental > Aquatic > Marine > Intertidal zone > Salt... | reverse complement strand
TCACCATAACAATTGGCAGCTTTGGGTTCTCGTTGTTCAAATGGACGAGCTGCGCCACCACCCGGTGCGATAACCGGTCGTCTATGGTTCCGGTCACGAACACCGTTCTCGCTTTGTTGTGTAAATTGAACAGTAAATCTGCTTCCGATTTAGGTGCGCTCCCATTTCCAGACGACGAATCTTTCTTCTCTTTCTTCTCTTTCGTAGTAGTACTAGTAGTACTAGTAGTGCTGCCAGTCGGTTCGGTCTTCGAAGACGGCAGAGGAGGCGCCGTCGTCGTCTCTGTTCCTCCTCCTCCTCCTCTATCTCCTCCCAAAGCTTCTCTCATCGCTTTCTCGGTCCTTTTCTGGTATTCCATGCCTAACGTGAGACACCCAAACGTCAACCCGAGCGTTCCCACGATCGGCGCGAACCACGAAGACGGAGAAGAGGAAGAAGAAATGGAAGAAGAAGAAGAAGAAGAGGAGGCTGACGCATCCGTCGCGTAAAATCTTCGACCAACCGAGGAAGCGCGTCGTCCTCCAAAAGCGACCACTTCGCCTCCTCTCGAGAAAGAGGAAGATAAAAAGAGCGCGCGCGCTTCTCTCGCGAGCGCGGCAGCTGCAGAAATGCACCGCATCTTATTCTCTCTCTCTATGTATTTATAATAACGCGTTAATGTTGATGTTGATGGTGTTGATGGGACAAAAAGTTCGTTAAAAAAATGGAGGTTTTGGTTGCTCCAATCGAGAAGAGAAGAAGGGAGAGAGAAGAACTGAAGAGAGAAGAACGCGAAAGCAAAAAAAAAAACTTTGATGGTTTGTACACACGTTTGGTTTTTGCAAACGAAAAATACGTTTTGGAAGTCGAAAAACGTACTCCCGAACCAAAAATTTGGGTCGAGGCGTTTTTGGTTCTCACCCGGTTTTGCCAAGCTGGCAGCTGATGGGGGGGGGCACACAAAAGCCAAAAAAAAAAATGCCACATGGCATCTCCCCCTCTTCGCGTCTGATAAATTAAGTCCATCTCTCTCTCTTTTCTCGTTCCAGGCAGCACAATTTGAGAAGGAAACCCACGCACCTACGCATCACACTTGTTGAAGAAGGGAAGTCAAAGTTTCGCGCGTTTAATAAACACACACACACACACACGCAACAAGAGAGAGAGAAAAAGAGGATGTCTCGCGCGTCGTGTTCTTCTGTTTCCGCGAGGACCTCTTCCTACTCTCGCGCGTTGTTGGCGAAGAAGAAGAAGAAGATGATTAGTGAGAAGATGTCTGTTTGTTGTGTGTGTGGGACAACACCCAATTCCCCTACTTTTTCCCGCCAAAAAACTGGCCCAAAATCGATGTCGCCCAAAAACCCACGATCCCATGTCGCAAAAATTTTTCGTGCAGAAATCAGTGAGGGGCCTCATTTCGAAAAAGGCGATGTACAAGACGAAAGGAGACCTAGTCAACGCGTTCAAGACGGTGACAGCAGAGCAAGATAGAGGTTTCATTCGCAGACTTTTACAGGTATTGTGATCTCTCCGCGTCATTCTCATTCTCTTTTTCTTTCTCCTTCTTTTCTTCTTTTCTTCTTTGGGGCGTTTAAAAATTTGAATTTCAAACGAAGGTGGGGGGGAACCCGGACGCTCTCTTTACAATTTGTTATGTACACACTCACACGCACATACAACCTCTCGCTATTATATAGGTGTACAAATGGAACGTAGATGCTGCCGTGAATGCGTACGTAGACAAAACTTACGATGCAGAGAGAGTGGATTCGATGCAAGATCCTGGAGAGGACGTCGAAAGTGAAATTTTGAACAGTGGGGGAGGAGAAGAAGAAAACGAAGAAGAAAACGAAGAAGAAGAAGAGGAAGAAGACGAATGGGTGGAAGTGGAGGACGACGGACCGTCGATTCAGCACAATACGACCGTCTCACCGCAGAGATCGGCGGACGGGATGGACGTTGTAAGTGAGAATGTGCGAGAGTCGAATCACGCGACGACGACGACGGCGTCGCTCGGCGAACGCGACCGGTCTGCAGCGGGAGAAGGAAACGCGGCAACCGTCACGGATTCCAGCACGGAGGGCATTACGACCGCTGGGATTCGCGAACGTCAGCGTCGAATAGACGCTTACGATATGGCAAAAGAAAAAATCGAAGATGAGCATTACGAGAAGTTTGACGAGTGGTTGCGTGATTCTACGACGGAGCTATTGGTGGAGTATGAAGGTATGATGAGAATCAGAACATTTGACGTCCACCCGAGACTTGTTGCCGTTAGATTTCTCGATCGATTTCCCGATCCCAGGTTGAAGCATGGCGTCGTAGATTCTTCAAATGAGGTCCAGGAAAACATCAGGAATTGCTTCGAGGGGGGCTTCTTTCGACAGGGATTGGGTAATGACTTTCGAGCATCGCAGAGAATCCTGCGCCACGAAATAGCGGCGTTGTGCGACTGCGACGTTGACAAAATCTCGTCCTTTCGTGATTTTGACAACCTTTTCGAGAGCGTGAAAGCGAAAGTAGAAGGAGTACTGCCGGATGTTATGGTGGTAATAAATGAAAAGAACGAAAAAGTGCAAGCCATACGTGACCACAGAGAGAAAGTCAAGGCTTTCGTCGCTAAGGTGGTTGAAAAAGAGACGGAGAAGAGTGCCGACGGGGCGGACGGGGCGTTTTGTGAGCTCATCAAAGTCTACAAACAAGATGCGTGGGCGGATGTAGCAAATATGATTGGAAATCTCGACAAGAAGTACCATTTGATCAGATTCTTGGAAAACGAGTGCGAAAAGCAAAAGCTCGAAACGATACCGGATGGAGACGGTGTTACGAAGTGGGTGGCCAAGATGGTGACACTCTTAGAAACTAAGTTGCCAGAAGCGAGAGATAAATTAAATCTTCCAAGTCGAAGATCGAAGCGAGGCGCGCTGGAAGAAGAGAATTCGATGGATGAAAATCAACAGTGTCATCAAAAACCCGCGCGCATCGAAAGAGTGACCGACGTTATCAAGGGAGCGATCGAAGCGAATGAGTTCAAGGATGCGTTGCACAACATCCGCGATTACGCCGATCTCGGCGAAGTCCTTCTCAGCGTTCGAACGAAAGAATTGTTGAAAGAAGGCATCAGTGCTTTCATAGAGGTGAGTGATCGCGCGTGCCTGTGTTGGGCCGCCATCGAGGCGGCTATAGATCCGAAGTACATGAAACGCTTCGAAGAGAAACGATATGCCATCGCTCGCCCGTTTGGGGCGACGGCATACATGCCGCGCATGCTAGCCGCGTTGGTTTCGAATGTGTGCGTCGTACATAGAAACGAGTGCCTGGAGGGTGGAGCTTACGCTAAGTACGAGAAGATGTGTTCAATCAGCGAGTCGAATGGATATTACGAAGTACTTACGCCTTTTAGAGTCACGCTCGCCGATGGTAAAGAAGTGAGTGTGGAAGGCTGCATTTTGTGCAGGAGGTTTCTTAGCACAGAAGAGACGTTACAAAGAAAGCTCGATTCTCTTACAGAAATCGGCTGTACCATCGAGCCACACCTAGCGTTTACAGCGTGCTACGAGAGTGCGTTTACCGAGTTGATGCGGCGAAGAGGATACCACGAGTATTTGAAAGGTATCCACGCGAAGCCAGAACACTGCGTGAAAACGACCATCGTTGAAAACGTCATCGGTGTGGAGGTAACCGGTGGCGGCATCGTCACCGTCGCGTTCACGCACGAGGAGAAAAATGTCCTTTTTAGGACGAACATGATTTACATGTTCAAACGCGTCGAAATGATCTCAGGCGATGATGGTCGAGGACTGACTTTCGGCGAATTGATCGAGACGCGGCGCGATGGAGACGATGGGTTGGCTAAAATTGCCGAGAAGCTGCTAGTTTGGTCCACGCAGTTACCGTGGATACATTTGGGAAAAAGCGGGAGAGAAGGTCATGCCAGGTGGAGGCGCGATATGTTCGCGTCACTCGGTGATCCGAACGCCTACAGTACCAGCGTTCTAGGCGAGGAAGTGAGCGCTCTTCGTCACATCTTGTGGCCGGGGCGTTTTCCGCAAGCGCCGTTTGAGATTTCGGAAGATGTCAGGAGAAGTGTGATGGGAGCTGTAAAGCGTTTGAGGGCGTTCGCGATGCAACATTCCACGAACAGCTTGGGATTAATGCTCTTTCTCGAGTTTTCTCAGAAAATCCCTGACATTCGCGCGCGCGACTGGTGGACTTTGGATTCATTCAAGTACGAAGTTTTAGACGCTGCTGGAGCGTTGAGCGAATCTGACGATTACAAGCAGAATAATCCGAGGTCTGCGTGGCAACGATCCCCCTGGAAGATTGATGTTATCATTAACACAATCATGGAAAAGGCGGAAAATATTCGCGAAGCCATTGAAGATCTTCAAATCGTTTCGCTTGACGCGCTTACGAAAGACGGACATGTGGATCACATCTTCAAGCGACCGCGCGGTAAAAAGGTAAGGAAAGGATTGACTTCCGACGATTGTGATTTGATTACGTCAAGGTGGGAGTGCTATACAATCTTTTGGAACGCTTTAGTCGACACCAACATTACGAAACAAAACAAATGGTGGGAGCGCAAAAAGGAGGAGTGGCGCTCCGTGGTCGAAAGCTCGCCTGAAATCATAGGAATGATCCAAGCTCGAAAAGAGGAATTTAGACAATTCCTTTTGTCCAGGCTCACTCCTCCTGATGATTACATTTGGAAAATCAACAACCCGGAATTCGAAGCGTAGAGAAAGAGCCAGATTATCGAGCGAGCAAGGAGGAGGAGTGGAGTGAAAACTTCTCCCGCATCTGTGAGGGTCGCGAGAAGACAAATACGTAGATATATATATAGAGAGAGAGTATAGAAATAGATAGAGAGATAGATAGATAGATAGAGAGAGACGAGCTGAAAAGCACGAATGTAAAACACAGAAACGCACATGTTGTACCATTGTACCTCTTAACTACTTATAATGATAACTGTCGTGGCTGATGATGACATTAACGCTGCGAGGGTAGTAAACGGTTTTCGAAAAAATATCTTCACACTAAAAAAGTACTGGTGGTGCACATAAACGAGGTGGTTCGATGCGTTAGCGGTCGAGCCGACGAGCACCTCCTCGCGTGCGTTCGTGCATTCGGCGCTCACTCACCAATGCGCGACGGTGTTGTCTGATTACGCGGTCGTCGCCCCGACATCTCTCCCGCGTTCGCATCGATTGTTTGCGTCAACCACGACAGAGTCCAAGTTCCCCGCACCCACGTCCGGCGAATCATCGTCTTCCAAGTTCTTATCACAGACTAGAACACGTACAGTCGCGTTTCGCAGACGTTACCAAAACGAAAAACATCCTTTGAGATGATGGAATTTCATCGGTACGGGAGAATGCGATCGCGGGAGTGGTGTTTAATGAACATGTAAAAAGATGTGTTGTGTCGCTCGATTGTTTTTTGTTGGGGTTGGCCCCTTTCAGGTTTTCCAATTCCCCCAGAAAAAAAAGAAAGAAAGGAAGAACCGAAGAAGAAGAAGAAGCGCTACAAATACAAAACCAACGCACTGCAATAATGCCATCACGACGACCGGAAGGTAATACGAAAGTCGTTTTCACTAGCTGGGAATCGCTATGGGACGCCATTCGTGAAACCGAACTGAGCGAGGATGAAAGAGTGTTGGTCGAAAACACGAGCGTTTCCGGATTCGTCCAAAGCCATAACGCGCGCCGCCAAACATATGTATTCAAGAACGAAGAAGATTACGTTCCGTTAAACGTTGACGCGTTGACAGACGCTACTGCTAGTATTGTCGGCGTGGATGTCTACGTCAATAGCGGCTCGTACAGGTTAGAGATGTGCTTATTGATTCGCTATAAAAAAAGCCGCGGGGGCCGCGGCTTCCGCGGCACCGAAGAGCGCATTCACGAACAGCGTTTCATCAAAGGAGGCGAGGATCTCCCAAAAGTGTTGCGCGATTGTTGCGGCGGTAGCTCTGTGGAAGATCGTGTCGCGTTGATTCGTCGCACGCGTCGTGCAGTCGCGCGAGTCGAGTTGCTTCGGCACACGCATCGGCGCAATAGTAAACTTGTGCCTACTTCACTTGATTGCGCGTTGCGTGACCTCTTCTTTTCAGACGAGATGACGTCACCATTTTCTCCAGTAAATATCTCAAGCGAGAACGACGACGACGACGAGAACAATAGCGAGAACGCGAACGCAGCGGCGAGAAAAGGAGTTGAGCTTGACCCTCTTAACGGTGACGACTTTATCGTGACTCAGTTTGATCGATGTAAAATTGATAGAACGGAGAGAAGGATTGGCGATGAAACAAACGTTTTGGTTCCGTGGTGTGTGTTCAACCTACGCACGCTCGAGGAAGTTTGGTTGAGCCCGGGAGGTTTCACTCGATTGTGCAGATACAGACGCGGAGAGATTTACGACGTCAACGATGCCGTCAAACGTTTGCATGTTATGGACGAAAGAAGAGTCGATTCTTCCTTTTCCTCTTCCTCTTCCTCGATATCGATGGAGAGGAGAACGCGCGCTAGATTTTCCTTTGATTTTTGCAGTGGTTCGTGTAAGAGCGCCGTCCATTCGTTGCGACGACGACGCTACGTCGAATGGCACGAAAGATGTATCGATAATCGCGGGAAGGTGCAGATGAAGCGCAAGAGAATGAAGCGAGTATTTATATGTGTTGATCCTGAGATTGAATCTTCAGCGCACAAATCGGCGTGGGCGGACGACCAGATTTTCTTTCTGCAGGCGAAGGTTGAGGACATTCGCGCGGTAGAATTGATACCGACAGGTATTTTTAGAAGTATCATCGCCGCGCCGGAGTGCCGCGTGTACAGCCGCCAGAGAAGTTCGCACGACAAGAAGTTACGCGATGAGCTCGGCGACGAAGAGGCGGAGAAAATTTTAAAGATGGAAATTTTAGAAAGCAACAAGCAAGTGCGCGCGATCGTTGACATCGCGAACCATTTAATGGTGCCGTGCTGGATAGAGAACCCGTTGGGGGATCGCGTGCATTCGCTCTGGAACGAATACTACCCGTTCATGTCGTTCGATTACCGAATTCACAAAATTACGTACTGCGCATATGGACGCAAGTTCCAAAAGCTGTCGGCGATAATGACAAATCTTGGATCGATAAAATTGAATCCGCCGTGTCTCGGCGAGACGAAGTGTGAATACAAGAAGCTGCACGATAATCACGAAGAATTCTGCGGTTATGACGGCGTGCCTCGGGAAATAAGCAAGTTACATCCGCCGTCGTTGGTGACGTCGTTGGACGAGCAAATGGAAGACGATTTCTACGGTTGGATCAATGAGATTTTATTCCTACGATAGCATTGATGTGGTGGCCTAAATCCTCAGAGAAGTCTCCTGGGACTATATCACATCCCATGCGTTTATGAGCTTTCATACTTGTCTCTCGTCTCTTTCTCTCTTTTTCACTCTCGTCTCTCTCGTTCCATTCGTCGCTTCATCATCAACGCTCCCGTGCTACTCGTAATCCTTCATCACGTCAAAGCAAACGCACTGAACGGATTTAAACCCCTTCTTTTCTCTCGGCACTTTCTTTTTGTTTCCTCTTTTTCGTCTTTCTCTCGTCCTCACCTCCCGGTGTTTTGGGGTTGTTCGTTTGTTGTCCTCTTTCTTTTCCCCCAAACAACTCGTCTTCTTCTTCTTCTTCTTCTTCTTCTTCTTCTTCTCCTTCCCATCCTTCCTTCTCTTGTTCCTTCATTAAATGTTCCTCTTTCTCCTTCTGCTTCGTGTTTTGTTCAGCCTCTATCTCGCGATGGGCCACAATCTCGCCAACTCGATTCAATAACGCCACGTGCTCAGCCGATGGCATCGGCTTCTTCTTCTTTGTTTTCCAGTTTCGGTTGGCGCGTCGAAAAAAAAAAGCAACGAAGTAAGCACAAGGTTTGCACGAAAGAATACTAAGAGTTGAAACCAAACGGTGACGAAAAGAAGAGGGAAGGCTGAAAGCGTACCTCGTCGCTAGACATTTATAGTCTTTCAAGCTGGGTTTTTGTCGGTGTCTTCTTCTTCTTCTTCTTCTTCTTCTCAACAAAGAGGGAGAGAGAGAGAGAGAGAGAGAGAGAGAGAGAGAGAGAGAGAGTTTTTGTGGGGGTATTTCGATATAACGAGGGTTTTAGGGATAAAAAAAAAATACGCGAGGGAAAAAGAGGAAAGAGAGAGTTCTTGTACGCAATAAAATCACGTGTCTATAATGGCGGAGGAAACGACGATAAACTATTATACATACTGGAACCTAGTTGGTTCAGGAGCGTCGCGTCAGACCTCTCATCGCACCGCAGAGTTCCCACACAACCGCAATCAGTGCTTACACAAGTCTCATCCACAGAGGGGTTTTTCAAATTATAATTTTGGTGGAGGCAACGCACATTTAAGACGTAATATTACGAGCATACACGAACCCATTACGAGTAAAAGTCCGACACGGGCGCGTCTGCGCGTCTTTTTGAGACCACCTCGCGACATGCAACAAGGTGAAAAAGCCCCGGAACTACACGCAATCATCGATATCTCCAAAAGGATCAACATCCACGAATGGGAAATTTTCGTAAAAAAAAGATTGGTCGATGGTTTACTAAAACGTGGCGGTCAAGAAGGTTTGTTGTCGAACGTGGTCACAGGACTAACTCTGGATGTTCCGAATGTTTCAGATGTTCCTAAAAACACGAGATCCATCACAACCTATCTTATTTAAAAAAACCGGAAAGTAATGTTGAATTGTTTTCGTCGGTTTTTTTTGGCGCAAGGGAATGACGTCTCCTACCGCGCCTCGAGCCATGTCGACGCTTTCGCGCTTTCGCGGACCGCTTTTTTTTAGTAAAACATGAACATGTAAAGATGTAATACTGTACAGTACTCCGAAAAATCCGACACAACTTCAACGCGCGCAGCGCTTCTCTTCGCGTCGACGCAAAAACACACCATACATTATCGTTCGCGTACGATACAAACCGAGCAGTACCCGTCTTTCCTTCTTCTTTTCCTTCTGTTGTGGCGTGAGGAGTAAATACAAAAATAATAGTACATCACCACGCGACGAACGCGCTAAGCAAGCGGCTAAAGTTTATACACACACACACACATCGTTTTCACACGACCGAGCCGTACTTGATCTTACCGACGATGCTTCTCATCAGCGACGCCTTCTCCAAATCGCCATCGTCGTCGTCGACGTCGTCACCTCCATCCGCGATGATAGTTTTCTCTCCTTCTTCGGTAACGGATCATACACTTCTCGACGACGTTATCCTCGTCGTCGTCGCTGCCGATGACGCCATCATCATCGATCGATCGATAAAAATGCTGCGCGTAATAAAAGTTATTCGACTTTCTGGGTGTTCTCTTCCTCGTTCAAAGCGCTCGAGAGAGAGCAAACCTCGTAAAAGTGGAGAAAAGTGGAGAGTGGATGGTGGAAGAAAGAAGAAAAAGAAAAGAAGGATATGGGTTAAAATCACTAATATGCCAAGTGGCAGATTTAAGAAAAAATGTCGCAAACGTAAAGCGCGCACTAGTTGAGACATACACACACTAACGCGCAACGCGCATCAACTCTACAACACAGTGTCTATCATTTCCGCTCAAAAAATCCGCTTTGCGCGGCCTAACGGCGACTCGACATTCATCCAAACTTCGCGTTCTCACAAAACCACTCAGCGAGGAAAGAAAGTACTCCACGCGCCTTTTTTCAACTCCAACTCCACGGGCGTTTTCAGCGTCACCTCGCCGTCCACGCCAACCAACTCTTCGCGATCGCCCGTGTCAATCTTTAATTTTTCGCACTGGATGTAAAAAACGTCGTCTTTTTCCACGTGCGCGCCGTTTTTTGGCGCTTTGGTGTCGTCGAATAAAGCGACGGTTTTAAGCGTGCCGCATTTTTTGGCGACGACGACGTCCATCAAACCGTCGTCGAGTTTCGCCATCGGGGTGAAATGGAAACCTCGGCCGGAACATCGCGTGTTTTGGGCGAAGAGCATGAGAAAGTCTTCGTCGGCGCAGGAACCTTTGAGTCGAGACGAGGGCGTTTCCGCGGTTAACGAAGCGACGTTGGATTTGTTCTTGAGGATGTGATAAAATCCAGCCAAATCGTACCGAATTGGACCCAAGAAGCGCATCTTTTCTGCCGTTTCCGCCGCGTCTCTAGCCATCCCCCACGTGACGACGTTTATGCTCATCGTCATTTGTTTCTTCTTCTTCTTATTCTTTATATCATCGCCAGAAGCACCACCATCATCGATATCATCATCGACATAACTTTCAATCTGAACCGCGTCCGCGTCTCTCGCCTCGCCGCTTTCGCACGCCAATCGAAAACAATCCTCGACGGTGAAACATTTCAAATCTCGCGCGAAATTATTCCCGGTACCGCACGGCAGCGCCACTATCGGCACGTGCTTCTCGTTCTCTCTCAACGGTTTCTCTTTTCTCGCCTCGACGTACCCTTGCACGGCTTCTCGCAACGTCCCGTCGCCTCCGAGCACGAATATCGCATCCGGCGGCGCTTCTTCACCTAAAACGCACTCTCGAACAATCTCTCGGCAATCCCCTTCGCACTTTGTCGCTCTTTCCGTCGCTTCTGCGATTGAATATTTCTCGCGCAGCCTTCTCAAAGTCTCCAACTCCTTTTTTCCTCTCTTCGATTTGATTTTTACCCCGTGAAGGACGACGAGGATGTTCTGTAATCCGTTGTTGTTGTTGTTGTTGTTATTTCCAACTTTGCGCTTAGTCGTAGGGGATTTGTTGTTGTTGTTCTCCGAAGACGAAGACGACGACGAAGCGTTGTTCCTCTCGACTTTCGAGGGACGCAAAACCGGGTGGTTGAGCCAGAGCGTCGTCGTCGGCGACGAGGGAGACGACGTGGACGTCATTCTCTTCTTCTTTCTCGTTCTCTCTTTTCTCTGTGCGTGCGTGTGTGTGTATCTTTCTCGCGGATGATTGATTGATAGAACGAACTTTTCTCCAATTTTCCACGCACTTCATTCATACTCTCTCGCGTGCGTAATCATCATCATCAATCATCGCGATGGGTGTCGCCGCTGCCGCTGCTCGTCGAAGAAGAAGAAGAAGCTTTGCCTCCTCCTCCTCCCCTTATTTCGTTCTCTTCTTCTTCGTCTGCGTCGTCGTTTCTTCTACTCGCGCGAGTTTAGCATTGGGGAAAGACGATGAAAATGAAAATGAAAATTCGATGCTTCGATTCCAACACGAAGCGCACGATTCCAATCGTTTCCCCGGATGGCTCGGCGAGAAACGGCGGTCTTCGTCTTCATCCGCTCACAAGGATATGCAATCGCTCGGGACGTGGGTCGAACCGATATCTTGGCAGCCGCGAGCGTTCGTGCTGCATAACATCACGAGCGACGAGGAGTGCGACGAGATTTTACGCATCGCGAAACCGATGATGCGTCGAAGCACGGTGGTGGATTCAGTCACCGGGGAGATCAAAACGGATCCGATTCGAACGTCGAGGCAGACTTTTTTACAACGAGGAGAATATCCAGTCGTGACGCGAGTGGAAGAGCGGTTGTCGAGGTATACGATGCTTCCTTGGTATAACGGCGAAGACATGCAGATTTTGTCGTACGGCGTCGGCGAGAAGTACTCGGCGCACCACGACGTCGGCGAGAAGAGTACGAAATCCGGGCAGCAGCTGAGCGCGGAAGGCGGGCACAGAGTCGCGACGGTTTTGTTATATTTAGAAGATACCGAGGAGGGCGGGGAAACCGCGTTCCCAGATTCCGAGTGGATCGAACCAGAGAGCGAGTACGCTCGGCAAAAATTCTCCAAGTGCGCCGAAAACGGCGTCGCGGTCAAACCGAAACGAGGCGACGGTTTGCTCT
>Ga0255760_10004680_pt1 | contig 11856 bp, 12 predicted proteins | sample 071ome_25_FD_179960 | JGI IMG/M metagenome (GOLD analysis project Ga0255760, IMG submission 179960) | Coastal salt marsh microbial communities from the Groves Creek Marsh, Skidaway Island, Georgia - 071410BT metaG (version 2) | ecosystem: Environmental > Aquatic > Marine > Intertidal zone >... | reverse complement strand
ACCATCTGGGACGCTTCATTTCACTATAAGTGTAGCTGACGTTGATGAAGCGGTGGAGTTTTATACCTCTGTGGTTGGCGCGACTTTTTGGAGACGAGCGACATACTCCGCTTTCATGTCGGTAGGAGATGACTTTTTTGTATTATCCGATATCGGCTATCATAGAAGACCAAATGATCCAGGCCATTGCCTTATACACAATGCCTTTATTGTTCCGGGAGAAAGTTTTGACCAAGCAGTAAATTTTGTGGAGTCAAAAGGGATTGAATTTGTCCGCTATGAAACTGCAGGTCACTCCTCCTTTGCTGGACGACATGCCTATTTTCAAGACCCCTGGGGCAATGGAATTGAGTTAATAGATCTGCAAGATATAGGCAAAAATATTCAGCCACCACACCCCGATTTCGATAAAAATCGCAGACGATTTAACTATTTTGGCAAAAATCAGTTCGAGGATTAGTTTCGGAGCAGACCATGAAAGAATTAATAATTAAACCGCTCTCTAATGCAATTGGGGCAGAAATTATTGGAGTTGATTTAAGCCTACCGCAAGATCCAGATACTATGCGAACCATCAATCAAGCATGGCTCGACCATCAGGTTATATTATTTCGTGATCAAAATATATCACTAGAAGACCAGAGAAGATTTGCTGAGTGGTTCGGAGAATTAGGAAATCGACGCCGCGGTGCCCGCAAAGATCGTCCCACTGAGGAAGAGGAACAAGGCCCTAATGTTATGCTTGTCACGAACGTTCGCGACAAAGAAGGTAACCCCATTGGATCCTTGCCAGATGGCGAGATGATGTTTCATTCGGATACGCCGTATTTTGAACATCCAGATAAGGCCACAATTCTTTACGCTTTAGAAATCCCCTCTTGGGGCGGTCATACAAAATTTTCCAACAGTTACAAAGCCGCCGAAACTCTTCCAAAAGAGATAAAGAATAAAATTAGAGGAAAAATAGGCCTCCAAGCTTACGCATATGGAACCGTGACAAAACAAGCCGCAGACCGATATGACAAAGGAGAGTTCCCTTTCTGGAAACATCCCATACTTCGCAAGAATCCGGACACAGGGCGAACGGCACTTTTTGTCAGCGAGCTAATGACTGAAGAGATTATAGGTTTGCCGGCAGACGAAAGTGCTGAGCTTCTAGAATTTCTATTCCAGCATCAAAGGAAACCCGAGTTTGTTTATGAGCATGTTTGGCGGGTTGGGGACTTACTTATGTGGGATAATCGGTGTTCAGTGCATGCTAGAACTGATTTCCCCTCTGATGAACGGCGCATGCTTAGACGGCTAACAATCCAGGACTTCACGGGGGTCCAAGCCGGCGACCTACAGTAATTTTAATAAAGTCTTTTCCTAAATAATTTGAGAGAGCTCAGGAGCCTTTGCATGGGACCCTGACCCGGGTAGTTTGTTTCGATGGGGTCCGAAATAAAATCAAGTACTTTCAGTGGCTATGTTCTCTTAGTTCTGGCTGTCATTTGCTGGGCGGGAAATGCTATTATCGGCCGCGCTGCCGCCGATCAGGACATACCGCCCTTAGCAATGAATTTTTGGCGTTGGGTTATGGCCCTTGCTTTTTTTATTCCCTTCTTTGGAAAACAAACATTTAATCTTTGGCCAGAAATTAGATCTAACATAAAATTTATTTTAGGCTTTGGATTGGTTTCCGTTGTCTCTTTTAACAGCACGTTTTACATAGCTCTCCAAAAAACCACGGCCCTTCAAGCAAGCTTGATACAATCAATATTACCGGTTCTAGTACTCTTGTTAGGTCTAATCATTCTAAAAACCCCTATAACGACCCGTCAGTGGTTAGGAGTAATCTTCTCAATATTGGGGGCATTTGTAATTGTTTTAAGGGGCGACCTCTCTGTATTGCAAACCCTCCAAATCAGGGAAGGGGATTGGTGGGCTTTGCTCGCCGTTTTCTTGTGGTCGATACAGGCATTTATTATACGTTGGAAACCCCAAACAATACCCATCATGCCGTTTATGACTGTCCTGAGCCTCGTCGGAGTATGCATCATGGCTCCCCTTTACGCTTGGGAGAGCGTTACTTATAAACCGATGCCCTTCAATGAGATAAGCATCACGATGATCGTCTATGTCGGCATAATTGCATCTGTTGGGGGCACTACTATGTGGAATGAGGGGACATGGCGAGTAGGCGGGGCACAGGCTGGTTATTTTGGAAATTTATACCCTGTGTTCGCCGGTGCGCTGGCCATTTTTATACTTGGTGAAAAACCAGAATGGTATCATGGCGCTGGCGCAATTCTTGTTATAGCGGGTATATGGCTAGCAATCTTCGAGAGAGAACCAAAATAGAAAACAAGAGAAGAAATTCAAATATTTGAAACGGGGCAAAACCTTGATGGTTGAAATATTTTCTTATTTTAGAAAAAAAACTGTTTGGCTCTATGTCGAATTTATCAAGAATGGAGAGATTGATGACTGAAAATGACAGAAAAAAAGCGGAGTTGCTGAGCACCGCCTGGAGATTCTTCAATTCTCGCAACATGGTTGATGGTTTTGGACATATCAGTGCCCGCATGGATGATCCAAACCAGATTCTTATTACTCCTCACAGCACACCCTCCAAGTGCTCACCCGAAGATTTTGTGGTGGTCGACCTAGATGGCAATCAAATAGGATCTGACGTCAGGCTCCCGGGTGAGTTACCCATCCATACCGAGATTTTTAAAGCAAGGCCTGATGTAGGGGCTATCGCCCATTTCCACTGCCATCATGCTACCAGTTTTTCGATGTCCGAACACGATCTCGCCCCGACCTATTTTTTAGCATCAATTTTTTATGACGGGATCCCGGTGCACCCCGATCCAAACTTGGTTAGTGACAAAGCGAGGGGAGAAGCCCTGGTAAAGACTCTTGGTCAAAATCGGGCGGCTCTCATGCGTGCCCACGGATTTGTTATGACAGGCGCAGATATTTATGAGATGACAGCCGGAGTTTTCATTATCGAAGATAACGCCAAAAGAACCCAAATCGCGGCATCTATGGGGAAATATGACATAATGGGGGCGGAAGAAATGGAACAAATTGGTAAAGAAATTTTAGATCACAAAAACCCGATAATGAGAATCTGGACCCTTTGTGCTGAGGAGGCGAAGGCTTACGGTTCATAAATTTCTCAAAAATTAAGATAAAATTTTAGAGATACATATTTAGAGAGAATAAAAATTATGCAAGTTAGAGTGGCTTTACCCGACCTGGTCTCAAACTCATATTTTCCCGCAATCGCTGCGGTTGAACTAGGTTTCTTTAAAGAGGAAGGGTTAGATGCGATTCATGAGCTCATTTTTCCTGTTCCTGATTGTTTCAAAGCTCTAAGGGATGGAAAAACCGAATTTGTTGCCGGGTCAGCGCATGCGCCACTATGGGCATTTCCCCGCTGGAAAGGTGCAAAACTTCTTTGCTCACTGAGTCAGGGTATGTATTGGTTTTTAGTAGTCGGAAAAGATAGTCCTATACAAAGGGGCGACATTAACGGCTTAAAAGGCCTCAAAATTGGCGCTGCCCCCGGTGTGGATATCGGATTGAGGCAACTTTTTGCGGCGGCTGGCATTGACCCTCAAAAGGAGGAAATAGAAATCGGCCTGCCACCTGGCGGAGTTCCGAAGGGAACCAGCTTTGGTGTCGCCGCTGCAGAATGGTTGCGTGAAGGCATTATCGATGGTTTTTGGGCAAACGGTATGGGTACAGAGGTGGCAGTAACCGACGGAATCGCCAAGATCATTTTAGATGTGCGAAGAGGAGATGGTCCTGCTGATGGCTTCAGATTCACACAACCAGCATTAGTAGCTAGTGAGAAACTCGTCGTCGAACAACCTGAGGTTGCGCAGGCGGCGGTTCGAGCAATTGTAAAAACACAGAAAGCTCTGAGCGAAGACAGTGAACTTGCTACCCAGGTCGGAAGAAAAATCTTTCCTGATAAAGAGGCTGGGCTAATCGCAACTCTGATCGAAAGGGATCTACCCTATTACGATCCCCATATTCCCCAAGAGCTTATAGACGGAATGAATAGCTTTGCCTCTCGAGCGGGTCTTCTAGAGGGTGATCCGGTTCCATACGAGGAAATTGTTGCAACAGAATGTAAAAGCTTGTGGAGAATTTGATTAAGAAAGCGGTCTCATAATATATTTCTGATATGCAGGGCGCTCGGATAACCTGTCATACCACGCACGCAAATTTTTTAAATCTGGTCTATTTATTGGGATATTGAACCATCGGTAAGCACCGATACCCACAGAAATATCTCCAAAACTAAATTGATCGCCAGCGACATAGTTTCGACACTCGAGTGCTCGATCTAAAATTGAAATAGTATGGTTTAGCCTTTCAATCCCAAGGGCTAAGCTTTGATTATCTCTTTGCTCTGGACTTGTCCTAATCAAGGCATCATACACAGGCTTGAGAGCTGGTCCTAACGTCCCCAAATGCCAATCCATCCATTTATCACCTTGCGCCCTGATAATTGGGTTGTCAGGCCACAAGGTGCCCTTTCCATAACGCGAAGCTAGGTAGCGCGCACAGGCGGCGGACTCCCATATTACCAAGTCACCCTCAACAAGCGTCGGAACACGCCCATTTGGGTTAAGTGCCAGATATTCTGGATCGTCAAGACCGCCAAAAGGTCCACCTTTTTCGATAAATTTAAACTTTAGGCCAAGCTCTCCACAAACCCACAAAGGCTTTTGGACGTTGGAAGATGCAGGGAAACCATAAATCGTTATCGTCATTAGTCTCCTCCTTTTTTATGTTGCCCGCCTATTTTGGATAAAATTAGGAAAGATTTTCCTAACGGCCTTTAAAGTCTGGCCTACGCTTCTCCATGAAAGCAGTTCGACCTTCCTTATAATCCTCCGAATTCATGCAAATATCTACCGCCTCATCGCACATATCGAGATCGCGTTCGCCCTCCGGCTTCAAAGTTTCCGCAACAATTAATTTAGCCATGGCTATTGTTAGGGGCGCATTCTCGGCGATATTTGCAGCCAGACCGGCCACTGTCTCCGCAAGAGCTTCCGGCTCGACCACTTGATTAATCAGACCCATCGATAGAGCTTCAGAAGCATTATATTGTCTCGCGGTAAAGAAAACTTCCTTCGTTCTCGAAGGTCCAATTAAATCGACGATTCGTTTCATATTACGATATGGGTAGCCCAGCCCGAGGCGAGCCGCGGGCACGCCAAATACTGATGTGCTGGTTGCTATGCGAATATCGGCCTGCAACGCCGTCCCCAAGCCACCCCCCATGCAAAAACCTTGAATCATTGCGATCAAGGGTTTTCGGATGTTGTCATAAGCAGCATTAACACGTGATGACAATTCTTCGTAAACCTTTATTTGTTGAGGTGTTGAGCGCAACGCAGCAAACTCTGATATGTCTGAGCCCGATACAAATGCTTTGTCCCCAGCCCCCCGCATCACAATAACACGGACATCCTTATCATTCTCGAAATCATCAATGATCTCCAAGATCGCTTCCCTCATCGCAAACCCTATTGCATTTCGACGTTCTGGATTATTGAAAGTCATCCAGCCAATACCATCTGCTTTTTCAGCGATCATTTTTTCCGTGGGAAGAGTGAGCCTAGTCATAATTTTTCCTCTAATTAGCTAAGAGTTTGCCCTGAGCAAATGAAGTACCACAACTATTGTAAAAGCAAGAAGAGTGGAAAGACGAAATATCAAAAGGGTCGAGCTAAAAACGGAATAGCGGTAAATTCGTCATAAACAAGTTCTGAAATTCAGAAGGATGGAGAATGATATTCACCACTGAATAATCATTTGGAAAGAACCCAAATATCTCCGATAACTGCCTCCCCATATTCGGTGCGTAAAGTTTCACTTCGAACCGAGATATTTCTGAGATTAACGGAATTCGCTACTGTCGTTATATAATTTCTTGCGTGCGTATAACGTCCCGATTGGGTTAAGGAAAAATCTGCACCTATTTCATCAGCCTCAACCGAAAATAAAAAAATACCTTTCTCTCTTAGAATTCTCCCAACAAGCTTGAAGAGCAGAGCTAGGTCCCCGAAATAACATAAAGTGTCTGCGGCAATGACAACATCATACTGTGCCTCGGTGGTTTCAAAGTGACGAGTAAGTTCCTCCTCAAAAAGATTGTCATAAACCTCAAGCTTGCGAGAAAAACTTAGCATCTCTCGAGATATATCCACGCCGTCAAGACGTGCAGCGTAAGGTTTTAATTTAGGGCCACAAAGCCCAGTGCCACATCCTGCATCAAGTATTGAGAGTAATCCTGTAGGAGAGCCGACTTGAGTTTGCAACGTATTAACAAGAATATCTGGAGCTTTGTAATCCAACTCCTCCAACAATTGTTTATCAAAGTCCTCTGCAAACCTATCGAAATGGGCTTTAACATAATCATCGCTGGCCCTTAATGGAGCGCGGCCTTCCCCCAGCGCTGCCAGCATATGAAGTGCCTCTGGCTCGTTGGGCTCATAACTTAGGTACCTTTTATACCAAGCTATTGCTTCCCCAATCTGACCCAAAGAATGAAAACATTCGGCAATACCCCACACCGCATTAGGCTGCTTTTGATCATGCTCAAAGATGTCCTGATACACTTTTAGTGCAACTGCATAATCTCCTTCCGTAAAGGCTTCCTCAGCCTGTTCATATTTTTTTTCATTTTCCACAGGAATGTGCTCACCCAAAAGCTAAAGGACCCAATTACCGACACACATCCGCCGGTTTATAAAGGAATAGTTTTAGACTTAAAGCCCTATAAAAAAACTCATTTATAATTCCAGTTCATTATTTTTTTAAATAATAATGATGAAATAACCTAGAACATTAGTGAAACATTTTTTTATTTATCTATAATATTTTTCCCGGCGAAGTTATACCGAATTGAAGTCAAGGACCGCTAAATTAATGGCTGAAATGCTAAATCTAGAACAACCTCTCTCAAAATTCATAGGGGAGCATAAAAAACAAAACCATTTAAGAACACCAAAAACGATAGAGGTAACGCGTGGGATCTGCCGATGTTTTGAGAACATGGGATATGCGCCTTTGGCGGAGTTTCGTCTTCCAAACAAGCGCCGTGTCGATGTAATTGGACTAGGCCCAAGCGGGGATTTCATAATTGTAGAAGTGAAAGTATCAGTCGCTGATTATAAAGGTGACCAAAAATGGCCTGACTATTTGGCTTATTGCGATCAATTTTATTTTGGGGTTCCCCCTGACTTTCCAAATGAAATTCTGAAGCCAAACTTTGGATTAATAACCGCTGATAAGTTCGGTGGGGTAATCTGTAGAGAGGCACCAAATAACCAAATGACCACCAAACGCAGGAAATACCAACAAATAAAATTTGCCCTTACTGCAGCACACCGGCTGCAAAGATTAATTGACCCAGAGATTTAGCCTTAATTTTTAAGCATTTTTTGAACAGTCGAGGTTGTACTTTGCCCTTCAACTAATTCTATTAACCGAACTTCACCGTTGTAATCTTTGAGAATTTCAGCACCGACCACCTGATCCCGAGCATAATCAGCTCCCTTGGTCAAAACTTCCGGTTTCATTGCTTTGATAAGTTCTAATGGGGTGTCGCCATCAAAGATAATGACCAAGTCAACACTTGACAAAGAGGCTAAGACTTTTGCTCTCGCATTATGTTCCTGAATAGGCCTTAAGGGGCCCTTTAATCTTTTAACAGAATCATCCGAATTTAAGCCTACGACAAGACGGTCCGCTAAATCCCGAGATTTTTCTAACATGCTAATATGTCCCGGATGAATTAGGTCAAAACAACCATTCGTAAAACAAATACGCTCTCCCTTATGTCGCCAGCTTTTCAACCTCTCCATGGCTTGATTTAAAGTTAAAATCTTACCGTGATCCTCAACCCAACTTTTCTTCTGGCCTAAGGCATGGACAATATCTTCCGGCCAAACCACAGCAGTCCCGACCTTGCTCACAACAATCCCCGCAGCAATATTAGCCAGTGTAATCGCCTTATCGATAGAAATATGGGCGGCCAGTGCCGCAGCGATACATGCAATCACCGTATCGCCTGCCCCGGATACATCAAATACTTCCTTTGCTTCTGCAGGAAAATGCTTTGAGCCTGAGGTTTGAACAAGGGTCATACCTTCACCCCCTCGAGTGACCAAAACATTTTCGATATTAAAAGTCGTTTGGAGATAGCGAGCCGCTGCAACTACCTGATCTTCACTCTTTACTGGCATGCCAGTTGCCACACTTAACTCCGTCGAATTTGGAGTAATCCAATTTGCGCCCTGGTAACAGCTATAGTCTTCTCCCTTCGGGTCAACAATCACAAGTACTTTATGCTCACAGGCATGAGAAATAAGATCGATAAGAGATTTCCTGGAGAGTGTTCCTTTATCGTAATCGGAAAGAACCAGCCCAGAGCAATCCAACAAGGCGCTCTTGATCGCGCCGTTTAATTCGGCCTCGGCATTTTCATTCAAAGGATGAAAACTTTCTTTGTCGACCCTCAATAATTGTTGCGTCCCACTAATAAACCTCTCCTTGATGGTGGAAGACCTGGATTCGTCAACGAGCACAGTTGCAGATACGTTTTTTAGCTCTTCAAGAAGAGCTCTAATCTGTTGACCTGCTGGATCAGCACCTACCACACCAAAAAATGAGATATTTGCTCCAAGAGCTGATAAATTGCGAACTACATTGCCCGCACCACCAAGCATGGTATCCGTGTCTGATGTCAGAAAAACTGGAACCGGCGCCTCCGGTGAGATACGAGAGGCCGAGCCATACACAAACTGATCCAGCATAATATCACCCACGCATAACAGTTTAGCGCAAGATAATTTCTCAATATCATTCTTAGAAAGGCTCATCTGGTTCACCACCACTAAACTGGATCATGTTTCCAAGGTTTAAAATGTTTGCTCAGCTTTAGTCCCTGTTTCTGATATGATGACCCGGCTGCTGCGCCATAGAGCAAATCCGGCGTAGAGGAGAGGCGCTCGTATTTGAGTCTTCCTACAAGCTGGCCATGGCTTATCATAAAGGGCACGCCGTACGACCTTACCTCCAGAACCGCTCGGGTGCCTCCGGCTTTTCCTGTTTCGTGCCCAAACCCTGGATCAAAAAATCCAGCATAATGAGCCCTAAACTCCCCGGTAAATGCATCATATGGAACCATTTCGGCAGCGTACTCGTTCGGTACAGACACTGCCTCACGAGACGCAAGAATGTAAAATTCATCGGGATCTAATATTATCGACCTGTGATCGTTTTTATTGATTGCCTCCCAGAAATCACTTGGCGTATAAAAATTCACTTTTTCCAGATCGATCAAAGGTGCATGTCGCTTAGCCTTGTAACCGACTAATGAAGACCCATTAATTCCTTCAAGGTCTACGGACAACGGAACTCCCCGAGAGAGAGTGCGGTTTTCTGCCTGAGAAAGAGTCCTATCTAGCACGGCTTCAGTAAGCAAAAGTCTCTCTAGCGCCGCTCCCTCAACTCTCTCCTCCACACCAGTAAGACGTAGCTGGTTAAGCCTTGCTCCCGTTCGAACGATAATACCAAACGTCCTAGGAAAAATCTCAAGGTAAAGCGGTCCCTTATACCCTTCGGCTACCACGTCAAAATCCTCAGCCCTATCAGTAATAAGTCTGGTAAAAACATCCACCCTTCCTGTAGAGCTTTTAGGATTTGCAAATCCCCTTAGGAAATCAGGCAAATCCAAACTTTCCACCAACTGCACGATATAAACCGATCCGCGTTCAAGTAGCGCTCCTCCAGTGAGGTCTATTTCATGGAGTCCCAATTCGGTTAACCGATCTTCAATTCTGCACTCCGGCCCTGGTAGAAAGCTTGCCCTTACACGCCACGCTTTATTTCCTAGCCGAAGGTCCACGCTCGCCGGTTGAATTTGGGATTCCTCAATAGCAGGGTTTCCCTTGATGGCACCCATCTCCGCCATCTTGACCAAGGCTTGATGCGGCAGAATACCTTTCTGGCTCTCACCATCTACTATTGGTTCTAATTTGCCCATGATTTTATCTAACTTAGTTTTAAGACCAAGATCTTAGCGCTATTCAAATTTTACAGCCACAAACACTATATCTTTTTTTCCTTAATAAAAAATCTTGGTCGAACAGACACTAGCAATCTATCTTTTGCGTCAGTAAAGCCCGTGCTGCCTGGTCAAAATTATTATAACGCAGTTTGGAAATTTGGATATTTTCAGCAATCTCTTTTGCAATAGCCCTATAACGTTCCGGATCCACGTTTGATAATTGACAGTTTTCCATTATGAGCTCATTTGCGCGATCGGCATTTAAAATTGAAATATCACTCTCATCACAATCTGCCCTTTGAAGTTCAAAAATTGAAGTCACTGTGGCCTGCTCATTGAAGCCTGCGCATTCGCTATCCCATAGCTTTAGAAAGGCTCTTTTAGAATTTTTAATTTCTGTAAAACTGCATACAAAATCCTCAAAAACAGCGTTTGGGTCGTCTTCTAGAGGCAGTGAAACTGATGGGGTATTGCCAGGAGACACAGCCGATACCAAACTCGACGAGTCTGATCTCAAAAAGATTTTGTTATCACTGAACAATCGGAGCCCTTTCGCTGCGAGACGCAGTGCCAGCTGATGCTCGCTTTGACCCCGGGGGGCGAGAAACACTGCAATACCACTTGCAAAAACTGTGGCGCTACCCCGCAAATAAATCACGTCACCCTTCAGATAAGCATAAGTTGAAATTAAAATGTCAGCTAATTCTCTAGAAGCTTCAAATTCGGACTTGAAGGTGGACCTTTTTTCTACAGCTACTTTTTGATGAATAATAATATCACCATCAGCTCCACCCAGGATTTCTATATTGACCTTAGCCTGGGGATTAAATTCACAGTGTTTAAAGGGCCATCCGTTCAAGAAAAATGGCAGATAAATGAGAAGTCTCTCCGCTCCGCTCACTAAAATTGGACATTGCTCCGGTCCAAAGGTCCAATGTTCTGGTCGTTCCTGCACTATTTTCTATTTGTTCTTGTTAAAAATCAGCAACTAATTCCGTCAAAGATTTACCTCCCTAGGGGCTCGTTTAGCAAGAATACGTTGTAAGGTCCGTCTGTGCATATTCAATTTGCGGGCAGTTTCAGATACATTACGATTGCATTGCTCATAAACGCGCTGAATATGCTCCCACCTTACTCGATCCGCCGACATCGGATTCTTTGGAGGGGGAGGCAATCTATCCCCTTTCACTAACAAGGCTGCCTCTACCTGGTCCGCATCAATGGGCTTAGCGAGATAATCAACCGCTCCAGCTTTTACTGCAGCCACAGCCGTCGCGATATTACCATAGCCAGTGAGAATAATTACACGCGCTCCCTCTACATGCTCTTGAATACAAGCAACCAAATCTAGCCCACTTCGATCCCTTAGGCGCAAATCAAACACGGCAAAACCGGGGTTGGTTTTCATTATCATTTCTATACCAGATTGCACTGAATCAGCCGTATCTACTTCAAACCCTCGTCCTCGCATTGCCTTGGCCAGCCGCTCTCGGAAGGGCGCATCATCGTCCACGATAAGAAGGTCTCTATTAGCGGCATTCTCGGACCCCTTCGAGAAATTCATCAAAATTGTCCGTGAGCGAGAGTGGTACCGATGTTTTCAAGAAATTCTTGTCGCCAAGTTATAGTAACCTGAGCACCACCGGAGGGGCTATTGCGATACGAGAGCGAAGCTCCAGTCCGTTCTAAAAGGGTCTGTGCAATAAATATTCCTAACCCCATTTGCCCTCCTGCCTGATTACGACCAGAAATATAAGGCTCACCTGCAC
>Ga0255760_10004672_pt1 | contig 11870 bp, 10 predicted proteins | sample 071ome_25_FD_179960 | JGI IMG/M metagenome (GOLD analysis project Ga0255760, IMG submission 179960) | Coastal salt marsh microbial communities from the Groves Creek Marsh, Skidaway Island, Georgia - 071410BT metaG (version 2) | ecosystem: Environmental > Aquatic > Marine > Intertidal zone >... | reverse complement strand
CAGGGTGGCTGGGCAAAACACTTCTTCTACCGCATGGAAGACGATTCAAAATTCATCGCCTTTTGGGAAATGCACGACATGCCTGGCGTTGATGATCATTTTGAAACCAATTTATCGAAAGCTGCGGGCTTGCCAGACCATATCAATCACATCTCTTTTGATGTGCACAGCAAATCTGAGCTTGAAGCACGGCGCCAACAATGGCTGGGCGCTGGATATGATGTGATGGAGATCGATCACAATTGGTGTCACTCCATTTACACCAAAGACCCAAATGACAACTTAGTCGAGTTTTGTTTAACGACAGGAGTGTTTACAGAAGAAGACAGAGCCTACGCGTTAGGTCAGCTCACGAGTCAAACGCCCGAATTTTCCAAACCGCCGGCTATGGTCACCAACCACAAGGCCGATGCCAGTGAGCCAACCAAGGGATCTGCCAAATTCTCGGAATTGGGTCGAGCCCATTAGATTTAAACAAACCCTCAGCAACAAAAAGGAAACATTATGTACAGTCATGTGATGGTAGGGGCCGACGATGTGGCCGCATCTAAGAAGTTTTATGACGCAACCTTGGGTGCCCTTGGGCATCCCGAGGGGCGGATGGATGACAAGGGGCGCTGCTTTTATTTCACGCCCTCTGGGATCTTCGCGATCACACCACCGATAAACGGCGAGCCTGCTTCTGGCGCCAACGGAGGCACCATTGGCTTTGCTGCAGCCAGCCCTGAGCAAGCTGACGCCTGGCATCAGGCGGGTATCGATAACGGCGGGACAACGCTTGAGGATCCCCCGGGTGAACGCCCAGGCAGCGGTCTCTACCTCGCTTACCTGAGGGATCCAGCAGGGAACAAAGTCTGCGCACTGCACAGGCTCGGCTAAATCCTTCCGCTGTATTCAGAGGCTGCTCGGCATTTCGCCGGGCAGCTTTTTTTATGTGTTTGGAATGCCCAAGGTGCTGGGTGAATCTTAATGTTGACGTTTCGTTGAGCAGATACACACGCTTTGGCCTAACGCTGACAATCTTCTACAGCGCCATTCGCACGATTTTTATCTGGTTTTCGCCTAGGTGAGGGAGCAAATCACACAGCCTTGCGAGGCTAGGTAAGCCGTTTCAGAAAGTGAATCACTGAATCTTCGGAATGCGCCTTGATCTCCGATCCTGTGATGAGATAGCCCTCATTCAATAGCAGGATCATCATGGCTCGGAATCGATTTCTGGATTCAACCCTCAGTTGCTTGAAGCCTTGGCTTCTTGCCCAATCTTCCTGGTGATGAAGCAGTCGCCTAGCGATGCCTTGGCGTCGAGCGTGAGGACTGACGCCGCCGAGCCAACTGTAGAACTGCGTTTTAGATTCCGCATAGCCGAGTTTGCCCCCAACCAGCTCATCCTCGTGATGCGCGACCAATGCCAATGAGGTTTTGTTATCAAGACGATCAATGATGGTCTCTTTTGATCACCGCGGAGAAAACACTTTGATCCGTGCCTGAAGGTGGACGATGTCATCGATGCTGCCCTCGCGGATTGGTACGGTCACAACGAGTTTCTTCCCTCAATGGACATGCGACACAGTGCTGAGAGATTTTAAACACCTCTCAGCATGGTTCAGGGTGGGGGTGGCGAGATAATAGCGTTCTTGGGGGTATCCCAGAGGGATGAAAGAACCGTTTGGCCGATGGCCCAAAAGACCGCATCCTCATGGAGAATCGCGCGTTTTTCACCCCAAAGCCCCAAATCGCTGTCTGCGTCGGTCAGCGTCAAAAAGCCTGGGGATGTCAACGAAAAAAGTGATGGATCGCTTGGGTTATTGAGTTCAAAGAGATAGAGCCGAGTGAGATATTGCCAAGAACCATCGGCTAAATACCCTTCGACCGGAATAGTCATTCGGTGTTCGGACTCGCCGCGGCGCCAGTACGTGAAGGCGCGGCGATCCCATTCGGCAGGTGAGTAGCTGTAAATCAAGGAATCGTCGAGCGCCAAGGCGCCCAGCGATGCGGGGCGCTCAATGTCGGAAATATCGAAGAACTCGATTTTTGCCAGATCGGTATCGGTTTGACCCAGCCCCATCAGAATCCGGTCACTGACCGGGTGTAGGAAGTTCGAAAAGCCTGGGATTTCGAGGCTACCCGCAATGAGCGGGTCTGCGGGATCGCTCAAATCGAGGACATAAAGCGGATCTATCCGCTCAAAAGTCACAAGGTAAGCTCGATCACCGATAAATCTCACGCCGTATAGATCTTCGTTCGGCTTACCTAACTCCTCAGGTCTGGATTCATTCGGTAGCTGCGCGACGACCTCAAGCTCAGGTGCGTCTGACTTGGGTTTTAGAACATAAAGGGTGTGATCAAGACGGTCTTCGCCATCATCCTGCCACGATGTGGTGATCGCTCGAAGATAGCCCGATCGCGCGTTAATACGATAATCCCGGTTGCCATAAAGGAAGAGCCCACCCGCCAGCCTTGCCGACCCAGCGTAGCTCGCGTCATCGGCCATGTTGAACTGGTGGATCAGTGTTTCCTCGACGCCGGTCTCGTAAAGGGTTTGGGTCAAATACAGCGCGTCCGTGGTGAGGTAGATCCCGTCCACCGGCTCCATGAGACACACTGCGTCCTCCACGATCCCAGATTCGGCATTGAGACGGATCATGCTGGTGATCGTTGGGTGCCCGTATGCCTCGGGTGCTGACTCATTCTCAGGGTTCACGACGTAGCAGTCTTCAGGCGCCATGGGCGTGATGACCTCGCCGTTTAATTCAATGCGTGGGAGCACCTCGTCAGCGTCTAGGTCCGCCAATAGGTTTTCATTATTTGCGCGTTCCTCATCGGTCGTTGGGTAGTAGGTAAACCCCTCAATGTCTGGTGTGTGCCGAGTGATCAGAATTACACCCGATGCAAGCTTCCTGCTATTGACGAGGCTGCCTTCGATTCGAAACTGGTTTGTCACCGGGTAGTCACCACCGAGCGAGTAATAGTCAACGCCCACGGACTGACCTGACCACCGCTCAGGGAGGGAAAAATTGCTGCCGTGCCGTCCCCACCAGGCTGTGCTCGTCAGGGCGACCAAAGAGGATTCCGTGAGATACAGTCCCTCGACACTCTGATCATCCGCAATGGGAATCATGGCTTCGTCTGTGGCGGTGCCCACGTCTGCATCCGTCACCATGATGCGAATGCCGCGCTGCGGCTCATCGGGTGCTTCAGGATCCGTGATATCACTGCTGTCCGAAGCGCCATCAGTACCGCTCGCGACATCGCCCTCTGTGCCCTCGACACCGCCAGAGTCGGTCATGCCGTCGTCTTCGATGAATACGTCGTCCTCAAACACGAAGCAACAGTCCATGCCTCGGGTGGGTGCAATGAACAGGCGCGAGCCGTTGTATTTCACCACGTCATACTCGTCGACTTCAGACTCAAGCGTGTAGGTCCCGGTGAAAGAGATACTTTCGGTGCTTCCACCGCCGTCAGTACCGCCGCCATCGGTGGTCTCACCGCCCGTATCACTTCCCTCCATGGCAGACTCCGGTGCGGAATCGAGACCATCCGAGGCAGTTCCGCCCGCCCTGTCATCGGCGCCAGCTTGAAGCACGGGATCAAGGTAAGCATTACTTAGAAATGATTCGAATCCTTGCTTGGCTCGCGAAGCGAGTTCGTCCCGGTCTGAAATTTGAACCAAGACACCCGTGACTTCTTCTGCAGGGGGATTCGTCGTGCCCCCGCCGCCTGAAGGAGGTGTTGGCGCGGGTGTTTCAGGGCTGCCGCCGCCACCGCCGCCGCAACTCGCCAGAAAGAGGAAGCCAATGAGAAAGCCGCTCTTCGTGAGCGCCTTGTAACGTGGCGTCTGAAATCGCTGTTTATCGGGTGGATTTGGGGTTTGAGGCATGATAGCTTGCGCAAAAAATTTCATTGGGAAAGATTAATTAAATGATTCGTGAAAACCAATCATTCTCTCAAATCATGTGAAGATTATTCGACACTCAGACTCTCCGGTGAAATTGTTGCTGGTCTCGGGCAACGTCTAGTTTTCAAATCAATGGGTTTCATCCATGACCTAATCACCGATGCAACTCAGACGCGCTAAAGCAGGCAGACCGGACGCTTGATGCGTCGCAGCCGGATGAGTCCATGGATTCAAAGGATCGAGTGATGGTTATCGATGTGAGATCCAGCAACGGCCTCTGGAAGACGGCAAGCTGAGTCGTGAAAGCCGCTGAATTGAGTCATCAAAAGCGGCGACGACAGAATTCGACCCGAATCAAAAACGGTATCAATCGCTATGTAGCGCATCAAAAACCACACAAGTTCGATCAACCAGAGCCGTCAATTCCAGCTCCGATTGGCCTGCGAGGCTCACGCCAACTCGACCCTGCCATGGTGTGGTCCAATGATCAGGAATGGGTTTATCTTGTAGGCCCCAAAGACCACCGACGGTCGCGCCATTACAGTCGGTATCCAGCCCTGCTGCGACCACCTCGCCGATTGCCGCGTCAAAGTCATCGGGATAGGTGAGCAGCGACCAGACCACCAGCGCGAGATTGTTGAGCGTATGAACCGCCGACATGTCTCCGTAGTGCGCCGTTATTAGTTGGCCGCCCATTGGATTGCCTGCAAGTGATTGGCCTAACGTAATGGCGTCAAGAGCGGGTGGGCAGTCGTCTATCAGTGGGATGGCCTCTATGAGCGCATCGGCTGGATCGGTCGCGCCTGGGATGAGTGCCCCCCAGGCGGCGACAAGCTGAGCGCCTGCGACACCTGCCCCTCGATGCGAGAGCTTGGCATCTTCCGTCACCAGTTGAACGGCAATCTTTGGGTTATCCGGACACACCCAGCCATAGACGTCAGCCCGAATTTGCGCACCAATCCAGTCGTTATAGGGGTTGTCTGAGCATAGGTCTAAGTCGAATCCTGCCTCACCGCGCTCAGGAAACCATTCCTCCCCATGGACCAAGAGAATTCGATAGGCGGCACGCTCAGCGGTGTAGGTTGCTGCATAGGGCAGGTGCTTCAGCCAATGTTGCGCCACGTCCCGTGTTGTCAGAGAGCGTCCGTGCTGCTCGAGCATCATCAGCGCGAGGACGGCGTAGTTAATGTCATCATCTGGCTCGCTGCGCGAGATGTTGCCGAGGCAACAACGCGTTTGAGAGGAAATGAGCGGGTCGGTGCCTGCATCGGGGATGTAGTTTCGAAGTGGCAGCGCGGATGCAAGCTCGAGCTGTCTCTTCAGTTCCGCTGGACCTTTGCGCATCGAGAGGCCTTCAACGGGCTTGCCGAGCATGCAACCGGAAACTCGGCCCTGCCAGGCACGGGTTATACGGGAAGCGATGGGGTGCATGATGGGTCTCCTCTGAAAGCCTTGATGAGGTTAGACCAAAGAGCGCAGAGAATGAACACGCTTGGGCGAGGGGTGGGTGCGGCGCGTTAAACCCGCGAGGTTGATTCTAGTTCCAGTGTTCTTCGATCGTCGGTCAGCGACGCGCCTCAGATTTGCGAGCCGTAAGTCAGGAGGTGATGCCCTGGCTCGCAAGGAAATGATGCGGAATCGGTTCGTCGGCAAGGTTCAATTCCTTGCTCCAATCTCGCCACATGTTGTCCTGTGGAGGGTCCAAGCGCTGTTCATCTAAGTCGACGTGGTTGTAGTCAAAGAGCAGCGCTTGTCGGATGGATGCCTGCGCGCCGCGATGATGGCCCGCCATGTGACCCAAGCGGTGATGCCACAACACCACGTCACCCTGCTTGCCATAACAGTCCACCGGGCGGGTCTCTCTTTCAACGGATTGCATCGCATCGAGATAAGCCTTGGGATGAATGATCCCTTTGTGGCTGGGTAAGTGAGGGTAGAAAGGGATGCGGGCCTGATCGTATTGCATCGGGAACAGCGGGTAGAACACCTGATGGCTTCCCGGCCAGACCTTGAATGCGCCGCTATCGGCAGGACAATCTTCAAGCAGGCAGACCACACCAAAATGGAACGGGTGCCCGTCAGTATGGAGTTGATCGGGTAGCCCTGCCGTCGCTGGGTCTGGCAAGGTCGCGTAGATGCCTCTGGCACCCTCGGTCAATTGCGGGTCAACCGGGCCGCCGGGCCAAGCGGGACCCTCATGCCCCATGGGCAAGCCGCCGGGTTTGGGCGCGCGGACCTTTTGCTCGCCAAGGAGTTGCTCCGCCCAGGTCCACAAGGGACCCTGAGCCATGATGTCGATGATCATCGGCTCGGTGCTTAGCGCGCGATATTGCCATTTGTTCCTCGAGACGGTGCGAGTGGCTTCATCTGAGTGGGACGCATGAGGAAGGGGGCCCCAAGTGGTTGGATTGTCTCGATCGAGGTGCTCGGGTGCGCTTGCCCACATCGCATCGAGGAGTGACTCGCATTGGCTAGGGGTTAAGACCTGTTGTTTGATGAGGTAGCCGTAGCGTTTGAAGAAACTCAGTTCAAGGTTCGTCAGTCGCAAGTTATGTTGTGATGCCACCACGCGATCGTCTCTTGATGCTCGGAAAAATCATACCTCAAAGTGAGGATGTCCTCCTTGCCCCGAAGTTCGGACTCAGATTTGCACCGGCTCGAGCAAAGCGGTCCTACGAGCTCGATTAATTTCGAAGCGTTGAGTAAGGTTCGGTAGCAGTCCTTAATCAAAACATCAGTGGATGTGGAGGCTGTGGATGAGGACTCAATCCAGCGCAATGGGCAATTCTGTGGAGTATTTGATTTCCTCCATCGAAAGCAGCGCGGTGACATTAAAGACTCTGATCTCGCGAATAAGCGATTGATAAAACGCGTCATAAGCTCGCGCGTTCTTCACCCGGACCTTCAGAATGTAATCGATCTCGCCAGCCAAACGATGGGCCTCCATGACTTCAGGGCGCTTCTTTAGCGCCCTCAAAAAGGCGTTTTGCCAGGCTTCGTCGTGCTCACTCGTACGGATTAGGACGAAAAAACAAGCCTCTAGAGAAAGTGCCTCAGGGTCAAGAATCACGGTTTGCTGTTTGATGACGCGTGATGCAATCAATTTTCGAATTCGGTTCCACACCGGCGTCTTTGAAGAACCCACGCGCTTGGCTAGGGTTTCGAGCGACTGACTGGCGTCGAATTGCAATTGCTTCAGGATGGATCGGTCGAGTGAGTCTAGGACTTTAAACATTGTTTAGTTCCAATGTTGCTCAATAGAAAAAAAGTCTAATTTAAAAGTTAAAAAAGGAAAATATGACTTAAATATTAAAATATATGGCTTTAAATAGGAATAAATTCTAACTTCTGCGCTCTTGAAAGGGGGTGCTATGAATTATTTACCGATTTTCGTTCAAGCTGAAAGGCTGAAGATTATCGTCGCCGGCGCGGGATCGTTTGCGGAAGCAAAAATTCGGCTGATCTTAAAAACACCTGCCGCGCTTGAGGTGGTGGCTGCGTCTGAACCCACCGCTGCCATCAGCGCGTGGGCTGAAGAAGGTCGCCTGGTATTAACGCGTCGGTTGATCAGGCAAGAGGATGTGTCGGGTGCGGGTCTCGTTTATGCCGCACACATGGATGATGTTCTGGATGATCAAGTGGTCGCTTGGGCGCACCAAGCGGGCGTTTGGGTCAACGCAGTGGATCGCCAGTCTGCGTCGGACTTCATTACGCCCGCGGTCGTCGATCGGGCGCCGGTCGTGGTGGCCATTGGCACGGAGGGCGCTGGTCCCGTGCTGGCCCGATGGCTAAAAGCCAAGATTGAAGCGTTGCTACCGTCAAACGTTGGTGCTTTGGCACGTTTGGCGCGTCGACATCGGCCCATGGCAAAGCAGGTGCCGGCGGGGAAGCCGAGGCGGTCTTTTTGGCAGGCTTTGTTTCAATCCCTTCTAGTCTCACCCGCGTTGCTCAATGAATCTGAAAAGGTGCTTGATGATCATGTCGCTCGGGTTTTGCACCAGTGCCTGAACCGAGACATCCCCTCTGGTCGCGTAGATTTCATCGGCGCGGGCCCGGGTGATGCGGATCTAATCACTGTGAAAGGATCGCGCATCCTTCACGATGCCGATGTGGTGATTCATGATCGTCTGGTCGGGGAAGCCGTGCTCGATCTTGCTCGACGAGAGGCACTCATGATCGATGTGGGGAAGAAGGGGTTCGGAGCAGCAACGTCTCAGGACGAGATCAACTCACTGATCGTGGCCCATGCTCGTAAGGGTCAGCACGTGGTTCGGCTCAAAGGCGGTGACCCGTCGATATTCGGTCGACTCGACGAGGAAATTGCAGCCTGTAAAGCTGCAGACGTGCACTGGCAGGTGGTGCCGGGTATCACGACCGCCTCCGCGGCCAGTGCCTCGCTGGGTTGCTCACTGAGTCGGCGTGAGCGCAACCAAGAGATTACCTTCCTGACTGGGCATAGTATGAGAGGCTACGCTGAGCATGACTGGCAGCGACTGGCGGAGCCCGGCCGAGTGATCGCCATTTACATGGGTAGGCGATCTGCACAATTCCTGCAAAGTCGGATGATGATGTTCGGCGCGGACCCGCAGACTCCCGTTCAGTGCCTCACTGACGTTAGCTTACCCACGGAAACTCACCTGTCAGCGCGGCTGGATAATTTCGCTCAGCGTCTGCAAAGGGCTGTCTCGGATCAACCGCTCCTGATTCTGTATGGCGTCGAAGACTCAAGTACTGGCCAATTGCTGCGCTCGCTCACCGCAACCAAATCGCGAGTCGAGAAGGAGGTCCGTCATGGCGTCGCTTAAACCTCCAGTTGTCTTAACCGCCAATGATCTTTGCTCTGGCGAGGTGGTGTATTGGTCAAGCCAGGCTGGTTGGCAAGGTGTCATCGAGTGTGCTGAGGTTTACACCGATCTGGCCGTCGCTGAGTCGTGCCTAAAAGCACAAGACGATCCGCTCAAAGTCGTTGGGCCCTATCTCGCCGGCGTGCGCGTTGAGAATAGCACCGTTGTGCCAGAGCATTATCGCGAGTCGTTCAGAAAGACTGGCCCCACAAACTATTTCCACGGTAAACAAGCGAACCTTTAGCATGTACCAATATGATGAATTTGATCGGGCATTTCTTAAGACCCGTAATGAACAATTCCGACAGCAAGTTGCTCGAAGGCTGTCGGGTGCGCTGACAGAAGAAGAGTTTCGGCCGTTACGGCTGATGAACGGAATTTATCTGCAACTCCACGCGTATATGCTTCGCGTTGCGATTCCCTATGGGTCGCTGAATAGCCGACAGATGCTCGCGCTCGCCGACATCGCTGACCGGTGGGATAAAGGTTACGGCCACTTCACCACCAGGCAGAATATTCAATTCAACTGGCCGAAGTTGGTGGATTTGCCCGATATTCTCGATGCGCTGGCAGAGGTTCAGATGCACGCCATCCAGACCAGCGGCAACACCATTCGAAACGTCACCGCGGACCATCTTGCGGGCGCGGCTCAAGACGAAGTGGCCGACCCCAGGCCTTACGCCGAGCTGGTGCGTCAATGGTCAACGGATCATCCTGAATTTCAGTTCTTGCCCAGGAAGTTCAAGATTGCGGTCTCTGGCAGTGACCAAGACCGAGCCGTATTGGCTGCGCACGACATCGGCCTGCAGTTGAAGTCGTCGCGCGAGGGCCTGGTGTTTCGTGTGCTCGTGGGTGGTGGCCTCGGGCGTACACCGATCTTGGCACAGGTGTTGAGAGAGGATCTTCCAGAGCACGATTTATTGCCTTACCTCGAGGCCATCCTCAGCGCATATAACCTATTGGGTCGGCGAGATAACAAGTACAAGGCAAGAATCAAAATTCTTGTGCGAGAGCAGGGTCTCGATGCATTCAAAACGGAAGTTGAAGCGGCGTTCGAACGACTGCAAAACGGCGACGCCTACCGAGGTCGAGAGGCCCTAGAGCGGATCAAAGCGCGCTTCTCTAGCCCAGATTGGATAGAAGTCAGCGATACGGATTACTTTGCTGGGTTAGAGCAAGACGCAGGCTTTAGCGAGTGGGTCGAGCGCAACGTCGAACCGCATCGGCGCTCTGATTACGCGGCCGTCACGGTGAGTCTAAAGCGCCATGGTGATACGCCGGGCGACGCGACTTCAGCTCAAATGCGCGTGCTTGCAGATATCGCGCGTCGCTGGGCTCATGATGAATTGCGCGTGTCTCACGAACAGAACATTATCTTGCCGCACGCGCCCATTGGCCATCTCTACGCCATCTACCGAGCCTTAGGGGCCGTCGATCTCGCCACAGCGAATGCGGGGCTCTTGTCCGATTTGATCGCCTGCCCGGGTATGGATTACTGCACGCTGGCGACTGCCCGCTCGATTCCCATTGCAACGGCATTGAGCGAGCGATTCAAGGCGCTCGGCATTGAGCGAACCATTGGCGAGATCAAGATCAAAATTTCGGGCTGTATCAATGCCTGTGGCCATCATCACGTGGGTCACATCGGTATTCTGGGTATGGATCGAGGTGGGCAAGAGAGCTATCAAATCACGCTGGGCGGCGATGCAGGTAATGATGCGGCGCTCGGCGTTAAAACAGGGCGTGGATTCAGTGCGGATGAGATCGTGCCAGCCATTGAAGGGTTGATGCTGAAGTATCTTTCCATTCGCCTTGATGAAGACGAACGATTCATTGATACCTATCGTCGGCTTGGCTCAGCACACTTCTTGGACGCGCTCTACGGTGCAAACGACGAGGTGCCTGATCATGCGGCTTGAGGACCAGGTAACAAGAGCGGCCTCGCTCAATGCTGAATTTTCGGATCAATCCACGCTGGCGATGATTGAAGCGCTTGTGCGTGATCAGATACTCGGCCCCATGGCAGTTGTGACGAGCTTTGGTGCAGAAAGCGCGGTATTGCTTCACTTAATTGCAGGAGTGAACCCTGCGGCCCCCGTGATCTTTATCGATACCGGATTTCATTTCGCAGAAACGATTGCCTACCGAGATGAGCTGACCGATTGGTTGGGTCTTACATGTCTTCAGATGGTGCAGGTGGATCCGATCACTCAAAAGCGGCATGACCCCAAGCAACGCTTGCATCTAACTGATCCTGATGCCTGTTGCGCGCTCAGGAAAATTAATGTCCTAGATCGCGCGCTCAAGCCGTTCACTGCTTGGTGCACGGGGCAAAAGCGATATCAAAGCCAAACGCGCCAGCGCATAGACCTATTCGAGGTGGATCTTGTCGGGCGTAAGTTCAAAGTGAACCCGTTGGCCGATTGGTCTTCGCAAGCGATCAGAGATTACGCCGTGCAGCATGACTTGCCATCACATCCACTTGTTGATCGTGGCTTTCCGTCCATCGGTTGCTCTCCGTGCACTGACCCCATTCAGCAGGGCGAAGCACCGCGAGCGGGCCGCTGGCGCGGGCAAGAAAAAACCGAGTGTGGACTGCATGCGTCATCGTCCGTGTTTTTTAGAGAGGGGAAGGTTGCATGATTGTGTCAGATCAGGGGTTTTGCACGGGTGATTTGGATGCGGACTACATTGCGCTCCCATTGGATTGCGATGACGAGCGATTAGCTGCGGCGCTCGTTCATTCGGCATTGTTGATCGCTGTTGAGAGTTTTGCCGATGGCAGAGCGTTCTCAATCGCCAAGCGATTGAGACTCCTCGGGTTTACGGGACGAATTCGGCTAAAAGGAGATGTATTGCCCGACCAATACGCGATGGCGCGTCGCAGTGGCATCGATGACGTTGAGATTTCTCAAGCGCACGCGGATCGCTGCCAGGAAGCCGACTGGGTATTTCGTGCCGATTGGCGTAACCACGATTATCAGGCTCGGTTGAGAACCAGAACCGTTTAGGCCTTGAACGCAGAATCGAAACGCGCGGCGTGGCGTCGGCGACAGCGACCCCTCTAACCTCTGGGTTGCGTGATTATCGAATCACGCGGCCCGGCCGAGCACCTGTATCTCGATCGTTCT
>Ga0255760_10004669_pt1 | contig 11874 bp, 9 predicted proteins | sample 071ome_25_FD_179960 | JGI IMG/M metagenome (GOLD analysis project Ga0255760, IMG submission 179960) | Coastal salt marsh microbial communities from the Groves Creek Marsh, Skidaway Island, Georgia - 071410BT metaG (version 2) | ecosystem: Environmental > Aquatic > Marine > Intertidal zone > Salt... | reverse complement strand
CGAGATCAAGTTAAAACGTTAACCGAAGGTAATGGAGCTGACGTAATTTATGATCCTGTCGGTGGTGATGTATTTGATCAATCTTTGAGGTGTATCAATTGGGGTGGACGTTTACTGATCATAGGGTTCGCCGCAGGGCGTATACCGCAAATTCCGGCAAATTTATTGTTGGTAAAAAGTTGCTCCGCTATTGGAGTGTTTTGGTCGAGCCATCGAAGGCGTGAGCCAATGACGCTTCGAGATGATTATCAACGCCTTTTTGAATGGCATTCTGAAGGAAAATTGAAACCTCTTATTGGAGGTACTTATCCCCTGCAAAAGGCTGGTGATGCATTAGAAGCTTTGCTCTCACGCAAAGTTGCCGGCAAAATTGTTCTCGAAATGTAGTTAACGCACTTAAAAGAGAAAATTTTATGAAGATTGGCATAATTGGCGCGGGAGCGATGGGGTCAGTCTATGCTGGATTGATGGCAGATGCTGGTCATGAAGTTTGGATGTTTGACAGCTGGGCAGAGCATGTTGCAGCAATAAAAGCTAATGGTTTACGCGTTCAAGGCGCGTCGGGTGATCGTACTGTAAATCCCAATGCCACCACAGATGCTAAAGAAGCTGGTGAATGTGAACTCGCCATAGTCGCCACTAAGGCTATGCAGACTAAAGAAGCAGTTCAGGCGGCAGGACCAATGTTAGGCCCAAAGACAGCAGTGCTCTCTCTGCAAAATGGCCTTGGAAATGTAGAGCGGATCCAAGAACTTGTAGACCCTAGCAACGTGCTCTGCGGAATTGCCGGTGGATTTGGCGCCTCTATGGTTGGCCCTGGGCATGTTCATCACAACGGCATGGAAGCAATCAATATTGCTGAAGCTGCAGGGGGGATCTCAAGTCGAATAGAGCTTGTGGCTGATGCCTGGCGAGAAAGTGGTTTCACTGTGGGAGTTTATGAGGATATTTGGCCAGTAGTATGGTCAAAATTAATGGCTAACATTGCTGTTTCAGCTACCTGTACCCTCACGGGAATGCGGGTCGGCCAGGTGGTGAAAAATGAATGGGCGTGGGGTCTAAGCCTAGACTGTGTTCGTGAAGCCGCCGCCTGTGCAAAAGCAAAAGGGATCAAATTACTTTATGATGATCCTATTGCGTGGGTGCATGATTTTACAACAAAAATTCCAGATGCTCGGCCCTCAATGTACTTAGATACACAGGCTGGCCGTGTATCAGAAATTGGGTCAATCCATGGAGGTGTTGTCGCTGAGGGTAAAAAATTGACTATAGCTACCCCAACATGTGAATTTATGGTTCGTGCCGTAACCGCCCTTCAAGAAAAAAATCGGGTGTTTGGTCCTGGCAATGCATACAAAGCACTGTAGATAGTTTCGTTGCGAATACCCCCTGAGCCAAATGCTAATGGGTAGGCTCACGTCACTATTTTTATCGGTTTGTAAGTAGTGAAAAGTCTTAAGATTAGCTTTTAAAATGAAGCGTGGAGACCTTCATTTCTACAAAGAGCTTTAACACTATGCCTGGCCGTAGCCGCCACCTCCTGGTAACTTCAGCGTTATTGTCTGGCCCGGTGAGATAATATGATCCGACCTTACGTCTGCAGGGTTGCCATCGATTAATACTTCACCAGGAGCTCCAGCTTCGCCTCCTAAAAGACCATGAGCTGGATGACGAAGTCGCTCTGCCATGAATATTATGCCGATATTACGTTTACCTGAGTGGCGCAAAACTATTTCTTGACCATCTCCACCACGCTTTAAGCCTTCACCTCCCGAAGCCTCTCTGAGAGATTTTCTCTCAACAAAAAAGGGAGTGTTTCGCTCAGTTAACTCGATCGGTACGTTAGAAATATTAGAGGGCCAAGAATAACAACTTTGCCCATCAGTATTTGCAGTTGCACCAGAGCCACCATTAAAAAATAAAGTATTTGCAGTCGGCTTGCCTTCGTCATCAACCCCCGTTTGAATTATTGACCAGAGTGGGGACCCGGATGCTGCCATAATTTTTTCAGGCAAAGCTTTAGCGAGAGCTCCAAATATTGCTGTTGGCAAATAATGTCCCGTGGCCATACGACCACCAACACTTGCTGGGCGTTCAGGGTTCACTAGGCTTCGTTTAGGTGCGTACATTGTGAATGATCTAAATACTCCTTCATTGTTCGGTAAATCTGGAAGGAAAATGCATTTAAGTGCGTAGGAGGTCATTGCGAAAGTGTAAACCGCGGGGCAATTTATGGCTCGGTCAACTTGGTCGCTAGTGCCGGTCCAATCCACGTGAACAGTGTCATCAGCTATTGTTACTTTGACATTAAAATTAAAAGGCTCAGTTAGACCGTCGGTTTTAAATCCAAAGTTATAAGAACCATCTGGAACCTGTTTGAATGCTTTGCGCATTGCTCTTTCGCATCTGCCATGAATTTCATCTGCAAACGCATCAAAGCTTGAAAGATTGTATTCTTTCATAAGGGCATGAATTCGCTCTTCCATTAGATTTAGAGCTGTCACTTGAGCCCAAATATCACCTTCAGTTTGGTCAGGAGTTCTTACCGCTGCGCGAAGAAGCTGAAAAAATGTGGCGTTTGCTTCTCCTTCACGAATCATATGCATCGCTGGGATGGCAAAGCCTTCCTCAAATATCTCCCTGGCGACCACGGAACGAACTTTGCCGCCAATGTCTGGTGCGTGGGCAGTCGAGGCACAGAAAGCAACCAACTCACCTTTGAAAAATACCGGTTTGGCTATTGTGATATCATTGAGATGTCCTGTTCCAACCCATGGGTCGTTACAGACAAGAAAATCTCCTTGCTTCATATCCTTGGTGCCGATGACGTCGAGAAAATGCCTTACTGTGATGGGTAGGCAGCCGTTAAATGATGGGATGCTCTCGGTATTTTGAACGAGTGAAGCACCTATTGCATCGGTTACTACGCAAGCAAAATCGTTGCTTTCATTGACGAGAGTGGAGAATGAAACTCGTTGTAATGTTTTGGCGGCCTCATCAGCAGCAGAGATCATCCGCCTCCATAGTATTTCTAGAGTTACGGCATCAAAGGCATTTTCACTCATAAATCTTCACCATCGAGGTCAACAACGATTTCCCCCCCTTCAGCAACTCGTGCTGCTGCTCCCTCTGGAACTGCGAGAGTTGACTCACGTTCTTCGACGAGTGCTGGCCCAAAGAGTTTATCCCCTGGTCGGAGACAATATCGGTCATAAATATCCATATCTACAAAAGCTCTGTCTTTTGAGGACCAAACCTTGCGTGTTTTTGGTTTTGCACTGGCTCTATCTGCACTATCCAAGTGAAAAGAAATAGGTTCGCCTGGCGCAGTAACCCCAATACGGACATTTATAATTTCAACTGGTCCAGATGGCGGAATTCGGGTGAATTTTGAGCGATATGCTACCTCAAAAGCGTCTAGAAAGGCTGCAGTGGAGTTTATGTCGTAAGGTCCAGATGGAAGATCGACGATAACTTCAAAGGCCTGGCCAACATATCTCACATCTGCGCGTCGAGTGACGCTTATCGTATCAGGATTTAATCCAGTAGCAGCAATAACTTTACGCGCATCTTGCTCCAAACGGTCGAACATTTTTTCGAAATCTGACCAGTTCAGCTGGTCAAGACGTGTCGCGACTGTAGTTACTCGATCTACTCTAGCTGGAGCAATTATTAACCCTATAGCAGATGCTACACCTGCAGACGCTGGCGATATTAATCGCTTTAAACCTAATTTTCTTGCGACATCGGCCCCATGTAGAGGGCCACCCCCACCAGTTGCGAGCAAAGCATAGCTACGAGGGTCTTTCCCTCTTTCAGCTATATGAACCCTCGCTGCAGAGGCCATAGTTTCATTTACTACGTCACGAATACCTGCTGCTAGTGATTGTTGGCTGAGCCCTGCTTGAGTGGAGAGCTTTTCCAGAACCTTTGAACTGGCTTTAACATCAAGAGCCATATTGCCGCCAGCAAATGTTTCCGGCGCTAAAAGTCCTAGGGCAAAATTTGCATCGGTTACCGTTGGTTGTTCGCCTCCAATACCATAAATAGTAGGCCCAGGGTCAGAACCAGCGCTGTCTGGACCTACCTTTAAAAGATTAATTTCATCTACGCGCGCTATTGAGCCGCCTCCAGCACCAATTTCTATTAACTCAATTGTCGATGTTCTGATTGGTAGACCAGATCCTTCTGCAAAACGCTTCTGGCGTGCAGCCTCAAAATTATAGGTAACTTCTGGCTCTCCGCGATCCACGACGGAGAGTTTTGCAGTTGTTCCGCCCATATCAAAAGCAAGAACATTCCCGTTAGCTTCCGATTTTCCAAAATATGCTGCTGCTAATGCTCCCGCTGCTGGGCCAGATTCAAGCAGTGCTACAGGGATCCGCTTAGCCTCATTAATATCGGCGAGACCACCGTTAGATAACATTAATAAAAGAGGGCTCATTACCCCCTGTCTTTGGAGACCAGTGGAAATTCCGTCGAGATAATCTGCTGCAAGCGGTTTGATATATGCATTTGCAAGAACAGTTGATGTTCGTTCGTATTCCCGAATTTCAGGCGCGACGTCGCTAGATAGACTAATAGAGAGCTTTGGATATTTATCCTGGATAATTTTTGCAGCAATTCTTTCGTGAACTGGATTGGCGTATGAGTGCAGGAATGAGATTGCAACTGACTCAACACCCAATGTAACCAGGTCATCAACCGCCTTGATTACAGAAGTCTCGTCAATTTTGCATACGACGCTTCCGTCAAATTTTAAACGCTCCTTAATTCCTCGACGAAGATTTTTAGCCGCAAGTGGTGTTGGTTTTTGTATATGCACATCATAGAGCTCATATTTTTTCTCACGGCCAATCTCGACAATATCTTCAAAACCTTCAGTTGCTAGAAGACCAGTCATTGCTCCTTTGCGTTCAATTAATGCATTCGTGAATAAAGTGGTTGCGTGAACAACGCGGCCAATTTTGGATGGATCAATTTTATCCTCAGAGATAGCTGCAGCTAGACCTTCAAGTACTGCACGGGCCGGGTCATCGTGAGTTGTTAGAAGCTTCCTCGAGGTAATTTTTTGCTTTTCGCCATCATAAACAACGACATCGGTGAATGTGCCACCAATATCAATTCCCAAAGCGTACTTAGAAGGCATAGGAACCCCAACCAGTTAATGCTTGAGTGTGTAAGCGTAACTAAAAAAATAATCATAGCAATGTGCTGGACAAGTATAGCCTTGCCACCGCACATTTAGTTTACAGGAATCATCTAACCAATTTGGAAGTAGTTAAATGAACATTGATCTTTCTGGACGTACCGCACTCATAACTGGTGGTAGTATGGGGCTCGGCCGGGCAATGAGCTTAAAAATGGCAGCAGCTGGTGCCAATGTAGTTATTGTGGCTCGCAGACAAGAGCACATTGATGAGGCAGTGCAGCAGGTTCGGGCTCAAAACGCTGGCAAAGCCCACGGTATTTCTTGTGACGTAACTGATCCTTCTGCGATCGAAGATTGCTATAAAGAGGCAGTGGCGACTTTTGGGCAAGTTGATATTCTTGTGAACAATGCTGGCTCTTCTTTGCGTGGTCCGTTTCTAGAAATGACTGACGATCAGTGGAAAGGTGACATAGAGCTCAAGCTCTTTGCTCAGATCCGTTTTTCACGTCTAGCGTTTGCCGACATGAAAGAAAGGAAGTGGGGAAGGATCATAAATGTTCTTAACACTGGGGCCAAAGCACCACCTGCTCAGGGTGCGCCAACTGCGGTAACGCGGGCAGCAGGGCTTGCTCTTTCCAAAATACTCGCCAACGAAGGAGCGCCTCACGGTATTCTGGTAAATGCTCTTATGACCGGCTTGATTGATAGCGATCAGCACGTAAGAAAGCATGCTGCAGATACACGCAATATCACGTATGATGATTTCAAGGTTGAAATGGCTGAAAATGCTAAAATTCCTTTAGGGCGGATAGGTCGCTCTGAAGAATTTGCTAATGTTGCCTGTTTCTTAGCATCAGATGCAGCAAGTTATGTAACCGGCGTCGATATTAATATCGATGGTGGTAGGTCACCCGTAACCTGATTGGGAGCTCTGACAATGCCAAAATCCGCTGCTGAGGTTTCTAAAGTTGAGGCAGAACTTCTCTCGCTTGCAAAGCGTGTGCTTCCTGGTGGCGGATTTGGCAACGTTGGGCACCATACAATCATTGCTCGAGGTGAGGGCTGCCGGGTCTGGGACGTAGCTGGGCGAGAGTACGTAGATTATCTTCTTGGTTCAGGGCCAATGATAGCGGGTCACGGTCATCCCGAAGTTCTTGAAGTGATCCATAAAGTCGTCGCAGAAGGAACAACCTTCTTCACCAACAACCCCTATGGAATTCGCTTGGCAGCAGAAATTGTGGATGCAATGGCTTGCGTGGAGCAGGTGCGTTTTGTTTCTTCTGGTTCTGAAGCTGATATGTACGCAATGCGCTTAATGCGAGCTTTCAAAGGTAAGGACAAAATCCTAAAATTTGAGGGCGGCTATCACGGTATGAGCGATTATGGCCTCATTTCCACTACTCCTAAGCGGGTAACAAACTTTCCAGAAGGCGCGGCAGATTCTGCTGGAATTCCAGCAGCCGTTCAGCAGCAAATGGTGGTAGCTCCATATAATGATCTGGGCACTGTAGAGAGCCTGATCAGGGAAAATCGAGAGGAATTAGCGGGGATAATAGTAGAACCATTTCAGAGGTTGATACCGCCTGTACCAGGATTTCTCGAGGGTCTTCGCGAACTATGTAACTCTTATGATCTAGTTCTTTGCTTCGATGAAGTTGTCACTGGGTTCCGTTTTGCTTACGGCGGAGCACAAGCTTATTACGGTGTGACTCCGGACATTTGTACGATGGGCAAGGCGATTGGTGGTGGTTTTCCTCTCGCTGCGATCGGTGGTCGGTCGGAAATAATGATTCACTTTGATAAAAGCGCGGTTTCTGAGGACGATTTTATGACTCAAATCGGGACGCTTTCAGGCAATCCCGTTGCAGCAGCTGCTGGTTTGAAAACCTTAGAAATATTAAAAAGGCCAGGTGGCTATGATCATATGTTTGCCCAAGGTAAGCGATTAATGGAAGGTTATAGGAAATCACTAAATAAGTATGGGGTTAATGCTCAAGTTGTTGGTGATGCCCCAATGTTTGATCTTGTTTTCAATAACAAAAAGGTTGTTGACTACCGTTCTGCGATTGGTGATGCCGAAATGATGGCGAAGTATAATTTTGGTATGCGCAAACGGGGGATCCTGAAAAGTGAGGGTAAGCATTACATGGCTCATGCCCATCTGGATGAAGATATCGAGCTCACTCTCAAGGCGTTTGATGAAACGATGGCGGAGCTTTAGACAAAATTGAGTTCCTCAGAGAGGCCAAGTGAAAACCGCATCCTGATTTGGATGTGTGTTTTGATAGGTGTTAATCAACTTGGTTTTGGGGCAATTGTTCCAACGATATCCCTTTACGCAAAATCCTTCGGTGTAAGCGCAACCGCAATTGGATTTGCAATCGCGATATATGGATTGAGCCGTCTAATAGGCGCTCCCCTTTCTGGGGGTATCTCCGATAAATTTGGACGACGTCACAGCTTGGCGCTAGGAGGTATAGTAACTGCACTAGGTAACCTTATTTGTGCTGTAGCAACTTCCTACCCAGAATTCTTATTAGGTCGTTTCGTTTCAGGCGCGGGAGCTGGACTGGTTTTAACGACAGGCCAAATCGTGTTGGCGGATATTTCGACACCTGAGCGTCGAGGGCGAATGATCTCGATTTATCAGGGCACTTTCTTGTTCTCAGTTGGAATCGGTCCTTTCCCGGGAGGTATTCTTGCCGATGCGATGGGGCTAGCAGCACCTTTCTGGGCCTACGCGGGATTGGGGCTCGTTTGTACTACCGTTGCTTGGATTGCTGTTGGGGAAACAAGGGAATTTGGTGAGACGCATACTAGTAAGTCATTTGGTCCAAAAATACGTTACTTTAATCAGTTAGGTATGCTGGCAAAAAAACGAGGATTTGCTTTAGTCTGCTTGGTCTCACTCATGTTTGCTGTTATCCGTACCGGAGGTTTTTTTGCATTAATACCTCTAATTGGTTCTGTCAGTATCGGACTGAGTCAGACCGAAATAGGCCTAGGTATGTTTCTGGGGGCAGTTGCCGGCCTCCTGGCGTCTTTCCCGGGCGGGATGATTGCAGACCGGTTTGGGCGTAAAGCTGTAATTGTACCAGCGTCTATAATGACTTCAGCGACCATGGCGGTATTTGCTTTTGCAGCCGGCTATCCAATTTTTATGGCAGCATGCATTCTCTGGGGTATAGCAACATCCGTGGGTGGGTCTGCGCCGGCTGCGTATGCTGCGGACAGTGCGCCACCAGGTATGAATGCAACTACGATGAGTACTTTCCGGATGGTGGGAGATGTTGGCTACGTGATAGGTCCGATTTTGCTCGGATTGATAGCCGATGTAACAGGACCTTCCTCAGCATTGCTCGCCGGAGCAGGTATGATGGCAGTAACAGTTTTGATTTTTGCGCTTTTAGCTCCCGAGACTTGGCGGGGTACAAAAAGTTAAATAAGGGCAGGAAGTATGCGTCTGATAGATATAGCAAAAGTAGTTCGCAGTAAAAATGCAGGCCCACTAAACCTTACATTTGATATCATGTTTGAAAGTGAAGAGGATTATGCTCGCGGGCTTGCTTCCGAAGATTTGAAGGCCCCCTCAATTGCTAGCATCTACGGAGTTTCTGAAAATACTGTAATTGTGACACCTTACCCAGCAGCATTGGCGATTAAAATTACTATTCCTCGCCAATACCCAGCCGGCAACCCAGGCGACAGGGACGTCTATGGCGCCCAGCAACATATTGGCCTTTTGGAAGTTAAAATATGACAGCTGTCGCTCGTATTCGTGATCGCTTTATCAAGACGGACAGGAACTATCTAAAGATAGTTGGGGCGACTGGTCAGCTTGGTTATGGCATACCTGAACCAGCTTTTTCGACGGCTCTTTCCCATGACCTTGATATGGTAGGAGCTGACATGGGCTCTACCGATATCGGCCCCACTTTTCTTGGGAATGGAGAAATGGCCACATCGGCGGAGCAGACGGAACGAGATCTTCAAAAGCTCATAGTAGGTTCCCGTTCCAAAGATATACCACTTATCATTGGAAGTGCGGGATCTGCGGGCGCAAAGCCACACCTTGACGCCACACTCGAGATAGTTCGGAAGGTAGCGAAAAATCAGGGCCTGAAGTTCAGAATGGCCATTATTAGAGCTGATATTGATCCAAATAGTGTTGTGCGAGCAATTAAAGATAGACGGGTAAGCTCTTTAGGTGTCCTTCCAGAATTAACTGCGGAAGAGACATATAAATGTACGAATATTGTAGGACAGATGGGGACCGAAGCCTTTGTTAGGGCGCTTCAGACTGAGCCAGACATAATAATCGCTGGTCGCGCATGTGATACAGGTATTTATGCTGCGCTTCCACAGTGGTTGGGATTTGATCCAGGCCCAGTTACACATATGGCAAAAATAGTTGAATGCGCATCTCTCTGCTGCGTACCGGGTGGTCGCGACCCAATTATGGCTACATTACAGGCTGATGGTTTTACCCTTGAGAGTATGAACCCAGCTCGAGCAGCAACGCCGATGTCTGTTGCTGCTCATAGTCTTTACGAACAAGCAGACCCTCACAGGATCATAGAACCGGAGGGAGTGGCAGTCGTCGACAAAGTTAAGTATCGCGCAATTGATGAAAGACGCACCTGGGTCACGGGAGCTACATGGGAACCGGCTAAACAGCTTTCCATAAAATTAGAAGGTGCGGCTTCAGTGGGGTATAGAGCGGTTCTACTAGCTGGTTCTGCGGATCCTCGTTTCATTGCTGGCCTGGATAAGATTTTGCATGATGTAAAAGAAGTTGTTCGCGGCTTAGTTTGTTCCGAAGGAGAGGAGCCAGATTATGACCTCTTCTTTCGGCGGTATGGACTTGATGCCGTTTATAATTGGCAAAATTCTCCGGATAATCTCCCAAGGGAAATATTCATTCTGGGGGAGTGTTTGGCTAATACTCAGGCACGAGCAATGGCTGTAGTAAAGTCAACCAAGCAGTACCTCTTGCACCACGGCTTTCCGGGTAGGCTCTCAACTAGTGGGAATATTGCATTTCCATTCACACCTCCAGAACTCGCAGCAGGTCCCGCATACAGATTTAACGCCTACCATCTGATGCAGGTTGATAATTTAGAGTCTTACTTCCCTGTGGAAGTTGAAGAAGTTAGCTAAATTAGATCTCCTTGGTACTAAATGAATGTCTACAAAAAATATTATTCAACGCGCTGAAAATTTTGCCTCAAGCAATGGTTTTGAGATACCAATCCTAATGGCTCCTATGGCAGGAGCTTGTCCGCCATCTCTTGCTGCAGCTGTTGCAAACAACGGTGGGTTGGGTGCGTGCGGTGCTTTGCTCATGTCGCCTGAGGCCATCATCAAATGGGCTAGTGATGTAAGGGGCAAAACCAATGGGACTTTCCAAATTAATTTATGGGTACCTGACCCAGCACCCAACCGTGATCTAATAAATGAGGCTGCTGTCCGCCAGTTCTTGGGTAATTGGGGTCCTGAAGTGTTGCCGGAAGCGGCAGAACGAGCGGTACAAAATTTTGATGAACAATGTGCTGCAATTCTGGAGGTAAGACCACCCATAATATCTTCAATAATGGGTGTGTACTCGCCTTCATTTGTCCAAGAAATGAAGGCTCGAGGAATAAAGTGGTTTGCCAACGTAACGACTGTTGCAGAAGCACTTATGGCAGAGGCTGCAGGAGCAGATGTAGTGGTTGCTCAGGGCGCAGAAGCCGGAGGACATAGAGGCGCTTTTGATGCTGACAAGGCTGAGGCTCAAGCTGTTGGACTATTTTCATTATTGCCAGCAGTGGTGGATGCAGTGAAATTACCTGTAGTGGCTACCGGTGGTATCGCAGATAGCCGTGGTGTAGCTGCCGCAATGGCTTTAGGGGCGAGTGCCGTTCAAATTGGGACAGGATTACTCCGTAGTCCTGAGGCTGCACTCGTTTCGGCTTGGGCGGATGCAATTGGAAATGCCAACCCAGAAGACACTGTGATTACTAGAGCCTTTTCAGGCCGCGCTGGCCGCAGTATCAGGACAAGTTACGTAGAGGCGGCATCTAATTCAGGGGCTCCGTCTCCTGCCCCATACCCAATTCAACGAGCATTGACTCAGTCCATGCGTGACCAAGGTAACAAAACTAATGATTTAAGTCGCATTCAAGCATGGGCAGGTCAGTCAGCGGGCTTATCTCAGGCTATGCCAGCTGGCGATCTAATTCGTCAAATATGGTTAGATGCCAAGAAAATTCTTTCAGAATGATCTTATCAGACCGAACTAAGGAGTTTGAAGGCGACAAATATAAAGTTTCTTGAAGCTGATTATTTTATTTGCGTTTCAAAGAGAATGTAGATTAAATATTCTGATGTTGAACGAAGACACTCAAAGATTATTAGTCCTACGACTTATTTGCCCGGCGCACTGACTGCGTCGGGATCTAGCTTGGCAACTTGCCTAGCATGTTCAACTAATATCGTCCGCAATGGACGGCACCGTCGAGAATACGTAAATAATCTTTTTAAAATCTTTAATTGTTAATAAACCTCCCGGTTCAGGCCACTTTGGCTGAAATTGAAGAATTTCAAATAAGAATGACAGAGGTGGTTTTAAATCGAGATTTTTACGTGCGGTAATTTAAGAATGGAAAATAAAAATGGCTGTAATGCCTTTTGAAAAATACCAACCCTTCCAGCCAATAGAGCTCAATGATCGTACTTGG
>Ga0255760_10004668_pt1 | contig 11875 bp, 10 predicted proteins | sample 071ome_25_FD_179960 | JGI IMG/M metagenome (GOLD analysis project Ga0255760, IMG submission 179960) | Coastal salt marsh microbial communities from the Groves Creek Marsh, Skidaway Island, Georgia - 071410BT metaG (version 2) | ecosystem: Environmental > Aquatic > Marine > Intertidal zone >... | reverse complement strand
GGGGCTCAAAAGAGGCTCTTAAGCAGACCGAGGGCCAGGGGCATTTCTTTAACGAAGAAAAATCACGCTATCGGCTTAATCCGACGGGACCTCAGCATGCACAAGTTGCAGCTCTTGCGGGTATCACGCAATATTTTGATGTCTTGCACCAACGCCACTTTGGCGACAGTTCGCTCTCGACACACGAAAAGTCGAAGGCAGTATTCGAGTTGGCAGAGGCTCACGAGGCAGTACTCGCAAACCGATTGCTTGATTTTTTAAAAGAGCGGGAAGATGTTCGTATCCTCGGGCAAGATCACGCTGCCCCCGGCAAAAGAGCGTCGACGATTGCCTTTCACGCGAGGGCAATGCCGTCTCACCACATCGCGCAGAAACTCGCTGAGCGGCAAATCGCAGCAGGGGCGGGTGATTTTTACGCGCTGCGTTGTGTCCAGGCGTTAGGCATGGATGCGGACGACGGCGTCGTGCGCGTGAGTCTTGTGCATTACAACTCTATGGCGGAAGTTGACCGTCTCGTGGAAGCGCTGGGCGAAATTTTGCCCAACGCTTGAAATAGGCTACGCGCTTTTCTAGATAAATTAGGGTCGGAAACAAGATGTTCAGTCCAGATAGCATCAAGGAAAATGCCCGCATGCAAACGCCATTATTAAGATTTAGGACAGTGTTATGAAGCAGCACGCGCGGGTAGTGGTCATAGGCGGTGGCGCGCTCGGCGCCGGTCTTCTTTACGCCCTTACAAAAGAAGGGTGGGACGATGTGGTGCTCTTAGAAAAAGGAGAACTGACTTCAGGTTCCACATGGCATGCCGCAGGTTTGATTCCCCATTTCATTGGGGGTCTCAGCATGGCCAAACTGCACCAGGAGGGGCCGCGTCTTTATAAAGCGCTTGAGGCCGAAACTGGGCAGGCTACCGGCTGGCATGGGTGTGGCGCGATCCGTCTAGCGCTTAATGATGCAGAAGTGGACTGGTTCAAATACGTCAAGGGCATCCTCGACTACGTCGGCAGTGAGTGTCACTTAGTAACCCCAAGTGAGATCCGCGATCTTCATCCGTTGCTTGTCGTCGATGACGTAAAAGTGGGCTTTTATACGCCGAACGATGGCCATACGGATCCTGCGAGCGCGACAAACGCCATGGCGGCAGGCGCTCGTTTAGGTGGCGCGACTATTTATCGCCACACACAAGTAACAGGCACAAGGCTTCTCGATAGCGGCGAGTGGGAAGTAAGTACGGATAAAGGAACCATAGTCTGCGAGCACGTAGTGAATGCGGCTGGCAGTTTTGCAAAACAAATCGGCGAGTGGGTTGGTCTTGATCTTCCCATCGTGAACATGGAACACCATTATCTAGTGACTGACAATCTGCCGGAGGTTGAGGCGCTTGATAAAGAGCCCCCGGTCATTCGCGACCCAAAAGCCTCGTGTTATTACCGCCAGGAACAAAAAGGGATTTTGATCGGCCCCTACGAGCGCGCCGGTGCACAAGCCTGGGGCCTCGACGGTATCGATTGGAGCTTCGACATGGAGCTTTTGACGCCAGCCCTTGATCGGCTTGAGACCAGTCTAGAACATGCCGCCGAGCGAATACCGTGTTGGACAAACGCCGGAATCAAGCGTGTGGTGAACGGGCCAATTACGCACACTCCGGATGGTGGTTTCTTGCTGGGCCCCGCCGAAGGGCTTCGTAATTATTGGCTTTGCTGTGGAGCTTCGATTGGTATCACGCAAGGTCCAGGATGCGGCAAGTACCTGGCGCAGTGGATGGTGCATGGCCAGACAGAAATTAACGTTCGCGACATGGATCCGCGCCGATATGGAAAATGGGCGAGTGGCGATTACGCGATCGCTAAGTCGATCGACGAGTACCAGCAGATGTACCAACCCCATTTACCTGGCGAGTATCGCGATGCGGGTCGACCGACCCGCATTACCCCACTTTACGAGCCGCTGAAAAATGCTGGCGCCGTTTATGGTGATACCTTTGGATGGGAACGAGCCAAGTGGTACGCACCCAAAGGGGTTGAGGAGCAATACGGTTTTCGTCGCAACAATAGTTTTGATGCAGTTGCAGAGGAGTGTCGGGCGGTCCGCGAGCGGGTAGGACTTACCGATTTAACGAGCTTTTCGAAATACGAGGTGTCGGGCAAAGATGCATTTGCATTTTTAGAGCGGGTTTGTGCCAATCGTATTCCAGCAAAGCCCGGTGGTGTAGTGTTGTCGCAAATGTTGACCGAATTGGGGGGTATTGAGGGCGAGGCTACGGTAACGTGCCTGAGCGATAACCACTACTACCTTTTGTCGGCAGCCGTTGCTGAGCTTCATGATTTGGACTGGCTGGTTCAACATGTAAATTCAGATGAAGAGGTTCAGATAAAGAACGTCACCGACGACTTTGGTGTGCTGGTCTTGACCGGACCGAGATCCCGCGATGTGCTCCAAACCCTCACGGATGCGGGTCTGAAGAACGAAGACGGTTTTACCTGGATGCAGGCGCGAGAAATCGCGGTGGCGGGAATACCCGTCAGGGCGCTGAGAGTTTCATACGTGGGAGAGTTAGGCTGGGAGCTGCATTGCCCTATGGACAAGTTGGGCGAGCTTTACGATGCGCTCATGCAAGCCGGAGAAAGTCACGGTATTCAGCGGTTTGGCACCTATGCGATGAATTCTTTACGAATAGAGAAAGCCTACAAGGGCTGGGGATCTGAACTGACCACCGAAATTTCGCTTGTTGAGGCAAATATGCTCCGATTTGCGCGAAAGTCTGGCGGTTATATTGGCGCCGACGTGGTGGAGCAAAAGAAGCGAGACGGCGTGCCGATTTATCTTGTCTACTGCGAGATTGACTCTTCAGATGCTGATGCCATGGGCAATGAGCCGGTCTTGGATGGTGAGAAGATAATTGGTGTCACGACCGGAGGCGCCTATGGTCATACCGTCAAGAAGAGCCTCGCGTTCGCGTATGTCAATTCTGGCTACGAGATTGAAGGCACCGAGTTTGAGGTTCGTATCCTGGGAGAGACTCGAAAAGCGAGGGTATTATTGGAGGCGACATGGGATCCGACGAACGATCGTTTACGAGGCTAATCTTCCGGTGTGGTTTGCTGTACCGTTTGAGTCTAAAAGAATATCAATCATTGATTAAGCCTTTAAGTGCGCTGCCATATCCAGTTCTGTTGGGCAAAGAGATAGGAGTAATTAAGAATTCATGGATGAAAATTCATCAATCCTGATCACCGGGGGAACGGGCTCTTTTGGGAAAGCGTTTGTAAAAGAGATTCTTTCCCACTATCCGCGAATAAAACGTCTGGTGGTTTATAGCCGTGACGAGCTCAAGCAGTTTGACATGGAGCAGGAACTCGCCTCTTCTGGGGCATCGGGCCTTCGCTTTTTTCTGGGCGATGTACGCGATCAATCTCGACTTGAGCGTGCTCTAGAAGGAATAGATATAGTGGTTCATGCAGCAGCGCTGAAGCAAGTGCCAGCGGCTGAGTACAATCCGTTCGAGTTCATCAAGACCAATATCTTGGGCGCACAAAATGTTGTTGAGGCAAGTCTGAAGGCGGGTGTGACGCGAGTCGTAGCCTTATCGACCGATAAGGCAGCTGCGCCAATAAATCTCTACGGAGCTACGAAGTTATGCTCCGATAAGCTATTTGTCTCTGCTAATAACGTGAGAGGGTCGAGAAATATCTCTTTTAGCGTTGTGCGTTATGGAAATGTGATGGGAAGTCGAGGCTCAGTTATCCCTTTCTTCTTAAGTCAGAAAAAGACTGGCGTATTGCCAATTACAGATCCAGAAATGACCCGATTCAACATAACTCTCGAGGACGGTGTAAGAATGGTCCTTTGGGCTTTAGAGCATGCAAAGGGCGGAGAGATTTTTGTCCCTAAAATACCGAGTTATCGTGTCATGGATTTGGCTGAGGCGATAGGTCCAGATTGCGAGAAGCGAGTCATCGGGATACGACCAGGGGAGAAGATTCATGAAGAAATGATTACTTCAAGTGACAGCAAGAACACGGTCGACCTTGGAGCTTACTTTGCGATTCTGCCAAGCGTTAAGGCGAGTCAAGCCGAAGGTAAACCGTTTCCGGTTGGCGAAGCGTACAGTAGTGGCGCCAATGAAGAATTTCTGAGTGTGGAGGCATTACGAGAATTAATCGTGAGGCATGTCGATCCAAGTTTTCAGCCATAAATTCAGAATCGCTTCCGCTAATATTTTTGAATTGTCAAATCGACTAGTAACGTCGCATTGCTTTAGATCAGCAACTAAGACTAAGACTGCCGATAAGATCCAAGTTACAGTGGGAATCGTCCTTAAGGGCTCTCGTTGTAAATACAGTAGGTGTCCGCAGAAATCTGCCTAATCCTTGTAGAGTTGGCGTTGGTTTTGAAGTGCTTGGAGTATCTAGTCAAGGAGTCTCGGATGTCGGTGGGATCAATCCCTGGATTTTTCCCGAGCGTGTACTCGAGTGTGTACATCCCGCTTAGACCCAACATATCTCTTATCCGCCATTTGAGGCGGCTCGTGGCCGACCTTAGCTTCTTTAGAGCGCCATAGTGTGGAACCCGGTACGGTTCCTCAGATACGCCTAGATCATCGAGGTGCTTAACTATCTGCTCAACGGCCAGTTGGTTCCTAGAGCGAAAAACATACTCATTTATGATTGATTCCTGTCTTTTCGAGCGCGGTTCCTTGTCCTCGTTGAAACGTGCTTTAACGGTGTCGACTACAGCATCCTGCGTCTCGCATTTGACTCCGAGGTCATTGATCTGTAGAGCATATCGATGATAGTCCGGAAACCTATCGAGTCTGGGTGCGTACACAATCGGCGTTAAGCCACCCATCCAAGTCTCTAACCCGGTAGTACAGTTATTGTGAATAACTGCTTGCGCTGCATGAATCCACGGGCCAATAGCTCCTGCTCTGATTACGTGAACGTTATTGTGAAATAGAGTTGCTGTCCTTCTCCAATAATCCTCTCTTTCTCCAGGATGCGGTCGAACAATAATATGTTGATCCGGAAATTCAGACGATAGTCGTTCAACCAGCTGTAAAAAAGAGGCTCGGATTAGTGAGTGAGGGTTATCGTCATAGCTTAGATTTGGATCTATCCCGCGTTCTTTCTCGCTTGTAGTGAAGCCCCAGTTGCTGACGACTAAGATAAATGAGCCGTACTTAGCAGATATTGAGGTCACCTCAGAGGAATATAGCGAGGTGAGAGGCGGTTGCCAAAGATCGATGCGGGGACTGCCGGTGATCACCAGCTTCGATTTATCAGATGTGTAGGGCTCAAATAGCGCTCTTTGTTTGTTGCCCCAAAGAAAAATAAGAGACGACAGATTGATGGACTGTTTGGAAAGCCGATGACTCTGGTAGTCATCGGTCGAACCATAAAGTAAGCCTTCCTCGTCAAAACTGACCAATTTATTGCCAAGACGCTCAACCTGATGCTCGTGAAACGCAATCTTGTGGTTGGATAGACATTTATCAAAGTAGATCCCTCGAGGAAACGGGTCGCGACCTATATTCATACCGTTGCGACCTAAAAAAACACCAAAGCCCTTCTCCAGTGCGAAATGGAGGAGCAATAGTTTCGCGTCTAGCTCTCTTCCTTTTACCTCTACTGGCAGAAAGATCCACCTTTTCGTAACGATTTTTGGAGGTAAATTATGTTGCATCGATCTAAATCTGGGCGGTGGATTCGGGCTTAAAGTGATTGACGCCCCAATTGCACTTCACAAGTCTGCTCAAAAAAAAAATTAGGCCGTTCAGTGGAGTAGAGTTCATTCTCTAGATGGCTAAAATAATGACTATGTTCCTGTTAAAGACATTGCTGAGTCAGACATCGGGCAACAATTGTAACGCCTAGATTTAATCCGGAATTAATATTCAGCCATCATTTAGCCTAACTATGATTCCTTACGGCAGACAGGATATTTCCGAAGAAGACATTGCCAAAGTCGAGGCAGTCCTTCGATCGGATTTTCTCACGCAGGGGCCAATTACGCCGAAATTTGAAGATGCCGTAGCCGGATACTGCGGGGCCGATCACGCGATCGCTGTAAACAGCGCCACCAGCGCGCTGCATCTCGCTTGCCTCGCATTAGATCTAGGCCCCGGCGATTGGTTGTGGACTTCAGCCAATACCTTTGTAGCAAGTGCTAATTGCGGCCTTTACTGTGGAGCAAACGTCGACTTTGTAGATATCGACCAACGAACTTACAACATGTCCCTGGATGACCTATCGGACAAACTCGCTAAAGCTGAGAAAGAGAGTCGACTCCCTAAGGTGGTTATTCCCGTCCACTTTGCAGGTCAATCATGCGACATGGCCGCCATAAAAGCTCTTGCAAATCGCTATGCCTTCAAGATCATCGAAGACGCATCGCATGCCATCGGAGCGTCATACAAAAATGTCAAAGTTGGATCATGCGAATACTCAGATGTCACTGTCTTCAGCTTTCACCCGGTAAAAATCATCACCTCGGCAGAAGGTGGTATGGCTTTAACCAACAACAAGGAAATTGCAGACCGAATTCGCCAGTTGCGAACTCACGGCATTACCAACGATTCTTCAATATTTGAACATACGCCTGAGGACGAAATTTGGAACTACCAGCAACAAAGACTCGGCTTCAACTATCGAATGACAGACGTCCACGCCGCTCTCGGCCTCAGTCAATTAGGTCGACTAGATGAGTTCGTGAAGAGACGACATTCAATTGCTGAGCGTTATGATCGAGAACTAGATGAACTCCCTCTCATCACTCCATGGCAGCATCCCGATAACTACTCGGCGTGGCACCTTTATCCGGTACTTTTAGATTTAACCAAAACTAACGCAACGCAACGATTTGTTTATCAATCACTGCAAGAGCAGGGGATTCTCGCCAACCTGCATTACATCCCCGTCTATCGGCAGCCCTACTTCGCTGAAATGGGATTTAGGAAAAATTATTGCCCCAATGCTGAGGCCTATTTCAAATCAGCTATCAGCATCCCGATGTTTGCCAATCTCACCGAAGCTCAGCAAGGAGAAGTTATTCAGGCGCTAGGGAAGTCTTTCGAGCGCGACGGATGATCGACCTTAAAGAGATCTGTGATCGTTTCGGTCTTGAGATCGCCTATCGAGAAGATCAGACCTGGGAGGCAGTCTTTGATACGCTCGCTTATCGTTCGACCCGCTATCTTTCTTCTTCAATCGACTATCAACTTGCGTACCACCGCGGATTAGGCGGAGAGTGGCTCGATTACTCTTCCATCCTTCTTTCGGATGGCAAACCTGTTGGGTTGTGGCCCATCACAGTTTTCGAAAAAGATGGTACTTTCAATCTGACCTCCCAAGGTGCGCCTATCCTTGCCCCTCTATTTACGAACAGTTGTGCTGTAAAAACACAGAAACGAATAAACAACGCGTGCTGGCAAGTAGTCGGGCACATTGCTACTCAGTTAGGCTTATCAGATATCGTATCGGCACCCGCTTTCGACGGGCGGCATGACCTCACCTTTTGGCATCTCGCGCTGGCTGCAAGCGAAGCGCAATGCACCGTCCAACAGCAGCTCTACGTTAACCTCGGGCTGGCTACTGACGAAATCCGATCGCGATTCCGTAAAAGTTACCGACAACTAGTAAATAAGGGCGAAAGACTTTGGCGAATTGAAATTATCGATCACGCTGCCCAAGAGAACGTATGGGAGGAGTTTAAAGCCCTCCATCGGCATGTGGCCGGACGGGTCACGCGCTCCAGTGAAAGCTGGAACTTACAACTCGCTGCGATCAATCGTCGTCACGCTTTCTTAATCAGCCTCCGAGATAGCGCGGGAACCATGGTGGGAGGTGGCTACTTTACCTACTCTGCTGACGAGGGTAGTTACGGTGTCGGGGCATATGACCGATCCCTTTTCGACATGCCTCTGGGGCATGTTGTGCAAGCAAGGGCAATCGAGAAACTAAAGGGTCTTGGCTGCAAGTGGTACCATATCGGAAGAAAATTTTTGCCTACTGATGAACCGAGCCCAACGCCTAAAGAGGTCACAATCTCTGATTTTAAAGCAGGGTTTGCAACACATAGATTTCCAACTTTTCTATTGAAAAAGAATATCCATGAGCAGAACTAGTTTTGAAAATTATGGCAAAAAAGCCGCCACTAGACTGCCGCAAACAATCGCTAACGGGCGATACCCCTCCCAGGCTGCGTCAGAAAAGAATATCTTCTTTGCTGTGTGACGAAAATTAGAGAGTGCCAGCGAAAATAGTTTTCTGGATATCGGCTGTGGATCTGGCACGCTTTTGCTGCCCTTCAGTTTTCTCGTCAAATCGGCGACCGGATTAGATCACCCCGAGACTATTAAGCGTCTCAGGGAAGGCTATCCCAACTTTGAAGGAAAGTTGGTATCCGGAAACTTTCTTGATATCGATTTCGATCCCGACCACAAATATGATCGAATCGTGATTTATTCAGTCTTGCACTGCCTTTCAGATCTGGACGAAGCGACCAAGTTTTGCGGAAAAGCAGTGTCTTTGCTTAAGTAGCAGGGCCGCTTGCTGATCGGAGATATTCCAAACACCGATCAGAAAAACCGTTTTATGGAGAGTGAATTTGGAAAACAATTCTATAAAGAATGGCTTGAATCTCAAACTGCACACAATGACAGCGCATCGTTTAATCCTTGGCTTGATCACGAAGAAGATACGGCGAGGTTTTCTCCTGATGACCGCTCAATTATGAAATTAATGGCCGAACTGAGGACGACTGGAGCAAATGTTTATTTGTTACCACAGCCGCCCAACCTACCGTTCGGCCACACTCGGGCCGATATCCTGGTTTCTGTCTTGTAAAACGCGCTAACCGATCGCGGGTTCAGTGAGATAATTATGATTTCGCGAGGTTATCTGAACTGCGAGACCGATAGGTTAAAGAATTCATCACGACTCAAAACGCAGCAGTAGGCAGATAAGCTCTCGATCAAAACATCGTTTGCGTAGAGTACGAGTGACTTCGTCTCACGAAGACTCTCCAAGTTTTTATCTATAAATTTTTTCATCGTGTCCCAACCAAAAGGATTGAACATAAACAACAGCAGGGGGTCTCTAGGGACTTGATAATCTGTGGCATTCTCAACGTAAAAATGCACGGCATTAGTTTCTCGGTACTGAGCAGCTAGCCTACGCTTGTTCTCGTTAGCAGTTCTAATCAAGCGTTCGTCGAAATCAAAGCCCAAATAGGCGCTTATTTGGTAACATGAAAAGAAGTACAGGGTTGAAATGCCGGAGCCACACCCAACATCCAGCAGCGTGTAATTAGTCAGATCAATATCATCGGGTATTAAGCGCCACAAACGATCAATACTTTGGAGCCATACAATCTCAAATGGGCTTGAGTCGACCCTAGCGGGTTCGGGCAATTGAGCGACGTCTGCTGCGTCAGACTGTCCTGACTTCAATCCCTGCGAAGAAATCCATGATGCGGTATAGGAATCATTCTCATCACGTATTGCCGCAGGAATTAGGCTGTTGTGCTTCATCATCATAGGATTTACTCTGAAGAGATAGGTAGTGAGTCAATGCCGGTACCGATGAATTTATTTTAATGCGCGTTTATGTCGACATTAATAGGAGCACGGGCTGATTATGGTTTTCTCTCAGAAACTCGCTCTCGGGACTGCCCAGTTCGGTCTTAATTACGGCATAGCAAATCGAAAAGGCCAGATATCTCTTCGAGAGGCCGAAACAATTTTAGATAGAGCCTCGGAGGCGGGAATCAACACGCTAGACACGGCGATTGGATACGGAAATGCCGAGAGTCAATTAGGGATCTTAGGGGTCTCAAACTGGCGGATCATTTCCAAGATTCCTCCCGTCCCAGTGGATGCTCCGAGCATCTCAGACTGGATCGATGATGGGGTAGAAAAATCACTCCAGCATCTTCGCATCAACAAACTAAGCGGACTTTTGCTTCATCGGGCTACAGATCTCCTAGGAACTCAGGGTGACTGCATTCAGAGAGCTCTTGAAAAGATCAGAACAGACGGCAGGGTTGAGAAAATCGGCGTATCAATTTACGACTTTGATGAGCTTGGTCGAATATTAGATCACTATCCTATAGACCTCGTTCAGGTCCCATTTAATTGCCTTGATCGGCGACTCATCGACTCCGGATCCCTCACCCGCATGAAAACAATGGGTGTTGAACTTCATGTTCGCTCGGTTTTTCTGCAAGGCCTTTTATTGATGTCTCCCGAAGCTCGGCCTCAGTACTTCAGCAAGTGGCAAACACTCTTCGAGATCTGGGATAATTGGGTCGCGCTGAATGGAGCCGATCCAATCAAAACTTGCTTAGGGTTGCCTGCATCGCGCCCAGAGATTGACCGAGTAGTCGTAGGAATTGATAACGTGTCCCACCTGAACGAAATCCTCGATCGAGTAAACATTGACACTCCCTCTCTTCCCCATGGAATCGACTGCACTGATCTTGATCTCATCGACCCGTCGCGTTGGAACATCGGTCTAACCTAATCAAATCAAGTCCTCACCTTTGGAGCAACTAGTGGGTAGCGGTCAAAAACTTTGGGAGCGAGCGAAGCGGGCTATTCCAGGCGGGAATATGTTGCTTTCCAAGCGATCAGAGATGTTTCTGCCTGATCAGTGGCCAGCCTATTTCAGCAAAGCCAAAGGCTGTGAGGTTTGGGATCTGGACGGAAACAGATTCACTGATATGTCGATCATGGGAATCGGCACAAATACCTTGGGATACGGTCACCCCAAAGTGGACGAGGCCGTAATGCGGACGGTGCAGGCCGGCAACATGAGCACCCTCAACTGCCCTGAGGAGGTTCATCTCGCGGAGAGGCTAGTGGAACTTCATCCGTGGGCCGATATGGCTCGATTTGCCCGCAGCGGAGGAGAGGCAAACGCTATTGCGATTCGCATAGCCAGAGCGGCCGCGGGGCGGGATAACGTTGCCATTTGTGGGTACCATGGTTGGCACGACTGGTACCTGTCCGTAAACCTAGCTGATGATCAGGGTCTAGACGGCCATCTTCTTCCGGGCCTCGAGCCTCGTGGGGTTCCGAGAAACCTTCGTGGCACGGTCTTCCCGTTTAGCTATAACAACTTCGCAGAACTTGCGACGCTTGTGGCCAATAATCGTATCGGCGTCATCAAGATGGAAGTGATGCGAAATGATGGCCCTACCGATAACTTTCTTGAAAAAGTTCGGACTCTGGCTACCGAAAATAACATTGTGCTCATCTTTGATGAATGCACCTCTGGCTTTCGGGAGACATTTGGTGGACTCCATAAAAAATATGGTGTCGAACCTGATCTAGCCGTCTTCGGAAAAGCGCTTGGTAACGGTTATGCTATCAGCGCGATCCTCGGCAGGCGGGAGATCATGGACGCGGCTCAATCAACGTTCATTAGCAGTACCTTTTGGACTGAGCGGATCGGTCCGACTGCCGCGCTGGCCACGCTCGACGTAATGGCCGAAGAAAAGTCGTGGGAACAGATTACAGAAACCGGCAAGCAGATCATGGCTGGGTGGGCAGAACTCGCAAGGGCTTATGATATTCAATTGAAAATTTCGGGCCTGCCGGCAATCGCTAGTTTTGGCTTTGACAGCGGCAATGCGCTTGCCTACAAGACTTTCATGACGCAGGAAATGCTGATGAAGGGCTTTCTCTCCGGCAACCTTATCTATGCGAGTTTGGCACACTCTCCTGAGACTATTCAGCGATACCTTGATGCGTTGTATCCGGTATTTAACGTAATCAAAAAGTGTGAGTCTGGCGACGATATTAAATCTCTTCTCAAAGGACCAGTGTGTCATTCGGGATTTAAACGGCTTAACTGACGATCTACATAATTGAATT
>Ga0255760_10004665_pt1 | contig 11876 bp, 12 predicted proteins | sample 071ome_25_FD_179960 | JGI IMG/M metagenome (GOLD analysis project Ga0255760, IMG submission 179960) | Coastal salt marsh microbial communities from the Groves Creek Marsh, Skidaway Island, Georgia - 071410BT metaG (version 2) | ecosystem: Environmental > Aquatic > Marine > Intertidal zone >... | reverse complement strand
GTTCGAGACATTCCGCGTGAGTATAAATTCGCAACATATCCAGCTGAAAACTCCGCAAACGCAATCACTACTGTAACGCCTGACGGCGACAAAAGAACGGCGATATACAGGCTGTTGATATGTTGCATTTTTTTGGCTTGTTTTCGGTACGCGACTCGCCAAAACTTTAGTGTAGAGTCGTATTACACAACGTGCGTTACACAAGGGGCCGCTGGCGATGGATAACCGCGACGAAGAAGAAAACCGCCCTGAGGCGGGAACACCCAATAGAGACAACGACAGCACCGAATGGGCAGATGCCGAGCAGACCGATAGCTATTCGGCCGCATCGGTGCCGCGGGATGACCTATCCGAAACTGGCGAGATGGACTTTGACTCGCCACTCTGGAGCGATTCAGGCGCCGATGATCTATCGATGCCAGCGGACAGAGAACCAACCGAGGCACCTGAGAAGGATTGGCTCGTCGACAGCGGACTTGCCGCAGCAATCCATCCGGATTCCGCCGAGCCTGAATCGGCAACCGAGGACGACTCCGATGAGATGTCAGAGGATGATGAATCCTCCTGGTCGAGCCCCGAAAGTGATCTTGTCGGTCGTGATGAAGAATTCGAAGACGAAGATTTGGACGAGGAAGATCTCGAGGACGACAACGATCTCGAAGAGGATGACTACGAGGACGACGACCTAGAGGACGATCTCGACGACGAAGAAGAGGACGTCGACCCCGAGGACGACGGGGATGACGGCGACCTGGACGAAGATGACTTCGAAGACGATGATGAGGATAACTCGGACGAAAATGACGACCGCCTCGAGATGCCCCTGACCGCCGTAGGAACGGCTGCGCCGGAGGTGGCGACCTCACGTTCAGTTTGGCCCATGTTGGTAGGGTTGGTTGCGATCGTGCTGATCTCCGTCGGCGGCTGGGGCCTGTTTGAGGAAAGAGGCGAATTGCAGGCCAGAATCAACGAATTGGAGCGCAACCAATCACAGGCGAAATCCGTGAGCACGGTAGACGCTTCCGCGCTATCTGCGCTCGAGACCGATAACGCCGCGTTGAAACTGCAGCTAGATGGCTTGTATCGCGACTACGAACTGGCGATGGCTGAGATCGCCCGCTTGCAGGAAGCAACCGCAATGACAGCGCCCGATGTGGCTGACAGTGGTGTTCCCGAGCAAACGAGTGAGACGAGTAGCCCGGCGGTGGCAGCTGACAAGACCCCCGATGCGGAACAGGAATCCGCGAGTGTACCGACACCGGGCGGCTGGTTCGTCAATGTGGGAGCCTTTTCGGTAGCGCAATCCGCAGTCAACCTCAGCGCGCGACTCACTGACAGCGGCTTTGACGCCGTTGTTCAGGAGATGTCGACTGATGAAGGAAGGACACTTTTCCGGGTTCGGGTGATCGGATTAGAGGCCAAAGAAGATGCCCAGCAGGTGGCGCAGGATCTGGAGTCTAATTACGGCACGGGACCCGTTTGGATTGGGCAAAACCCCGAGACTCAATAACTTAATCTCGCGCGATCCTGGCGCTAATGATGCCTTAGCAACAAAAAAGCCCCGCCTCGGCGGGGCTCATCGTATCAACGAGCTTTCGCACTGCATGCTGGGGTGGCGGTACGCGCTGAATCCGTGGTCACGAAACGATCTGATGCCGCATCAAAGATCACCAAACCATCCACGTTAACAGGCGCGCTGACCAACGTATCGTAAAGTCCATCTTTGTAAGGGATGGGGTAGCTCGATTTAAAAACCGCGCGCTCAACGCCGTCCCACTGCAATTCTCCGCGCTCCAGTAGATAAGCGATGTCGCTGGTTCTCGCCAATCTCGCGTCCTCACCAAAGGTGTCCTGACACAGCTTGGATAGATTCCAAAAGGAGGGCATCGTGGCATCTTCAGGAACTGCTACCTCGGCAACACCGACATACCCATAGCGATACAGATTCAACTCATCACGCAGATCCTGTATCTCTGCGCCCAGCTCATCAAAATCAAGCGCGCTTAATCGATCGATCAACTCCTGAAAATCGAGTGACTCCACCAACGCAAGCAGCTCTTCCAAAAGGGCTGAAATCTCGGCGCTCTCTGACGCCTCACCCCCAAACCACTCCTCCAGCAGGGATCCCACGTGATTGGTGCTATCGATCGGAGCCACAGTGCCCGACTGCCCGAAGGCGCTGGTTGCACCCAAACCAATCAACATAGCTGTAATAAACGCTCTCATCATGTCTCTCCTTGTGTATTCATACCTCGAGACTATTGGAATGTCTCTGATCATCTGCTTCTTGACTCAATCCGCCAGAGGCTTGACTCCCTCCGCCAGCATCGTGGGATCTGCGGAAGCAGCGCTGATCCGGTCCTTGTCAGTGCTCGGGTAGCAAAAGGCGACAAGGGTTGGGTTTGCGGTTTACATCGTCGCGCCCGCTTTAATACTGTGGTTCAACAACGGCGCGTTTGTATTGACAACGGTCACGAACGCACCATTTTGAAAAGACGGACAAAAACCAAAAAACGGGGGAAACCACAATGTCAGAATCCCATTTGGAAAACGTCGCCATGATCGGCGCCGGCACCCTAGGTGGACAGATCGCCTGGCATAGCGCGTACATGGGCAAACAGGTCACTGTCTACGACATATCGGAAGAAGGTCTTGAAAACTGTCGCGCCGCGCACGCGGGCTATGCGGCTATTTATACCGCTGATCTTAATGCCAGTGAGGACGATATCGCGGCGACAAAATCGCGGCTGACTTTCACCACTGATCTTACCGAGGCGGCACAAAACGCTGACCTTGTGATCGAGGCTGTGCCCGAGGTGCCCGACATCAAAATAGATGTGTATCAGAAGCTCGCTACCATCATGCCGGAGGAGACGATTCTCGCAACGAACTCATCCACCTTGCTGCCTTCCATGTTCTCCGCCGAAACGGGTCGACCGGATCGATTTGGTGCACTGCATTTTGCCAACATGATTTGGGCTTTGAACATTGCGGAAATCATGGGCGCACCGGAGACCTCGGACGATACCCTGACCCGGCTCACCGCCTATGCCGTTGAAATCGGCATGGTCCCGATACCGATTTCCCGTGAGCAAAATGGCTACGTCTGTAACAGCTTGCTGGTGCCCCTACTCCAAGCGGCTCAATCCCTCGTTACCAAAGGGGTCGCAGATCACGAGACGGTTGACCGTACCTACATGATCATGAATCGCGGCTGCACCATGGGGCCTTGTGGAATCATGGATATGGTCGGCATGGGTACCCTGCGTGAGATCTTCACTTACTGGGGAACGCAATTGGGCGACCAAGAGATGCTCTCCAATGCCGCCTATATTCAAGAGCATTTTCTCGACTCGGGGCGAATGGGTTTACTCGCCGGCAAAGGTTATTACGACTATCCCAATCCCACCTACCAACAACCGGGCTTTCTGGATGTCCCGGACAGGTCAGCGGTGCCTGCTCTGGCCGCTAAAGCCAAATTAAGCTGAACAACTTGGCTCGAAAGACCCGTAGCCGACTCAATGCGACGTCCTAAACCAACACGGCGCGATTTGACGCAGAAACAACGTGTTAAGACCAAACATGTGACGTTTTAGACGCTATTGGCAGTATTAATGAAGATTCTTTCGCGCTAAACGACAACCACCAATATGCGGACTTAATCTTGGAAGTGCCATTGTTAGAGGCGTAACGTGAAGGATGCGGCGCGAGGGAAACCGATCCAAGCGAGGAGAAAATCCTACCCTACACACCAGATCCCCACGCCGCGACTCCTCCCAGTCCTATATTTCTGCATTAGCCATACCAGATTGCCATCGACGACATGGTAGCGCCGTGGCATCTATATCGATGTGGTGCAACCTTGGGAAATGCAATCTCAAAGTTGAAAAAAAACCCCGTCGCAGGGACGGGGTTTGGTTCCGATGAGTTATAAATCAGTCGGCCTTTTTCATCCAAACCTGTAGCAACTGCATAACGATGATTGAGCCAACGAAAGCCATCTGGAACGGATTCATGGAAGGCGCGTTGCCGGCCTCGGCGATAAACGCCTGCGCTGCGCCCGACAACGCTGTGGTTTCACCCACGTTCGTAAGGCCTGCGGCCACATCCCGGAGCAACCCATTGGTATTGACCATCAATACACACATAAAAGCGCTAACACTCAGGCAATAAATCGAGACCAATATCTTGCCAACAATAGGGCCACCGCCGCTAGCATAAATATTGTTGGTCATACGAAAGCCCAGCCATGTTGCGACCACATAACCTAAAAACCAGATCGCGTTACCAGACATAAACGCCGCTAAAATATTCCACATATCAAGTTCTGACATATTTCCCCCTTTTATTATTTGGATGCCCTAAGGCTCAAAGAGTGTCTCATCTGAAGCACAATTAATAAAGCGAGAGGCTGTTGACGGTTCAGAGAGGTCGCCGTACCGCTGACGCTGAACAACGCAAACGCTACCGATTCGTTGTCAGCGCCACCAACTGCCCCGCTTCACCCGGTGCACCGGTGGCCACAACAATATATTGCCGGCCACCTACCGCGTAGGTCATAGGAACGCCCGTCTGGCGCTGCCCCAGATCGATCTCGGCAATCACCTCTCCGGTCAATTTATCGTGCGCCCTGAATAACGAGCCGCCCCAACGAGAACCGTACATACCGGCTCCCTCTCCAGAAAACAGCAGTGTTTTCGTCACCAGCAGTCCAGAGCGATCATCATTCCCCGTATCGGGTATTTCGACGCCCGCCAGTTTCGGATGCTCGCGCACCTCTCGTGGGGTTCGACTGTTGGGGCGTTGCCACAGTAGCCTGCCCGTATTCATATCAAGTGCACTGATCCAGCCCCAAGGTGGCTTAAGAAGCGGCAAATCGAATGGCCCGCTCAGAGTGGCATCTCTGAGCACGTACCGCATGGTGGAGCGCTCAGTATCGGCAATCAGCCCCACCACCTCGGGGGCAACGGCGTAAGCTACATACAGCACGCCTGACTCGGGATCAGCCACGGCGCCTTGCCAATTCGCGCCCCCCACCGATCCCGGCAGCACCAAGGTGCCACGATTAGTTTCATCTACCAGCGTCGGCGGCGTGTAGAGTGGACCTAGGGTATAGCCCTCGGCTATCCGCTGTGCCTCGGCGAGTACGTCCGGTGTCAGGTCGTTGAGCTGATCTTTGGTAACACCCGTGCGCCCGAAGGGCTCGGGTAACGACGGTATCGGCTGAGTGGCTGCGGTTTGCTCACCCGGTACAGCGCTCTGCGCAACGGGCACCTCTAGGATTGGCCAAACAGGTTCTCCCGTGCGGCGATCAAACACAAAGGTCAGCCCTTGCTTCGTAATTTGTGCAACCGCTGGAATCTCCCGGTTATTCACCGTGATATCGAGTAGCACCGGCGGCGCGGGCAAATCGTAATCCCAGATTGGATGATGCACCGTTTGAAAGTGCCAAACGCGCTCCCCGGTGGCGGCATTCAGGCAGACGAGGCTCTGGCCGTATAAGTTATTGCCGGGCCGGTGACCGCCGTAGTAGTCACTGGTGGGCGCCTCAACCGGCAGATACACATACCCCAACTCAGGGTCGGCGCTCATCGGTGCCCAAACGCCCGTATTGCCCGTGTAATCGGCCGAGCCCTCTCCCCAGGTGTCGAATCCGAATTCGTTCGCGGCGGGAATCGTATTAAAGCGCCACAGAAGCTCGCCCGTATTGGCATCATAAGCCGTGATCTTTGCTTTAAGCGCCTGCGGTGACTCGGGTGCGCCGCTAAAAGCGAACGCCGCGCCAACAATCACCACATCACCGACAACCATCGGCGGTGAACTGGCACCAATAGGGGCGGTGACAGGATCGAGATCAACTCCCAACTGCGACTTGAGGTCTACTAATCCACCATTGCCAAATGCCGTTCGCGGTCGACCGGTCGTGGCGTCCAGCGCCACCAGCCGATATCCGGGGGAGATCACAAAAATGGTCTCCTGGTCTTCGCTGCGATGAAATGCCACCCCCCTACCCGGCCCCTTACGGGGCGCGTAGCCCCCGCGCTCCCCCTCGTCGAGACGATACATCCACAAAGTCTCTCCGGTGGCTGCATCAATGGCCAACACCGAGCGCTGTGCGCCGGCTGTGGCGTATAGCACGCCATTGGCCATCAGCGGCGTCACTTGATAGTTAGGCCAGGGAGCGGGCCCAAAATTATCCGACTTCCAGCGCCACGCGATACGGAGATCGGCCGCGTTACCTGCATTAATTTGGTCGAGTGGAGAGTAATTTTGCCCATAAGGAGTGCCGCGATGATGAAGCCACTCGGTAACTGAGTGCATCTCTGTCTGAGCGCCAGAAACTGTTAGCGGCGGCTGGTTACCCAGTTTTTGAAGCATCTCGCGACTCCGCAACGACGCTCCCAGGCGAATAGGGTCTTGCCCTACGGGATATCCGTTTTGACTGAGCAAAAAGGCGATCACAGTCTCGTATGCGGCATCCGAGAGCCCTCCGGGGTTAGACGTTGGCATCGTTAAATTGACGCGGGTAAATGCACCGAGGTCTTGCTCGCGCCATACATCCAAAAAACGCTGCCCCATCAAACCAGGCGCCGCCTCGCTGCCGCCAAGCCTCGGCCCGTGACAGCTCGCGCAGTCGTTTTGATAAACAACCTCGCCTGCAATCGCCTGGTCGAGGCTATAGCTTATGAGACCCGACTGCGCCGACACCGAGCCAGTAAAAAGGCTGCCTAGGGTCGTAAAGACCGGTAGCAAAATTGTCCAAAAACGAGTCATAACTTGGAGTGTAAACCGTTTTATCCACATGACCGCACCGTCGCTATGCTTCACTCGATCCAGATAGAGCACCCAATCGCGGCCGGGCCGGTAAAACGTGATTTGAATTTATCGGTCACTTTAGCGGCGCACCAAACTGCGAGCGCATGGGTTCTAGCTCCGGCATAACACCTGTGTATCGGGTCGGTCTCGCAGTAAAGAGACCAAAAATAAGCCCAGAGACTTTAGCGTCGCACCTTGATAACACCACAACAAAAGTGATCAGTTCCAGGGCTTTCACCGGTACGTTCGCTGCTGTTAGAGTTGGCCAGATTCGACGAGAAGGAGAAGGTAAATGAGAGCAAAGTTAATGGTGGTAATGGCCGTTGCGGCGCTGTTCACCCTGACTGCTCGAGCCGATTGGCAGAGGGTCGAGGTGGGTACCGTAGAGAATGCTATTTCTCAAGATGAGACCACGACAGTTTGGGCCACGGAAGAGTGCGAACTCATAAGTGAAGCGGCCGGAGCTTATCTTTATCACTCGGGTGAGACCGTCAAAAAGTCCAGAGAGGCCAAGGACGAGAAGAAAAAAGCGGCCCTCTTCAAGGCAAGCGTTGCACTGAGCCAGTTATCAGTGAACCACGCTCAAGTCTATCAGGTGTTTTGTAAGCAATGAGCCGCTGTGCTCAAGCCCGAGCGCGCGGCTTGGAAAGACGGAGCAACTACCCCACCAAAAAACCATGGCCCGTCTGAATTCATGCCCCGCGTGAAGGTAGCAAGCTCAAGATCCAGAGCCTCACTTGCGTCCTGAATTGGGCGTTCCAAACCCACCGTAAGGCGCTCGGTCTTTTTACCCACCATGAACTACAAGGCGCCGCTACTATGAGGCCGCAGCTACGATTCCTAATCTAAGTAAGTGTCTTTCAAAAAATCCGTCTGCGCGCGCCAGGTGACGGCTGCCATCGGCTTGGCGAAGGGATCTTTGTCAACCTCCCAGTTTCTCTGTAGCCGCACCGGATCCGATAACTCAAGCCACTTGAAAATGGTAACGGCCCAATCAACTTCAGGCCTCCAGCGCATATCGCAATACCCTGAATGTTCAGGGCTGTGCCGCCAGATGACGATCACCTCAAAAGGCACCCATCCGCACTGAGAAAAAGCTGTCGCGGAACCACTCCCTCAGTGCCATCGTCCTCAAGCGCGTGATGACTCCGAACGTCGGAGAGGTCCCCGAAGGAAACCGCCATAGTCCTCCCTGAGTCCGTCACAGGCTTTTCCAAAAAGCGCAGCTGAAAATCTATAGGAGCTCGGCCAGACCCTTACCAACAGCAACTGATGAGGCACTTCACAAAAGGGTTTAACATTTTTCACTGAAGGGCTCTCTCATAGGGCACCAAGATGCCGTATCCTTCGTGCGCGAAGATCAGGAGGCGGGCAATCTCGAAGCCGACGAAGGAATAATTGATTGAAAAGCTCACTATCATTTTTTAAGCGAGAGAAAGTAGCCTCGGGGGAGGCGAAACGCCGCGCCATCATCGTTCACAACCACATTTTCAAGAATGCGGGCAGCAGTATTGATTGGGCGCTTGGCAGGAACTTCGGCGAGGGCTTTATCGATCATCGTGACGATCTGAACATGCGCAGAGGCGCTGAATACTTTGGCCCTTTCCTACAAGAAAACGGTCATATCGTGGCCGTATCAAGCCATCACCTTACCTTGCCGCTACCGGCGGTGGATAATACCGTGCTATTGAGCCTGATGATGTTCAGACACCCGATTGAACGGGTGAGTTCTGTCTATCACTACGAGCGCAAACAGGTAACGGCGTCTACTCCCGGGGCCATCCATGCTCGCGAGCTAGAGCTCGATGACTACATCGTCTGGCGCATGAGACCAGATGTTGGTCGTACGATCCGCAATTTCCACGCCGCCCGCTCATTACCGCCAATAAAGCCTCGTCAAGCGATAAGCGAATCCATGGTGACGGATGCGCGCAATCAGCTGATGACGACGCCAATGTTAGGGCTGGTCGAAAAGTTCGATGAAAGCATGGTTTTATTCGAGGAGGTGCTCAGCACCTATCACCCCACCATCGACCTCTCTTACACAAGGCAAAATGTGAATCAGGATACAAAGCAGAGCTCAGAGGACAGGATCGCGGCAATGAGAAAAGTGATCAGTGACAGTACTTACCAGCTGTTGATGGAAAACAACGCTGTCGATATGCGACTTTACGAATTCTGCCGAGGCGTGTTCGATGAACGGGTAGAAAAAGTCGTCGATTTTGATCGAAAGCTGGCCGATTTCCGCCAACGCTGCATGAATAACCAATGATCGGCTGTCTCTCTGTGAGATTGGTGCAAAACCGACCATCAATCTTGGCTGTAAAATAACGCTGTGGGTGTAACGTCATCAGTCCAAGCGTAGCAAATCAAAGAAGCTTATTGACAAACTTGCTTCGCGAGGTGAGACGTGAGCATGATGCACGTTGAGGATCGTAACGCGTCGCCCACTTTCTAGCGGGTGACTCGATTTCCCAAGGCCCGCGTAATAGTGCAATCGTGAGAGTAATTACCTCCCTTCCTGATATTGATGGCCTGAGAGCAGTTGCTGTTCTGTCGGTCGTGCTATTTCATCTTAATGTGCCCGGCTTTGAGGGCGGTTACGTTGGCGTAGACATTTTTTTTGTTATTTCTGGATTCTTGATTACCGGCCTTATCCAACAGCGCATTGCCAATAACAAATTCCGGCTTTCTGAATTCTATGCAAATCGAGTCAGGCGCCTTCTCCCAGCCATTTTAGCCACCGTCGCGACGACAACCGCAGCAAGCATCGTTTTGCTCCAGCCACAAATGCTCGAGTCATTCGCAACATCCGCTTTGGCATCAGTGTTCAGCTTGGCGAATTTTGTTTTCTACTCTGAATCGGGCTACTGGGACAGTTCGGCGGAACTGAAACCTCTACTGCATCTCTGGTCTCTCGGAATAGAAGAACAGTTCTACTTATTCTGGCCGCTAATTCTCCTGGGACTGCTTCGTTTTGGGCGGTCGAGCTACATCTTTGGCTTACTCAGCCTTTTCGGATTTAGCCTTGCCGCATGCATTGCATACACTCCCATAGACAGTGCGGCTACGTTTTACTTAATTCCTTTTCGCGCCTGGCAGTTTTGCCTTGGGGTCCTTGCACTCGAAGTGTGGCGACGTTTCAACGGTAGCCTCTTTCTCTGCCAAGCGCTGCGGTCGATAGGCCTCGCTCTCTGTTGTTTCAGCGTGTTCGCACTGGGAGACAGTACCGCCTTCCCCGGTTGGCAAGCGTTGATCCCTAGCCTTGGAGCCGGACTGGTTCTTATCGCCTCAAGCGAGCTGGAACCAAGCCCATGGCTCTCAAATTCGTTGGCCAGATGGCTGGGCCGTGTCTCTTATTCGATGTATCTGGTGCACTGGCCACCCATTGCGCTTTATCGCGCCTATACGCTGTCGGATCTAAGTTACGGCGTATCTGCTACCTTGGGTGGTCTGACCCTCCTACTCACCGTCATACTGCACTATCAAGTAGAGCGTCGCTTCTATAGACGAAATATGGAGAACCGCACTGGGTGGAATGGTGTGCCCGTGATTTCTGGTTTTACCGCTTTAGTACTTTGTCTTGCCCTCATCATCCTCCAGATTCGAGCAGACCTAGTCAGCCAACGGGATGCCATTTTAAGCGCTGAAAAAATAAGCGCCTACAAATCTGGTCGTTTTCAACTCACGAGACGGCACTGCCGCATCGACCAGTTGAACGATCTGAGTCGATGCGCGAATCCCGAAGACCCGAAGGTGTTATTTATTGGCAACTCTCATGAGCCTGACGGTTTTAACATCTTTGCATCGGCGCTACCCAACGAAAACCGGCAGTCCTGGGTTCAATTTGGTACAACCAACGAGTGTGACAATCTGCAAGCCTCAACAGACTGGGCTGTTTCTACGTCAGCGGAATGCCAAACTAGACTTGATCTGTTGCGACAAAGCTTCACGAAAAAGCAGTGGCGTACTGTAGTGTATAGCGCGAAACACCCGGCCATAAAAAACAAATTACCGCTGATCACGATGTTGGAGACGATGAAACGAGACATTCCATCGCTATCAGTGATTGTTATCGACGACTACATCAGCACGAAACAACACTGCGCCAGCATTATTAATCAGACCGGAAGTGCTATCGCTTGCAAAGATTCGAGCCATGTTGCGTTTTTCCCGGGCATGTTCCCCAGAGAGGAGATTTATCGCCAGAGGCTCGAGGAACTTGCTACGGAGTGGGTACGGAAGACAGACCTACTGTGTACGTCTGACAGTATCCGAGACTGCCAAGTAGTAACGCCTGACGGCCACCCGATGTTTGTTGACTCGCATCATCTTACATTTGAGTTTGCGAGTTATATCGGTGATCTTCTGCGCCAAAGAAATCCTGAATGGTTACAGAACCTATAAAACCGTTAGCTGCAAGGGTCTAGTTCTGCCTCTTTCCTGGTTGGCTGAAAATATCTGAGCCCAATGCGTGCTTTGTGCTTCACTTTACGGAGCGTGAAAGCAATTTTCCCTGCGGCATTATCCCTGTCCGCGTAAGCGAAAATGTCTTTAGCAAAAGCAAGATCCTTCTCCGTAAAATTAGTCCAGAGGCCTGACAAGGGGAGGGACAAACCAAATTGGAGGGAGTTGCTCAACTCCTGATCCAGCAGGTCGAATGCAGCACTTAACAACATGTCTCGCTAAGGCCAGATTGTGCCTCGATCAATTCCAAATGCACTGCGCGTAACGGCGCCTTGCGCAGATTCTAGGGTGCTAGATCTCTGACTATCTTGCTCTCTCGGGAAAGCCTAGGGGCTGATAATTTGACCTACCAGGGTCAGATTTGCTGATCTTCAGATCTATTAGCGCTGAGGTGACAAAGTCTCTACGTCTTTTACAGGCCCGTAACGCGTGATCCGATGAGCCTTGCTGTAGGTGAGAATGACAGCCAAATAGGTGTAATGTGAGATTGCAATGCCAGAATCAGATCCCATCTGTAAGCATCAAATCGCAGATTTTGGGGTAGGTGCCAAGGAGGTAAAATAGACTTCAGTGGTATGTGAACGTCTATTGTG
>Ga0255760_10004663_pt1 | contig 11880 bp, 2 predicted proteins | sample 071ome_25_FD_179960 | JGI IMG/M metagenome (GOLD analysis project Ga0255760, IMG submission 179960) | Coastal salt marsh microbial communities from the Groves Creek Marsh, Skidaway Island, Georgia - 071410BT metaG (version 2) | ecosystem: Environmental > Aquatic > Marine > Intertidal zone > Salt... | reverse complement strand
CGAAAGGAATATTGCAAAAGGATTGTTGTCCAACTGATCACTCCTTCGTTGTCTGTGTTTCCGTCGCAATCCTCGATCCTCGTGACTTGATAAATCTCTTCGTCGGTTTTAAGCTGAGGGCACATTACGGGTTCTGTATACTCGACGATGAATAACTTATCCATCACATTTAGAGTAATCGGCTTTGGTGAAGTCACGTCGACGACAAGATTCAAATTTTCTTCGGTCGTGGATCCACGCACGGACATTGGCGCCGTTGCTTCGTAACCAGAACAGAAAATTTTTGCTCGAATCTCCCACGCTCCATCGCGAAGGCCATTCATGAAGTACTGCTTGGTCAGATCCCAAGATAAACCACACCCGGAAGTTGAATGTCCGCAAACCACATTCGCCGAAGCTTGGGAGTCGTCCCAGGCGCTGATCCATTCACCGATACCAGGTCTTCGAAACTGAACGCGAACAAAGTTGACGTTTGGATGCACGAGATGGTCTTTTTTCACATCCCAGCCGTTTCTGATGTTATTACTGTCATCGAATTTATCGGATGTCCAAATATTCAAAGGGTTTGGATTCATGACAGAAACGTTGAGAACATCTGAAGTAGCACCGCTCGCGATGTAATACAGATACTTATTCACGGTAGTTTCGTCCCATGCAATTTCGGGGCACTCGCGCTGCCACTTGATGTCGTCGAGCGAATACGAATCCGAAATTGGATCGCGATAGAGTAAATCTCTCGACATTTGCCACTCGCATTCGCTCACGAGTTTAAGGAAGATTCCTTTGTATTCATTCGAGAGATTCCCTTTTTCTACACTCAGCGTGAGTTTCGTGTCGATCAAATTGCCAGAGTCGTCCGTAGACGGCACGTCGTGTAAGGCTAACAAATCACCAAACGGACGCAATTTGCTGTTGTCGCCGTTGACGGAGAATTTCAAATCGAGCATGTTACCTCCAGAAAAAGTGGAACCCGTCGTTTCTCCCGAAGCTAAAAGTAAACCATAAATGTGGCCTTCTCTGTAAGGCGAAGCGTTAGTTATGATCACGTCGAACAGCGCAGGTTTCCCGGGAAGGACAAAATAGTTATTAGACCCCGCGGCGTGTTCTGCCCGAATTCCTAAACCTGATTCTCGCCAGATCGTATTTGGTTCGCCGGGGCATTTCGACGAACCACCGATTGTTTTGAAAAGAGGAGTACCGAATCGCTTATCATTGGAAACCTGAATCACAAACTTATCGTAAGGATCGTCGTCACCGAGCGAATACGTAACTTCCATTTCACCGTATTTTGCCCATGCCAGAACTTTCTCTTCCGCGATACTTTTTCCGTAATTGTCTCCTAGCTCTGTCTCAAGTTCCCAGAATCCATAAGCCAAATTGAAATCAAACGAAGCTGAAACGCCCGCCTCAGCCTCCATCGACCACGAATATCCATAACTGTCGATGTTACTCTCGATGGATGAAGAAAACTCGAGGTTGTGGCCACCGCCAGAAAAGGAGAGATACACGTCTTGCTTTTCCTGTCCAGATGTTATGGGTTGTGATTCAGTGTCAAAGCCAAATTGAGCTTGACCACCAAATAAAGATGCATCAACCATGGAGGAGTCCATGTCTTTACTATGCGTGTTCTCACCAAACGTCTTCAACATATCTGTCTTGGCATATTCGCTCATGCCGCGACTCCAGAGACCTTTGTCCTTGTCAGGATCATCTTCGTTGGAGTTGAAAAGATTTCGACCATCGTCGGCGGCTTTATCAGGTTCGTAGGAACTCAGCCACTTATCGCTTTTCGTCGGGAACCATCGCCCGTATGGGTCGTGCTTTTCTTCCCCATTAGCTTCAACAATTTCCTTTTCAATATCATCCATATAAGCTTCGGGATTCGGATTAACCATTCGATCAACTACCGTCCCCGCCAGTGCAGCAAGAGGAGTAAGGGGAAAAAGCATAGGGTGAGCCATCATCATATGCAAGGGTCCAACTCCAGCCGCTTTCCCATTAGCTTCTTGACCTCCATAGTTCTTCCAAGCATCAGTTCTTCTTAACTTTGGAACGCCGTGAAGAGGTGCGTTATCCGATGGAATTGAATCCCACACTTCGCTGAGTTCTTCCCAATCCTTCTTTGCGGTATAATCTGGAGACATATCTTCGTTTTGGGTGTAAGCTCCAAAAACACTCGTGATGAGAGGATCCGAAATTTGACCATACACGGAATCATCCGAGGTGAACGGTATGCTCATTTCATTGAATCTCCCTTCGATGTTCGTTATTTCGCCTGTTTTATCGGTCTTAGCGTTCAACCCTTCTGGATTGAAATCTGGCGAGGACCATTCAAGCGTTCGTTTCCAGTCATCTAGCGCATTCTCAAGACGCGATCTCCACGCCACCCTGATGTCATCATCAGAGAGCTCTTTCATCGCGTTATCCGTATCTTTTATAATAGATGTCAGATCATTTGTAACTGAAATCAAATTTTCTAATTCCGGTAAAATTTTGTACTCGATCGAGAACACCGTCATGACGTACGTTGTTGGTTTTCGAGGGCCCCATTCTATGAGTTCAATCACTCCTAAACACTTAGAAGCAGTAGTCACGATCAAATCAACCTTATCCGACCTCACGTACACAATTTCAAATCCTCCCCCAAGGATGACATCTCCCGGACGTCCAGGGAGTGCAGGGTCAAGAGAAGATTCTAAATTTCTGTCCAGAGTTACATGAAAGTCCCAGCCGTTGTCCGTTTCGCCACTTATCGTCACAGTTGGGCCTTCTTGAGCGTATCCACCGTGTCCTCCTGTTTCAAATCTTGCTGCATTATTCTCCTGTTCAACTTCAAAATTGAGATAGCCTGATCCTGCCGCCACTCCGGCTGACAATGCAAACTCTACAGTTGCTCCTGCTGAAAAACTCCACTCGCTTGTTTTCTCGGCCGCTCGAGTGGTTGTCAAACCCATCTCTAAATCTACTTTCGTTCCTTTCGAGATGGAAGAGAATGAATTACCTCCGGGAGGGTCGTGCACGACGGTATACACTAAACCTTGAACGGGCGCAGTCGCATAAAACTTGGAATCTGATATGTATCGATCTTCACCATCCCCGCCACGAGTCTTCGATGTCAAAACGACGAGCTCTCGTTCGATATTGATGGGTGTAATGGCCCAACCGTCGTTCCGCTCAATGTACGCCGAAAACGAGCGTCGATAAGGCGAAACGAGGTTAGGAACGGCACCATCTGAAGAAATTTCGCGGGAATATTCTGATGTGCCGAAATCAACGAACCCATCGTTAGCTCCTGCGCTAGCGCCTGTCAAAACTGTTGAAAATGTACAGTAATCATTTAACGGGGCTTTACTCGGATGGCACGGATTATCAAACGTGATTCCATCCTTTATCCGCACCGCAATACTTGTGGTGCTGCTCTGAAAATCAGAGCAAGTTGTGATCGTATCGGCTGATGTGTAGTGCGCCTCGAAAACTTTTACGCCAATGAATTTCCTCGAGTAGATTTGTACGCTACTTACCGTTGTCGAACCAATTAAATAGTCCACAGTTAAATCTCCATCGTCGGAATCGCTTTCTACTAAACACTGCTCCCCCGAGCTACTCGAAAGCGGGTGAAAGATAGTTGTAGGCGCATCACTCGGTGCGTCATCATCTTTGTCCAAGCCCACATAAGTGATCACACTACACAGATAACCGTGATATTCAAATCTGTTTTTAGCAATAGATGTGCTCTCCAAATTCAATAATAAAACCGTTTGTACGAGCATGTCTCTATCTCTGAAATATTGCATAATTTCCGTGCCCGCCTTGCACGTCGCACCTTCGTGCGTTTCTTGAATAAATCCAATATCCATGCTAGAGACGTCCGGAGCCGATTCGATTTGAATGTAATAGTCCATCGCGGCGTACGGCCAAGTTCGTTCGTTTGAGGTAGGACACGAGTTGGTACCATCCTTGCATTTCCAAGACGTTTGAATGTCATCGTAAGTGACGACGGCAGCTGCTCCGCAGCCGTTCGCCGGGGTAATCACAAGTTCATACTCTTCATATTGCGAATCACATGAACCCGCGTACAAACCTATATCAACTAATCGTGTCGAAGTGTCGAGGAAGACCAAATTTTCACCACCTTCTGCAGCTGTTATTTCGAAGTAACTTGATGAGATAATTTGACCATCTTCACTCTCCGGATCAGGAAATGACACGTCATTCTGATCTACGCACGCACTATCGTCGTCTATATCTACTGAATCCCCAACGTAGCAAATTGTGTGCCCAAGCACATCTTGATCTCCCCCATCGACGACAAATGTACGACTCTCTCCTACCGGCACCCCGATTTCAAACCGACCCGATGTATCAGAGATGTACGTTCCTTGATGCACGTAGCCTTCATCGGCGTTCCAATCATAGGCTTGTATTTTCGCAAATGGTAAACCGCAGGCATAACCTTGTGTTTTCCAGGGTTCGAACATCACTATACCGTTGACTTTGACACTGGAATCATCCGAAATTACTATTTCGGCGACTGACTGGTGTCTTATCTCAACTTCTGAAGCATCAGTATCAGCATCTCCGTCGGATCCAAGACGTGAAATCGACTTGGAATTTCGCCCGAGCGAAGCTGGCTCTTCGGTACTCCCCGCTTGATTCTTTGATTTTTTCTTGTCGTATTGATGCACCAAATCCGACATCTGTTCCACGCCATCGACGCTGATTGGATTGAATGCGATGCGCGAGATTAAGCTTGCAAAACTCAGCGCGTCGCCTGATACTGATTTATCAAAACGAACTCGCGTCGCGTTATTGCCGATAACCGGAATCGCGTACGCAGAAGACTGCGGAAGAATCGGTAGATTACTCGTACTGTTTGAAAAAACAATCGAATACAACTCGTCTTGCTTCTGGAAAGTAGGTTTTCCGAGGCGAATTTCCTCGCCCCGTCCGGCGTAGCTTGCATACCAAGCATCCCACGACTGAGTAAGAATTGGTACAGAACTCGAGGATGTCGGTATGAGAGCAACTCGATCGATCACATTGTCGCGGTTGTAAAGCAAATCATAGTCGTTGGCACAGTTTTTCATCTTCTTTGTCTCTGTTTTTAACCAAAGCTTCACTATATTCACGCGGTCTGGTTTCGGTCCAGGAAATTGATTCGTGCCGAATTCCTGGAACGCTCCGACTGCGTACCACCAATTACCGGAGTCAATACTCCCGTCGAGGAAGGATTTCTGACCCTCGTTATATTCCAAGCCTTTAAAAGCATCCGTGGTCGAAATTGACTTGTACCCTTCCACGCCTCGTTTCGACATCTCGGCCGGGTTCGAAGTTTGGCGCCATATGTACGATCGTTCTTTTTGCGGGTATTCGAGTTTGAATTGAAACCCTTCGTATGAACTAGACTTGCCGTATTTCGAGATTTCATCGAGTCGTGAATACTTCTTCTCCGTCGAAGGCGAGTCGCCGAAATGTTTCACTTCACCAGAATTTGACCAAAAGTCTCCGTCGGAACTGTCGTGCTTAAAAACCAAATAGTATCCATTTTTATCGACCTCGGCGTCGCAAGGTAAAAATGATTTTTTTTCAGCCGCGTCAACGGCGGAAACTTTTATTGGCTCATTTCCAGATATTTTCGGTCGAATAATGTCAAAAGAACGCATATCTTTCATTTCCTTCGATGGGTACACGAGCCATGGCGTTCCTGAAACGTATCCATACCGCATCAACCGGTTCACGCGAGAGTATTCGGCGTCATCCAAGTCGCCGTCGCCGTTCGTATCGAAAGTTGCCCAAACTTTATCTGTAACGATTACCTTCGTATTCGTAAACGCGCTTCTTTGCGTGCTAACATACTCCGCGAATTCCAATCTGTTCATCCCTCTCTTGAGCGCGCACGAAGACGGCGGACCATTCGTTGTATTAGCGCAATTGAACTTTGATTGAAAAGATATCGCTCCGGTAAAAGCGTCCTCGGAAGATACGGAAGAAGATAATTTCCAATCTTTCAAGTGTTGATTGTAGTTCACGGCATCGCGAAACATCTCTCTGATATCTGTAACTTGAGAGACATCCCAATCCGACAAGTCTGCGTTGATTTCCGCGTTACCTTTGAACAAACCGTTCATATTCGTGACACTTTTCACGTTCCAACTCGGCATTGGACCAGTGTTACTGCTGAATCCGTACCTATAGCACATCCCATCTTTCGGCGCTTCTGCGAGACATTCGCGGACGTGCGAATGGATGTTCTCATCCGTGATTGCAGTTGCCTTGTATTTGCTCAATTTGCGCCAATACTGGTAGCCCGACCAAGATTTATGAGCACCGTTCCCACCAATTTTTCCACTCGTGAATCTGCACTTCATCGTATTCACATCTCTATCGAAACCGGCGCAGTTTCCACATTCCGCGCATAACCTAGCGCATATGTAAACGTCGTCTGCGTCTTTGAGCAATACTTCGCGAAGTTCAGAACCATCTTTACATTGACACGGTTTGATATTTGCGAACGCAGCGTTGCCTTTTTGATAGTTTCCGTAGTTCGGAGCAACTAGTGCGCCGTCATATACTTCCAGAGCGACAATGGCGGTTTCCGGTCCCGCTATTTCCTGATTTTTAGAAGCGCCGTGCGATTGAAAAAAATCCGCGTTATGGATTTCGTCGTACACGTCTGTTTGGTATGCCTTCACGCTGGCATGAGTCTTTTTTGTCGTCATCGATCCACTCACTTCCAAAATTTCAATCTCGTAATTGCCGTCATCATCCGTGTATGACGTGTACGGACAGTCGATACTCTTTCCCGCGACATAAACTTCGGCAATCTTGATCAAAGAATCTTTCTTTTGAAGAACCGTCACGAATTGGCCTTGAAATGAAGTGACTTTTGTGCCAACGCAAACGTACTTGCGCTCTTTTGGACGCGCAGAATCGACATGTGCTGGTTTACACAAAGCTCCCTTGTTCCTATTTTTATCATTTTCTGGGTTATCGTAATCGAGAACTCGGACATCCAAAGCCAAAGCTTTCCCAACTTCTTCCGCGCTCGACGTCGCGTCAAAATATATTGTGACTTCTGTGATCTCATAGAACATCATTAAATCGATTTTAACGAATTCATCTCGCGATAAAGTCGCGAAAGTGTCGTCGAAACCATCCGTTATTTGGTACCCCGAAGCGACCTTCGATGGATTTGAGTGTGAGACCATCATGAATGACGCAAGATTACGAGACGAGAGCACGTGCTGTGCTTTCGAGATCCCAGATGTAAGTTCAGCGCACACGCGCACGTTACGCACGGGGACATTGGTGTTACCACCGACATAGATAGACCCTTCCAAAACCCCGCGCCAGGGTACCGTAAACGTAACTGAGTCCGAAATCTCGTCGAGAGTTTTCGATTCGGAGTACTTCGTTCGTATCGCGTATTCCCACACAGATCCCGGATTTTCCATGGCTTCGTTGTCGTAGAAAGTGATCGAGTTGAACTTTGACGCGCAACCGGAAAGGGAAGAATCGATGAGAACGATAGATTCGTAGATGCCGCTCGCGGCACCTCCGGTGACTGAACGGCGAAGCACCTCGAAACCAATCTCGTCCAAAGCAGTGTCTCGAAACGCGAACAATATTCCTTTCCCTGAGGGTGTTAACGATAAATCAACTGCCGCCCCCGTGTAAAACAAAGCTGTCGCACACGGAGGTACGAATGTATTGGAAATTTGTACCGAGTTATACGTGGGAATCACGCAATACGTACGTCGAGACTGTGGGTTCGCGTATGCTAACGCTGCGCACCCTTGGGTTCTACCACACGATGCCGTAGCTTTCACCATGGCCGGAGAAACGATGCCTTTGTAGATGCGAAGGTCATCGAAAAAAGCATATTTGATGTGGAAAAGCATAGGCCTCTCGTTGTAGTGGGGGAAATCGACCATCTTGTTGTCAAATGCCGCATTGGTAGCTTTCTCGAGTCCGTCTATAAAAATTGTCAAGCCCGTAATCGCATTCACCGTCATTGCGACGTGATGCCACGCATTCGCAGAGATGGAATTCGTGGAAGTTTGCGCGTACTGAGAATTACCGGTGGGAACGTACGCTCCCGACCTGGGCGTTTGGGTATACCCGCCGGTGAGCCCGCGCCTGTTTTGATTGTACTGAAAAAAAAATTCGTTCCTGTACGTGGCGTCGAATGTTTTCCTGTAGTAGATGAATCCATTCGGACTGGAAGTGCTAGCATCTACGGAAATCCACGTCATGATTGCACTAGCCTGCATGGGCCTGCGGTCCCATCCCATATAGAACGGCTCTTTACTGTTCAAACGGTGCATGCACACGCCACCCTCTCCGCACGCCTCGAGGCTGACGTGATTATTGGTGAGTTTATACCTGCCATTTTTCGTATACGCGTTCACGCCGTCAGTGCTCATGAACGGTGAATTCGGTTCGTCAAATGTGAACTGAGCGACAAGTGAAATGCGTGCATCGCCTGTGCCCACCGAAGGGCGTACGTCTGTGAGTTCTTTTACGGAGTTTCCGTTGAACTTTTGGTAGAGTCTACCGTCCGCGTACGCGCACTGGAAATCGGAATCATTCGGCAGAACCGCGTAGTCCCAAGAGACGTCAATTTTAGCTTTTTGCGCCTCGCACTGTTGTGAAGTAGTCTCTTCACCACTTCTCGAGGTTGGATACGTTGCTTTTCGGATGTAAACTGCAGATGCGTCGTTTGTCTCGACCGCGGTGCAACGCAAAGGTTTTTGTGGAGATTTCATCACAGCCGAAAGCAAGAGGCCACCGCGGCTACCGGCAAAGACAGTTGTATTCATCTCGAGGTAGTTCAAGTATCCCGTGTCAACATCGTGGGTTTTGTACGCCGCGCGCACTTCTTCCAAAGAAAGAATGCCATCGAGCGGATTCACGTCGTATTTTCGAAATACCTGTTCTTTCACCACTTCCAATTTATCGCAGTCTGCCGACAAAAAATCGGGCGAACTGAGTAAAAACAAGTCGGCAATATCAACTTTGGAGCTCGGCGCGAGCCATCCCTCGCAACCTTCAACGATTTGGAAAGTGTGTAAAGTTTGCCAACCCGTCGACGTGCTGGGAGCAACTGCGTCGTTACTGAATTCAAATCTACAATCATATTTGATTTCAAATTCACCAGTCTCAAGCGAAAGAGATTGCGAGGTTGTTCTCAAAAATGTTCGCGTTGTCTGACTTTTCGAGTCGTCTCGGAAATTATCCCACTTCATGCATGGCAAATACTTGCCATATGAAGAACACTGCGCGCCCTTCTTCTGGACGCGAACGTCGCACCACAAGCCTCGCTCGAGATTGATTCGGCGCTCATCATCATTCTCTGCGAAACACGAGTTCGGGTTCACACACGAAGGGTGCTTAACGACAATACCAAAATCGTATTCTTTGTCAGACACAGATCTGGGCGAGTTCGTCATCGACACAATAGGTTTTTCTCTCCGACCCGGCGGTGGCGGACTTGGCGGTGGTGGGCTTGGCGGTGGCGGACTTGGACTTGGCGGCGGTGGGCTCGGCGGCGGCGGACTCGGTGGCGGTGGCATGTGATTGATATATATCTTAACATAACTGAGCCCCCAAGATTCGTCTGTACAGTCGGAATCGTTCAAATCCGTCGTAATTTTCACGTCGAGTGAACTGCTGGAATGGTCGAACTCGTGGCTGTACGTGTGCTGTCCGTCTCTACACTTTGCATGGTTACAGCCTTGGCCGCATAGTTGTGTCCTTCCGCTTTGGTCCCTATTGATCTGTGAAAACGATGTCGGAGAAGAAGATCCAATTTGGAGCTTGAAACGCTCGTTATCCCACGTGTCGATAGAAACAACGCGAAATACAACTTTAACCTTTTGATGAGCCGGCAAATTCGTATACTTTCTGCTGAGCCAATCATTCTTGCACAATCTGTTGTACCCTCCGAGTACTCTTCCCGCGGAACCGCACGTGTTGCATTTTGAGTCACCGCTGTTAATGGACGTTTTCCATCCGACAGAAGACAACAAATCATTGCAATTATTCTTGAAGTCGTCCGTTTTCCACAGGTATGTGGCATAACTACCGAGCTCGGCGACGTCATCGGCGGTTTTATCGTCGACGTCGTGGTCGTGCAACGTAACGTTACCGCCGATATTAGCCGCGACGGTATCGTCGACTGCCGCGTTTATTCCAAACTCGACGATACCGTTATCCGTCGTCGCGCGAGCGAAAGGAAACGCTCGCGGGACAACTGTGACAAGTATTACTGCGCGCAAAAGTAAAAGAAAGAGGAAACGGTGCGCCCTCGAGCCAGTCGTCGTCGTCGTCGTCGTCGTCGTCGTCGTGAACCTCGCCGCCATTATTCTCGCAACCTGCTTGGCTTTCAGAGCACAGAAAAGAACGCTCTTCGTGTTCTTCTCGTTCTTCTTCTTCTTCTTCCTCTCAGTCGCTGCAGTCGACGTGATTCTCTATCTTCTCGTTGGCGATGATGGTATCAACGCGGCGGAAAAAGATAAAGAAAACGAACGACGCGAAAGTAAAAGCAACCGCTCTCTCTCTCACTCACTCTCTCTCTCGCGACAGAGAGACGATGCTCTGTTGAAGTTTATCGCGCGTCGTCGTCCGTCGCGCGGTAAGCAAAACAAACAAACCTCTCTGCCGACCCAAGAAGAAGAAACGATGTCTCGATTTTCCACGTTCGAAGTGCGCACCCTAGCATACACACAAACACACACACACACGCGCACACACACAAAAAAAAACTATCGCCGCGCAAAAAGCCTCTCTCCCTCTCGCGACTCTCTGTCTCGATCCTTATTCTCTCCGATAAATCTTTCGCGCGCGCGCGAGATATATGTATATAAACGACGCGTGTTTTTTTTTATCGCGTTTGGGTGTTTAAAAAGTCCGCAAAAAGGTCCGCACACCAAAAAAGAGAAGTTTAGGGTTAATAGTGTTACAAAACGGTGAATAAGTGTGTTAAAGGTCCACATACGACGTCTCGACCTTCCTTTCAAAAGCACAAAACAAAAAAAAAAGGTACTCGCGAGCCTCGCCCACGCGAGACACCGCACTGGACTCGCGGACCGAGAGAGAGAGATACACACGCGGAACACACGCATATTTAAAACACACACTTAAAACGACCACACAAAACACACGTAAAAACACACATGGAGGACCAACAACGGCTGCGGCAGCAGCAGCAGCATCAGCAGCAAAGACCGCCGTCGCCGTCGATCGTGATGAAAAACGTCTTCTCCGTCGGGGATAAGATGAAACTGATGAGAGAGAAAGCGAAGCACTCGGCGTCGAGCGGGTTCACGTCTCTCAAACGCGCCGCGAAGACGACTTCGCAGAAGATGAAGATTCCGTCGAATGGGAACGACGATGTCACGAATAATAACAACAACGGCAACAACAACAACAACAACAACGCTTCTTCTTCTTCTTCTTCGGCGATTCCGATGAGCGCGACGTCGTCCTCTTACGGGAGACAAAGCCCGAGTTGTTTAGGAGGACAAGGAGGAGGATTGAGCTCGAGCTTCGAAGGGACGAGTCCTCTGGCGCTCGCCGCGATGATGGAAGAAGAGCGAAGAGCGAGAGGCACGACAGGAACAACGGTCGTCGGCGGAGGCGGCGGAGGCGCGTATACGACGAAGGAAGACGAAGAACTGATACGGAGATTGCGAGAGCAATTGGTGGAAGCGCAGATGCAACACGACGAGACGTCGAAGGTTCTTTTGCGAGTGCAAGAAGATTTAGAGCTCGCGAGGACGGAGAAGGAAGATTTGAGGGCGAAGAGCGCGAAGATTTGGCAGGAGCAACAGGACTCGCTCGACGCGAAGGAGAAGGAACGGAAGACGAACGAGGAGG
>Ga0255760_10004613_pt1 | contig 11936 bp, 10 predicted proteins | sample 071ome_25_FD_179960 | JGI IMG/M metagenome (GOLD analysis project Ga0255760, IMG submission 179960) | Coastal salt marsh microbial communities from the Groves Creek Marsh, Skidaway Island, Georgia - 071410BT metaG (version 2) | ecosystem: Environmental > Aquatic > Marine > Intertidal zone >... | reverse complement strand
TCCGACACTCACTGGTCGCGGAACCCGCTTACTAATGACTAGAGATTGGTGGTTAATAGAGCAGATCCCGCTTCTGTACCTCAGCCTGCTTATTTGCAACCTAGACGGCGGTCAGTGCTGCTCTAAACCTTCTCCGGAGAGACTACTGGATAATTCAGGCCAATGCTATGACAGACATCGAACGACAACTGGGTGTCAAACTCAGCACCAAAATTGAATTTGAGATCCCTCAGACAAGTGGCGCACCTATCTGGCCCAAAGATGAGCCTGGGTTCGGCATTTCGATGGAACACTCGATCACCAGTGCAGGCGCCTTTTTAGCAATATAGTTTTCGCAATATAGTTACTGGATGGTTATTGAGGGCGCCTGGATTTTTCAATGTCAATCGATTGCCCACCGACCTCGCCGGCAATCCGATTGGGGACGGCAAGCGACAGCACGTAATGGCTAACAAGCCACTCGTCCCCCACCTTCACAATCACGCCGCTACCTCGACAGGGGCCTAGTTTTTCGTTCCAAAGCAGTTCATCGAACCATCGCACGGCGCCCTCGCCCATGATGTGGCGTTCAATTGTTCGATAAGTCCACCCTCGACCTGCTGAGAAGTGGGGTTCGGCATACGCCCTGAATTCATCAATGGTCCATCGTTCACCAGCGTCGGTACCAATAAACACCGCATCTGGTGCATATAACGCGAAGTAAGCATCAAAGTTCGCTTGGCTAGCCATCTGGTGCAGACGGTCCAGCTGTGAATGGATGGCCGCGTCATCTGTCTGCTCACCGTTTGCGTGGAAGCTGAATTGAGAGACCACCACTAACCAAGCCAACAGGGTAAATTTCAAAGCAGCGTTCAGTTTTTTTAGCGGCGATACTGAAAACCCATTAAGTGAGCAACTGGACGAGCCATCAAGTGAAGCAATTAAGGAGCCTTCAGCAGGAACAATAAAAGAGCCTTCAGCTGGAGTGAGTAAAGAGCCTTTAGCTTGAAAAAAATAGCTATTAGCTACCTTAAATAAAGAACCAGCCCTGACCTGGCTCCAAAGTCGCCCTATCGAGTAAGCCCAGCCTTGGTTTTTAGTAATCAACCACATGAATGACCCTCCTGATTCCGTATTTGATTCCCACATCGCCACGACCATCGCCTCTTTGCATCATAGGCACGCAGCATGACGCAGTGAAGCCACTGTGCAATCCTAAGTGATCGGAATGTGATCCGGTATATATCGCTAGATTCGAGGCAAACGACCATTGGGCACGGCATGAAATCTCGCTATCATCACCCCAACCATTAAGGGACTGCACCATGAGCGAATACATACCGCCCACCATCGATTGGGTCCGAAAACACGTGGAACGCTATGAGGCCAGCAACGGCACTGAGTACACAACGCTCATGGACACCGGTATGCCCTGCATCATCGTGACCCATCAAGGGCAGCGCTCAGGCGGCATTCGGAAGATACCGTTGATGCGAGTCAAGGTTGATGATGATTACGTGTTGATTGGATCCATGGGCGGCCAGCCCAAAAATCCAGCTTGGGTTTATAACCTGCGCGCCAACGGCGATGTGGAAATCCGAGATGAGACGCATGTTGCGCGCTATACGGTCTCGGAAGTCTCCGATGAAGCGACCCGCCAAAAGCTGTGGGATGCGGCGGTCGAGGCCTACCCTCCTTACACTGACTACCAAGCGAAGACGACCCGAAAAATCCCAGTCTTTGTCGCCAAGCCTGAGTCCTAGTAGGCGCTTAGAGGCTCGTCGCTAAACAGTTTGATCCCTACCACGAGCCTGGACGGCCTGGCGGCGCGTTTCCAGCGTTTGGGCATCGATACCTCGATTGGTGGCGCCGCTAAGTCTCGCCTCCTCGGCAAGCCCTGATGCCAAGCCCTCCTGTACACCGAAATCGATCAAATACTTGACCGCCGTGAGGGTGTCTGGGTTAGCAGAGCAGATGTCTCGAGCAATCTTCATGCAATGGGGCAACAGCGCCTCAGGTTCAAGCACATCGTTCACTAGGCCCCAGCGGCAGGCGGTTTCAGCATCGAGGTAGTTCCCCGTGAAACTCAACTGCCGAGCGCGAGAAGCGCCAACGAGGGTCGACAGTCGCTGAGACAGCCCCCACCCGGGCACCACCCCCATCCGGACATGGGTATCAGCAAATTTAGCAGCCGTTGATGCCACTAAAATGTCGCACATTAAAGCGATCTCGAATCCGCCGGTAATCGCGAACCCGTTAATGGCGCCTATCAAGGGTTTGCCGACATTAATAATCGCATCGTGAAGGTCGAGTGTTGGTTGAGCAGACCCTTTCGTGCCCATTCCTTGCTGACCGAGTTCTTTTAAGTCCAGCCCAGCGGTAAATGCACGACCCGCTCCAGTAAGAATAATGACCTTGGTCTCTTCATCTTCCCGTAGTTCGAGAAAGGTATTCGCGATCGCATCGCGCATGGCGACGGAGAGCGCATTCAGCGCGTCCGGTCGGTTCAGCGTTACAACCGTAACACCATCGGACGTTTCTCTGAGTACTAAGTCTTGCATTAATGCTCGCTCCTTTAGCTGCTATCCGAGCGCGGAATGCAGCAATGATTCGTAGTCTTGCGCGGTGAAAGGGATAGGGTTGGTCGTAGCACTTGGATCTCGTACCGCCTGCTCTGACACCCACACGCTATCGATGCTGTCGCCTGCAGGTGCTTGAAGGTGCGTTGGTATCGACAATTGATCCCGCAGTTCGAGTATCCAATCCAGCACCTTGGCGGGACGCTCGCCGAGCTCCAGTGTTCGGGCAAGCTCAGCCAGCCGATCCTGAATGGCTGGCGCGTTCTTCTCAACAACGTATGGCATCAGAACCGCGTTCAGCAAGCCATGATGCAGGCCATATCGTGCCCCCAGAGGGTGCGCGAGCGCATGCATCGCCCCAAGGCCTTTTTGAAAGGCCGTTGCACCCATGACAGATGCTGTCAGCATGTGGGTTCGTGCCATGAGGTCGCCTCCATCAAGGACGCTCGTCGCTAGCGACTGCTTAATTAATTTCATCCCGGATAGGGCGATCCCGTCAGCCATTGGATGAAACCCGGGCGCGCACCAGGCTTCCAAACAGTGAGACAGCGCATCCATACCCGTTGCAGCGGTGATCGACGGCGGCAAGCCCGAAATACAAACCGGATCGAGTATCACCAGGTTCGCCGGCATATCAGGGTGAAAGATAAGAACCTTGCGCTGTTCATCAGGATTAGTGATCACCGACACTCGACCAACTTCTGAGCCCGTTCCTGCCGTGGTAGGAATCGCAATCACGGGCAAAATTTTACCGGGATCGGCACGTTGCCAGTGATCTCCAATGTCTTCTAATTCCCACAGCGACACCGATTGGTGGGTCATGAGTGCCATCGCTTTTGCGGCATCAATCACACTGCCGCCACCCAAGGCAACAATGCCATCAGCGCTAAGCGCGCTGGCTAAGGCACAGCCTGCTGCAACATCATCACCCGTTGGATTTCCTGGCACGTCGCTTTTGATGGTGCAGGCGTATGCCGATGATAACTGCTCGAGCAAGTCACCAACCCAGCTCTGATTCAGCAATCCTGAGTCGACAACCACTAGCAATCGGCTAATTCCGAAGCGATCACATGCCTGTGTGATCTCTCTGTGGCGGCCCTCCCCAACCCAGATATTGGTGGGGTAATTCCAGTTAGTTGATTGCATCATTACACCAAAGCACCGAATCGAAAACGCTATCCGACCGGGTCAAACTCAAGAATCGCTCGCCCCTTGATTTCACCCGCGTCGAGGGCTCGCGTCGCTTCGTTGATTTGGTCGAGAGAAAATCGTTCGGTAATCATTTGATCAAGGTCCAAACGCCCACTACGAACCCAATCAACGTAGCGCGGGAAGTCAACGTCCGGCGTACAAGAGCCGCCCAAAGACCCGATGAACCGTTTCTCGTGCATTAGCAGATCGGATGCGTTTAGCGTCATCTCGGTTGTCGGCACCCCAACCAAAACAGCTGTACCTCCTTGTGACACGCCGAAGAAACCGGACCTTACCGCTGGAACAGCTTGTTCCATGGTCACCCTTCTACCAATACAGTCGAACACAAAGTCAGCCCCAGCGACCTCGACTCCCCGAAACGCCCACTCATCGCTCCGCGTTGTAAGCCGCCTGACCGCTTCGACCGGATCTTCTTCAGCAGCATTTACGAGATGAGTTGCGCCCATGGCCTTCGCAAACTGCAGTTTCTCGTCATCTAGGTCGATAGCAATGATCGGAGACGCGCCGCGGGCTTTCGCTGCCACAACAGCTGATAACCCGACACCACCAACCCCAATCACCGCCACACTCTGCCCGGGCTGGACATCGGCCGAATTTTCTACCGCACCCGCTCCCGTCATTACGGCACAACCGATAATCGAGGTCGTGAGTTGATCAACATCTTCGTCCAATTTCACAACATATTGCTCGTCGGCTAACGTATGGTCCGCCCACGTGAACACATTGGAACAAGCGACCGCCTCACCCGAGGCAAGCGTCAATTGCGGGACACCCGCATAGCGCTCACCGGCTTTCGCGTCCCGCGGCACCCAAGTCACCATGACATGATCGCCTGGTTGGACGTGGCTGACCTCTCTGCCAATCTGTAAAACCTCTCCTGTTGATTCGTGCCCCAGCAACGTGGGCTGCGATCTCGGTCGGTGCATGGTATGCAGCTGGCTATGACAGACTCCAGACGCGAACTGCCTAATCAACACTTCGTGAGGGCCCGGGTCCGGCAGGGTGAGATGAACCACATCCAAAAGGAACCCCTCTTTAGGTAGTAGCGCTACTTTCGCTTCGATTCCCATATTTTCATTCCTTTTCTCTATAGAGTGGGCCTTATGATCTTTGGTCTCGGGGACTCTGATCGCGCACCCCTTCGATCTAAGTCCCCAGCTTCTCTCTTCAGAGTTTCTTCCTTCAGGGCTTTTCGGCTTCCTAGTTTCTCTTTCTAGCAATTCTTGGCTTTTTGGGTTAGCTGCTACTGGGCTGATGTCTGTCATCACCCCTTTGCCAACAACGACGCCGAGCGAAGCTCCCTAATTCCAGGGAGAATGGCATTCGCCAGATTGCCTTTTTTCCTCAAGAAAGTTAGTTCGAGGCATTTAACTTGGAAAACGCTTTGCTTGAAAAACAATTAGCTTGGGAAAGATGCCTGTTGCTCAAATGCAAACACCCGTTCCATAGCTAGCATCGCATCCAACACCGTCTCGTCATCCCGCTGCCTGCCAATCACCTGCATGCCAATGGGCATGCCATCTTTGGCTAGCCCAATTGGCAATGATCCAGCCGGGTTCCGCGTCATATTGATACCCATCGTAAATGCCACCCAGTCCGCAGTTTCCTCGCCGTCGACAAATCCATCCCCCTCAATCCGCGGGACATGACCCCTCGTTGTCGGCGTTAAGATGATAGGCGCCTGCTCAAACGCTTTTTCTAGTTGAATGTTAAGCAGGTGACACTGATCAATGGCGAGTGCATAGTCTGCCGCTCCGAACGCATCGAGCCCCATTTCAATTTGCGGCCTCAGCGCCTCATCGATTTTGTCCCATTCCGGCGTACCCCGAAGATGGCCCTGCGCTCTCGCACGAGCCGCAGTCCAGAAAACGATCCAAGCCTTGAACGGATGAGTGTCCCAAATATTGTCAAGCTCAATGACTTCAACCCCAGCGGCACGCAACTGACCGATCGCCGACTCGCAAACAGCACTCACATCAGCGTCGACGGTCGTGATACCCATCGTGGGCGACCAGATCACCCGCTCTGGCAACTGCCCCTCTATTGTTTCGACCCATGAGTGAGCCGGTGCTGGGAGCGCAAAAAGATCGCTTTTTTCATCGCCTAGGCAACACTCCATCGCCAGAATCACGTCCTCCGTTCGATAGGTCATAGGGCCTTTTACCGTTAGAAGGCCAGAGCCAGTAGGCTTTGGGCCGCCGTTCGGCACTCTGCCTTGAGAAGACTTAAAGCCCGGCAATCCGCAAACTGCGGCGGGGATTCGAATTGACCCACCCCCATCACTCCCTGTCGCGAGCGGAATCATGCCTGCTGCAATTGCCGCTGCTGACCCGCCACTTGAGCCGCCAGGAGAGCGCTCAAGATCCCAAGGATTCTTGGATGCGCCAAATGGCACATTGTCGGTCTTACCCTTGTAACCGAACTCAGGTGTATTAGTTTTGCCTACCACAACTGCACCAGCGGCCCTCAACCTTGCCACTAAAACAGAGTCAGTCGACGCAGGCGCATCATCTACATGGAACGATGAGCCATAGGTGGTGACATACCCTTCGGCGTCTTCGAGATCTTTCACGCCAATCGGAATACCCGCGAGCGGAAAGCGCTCGCCCGCCTCGATCGCTGCGTCGATCGCCCTTGCTGACGCCAGCGCGCGCTCCGCGTCGACCGCGCAAAATGCGTTTAATGCCGCGTCATGATCGGCGATGTTTTGAAGCGCCGCTTGAACCAATGATTCCGCTGTTCTGCGCCCCTCGTTCACGTCGGCGGCCAATTCGGCAATCGTATGTGCTCTAAAGTCCATCGCCCTATCCCCCTTCTTATTTGGTCCATCCCATCACAATCAATTAACGCTCAGCATGCAGCCTATCAATGACAAGCTCCCTGCTGCCTCGCCTTGAGATGCGGGTTCTTCTCGAAATTCTTTTCTTAACCTTGTCAGATGCGCTATTCAAACCCGTCGCCCCTCCACTCTGATCCTGCCGTGAACCGCGCCGAGTGTCTACAGGCCTCGCTCGCATGCCCTGCAGTTGCTCGTTTCACTGGCAATTTTCAGCTACACTTTCGCGGTGTTTTCGAGCTGAGCTTATTCAGCTCACCTAACGGGCATCCGTCATCGATGCAGGGAGATAGCCATGAGCGAAGCAGTTTCACAGCCAGAACTCCAAGCGGAACAACCGCCAGCAGAGTTCCAAAGACCTGGTAGCGAAGAATTTTTCGAAGGTGCGGTGCCAGATCCACATGATGTGGCCATCGAAGACATCAATCCCATGAGTGGTCGCCTCTTTAGCGAGGACAAGCAATGGGGGTTCTTTGAGCGTCTTCGAAATGAAAGTCCTGTCCATTTCAACGAGACGGAATTAGCTGGACGCTATTGGTCCTTGTCTCGGTACGAGGACATCAAAAAAGTCGACTCGGATCACGAGCGATTTTCCTCTGCTCATGGCATCACCTTGGGCTTCCCGGTGGACACTCCGCTCCCTGAGGGTGCGCTAAATGTCAGTATGTTTATCGCCATGGATCCGCCAACCCATGATGTTCAGCGGCGAACAGTGTCTCCGATTGTTGCTCCAAGCAACCTTGCCAACCTTGAGGCGTTGATTAGGCAACGAACCCGCACAATTTTAGATGACCTGCCCATTGGGGAATCCTTCAACTGGGTCGACCGCGTATCTATCGAATTGACCACCATGATGCTGGCTACCCTATTCGACTTTCCGTTTGAAGAGCGAAGGAAACTTACTCGCTGGTCAGACGTTGCTACCGCTGTACCGGGTGCAGGTGTCGTCGATAGCGAAGAGCAACGACGGGCAGAACTCATAGAGTGCCTTCAATACTTCACCGCCCTCTGGGAAGAGCGAAAGCGTAACCCTGGCAGCGACTTAATTTCGATGCTTGCCCACGGGGAAGACACAAAGGACATGGAGCCGCTCGAGTTTTTAGGCAACCTCATTCTCCTCATCGTTGGCGGCAACGATACAACCCGAAACTCCATGAGTGGCGGGCTTTACGCATTCAACAAGTTCCCAGACCAACTGGAGAAGCTAAGAGCCAATCCTGCGTTGATTCCGACTGCTGTCGCCGAAATTATTCGGTGGCAAACACCACTCGCTTACATGCGAAGAACCGCCAATGAGGATGTAGAAATTGGCGGGAAAACCATCAAAAAGGACGATCAGGTGTTGATGTGGTACGTATCAGGCAACCGCGATGAGCGTGTGTTTGAATCGCCCAATGACCTCATTATCGATAGAAAGAACGTTCGCCAACATCTTAGTTTTGGCTTTGGCATCCACCGTTGCATGGGTAATCGACTCGCGGAAATGCAGCTTCGAGTACTGTGGGAGGAGTTACTGCCCCGATTCGCAAAAATGGAAGTGCTAGCCGAGCCCGAGCGTATTTTCTCTTCTTTCGTTAAAGGCTATGCGCACATGGATGTGGAATTAAGCAGACACTAGGCCAGATGCTGACTAAAAAACGCTGCCGATGGCAGCGTTTTTTTTGCCTGCCAGAGATGTGGCCTCTAGATTTTTTTCACCCAAGCGTTCACGACTACTCCTTCTCCACCGCCCCCTTTTGCGAAGGCTGCAGATTTGGTGTCTGTGCCAGCATCGATTAGAGAGGTACTCGCGTTACCTCCGTTACAGGGCTTAGCAAGGCCCCATTCCCCAAGGGTAAGCGCTGTGAGCCAAGGCCGCATAAGAACCTTACCCAACTCATGCTGCCTGCTCGGCGCGCGGATTAAAGCCCTGTTGACACGCTCCGTTCAGGACCACGTTAGCGACCTCCAGGCTGATAGCGAACCCTCGCGACACGCTCTACCTCTTCACGATAGTAAGCGACGTCTTTGAACTTGCGTTCAATGTATCGGGTCGACTGATCGAAAAAATGGGGCGACTGAGGATCACTTGCTTGACCACCGGCCAACATGGTTTTTGCTCGCACCCGATCACCAAACTCAACGACTGCTACAAAACTATTTCCAGAGTATCCGTAGAGTTTTTGCGTGCCCTCGAACCGCTTGGAACCATAAGATGCAAGCGCGCCCCAGCGCCCTGAGGCAAGCCCAACCGGCAGGCTGTCTTGGTCATCGCTATGGGGTTCCACGATATCACCAGTCAACCGCTGAAGGCGGTTCACTTCTCCCCACGGAAGATTCCAGCGGCCATATCTCTCGACCAAATCATCGAGTACCGAATTCAGCGCGCGAATTTGCTGCTCCTCCGAGGCAGTCGAGGCAAACGACTCAAGCGCACCCTTTTCGTCACGACCAACCACCGTTACCTCGTTTCTTAACACTTGAAGCCCATAAAAATGAGCGATGGTCATCGCCACTGAATCGGCACCAGCGAGGTACCGCCAGGACTGAATCGTTTCGTAAACCGCTTTCAGTCTGGCGTCGCTCGATCCACGATTGCTGAGCGCGTCAACCAATGGCGGGAACAACACTTCAAATGCGGGTAGCGCTGGGTCGTAAGCTAGATCCAGGAGCGAGTCGAGCGTCCAGTCGTTCCCCGCTTCAAGCAGACGCACGGCGTGAACCCCCCGAAAATTCTCTGGATCGGGCGCCATGTAAGTGGGGAAGTTCTTTCGCTCAGGACTAAAAGCTCCAGCAGATGTAAACGGCGTAGAGTTACAGTTTTGAACCCAGCCATTGGGTGGATCGATCACTCGAACCAACTCCGAAATATCATGAAGCCCTTGCCAGTCTGTACGCGGATTCCAGCCGGGGACGGGCAAGTCATAATCAAACGAAGGATTCCTCCTTGGCACAAAATTGCCATGAAAGTACGCCACCGAACCATTGGCGTCGGCATAAACGGTATTGTTCGATGAATTACGTTTGACTTCGAGCATCTCAAGGAACCCCTTGAGATTGGTTTGCTTAGTTCGCTCAAAGGATTGAATGAGCGCAGGCACCGGGTCCCAATTCATCGCTGTCGCGATCCAATACTCCCCCTCACTTCGCGTAATAGGACCGTGATGAGTTCGGTAAAGCGTGATGCGTCGCTCGACAAGCTCACCCGCCTCCAGCACCCATATGGATTCGGTAAGCGATTCGACGGGGCGCTGCTCAATACCGTATCGGTACCACAATGCGCCATCGATCTCGGTAATGTCTTCGATGAAGTCGTCCATGAAATCAAGACGAGTCGATGTATGCATCCAACCAGTCTTTTCATTGAAACCCTGGTAAACGAAAAACTGCCCCCAGGTCACGGCGCCGTAAGCGTTCAGACCCTCCTCGCTGACCACATGAATTTCGCCCCGAAAATAAAACGAGGTATGTGGGTTGATCAAAAAAAGCGTGTTGCCCGACGCCGTTTGGTCTGGGGCAATAGCAATCCCGTTGGAACCCCTAGGTTCTGCAAATGGCGCTACATCGAAATCAACGCGTGCACCGACCTGAGGCGCTGACTCGCCAAGATAAAAATCGCTAATACCTTTCAAATCAATACGTTCAATGTCGCCACCAATGGAGCCCTCACTGAAATACATGGGCATCCAAGGCTCGAAGTGATCGATGCCCCGAGGCTTGATGTCTGGATGGGTGTGCAAGAAGTAATTCAGACCGTCAGCAAACGCGTCACACAGCGCTCTTAACTTCGGCGGCGCCGACTGATAGGCCCTAATCGCTTCCGCTCGGGTCATAAACAGGCGAGCACGAATATCGCTTGCAAGCGCCGAAGGCCCCTCTACACTCGCCAGCTGACCGGTCGCCCAAAGATAGTTTTGTTCAATCCGTTTGAAGTCATCCTCCGCCTGAGCGTAAAGCATGCCGAATACGGCGTCGGCGTCGGTAGGCGCGTAGATGTGCGGCACACCAAATCCGTCACGAAAGATCTTGACCCGGCTGGCCCGATCGGTCAATCGATCAATGTCCGCTTGATTCATCGCGCCCTTTGCCAATGGCGCGATGATGATCATCAAGCAAAACCATCCGATAGTGTTATGCCAATGCGTGTTTTTCATAAGTACTTCCCGTTGCTGGGTCTATTCCAAATCGATTCATCAGAGCCTACCATGCAAAGGAGCGGGCTTTGCTCGTTAGTCTACCCGTGCCATCAGGGCTATAGTCGCCAGATTAGCCACGGGGCTTTCCGGACATCACTTTGCCGATAGGGGGATATCAGTATCATGGAAGACTTGTCACCATCCGTTGGGCTCTTCGGAATCAACATGAACTATCTTGCTCAACCTCAGCGCGCCAAAGTAGTGGCGCAGCGAGCAGAAGCGCTTGGCTTTGAATCACTATGGACCGGCGAACACGTTGTCTTACCTGAGCCACGACAAGCCCCCTCCCCGGCTGCCCCCGCTGGCTCATCCCCCTGCTTTTCTGGCTTACCTAGCGGCTGTGACATCTACCATCAAGCTTGGAACTGGCATTACCCTCGTTGCCCAGCGAAACCCCGTGGTCTTAGCCAAAGAAATTGCCACATTGGACGTCTTGTGCGAGGGCCGCTTTCTCTTTGGCATTGGTGCGGGTTATCTCCATCAAGAGTTCGAGGCCTTAGGCGTTGATTTCGACAGCAGAGGACCGAAGACCGATGAAGCCATCGACGCCATGCGCGCCCTGTGGGGCGAGGAGCACCCCACTTACGCTGGCAAACATGTTGAATTCAGTGGGGTAAACGCCTTCCCACGACCGCTCTCACCGACTGGCCCGGACATTGTCGTTGGTGGAACCAGTCAAGCGGCGCTCAGAAGAACCGTTACAAAAGGACAGGGATGGTACGGGTTCGCGCTAGACGTCGCCCAAACCAAGGCTGTGCTCGAAAGACTGGATGAAGCTAAAAACCGATTTGATCGGCCTGCCTGGCTTAGTGATGAGATAGAGATCAGCATCACGCCACCCAAACCACTTACGAAGGCCATGATGGAGGATTACGCAGCGCTCGGCGTTCACCGGCTCATCTCAATGCTGGGGTTTTACCCCCAAGAGACTGTTTTGGAGGATATCGAGGCGCTCGCCACCGCACTGGACATCACGGACTAAAGCACACTCGGCAAGCAAGGTGGCATCCTACTTTGTTTGTTTTCGTTTTTGTTTTTCTCTTTGTTTTTCTCTTTGTTTTTCTCTTTGTTTTTCTCTTTGTTTTCCCGGCTGATCGCCTGCTTCTCTTTTGTCCCTTTCATCAAAGTAGGTCTCGCACTCACTGCGACTCTAGG
>Ga0255760_10004610_pt1 | contig 11940 bp, 9 predicted proteins | sample 071ome_25_FD_179960 | JGI IMG/M metagenome (GOLD analysis project Ga0255760, IMG submission 179960) | Coastal salt marsh microbial communities from the Groves Creek Marsh, Skidaway Island, Georgia - 071410BT metaG (version 2) | ecosystem: Environmental > Aquatic > Marine > Intertidal zone > Salt... | reverse complement strand
TCCATACAGGCTTGAAGGTGCCGCCCGCGGGGCGGTGTGCCCCCTCGGTTCGTGGAGGTCAACGACGACGCCGACTCAGTCCCGCAGGCCCTCTTCGGTGACCTGGTAGATGCACTCGCCGTCCGGGAGGTTGGGCGAGTCCACCAAGCGGGCGATCCGGCGACCACCCTTGGCCTTGCGAAGGTAGAGGCGGAAGGTGCTGGCGTGAGCGAGCACGTGGCCACCGACGGGCTTGGTCGGGTCGCCCCACATCGCATCGGGCTTGGAATGGACCTGGTTTGTCACGAGGACGAGGGCGTTGTTGATGTCCGCCGTCTGCTTCAATTCCTTCAGGTGGCGGTTCAGCTTCTGCTGGCGTTCGGCCAGCATGCCGCGACCAACGTATTCTGCACGGAAGTGGCTGGTGAGGGAATCAACGATGATCAGCTTGACGTTGAGGCCGCGGCTGAGGCGCTTGATTTCGTCAACGAGCAACATCTGGTGGGCCGAGTTGTAGGCGCGAGCAACGTGGATTCGGCCGAGCACGGCTTCGGGCTCAAGGCCCAAACCACGGGCCATCTGCGTGATGCGCTCAGGCCGGAACGTGTCCTCGGTGTCGATGTAGAAGACGTCCCCGTCAAGGCCACCTTCTTCGATCGGAAGGGTGCAGTTCACGGCCAGTTGGTGGCCGATTTGGGTTTTTCCAGACCCGAATTCACCGTACACTTCGACCAGGGCCTGCGTTTCGAAGCCGCCACCCAGGAGGTCATCGATCGACTGCACCTTGGCAGAGAGCTTGAGCACCTCACGGCGACGGTCCAACAGGGCCGCACCCGAGACGAAACCACCGATGTTGGCCATCTTCTTCGCACCCGCGATGATCTTGCCGGCCACCGCTTCACCAAGTTCGGCCTGCTCTGCGAGTTCGGAGGGGGACATCACCGCGATGGCAAGGAGGTCATCGAAGCCAGCCTCACGCAACTTCTCCGCGGTGGCGGGACCGACGCCGGGAAGGTCCTCGATGGCGATCTCCGGTTCTTCGGGCTCCATGAGCACCGCCTCGTCGGTGACCTCATCATCCTTCGTCTTGCTGCTGCCTGCCTTGTTCTTGGTTGTCGATGCCATTTGTGCACGCTCCTGAACCCGACGGGTCGGCGTCCACCTATGAAGAACCCATGGACCCCTTGACGGCGGCGAAGGGTGCCGCGGTGGTGGAACGTGTTCGACGTTCACGTTTCATTCACTTTCAGTTCACATTGAGGCCATCCGTGAACTGATGCACAGCAGCCACCGCGCCTGACCGTCACACGTGCCTCTGGTACCTCCCTCCGTCGGTGGCGGTGGGTTGAAAGGGTGTGGACTCGGCCTCAGGAGCAGCGAGGTGGGGTAGTCTGGATATCCCGTCGGGCTCATAACCCGGAGATCGATGGTTCAAATCCATCCCTCGCTACCACACATCAGCCGTATTCGTGGTAGTCCACCACCGGCTGAAGCGATTCAATCGCGGCTTGTAAACGGGCCGAGGCTGCGGCTGCGGCGTCGACGATGGCTCGATGCTGTTGCGCGATGTCCTCACGCAGCGGTCCGCCTCCACACCTGTCGAGGGCGGCCATCAGCCGTTCCGCTTTGACCGCCTGGTCCTCTGCCGTGGGTGGAACCACAACGGTCCCAGCAGCGCCTTGCACCACCGGCCCTGCCGCGGTCGCGATGCGCGTCAGCATCTTGCCAAGCCCAGCAGCATCGCCCAGGGCTTCGACCGCTTCAACCGCACCACGCAGCTGGCCGGGTCGGGTTGACTCGGCCTTCGCAAGGGCGCTGCGCGCCGCGGAGGCGCGGCCCAAGGCCGCACGCACGCGCATGGCGCGAAGGTGGTCCTCCGAGGCCGGCGTCAAGCGGTCCAAGAGCGAAGCATCCCCTCGTCGTACGGTGCGTTCCAAGCGTCGGCGCGCCCGGTGCAAGCGCTTGATTTCCTTGGCCGCATCCGTGGCCTTGCCACGCACAAGCAGCACATCGACGAGCAGCCGAAGCGCCTTCACGAGGTGCACCTGATCGACCACCTCTGGACGGGACTTGGCACGGAGTTGGTCGATGAGGTCACGCGCCATGACCTCCGTGATCTCCTCACGCCCGTCCGCAAGGTAGCGTTCGAGCTGCAGGATGACCTGCCCCGCGTCGCCCATTCCGAACATCGGCCTCAAGGGGAGGGGGGCGCTTGAGGGGTTCAGGCTTTCCCGCCGTTGCCCAGTGCATACCGCATCATCACCAACAGCCCAACAAGGGCAACCAAGGCGAAGCCCTCTGCCCCAAAGGTGCTGAGCGATGAAGCGGGATCTTCTGGCGTCCCGTCCGCCTCTGGTCCAAGCACCACCGCTGACGTGCTGGTCCACCGGTCCCCACCGCTGGAGCCGTCGCCGTTGACGTGGTTCACGTGGAGCACGACATGCACGGTCGCGGTCGTGATGTTGGGTGCCGTCCACGACAGGTTCCAACCCTCAGACGTGGATGCCGGACCTGTGTGCGTGACGCCTCCATCGAGGACCTGTGTCCCTGACCCGTTGCCAAGCAGCAGCGTCCCCCCGTCCGTAAGGAGGCGAAATCCACCCTCTCGTTCGATGGAAGCGTCCCCGGTCAGCACCACATCGTAGGTCTTGCCGGGGGTGTACACCTCAGGCAGGCCTTCCAGCCGAAGGGCGAGGCCTTCGTCCTGCGCACCGTGGCACAAGCACCCCTCGTTGGCCACGTCCCCCACCCCTGCGGGAAAAGAGGAGACGCCCGGGAGCAACAGGAAGAGGGCGCACGTGAGCAGGACCCGTCGGGCGACGGCGTTCATGCAGTGGCACGTGGAGGGGCGGGGTTGATACGCCTGTCGCACCGCACTTCCGGCATGGACGACGACATCGACCTCTTCGCTGAACTCGGCGTCGACCCATCACCCGCCCCTGACGCTGGAGCGGGGGATGACCTCCTTGGCCTCCTGGCTGAGCACGACGCCTCCGGTTCATCGCCGCAGGAAGCGGACCCTCTTTCGGCGCTGATGGACGACGACGAAGAGCAGAGCGTCCCAGACCTTCCCGTCGTGCAGGCAGAGCCAATCCCCCATCCAGAGCCCACCGAACCGATGCCGGTGGTGCAGGCCGAACCGGCTCCTCCTTCGCACAGCCTGAGCGAAGCAATGCTCGGCAGCATCGTAGCGCTCCTTGTGGAACGAGGGCTCGGGGTGGACCCCCGTCGACTCGGCTTGCACGACGGTGCGAACGTCGTCGTCGACCGTGTCGCCGTTGAGCGGGAAGAGGACCTCTTGATCGCCCGCGTCGACGTGCAGATCGACGGGGTTGACATGCACCCCTTCGCCGCCGTCCAGCTCACCGTCGACGGAGCCACACCGTTGGCTGCTCCTGCATCGCTCCCGGCAGCATGGCATGCGATGCACAATGCACTCGCCACCTGCTTGGCGGATGGAGCGAAGCAATTGGACGCCGCGTTGGGTGGCGCGTGGCGGTCCTGATCATGCACCGTTCAAGACCAAGTCCCACGTGATGGCGATGTCGTCCCTCAGCGAATTCGACACGCTGCAGTAGGTGCTGTGGCTTTTTTCGATCAGCCGACGAACCAAGACCTCTGGCACGTCCCCGCTGACGTGGTAGGTCATGTGCAAGGCTGTAAGCCTGCGAGGTGGCTCCTCACGGCGCTCCGCGCGCAGATGCACCGAGGCTGCCTCAAGGGGACGGCGTCCCAAGCCGCCCACGACGTCAACCAACGAACACGCACCGATGGACTGCAACAGGAGGTGCATGGGCGACGGGCCGTTCGACCAATCCATGGCGACGGTCTGCCCCGTCGCGTTCACGCCGTCCATGCTGGTGTTGCCGGTCCACTGCACCGTTCCTTCCATGCGTTCCCCAGCACCTGCCCCTCCTTGAGGGTGGCGTGCAGGGGTCGGATGGGACCGGGGAGGGATTGAAGAAAGGAGGTCGGGTGCCTCGGGCATGAGCGAGGAACAAGGTGCACGAATTTCCCTTGAAAACGGCGTGCTGCACGTCCCCAACAGGCCGATCGTCCACTACATCGAAGGCGACGGCATCGGCGTTGACATCACGCCGGTCATGATGCGCGTCATCGATGCCGCCGTTGCGAAGGCCTACGGGGGCGAACGCGGCATCGTGTGGGACGAAGTGTTGGCAGGCGAGAAGGCGTTCAACGCAACGGGAGAATGGCTGCCGGAAGCCACGCTCGACGCCATGCGCACGGGGCTTGTCTCGATCAAGGGCCCGCTCACCACGCCCGTTGGTGGCGGCATCCGCTCGCTGAACGTCGCGCTCCGACAGAAACTCGACCTCTTCGCATGCGTGCGTCCTGTGCGCTGGTACGAAGGGACGCCGTCCCCGGTGAAAGCTCCAGAAGACGTGGACATGATCATCTTCCGGGAGAACTCCGAGGACGTCTACGCCGGCATCGAGTGGGAAGCAGGAACCGAAGGAGTGCAGAAGGTCATCGCCTTCCTGCAGAACGAGATGGGCGTTGACAAGATCCGGTTCCCGGCGACCTCTGGCATCGGCATCAAGCCGATCAGCCAAGAAGGGACGGCCCGAATCGTTCGCGCAGCCATCCGCTACGCGATTGAACAAGACCTGCCAAGCGTGACCCTCGTCCACAAGGGGAACATCATGAAGTTCACAGAAGGAGGCTTCCGCGATTGGGGGTACGCCTTGGCCAAGGACGAATTCGGCGCGACGGAACTGGACGGCGGCCCATGGTGCACGCTCACGAACCCGACGACGGGTTCCTCCATCGTCATCAAGGACGTGATTGCGGATGCGATGCTTCAGCAGATCATCACGCGACCCGCGGAGTACAGCGTGCTTGCGACCATGAACCTGAACGGGGACTACATCTCCGACGCACTGGCCGCGCAGGTGGGTGGCATCGGGATCGCCCCCGGAGCGAACATCAACTACGACACCGGCATTGCCATTTTCGAAGCCACCCACGGTACGGCGCCGAAGTACGCTGGCCAAGACAAGGTCAATCCGGGCAGCCTGATCCTCTCGGCCGAAATGATGCTCCGTCACATGGGATGGAACGAAGCGGCAGACCTCGTGGTCAAGGGCATGGAAGGTGCCATCTCTGCGGGCACCGTCACGTACGACTTTGAGCGCTTGATGGACGGCGCGACGCTGCTGTCCTGCAGCGCCTTTGGCGAGGCGATGATCGCTCACATGGCCTGAGGTGTCGCAGGTGGCTGCGTCCTTCGACAGCCGCTGGGTCAGCGTGCTGGGAAGCGGCGGTCGCCCGTGGGCTGTTCGTATCAAGGCGAAGATCGACACAGGCGCCAAGAGGTGTTCCATCGACCTCGGCTTGGCCGCAGCGCTTGGATTGGAACACGTTGGAGAACGCACCGTCCGGAACGCGATGGGGCGACAGACCCGTCCGCTGTTTGCAGCCAAGGTGCGCATTGGCCGTCGAATCTACGATGTCGAGATGACCGGAGCGGACCGCTCGACCTTGCGCTGCCCGATGCTGCTTGGCAAGGAGTTGCTCGACCGGCTTGAACCAACGCCGTTGCGCAGCGCGCGTGATGACGGCTACCCGGTCTTCCACTGAGGTCAGGATCGAATCCACTCGTTGAGCTGCCGCGCGCTGCGGACCGCTCCGAACCCGAGGTGTTCAATCAATGAGGGAGCGACAAGGGAGAAATCGCCGTCTCGGGTCGCAACCAGCACCGCTCCAAGGTCCTGCAAGGGCAGGGAAGCCAGGTGCATGGCAAGGCACATGATGTCCAGATCTTCGGATTCGGGATAGATGTCCATGCCGTCCAACATCGTGCGTTTGGGTGAGCCGCGCATCCGCTTCATCGCCGAGACTTCGTCGTAGATGTCCTTGTGATCGATGAGGAAGGCTTCGAGTTGCTCGCGCCGACCGTCCGCGCGGGCCTCCTCCTCGAACCTCGGCTCCTTGTCAGCCCACGTGTCGAAGGCCTTCATCACGGCGGCTTCCGCTTGTTGCACCATGTCACCTTCCATCAGGTGCAGCACGTCGTCGGGAGAAGCAACCATTTCCTGGAGGCGATGGCGGAGCACGTCACCGCCCTTCGCGATGGACGTCAGTTCGTGCTTGACGACATCGGGGAGGAACAAGCGAATCTTGCCTTCTCGTCCGAGGCGTTCGAGGTGGTGATGCATGTCTCGGCTTGCATCGATGGCAAGGCCTGCCCCAAGGTTTCGACCGGTTTCCCGGATCAGCCGGTCAAGCAGCGCATCAACGAGGACGTTGGTGTCCACGAGGACCAAAGGAGGAAGCGGGAGATGACGGAGGTGACGGCGGTCACGAACCGGAATGTCACCACGCTTCATCGTGAACAACGAATGCATGGACCGCTGCAGTTGCCGTTGTTGTGTCAACCTGAAGCAGTTCGCGCCCAAAGCACGCTCGAGGTACATGAGGCCCGTGAGTGCCTGGTCTTCGGCGACCCGGCTGGCGAGTTCGTACACCTCCTCAGGGGTGGGTGAGGCGTCCATCAACTGGGCGTAGCGCTGGTCAGCGTTCCGTCGATGGCGGCTGCGCTGGGCGGTGAGGTTCTGGGCCGCGCGGACGCGACCGGTGAACGGTTCGTCGGGCAGGGGGATGGCGTGGCCGCGTGGGTAGGCCATCAGCAGGTCCAGCACGTCTTCGTTGAACCACGTCCGTCGCCGTTCGATGACGTTGCCTTCGTCGTCCTCGTCGAGGATGACTTCTCGTTCCAACACCGCCTGCTGGATCACCTGCGTCGCATCGTCTGTGCGCCCTTGGGACGCCAGGTACGACACCCGGAGGTACAACTGGAAGCGTTCCGTCATCGCGGTTCGCAAGGAGGCTTCGTCTTCGAGCAGGTCGATGGCGCGCTTCCATTCACCAGCGAAGGCGAAGTGAATCAGCGATTTTCTGTTCAACGCGACGCGATGCTCGAAATCGAAGGCAAACTCGTTGTCTTCGCTGACGTCACGCTCTTGCCCTGCCTTGGCTGCGCGTCCGTATTCCTGCGCAGCGCGGAGGTGTTGGCCTTCCGCCGACGCCACCGTCGCTCGCGACACGATGCTCCACGGCGACGTGGGGTCGTGTTCCTGATACCACGCGGCCAGGGCCGGCAGCGGCAAATCATGGTCGAACAGCAGGTTTCGCACGGCGTGCACCACCCGTGTCGGCACGTTGGCTTCCGCGACGAGGGCGTTGACCGTGGAGGTGGTCTCCTCTCCGGCCGTTCCGTTTTGGAGGGCATGAATGGCGGCGTTGAGGCGAAGGGTCGTGAGCAGGGTGCGGACAAGGCCGGCGTCCATGGCCGTGAGGTCAAGTTGAGCGGCCTCGTTTTCGAAGGCGGTGATTGCTTTGTCGTCAACGAGTCCGTTGCCATCCTCGGCGAGGGCCTTGGTGATCTGTCCAAAGGCCTTGAGCGCGGATTTCGACATCGTGAACAGGTCGGACGCCACCTGTCCACCTTCCAGCAAGCGAAGCAAGTCTGGGGTGACGTCTGAAAAGGAGGCGGGGGGGGGCGCATCGTGGAGGGTTGACACCAGCCTCGCCCGCTGCGCCCGAATGCTGTGGTAGAGGTTCATGTCCCGGTTCGCGGCAAGGAGGTGTGCGCACAGGACAACCTCCCACGGGTGTGCGTGAGCGACGTCATCGTCCGAGAGAAGGCGGGCAAGCCGACGCAATTCCATGCCGTCCAGAAGCAACGGGACGATGTCCTCATGACCCACGTCGAGGCCACCCTCTGCGGAGTCCTGCATGCGTCGCAAAGCATGCATCCTAACCTCGGAGGGAAGGGCAGCGTGCTGCACCACCGCCCGAAGCCCATCGGAGTGCAGCACGTCGAGCAAGGTTTCGAACCAGCCAATGGCCTCCGGTGTGCCGATGGCGAGGACGAGGGACAGGATGGCGTCCACGTCAGCATCGGCGTCAACGGACACGTCCTGCAGCGCGGAGGAAGCCCGGTCGGCCTCGCCCTCACGGACAAGGGCACCAAGGTGCCACCATCGCAAGCGTTCAACGTCGTGCCCGCCCCCGTCGACGGCGGTCAGCAGGTCGAGGCCATGTTGGAGGGTGCTCGAGGTCGCTTCGGCAGCGGCCTCGGGGGCATGCCTCCACGCGAGCACGCTTCGGGCGTGAGCAAGGGAGGAGGCGTCGCCTGCTGCTGCACTCGTGGACCATGAGGTCACCTTGCCTTGCTTCAAGCCCGCGAGGTCATCGTGCGCAGACGCAAGGGATTCGTCGTGCGCCTTGAGCTGCTCCAGCGCACGAGGGGGAAGGGGTTGGTTGCAGGCTTGGGCCACCACCACAGGGACCACGCTCAACGGCCCCTCAAGGCCTTCTAAGGCCGCGTCGAGGGTCAAGCCCCGCCCAGATTCGGCCTGGGCCGTCACGGTGGCGAGCGCCACTTTCTGGGAGGCGTCCATCACGTAGGGGGCGGCTGCGGTCAACAGACGAAGGAGTTCCGTCGCGTCCGAGCCGGAAATGTCACCCAGCGACGCATCGAAGGTGGAGAGGTCCACCGTCGCCGCCGCGTCGTCGCCCTCGGGGAAGCCACCAAGCAAGGTGAGAAGGGGGGAACGCCGAGCGACGGCGTGCCAAACAGGGTGAACGCCTTCCGCGAGGCAACGATCACGCAGGCGGTCGAGATGTGCGTCCATCCCGTCGTCCCACGCATCGGATTCCATGCCCTTCCGTGCGGTAAGGACGGCGAAGGCAAAGGCAGGGCTGAACGCATCGTTCTCGGCCACCTCCTCGGCGGTCGGAAGGTTGTCCAGGGGTGATGAGGAACTTCGGGCGTTTCGCCCACCCCGTCGGCCGCGCATCGGGCGTGCCCCACGCACAGGGACGGTACCGTCCTCGTCGTCGTCCGCCGGCGGAGGTGCAATCTCGTTGAGCGCAAGAAGCAAGATTCCCTGCCACGGCTTTTCGAGCAGTTTGAACTCGTCTTCGCGCGATACGACGGCCAACCGTTGGCGAGCGAGCATCGGTTTGGCAAAGCCAGCCTCGAGGCAGGCCGCCAGATACCGCTCCTGCACGATGAACACCCGGTGGTGCTCCGGCAAGGTCGGCGCTCTTTCAATCCACCGTCCACGAAGGTTGACTCGCGCTTCTGGACGAAACGTCTTGAGGTCACGACGTCGAGGCGCACTTGGGACCACGATGGAGACGATCAGCACCCTCCTGCTTCTGGTGCACCCTGCGCTGGCGCTGCTCATCGTGCTCTGGGCCGTGCGCCAACACGGGTGGCGAAAAGCGGGAGGGACGCTTCGAGGTGAGGCACGGCAACACGCCCTCGCGCAGCACGTCAAAGACGGAGAACGCCTGCTCCTGGCGACGGTTGGTGTGGTCGTGGTCGCAATGCTGGCGCGGGCCGCGGTGGGCGTGCTGGAGGAAGGAAGGGTCACGGCGATGCTCATGCCGCAGAGCCTCCACGGCTGGAGCGGCCCCGTTGGATTGTGGATCCTCTGGACGACCGTACGGCATGGCCGACGCACGCTCGAATCGATGGAGGCCGGGGCATCCTTTGGACATCAGAGGACGGTGCACGGTCGCGCTGCTGACCTCATGCTCGTGCTGGTTGGACTGCACGCCTTCCTTGGCTTCCTGTACACGTTCATGGTGCTCGGCGGGCCGTGATTCCAGAAATACACCTCACTAAATACCGCGCCTGAACGCGGCGGCACATGGAAGGTGCCACCGACCCGTCTGAGGTCGAACACCGTTTGCTGTACCGCGTTGGCCTGCACATCCATGACCAGGCCCGGCTCGTCCTCGTTGGTTCCGTGCTGCTCTGCGTGGTGCTGGCGGGCCTGGCCGCCACCGGGGCTGATTGGGCTGAATCCTACGGCGAGGGCGAGGTCGAGTCGCTTCTCGCTGGGGACGCCCTCGACGCCGCGTTTTCAACCGGAAACGAAAGCGCAGCCTCCTCCTTTGTGGTGCTCATGCACCATGCGACCCTCAACGACAGCGATCCGGCGTGGCAAGAGGCAGTGCAGGACATGCTGGCCCCGCTCTCAAGCCATCCAGAAGTTCGTGTCAACCACTCTTGGGCCGTCTCAGAAGCGGTGCGTGACGACCGTGTGACCTCGAACAGCGACGGGTTCTGGGCGCTGACCTACGTCAGCATCGATCTGCCCCGGAGCGAGGCGAAGGAATTGTTCAGCACCGTGGCGGAAGACCTCGAAGCACCTGCTGGATTCGAGGGCTGGGTGACCGACGGCCTTGCCGTCGACTACACCTTCGAGCACCGCATTCACGTGGATTTGGTGAAGGCAGAGATGATCTCGGCCCCCCTTTCGCTGATCATTCTCGGGCTCGTCTTCGGCTCCCTTGTCGCTGCGTTGCTGCCCGTCGCAGTCGGGGTCTTCACCGTCCTCTCGGCCGTGGGGGTCACCATCTGGCTTTCCCACATCGCAGATCTGAACAACTACGCGTTGAACATCATCTCGCTCATTGGGATCGGTGTCTCCATCGATTACTCGTTGTTCCTCGTCAACCGCTTCCGCGAAGAGGTACGTCGCGGGAGGGATGCACGCACCGCGACGGCGATGACCGTGGCCACCGCTGGCCGAGCCGTCCTCTTCTCGGGCGTCACCGTTGCGGTGGGCCTGATGGGTCTCCTGTTTTTCGAGCACACCGCGCTCCCATCGCTCGGGCTCGGCGGCACCTTGGCGGTGTCCATCGCGATGGTGTACGCTGTGGTGAGCCTGCCGGCCCTCATGGCGGTGCTCGGCCCACGCATTGAATCGGTTCGTATCCCCTTCTCGTTCGCGATGGACAGCGACGATGAGCAAGGGTTCTGGGGGACCATCGCAACGACGGTCATGGCCCGACCTTGGGCCGTGTTCATCCCTGTGGTGCTGCTGCTGGTTGGAGCGGGGATCCCCTTCGTCTTCGCCGAGTTTTCGCTTTCGGGGACAGGTGCACTGCCGCCGGAGGACGAAGCGAGGCAAGGCCTCGACCTCATCGATGAGTTGTGGCCGGAAGCCAGCCAAAACGCTGGCATCGTCGTGCTTGACATCGGGGACGTCGACCCGCTGAGCGAGGCCAGCCTGCGGGTCCTGCACGCCCACATGACGGACCTGCTGGACGACGAGCGGGTGACCACCGTGGTGGGCCCGGGCCTGCCCGAGGCCGGCATGAGCGCGGACGATGTCGTCGCGTTCTGGACGACGCCAGAGGCGTACCTCGATCCGGCAACGGTCGGCGCCCGTCAAGCGCTTCAGGAACGCTTTGTTGCAGAAGGCGTCACCTGGTTTGCCTTCACGATGGAAGGGGAGCAAACCAGCCCCGCCTCGCGCGAGGTTGTTGTTGACGTTCGTGCGGAAGCCGAGACCTTGCTCGACGAACTCGGAGCCACCGAAGGCGCCATGATGGTGGGCGGCTTTGCCGCGTACAACCAAGACATCTTGAACGCCGTCGGCGAAAACCTTCCCCTCGCCATCGGATTCATACTCAGCGCCACCGTGCTCCTGATTTTCGTTCAGGTTCGCTCGGTCGTGATGCCCTTCAAGGCGATCGCCATGAACATCCTCTCGCTGACGGCCTCCTTCGGCATGTTGGTCGTGGTCTTCCAATGGGGCTTTGGTGAAAACCTGTTGAATTTCTCCGCCCAGCCCATCGACGTCACCAATCCGGTGCTCATCTTCTGCATCGTGTTTGGACTCTCCATGGACTACGAAGTGCTGATGTTAAGCCGCATTCACGAAGAATGGGAGCGCACAGGAGACAACACGTTGGCCGTTGCAAACGGGCTGCAGCGGACCGGGCGCCTGATCACCGGTGCAGCAGCCATCATGGTCGTCGTCTTCTCCGCGTTCGGCTTGTCGTCCATCGTCATCATCAAGCAAATCGGGTTCGGCCTGGCCTTGGCCATCCTCATCGACGCCACGTTGGTCCGTGCCCTCGTGGTGCCTTCCGCGATGCGCCTGATGGGTTCGTGGAACTGGTGGTCGCCCT
>Ga0255760_10004606_pt1 | contig 11945 bp, 10 predicted proteins | sample 071ome_25_FD_179960 | JGI IMG/M metagenome (GOLD analysis project Ga0255760, IMG submission 179960) | Coastal salt marsh microbial communities from the Groves Creek Marsh, Skidaway Island, Georgia - 071410BT metaG (version 2) | ecosystem: Environmental > Aquatic > Marine > Intertidal zone >... | reverse complement strand
CGAGAGGATCATTTGCGGAAATGTCACCAGGTTGCCGATGGCTATGATGGCCTGCTGGGTTCGGGCAAGACTGCCGAGACAAAAGCCAATGCACAGAAAAATCACCGTGCCGACCAGGATGAACAGGTAAAGCGACAGTAAGTTGCCGACAAAGACGACATGAAAGAGAAAGATAGCTGCCAGGATCAGGCCGGTGATCTGGACTAGGCAGATCGACAGTCGGGCGATGACCAGGCCGCCGATGAAGTCACGGGGCTGAATCGGCGTCACAAACAGGCGTTTGAGAATGCCCTTGCGCCGGTACTCGACGATGTTGAAGCCGCTGCCGGCGATGGCGATGTTCATGATGCTGAAGGCCAGCAGGCCCGGCACCACGAAATCCAGATAGCTCTGCGTGCGTGACTGAACATCCTCCACATTCAGGTCAAATAGGGGCTCGGTATTGCGTAACTGGCGTTCCACGTCTACCAGGGCTGTGCGCAGTACCGGCATGACGATAGCGGCCTGGCGCACCTGGGAGGCATCGATCAGGACGGTCAGATCGGCGGGCGTGCCGCTGTCCTGGAAATTGTCGGGCAGAACCAGGACAACGGTCTTGTCACCGGCGATCAACTGCTCACGCAGTTCCTCTTCATTACCAATGGTGATGTTGAAGAGCAGGGTGCTTTCCAGTGATGCGATGAAATCTGTTGAGATGTTGTTGTTGGCGTTGTTCACTATTCCCAGCTCGATGGGCTCGGGGTCGCCGCCACTGGCGAAGCTGATGATGAACATGAACACCAGGGGAAAGAACAGGCCAAAAAAAATCGCCTGGCGGTCCCGTGAGTGAATTTTCAGCATGACCTTTGCAAACTTGAATGCCTTGGACATGGTTATTCCCTCAGCTCATGACCGGTGAGGGTCAGGAAAACATCTTCCAAGTTGCCGTGCAGAGGCGCTTGGGGTGGTTCCGGGGCATGGCGCAGGATCAACTCTTGCGGCTCGCCTTCGGCAATGACCTCGCCGTGATCCATGATGGCGAGTCGGTGGCACAGGTATTCGGCTTCTTCCATGTTGTGCGTGGTCAGCACAATAGTCATGCCTGCGGCATTGAGTTTTTTGACCAGGTCCCACAGGTTGCGCTTGGCCTGCGGGTCGAGTCCGGTTGTGGGTTCATCGAGAAACAGTACCTTGGGCTCGTTGACCAGGGCGCAGGCAATGGAAAAACGCTGCTTCTGGCCACCGGACAGGTGCGCGGGTTTGGCATGGGCTTTTTCAGCCAGGTTCACTTTCTTCAGTAAGGCGATGGGATCGTCGTCGCGGCCATACAGGTTGCTGAACAGGGTCATCAGTTCGGCGAGGGACAGGTGATCGAAATAGTCATTGGCCTGGAGCTGAACACCAATGACTTTCTTGACGTCATAGGGGTGCGTGGTGACATTAATGCCGTCTACGAGGGCTTCACCGCCATCGATGTCGGTGAGGCCTTCAATCATTTCCAGGGTCGTGGTTTTCCCAGCGCCGTTGGGACCGAGTATGCCGTAAATCTGGCCGCTTTCGATGTTCAGCGAGATGCCATTGACGGCATGGAAGAAGGCGCCTTTCTCATCCGGCTTGGGGTATTTTTTGGCGAGGTTGGTGACCTGGACAATGGGCATGACATCTTCCTGACTAAGTGGCCGGGCCATGATACTGCATTGTTCGGGTGGGACAAGCCAGTGTGCCCGGCCTGCAGGAATCAGCGGATGGTGTTGGCGTCAGGATTGGCGAAATCAACCGGGTCTTCGATCCGGCAGTTGTCGTCCTTCATGCACTCTTCCTGCAACAGACGCGCCGTGTCGAGTCGGGGCTCAGGTGGCGGCTGCAGGAAGCCGGCGGAATAACGTCCCATGGCGAGTTCGAACGGGGTGCGACCGGCAACATCTTCGGTTTCCTGGGCAATGCCCTGGTCGATTAGGTATTTGACGATTTTGTTCCAGCCAATTTTGGCTGCCGCATGCAGGGCGGTCTGGCCATCGGCATACACACTGTTCATGCGATAGCGGTCACCAGAGCGGTCATCGAGTTCGACGCTGGTAGCGGGGCGCAGAGCCGGGTCGCCAGAAACAGCATTGATATCGGCCCCGGCATCCAGCAGAACCTGGATGGTTTCGATACTTTCTTCTTCGGTCTTGTAACGCCCGCGTGTGGGATCATCCGGCCACTGGATACCGGATACGACCAGCAGCGGCGTATGCCCCTGGGCGTTGGGCAGGTCCACGAGCGCGCCGTGGGACAGCAGCAATTTCACGGACTCCGTATCAGCGGAGCGGGCGGCCCTTAATAGCGGCGTAGCACCGTTAGACAACGGGTTATCTGCACCACGGTCAAAAACGGCATTGCGGTACGGCGGGCGCAGTTTCAGTTGCATATTTGGATTGGCGCCTTTTGCCAGCAGCACCCTGGCGACATCGTAGCCTGTGGCAGTGCCCGGGGATGGAATATCCGGTCTGCCACCTACCGGCATGGTGTTCAGGTCGATGGCATTGTAGAGGGGGGCCCGGCCGAAGATATCCCACTGGTTGACGTCGGCGCCGGCCTCAATGAGGGCCATGGCCGTTTCGAAATGCATGTTGATCAGGGCCAGGTTGAGCGGCGAAACCCGGTCAGGGTCAATGGTGTTCAGGTCGGCGCCACCTGCGGCCAGTACTGTGATGCATTCGGTGCAACCTTCACGCGCGGCATAATGCAGCGGCGCAAAACCACCGTTGTTCATGTCCTTGGGCCGCGGCTCGTTGAGCATGGTGCGTTCCCACACGCGGGCGGTGCTTTTCAGGTCGATGTCGGCGCCATGATCGATCAACAGGGCCAGCATCTCATGCTGGGCGTGGGCAGCTGCCCACATCGCGGCGGTCTGGCCGCCCCACTGTTCGCGGGCATTGATATCGGCGCCGTGTGCCAGCAGCAGTTCGGCGGCTGCCAGGTTGCCGGCACGGGCCACAACCATCAGCGGCGTTTCGCCTTCCAGGTTCGCCAGGTTCGGATCCGCGCCATGCGCCAGCAGGCTGTTCAGAATGGCCACATTGCCCTGCATGGCGGCCTCGCCCATGGTGTTAGCACCATAGTCATTGCGGTGATTAACGCTGGCCCCGGCTTTCACGAGGGCATCGACTAGGGCTTCGTCGCCCTGGTACACGGCATAGAGCAATGCGGAGGTGCCGTCGGACTGAACGGCGTTGACATCAGTGCCCTCGGCAATCATGTCCAGGGCATGGTCGCGCTTGCCATCAGCTACGACGTCGGCCAGGTTGCCGTGAGCGAACAGGCTCGTGCTAGTCAGCATGGCCAGCAGCAGGCAAACCCGTTGCAGCAGATTTTGCATGACAGCGTGACTGCGGGAAGCAGGGCGTATCAAATCAGATTTCCGCCAGTTCACCGGTGGCATCACCAAAGCTTTCCTGGGCGACACCGGCGCGGTTGAGCAGGGTCAGCAGCAGGTTGGCATGCGGCGTATCCTGGTTGTAGGCCAGGTGTTGTCCGCCACGGATGGTGCCGCCGCCAAGACCGAAGACCGCACTGGGCAACGGATCCTGGTTGTGCTTGTCGCTGTTGCTCATGTTGGAGCCAAACAGGATGATGGAGTTGTCCAGCACCGTACCATCGCCTTCCGGCATGTTGTCGAGCTTGTCCAGGAACTTGGTAAAGACCTGGGTGTGGAACGCCTGCACGCGGGTGAGACGGGCTTTCTTGTCCGGGTCATCGCCATGATGCGACAGCGGGTGGAATGCCTCCGTGACGCCCAGGTTGCCGTAGGTACGCATGCTGACTTCCTTCTCCATCAGGAAGGTGGCGACGTTGGTCAGGTTGATCTGGTAGGAAAGCGCGAGCAGGTCAAACAGGATCGTCAGGTGATCCTCGAAATTGTTCGGAATGCCTACAGGTGCGGAAGGAATGTCCACGCCGCTCAGGTCCTGTTCCTTCATCATCTGGACGCGACGTTCGATTTCGCGGACCGATTCAAGATAGTTGTCCACCCGTGCCACGTCCTCTGCGCCGAGTTTTTTCTGCAGGCTGGTGGCATCGCCCATGATGGAGTCGAGGATGCTGCCGGTTTCGTTGACGATGGCATCGCGTTCAGCGGCATTGTCGCCCTGACCGAAGAGCTGGAAGAACAGCTTGCGCGGGTTGTTTTCGGCAGGCAAGCCGACATCCGGCGTCGGGAAGGCGATGGAACTGCCAAAGGAGCACGAGAAGCCAGGGGCGCACGGGCCGCCTGTGGGCGTGCCGACTTCAATGGACGGGAACGTGGTGCCCTGACCGATCTGCTGGGCCGCAATCTGGTCTGCAGTGACGCCCTTGCTGGGGTCGCTGTTGTCGTTGGGGGCCACACAACGCAGCCAGGTGCCGACAACGATGCCGTGTGGGTCATTGCTCTCTGCCGGCTTGTTGCGCAGGCCGGAGACGATGGTCATCTTGTTCTTGTGGGCTGCGGCCGGCTGCAGGATCGGGGAGACGTCGAAATCACGCCCGGTGGTGGTGGGTACCCAGTTTTCCATGACAGCGCCATGGGGGAAGTAGACAAAGCCCAGGCGCGGCTGAATGACGGCGGCTGTCTGGGCCAGCGCCGTGGCGGCAGGAATCATGGCATCCAGCAGAGGCAGGCCTACGCTGGTTCCCAGGCCCCGCAGTACAGTACGGCGTGAAAGGTGCTTTTTGCTGATAAACATCGCGTGCTCCTGTGGTGTCTTTGCCAGCCCGGCAGACCAGGCTGGATATTGGCTTCGATGGTACTGAATTCCGGCCTTTTTTTCATTAACCGGGACGTAAAATGCGCAATATTTCCCAGATGTACGCTGATCTGACCGGCCGCGATCATCCCCATTGGCAAATCACATTAATCTATTGATAACAGGAAGTTACGGGGACTTCCCGGACAATATTGGCTAAGCGGGATCAGGCGTCCGGCGTATAGTGCGGCACCAGGCTTTCGTGGGCGCGACGAATGAACTGTTCCGGGTCGCCATAGCGGGCATCGTATTCCGCCGTCGGGTCCTGGGAGAGGGTGTCGGTGACACTGTTGGCAGCCCTGAAGCCGTCGCTGATGCGCTGGAAAATGCTGCTGTACATGTCCCGCATGGCCTGCAGTTCCGCTTTGGTCATGACCGGTCCGTTGGCGGGCACGATGACGGTGTCGTCATTGGCAATCTCCAGCAGCACTTCCAGTCCATTGGCCAGGCCGCCAATCCAGCCGCCGGTCCACCAGTCCATCAGGGGCCAGCCGGCATTGTCTACCACACCGCCGCCGTGCAGCACATTGTCCTCGGGCAGGTAGATGTAGAGATCGCCATCGGTATGCGCCTGGCGCAGGTAGCCATACTGCAGGGTAGTGCCGCCGACATTCAGGTCGCCATAGTGGTAGAAGGTTTCGCTCGGCTGCGCGCTTTCAGGCAGGGGGGCAAAGGTCCGGTTTTCCCAGGGCCAGGTGATGGCGGTTGTCAACCATTGGCGGGTGTTTTCATGCGCAAAAATGGGGACACCGCGGGCTCCCAGTACCGGGTTGAGGCCAGTCTGTTCCGGGTGCCAGTGGGTATTCACAAGCAGGGCAATATCAGCATCATCGGTGGCCTCACGGATCGCGGCCAGGGTTTGGTCAGCATAGGCTTGCAGGCCACCATCAATGACTACGGCATCGCCGTTGGCAACCTGTTTGACCAGGATGTTGGTGCCGGTACCGGTAATCAGGGTGAGGCCGTTATCCAGCGATTGCGTGCCGATCTCCTGCGCCTGAGCTGTGGCCAGAGTGCCTGCCAGGCCAGCCATTGTCACCAGGCATAACGTCAGTAACCGGGTTAGTCTCGCGGTGAGCAAACGGGTGAACACTCTGGTGTGGGCAGGGTATGGCATAGGTTCAGTAGCTGGATGCATGTCTTGCTGATTCAAATGTGGATTCAGGAGGTGCTGGTGTCAGGGCCCGTGAGTATAGAGTAGGGTTCAGGAACAATCCAGAAAGGGGGCAGCCCCCGGGTTGCCATGCTTTCCTTGTCTTGATCCCATGGGTGGATTATCCTTTCGGGGTTAATGCAAAAACAATAAAAAATACATTCGCCAATTAAACCGATCCGGCCTGTGTCGACTACAGGAGGCCGGCCTGAAAATTCAACAGCCCGAAACAAGGCCTGCGAAGTAACAGCCTTTACCAACAGGGGAAACCAGTAACATGAACACGCCATCTGATCCACGCCAGATAATTGACCAATCCAAAATGACCACGCCGATGATTATCGTCGTTGCCCTGACCGTCCTGCTCAACGCGATGGACGGTTTCGATGTGCTTGCCATCAGCTTTGCCTCGCCCGGTATTTCCGCTGAGTGGGGTGTCAACCTGGGTAACCTGGGACTGCTGATGGGTATGGAACTGGTCGGCATGATGATCGGTTCCGTCCTGATCGGCGGTCTGGCCGACAAGCATGGCCGCCGGCCGGTGCTGCTGGGCTGTCTGATCTTCATGGCTGGCGGCATGGTGCTGGCAACAACGTCTTCCAATCCCTACCAGCTGGCGTTTTACCGCGTCCTGACCGGCCTGGGTATCGGCGGCATGCTGTCCTGTACCAATGCCACAGTGGCTGAGTTTTCCAACGTGAAATGGCGCAGCTTGTGTATTTCCCTGATGGTTATCGGGTATCCGCTGGGCGGAACCTTTGGCGGCATGTTCGCCTCGTACCTGCTGAGCCTGTACGATTGGCGTTCGGTGTTTTACTTCGGTGCCGGCGTCACCGCGGTCCTGTTCCCGCTGGTCTTTTTCTTTGTCCCGGAATCCGTGCACTGGCTGGCCCGCAAGCAACCTGAAAATGCCCTGGCCCGAATCAACGACGGCCTGACCAAGCTGAAACTGCCGACGACCACTGAACTGCCTGTCGTGGACGAGTCCGAAAAGCAGAAATCCGTCAAGGACATATTCTCGCCGGCCCTGATCGCCACCACCCTGATTGTCACCCTGGCCTACTTCTGCCATATCTGGACCTTCTACTTCATTCTCAAGTGGACCCCGAAGATTGTTGTGGACATGGGCTTTGCACCGTCTTCAGCTGGTTACGTCCTGACTTGGGCGAACTTCGGTGGCGCGCTGGGTGGTGCAGTCTTCGGCATACTGACCGCCAAGATTGGTCTGAAGCCGCTAACCATCACCATTCTGTTCATCACGACAGTATTTATTCTGGTCTTCGGCAACACACCGGCCGACCTGCGGACCATGGGTATGCTGGCAGCGACTGCAGGCTTCTTTGGTAACGCCGGTATTTCCGGCCTGTACTCCATTGTGGCTTACGCCTTCCCGACCCATGTGCGTGCCACCGGTACCGGTTTTGTGATCGGTGTCGGCCGCATAGGCGGTATTGCCTCGCCCTGGGTAGCCGGTTTGCTGATGGAAGGCGGGTCTTCACTGCCCACCGTGGCCATCTTTATGGCCGCCGGTTCTTTCCTGGCAGCCTGTGCCCTGTGCTTCCTCAAAATAGGCACGGACAAGCCGGCCACCGCCCCGAGTACCATGGGCAAGGCAGCAGAAAGTGTTGCCGGTGCGGAGCCCAATCCCGCATGAACCCGAATCGGGTAAATCCCCAAAAGGCAGGCCTCCGGGCCTGCCTTTTGTTTATGGGAGGCAGCATAATATTTTGCACGCCTTTAGACAGGCGTGCAGCAGTCTTCTACAATAATCCGCTGATCAACCTGATATAGCCAAAATGCCTAGTCTGTCTGTACGCCGATTCATCATCAATACTCTGCTGGTAGTGGCAGGCAGCAGCCTGTGGGCCGGATTGCCTGTTCAGGCGCAGCAGAGAGCAGAAAGTCCTGGGCAAGTTGCCGCGGCGGCAGCCAGCACAGCAACCGCCGGGAAAACGGCCACGACGGTACCTGCCAACTCACTGCAGCCATTAATGTCTGAAGCCGAGATGTCTGAAGCCGACGCTGCGCCTGCCGAAGCCACCCTGGCGACGGCTTCAGCAGCCGGGTATGCGGCCATGGGTCCCGGTGTCTGTTCGGTTGTCGAGGAAGTCATCAGGCAGTTCTGCGCGGCAAACCCAGGCGATATCAGCTGCCAGTTCCAGTAGTCATACCCATATTCGATTTTGCACTTTCGGAATCACCGGCTGGTGAGTCCGGACCGAAACAATACGGTTCGTGAAAGCGGCCGAGATGGAAACCCATGAAACCAGTTATATCCATACAAAATCTTTCCAAGACCTACGGGTCCGGATTTCAGGCCCTGAAAAATGTCAGCCTGGATATCATGGAAGGTGAGATCATTGCCTTGCTGGGACCCAACGGGGCCGGCAAGACCACGCTGATCAGCATCATCTGCGGCATTGTCAATCCCTCTGAGGGCCGTGTGAGCGTGCAAGGCCATGACATTCTCAAACAATACCGCCAGGCCCGGAGCGAAATAGGTCTGGTGCCCCAGGAGCTGACGACAGATTCCTTCGAGTCAGTCTGGAACACGCTGGCATTTTCCCGCGGCCTGTTTGGCAAGGCGCCGGATCCTGCGCACCTGGAGAAAGTGCTCAAGGCCTTGTCACTCTGGGACAAAAAGGACAACCGCATCATGACCCTGTCCGGCGGCATGAAGCGTCGTGTCATGATTGGCAAGGCCCTGTCCCATGAGCCGCGCATCCTGTTTCTCGATGAGCCCACAGCAGGTGTGGATGTCGAGCTGCGCAAGGACATGTGGCAGGTGGTGCGCGAGCTTCGGGATTCCGGTGTCACCATCATCCTGACCACACATTACATCGAGGAAGCCGAGGAAATGGCCGATCGTATTGGTGTCATCAACAAGGGTGAGCTGATGCTGGTCGAGCAAAAGCAAGAGCTGATGCGCAAGCTCGGCGAGAAGCGCCTGATTCTCCACCTGAGTGAGACCCTGACCGCGGTCCCCGAGGCTTTGGCCGGGTTCAATCTGGAGCTGCGCAGCGAGGGCCAGCAACTCGTCTATACCTATGATGCCCAGCAGGAAAGTTCCGATATCACGGCGCTGCTGGATGCGCTGGAGGCTGTCAACCTGCAATTCAAGGACCTGGAAACCCGCCAGAATTCCCTGGAAGAAATTTTCGTCAACCTGGTGAAAAAATGAATTTTTACGCGATCAAGGCCATCTACAAATTTGAAATGGCGCGGACCTGGCGCACCATTGCACAGAGCATCGTGTCCCCGGTCGTCTCCACCTCCCTCTATTTTGTCGTCTTCGGCGGGGCCATTGGTTCGCGCATGAGCGACATCGGCGGTGTCAGCTACGGGGCCTTCCTGGTGCCGGGACTGATCATGATGACCCTGCTGACACAGAGTATTTCCAATGCCTCGTTTGGTATTTATTTTCCGCGTTTTACCGGGACCATTTATGAAGTGCTGTCGGCACCGATTTCACCGGCTGAGATCGTGATGGGCTATGTCGGTGCGGCGGCGACGAAAGCCGTCATGATCGGTATGATCATTCTCATCACTTCATCACTGTTCGTGGACCTGCAGATTCTGCATCCGGTCTCCATGTTCCTGTTCCTAATCCTGACGGCAATGACCTTCAGCCTGTTCGGCTTCATCATCGGTATTTGGGCGGACAACTTCGAGAAGCTGCAGATCATTCCGTTACTGGTGGTGATGCCGCTGACCTTTCTGGGCGGCAGTTTCTATTCGATCAACATGTTGCCGGGAATCTGGCAGAAAGTGTCGCTGTTCAACCCGGTGGTCTACCTGGTTAGCGGCTTCCGCTGGAGCTTTTACGAGATTTCCGACGTCAATGTTGCTATCAGCATGATGATGACGCTGTTTTTCCTGGGAGCCTGTATTATCGTCCTGCACTGGATCTTTAAGACCGGCTACCGCCTAAAGAACTAGTTGTTCAGGGCGGCGGCCTGGGGGATTGGCGTTTTCGATCCCGGAATTTTATACTTCTGCGCACATTTGCCGGCGCAACTAAAAAATACCGGTAACAAAGGGGTTTATGATGCAAGCAGTTAGAAAAACACGGCTGGCGGTTGCTGCCGCAACAGTTATCGCGACCGCGCTGGCCACCGGTTGTTCGCCAGAGCAGGACACCGCCCAGGAAACGATTCAACAAACATCTCCGCAAACCACGCAAGCCATAGCCCAGGAGGATTTCCAGAGTGTGGGCAGGGGCTGGCCTCTGGCTGTCGATATTGCCGATTATGAAGTCACCGGTGCCACGTTTCGCGGCGGTTTCTTCCAGCCCGGGGTAGAGCGTACCTTCCTGGGTGGCGCCATGGGCGGTGAAACGCCACCGGGCGTGGAACCCTTGGAACGTGACCTGTTCACCTCCGATGATTTTTATGCCGATCGTGATTTATGGACCGACCCGCGCTATTTCCGCTGCAATTCGTCTGCGGCGATCGAGGACCTCTGGGGCGCCAATGCCACCGGCAACCAGATCATGGGGCCGAATCCACCGGCAACCGCGCCGTGGGGCAAGTGTGAAAATGACTACCCGCGTGAAGCCATTGTCAGCCCCTATCCCTTCAAAACCGCCCAGGAGCACTACGAAGCACTGCTGGCTGAAACAGAATCACGTGGCGGCCCGACCGAGCATACCTATGCCACTGTACCCGGTGAGTGGAGCGGGGTTTATGCCCACCCTGGCCGGACCAACGAGTACTGGTACAAGATGCGCTATAACCAGATGCCCACCATCCTGTCGCTGCTGACCGAGGAATACCAGACGTACTACGTGCAGGAGGCTTACCACCATGGCAATACGAACGCGCCGCAGTGGCAGTCACAGTATTGCTGGCCGGAAGGCTTTACGCGTCGTTTCCATGAATTCGCGGTGTGGGAGCATTACCTTACCGTCACCCCGAACATGGTCCAGATTGTCGCTGGCGTGGCCCGCAACTTTATTACCGATATCCATATTGGCCGCGAGTTCAACATGGAAGGGGTTGTTCCGCGACTGGGAGCGGATGTGCCGCGCTGGTACGGTGAAAGCATCGGTTTCTGGGATGGTGATGCCCTGATTACCTGGACATCCAACATCCAGGGCTGGAAGAACCATGCCGCCCCGGAGCATTCCAACATGATGCAGACCATTGAGATCTACACGCCGAATCACGATGAGAACGGCAACTTTACGGGTCTGAATCACGAAACCATTTTCTACGATCCTGAAGTCTGGGTTGAGCCGGTCCGGATTGTCCGCAATCTGCAGAAACAGAACGACTTTGATGATCCCCAGGCACCGCCTTACGTGTTCATCGAATGCATCCAGTCCATCTTCCCGATTGATGGCCGGGCGACACCCGTTTCCCATGGACAAGTGATAGAATACGAAATTCCGGACATGTACGGCCGCCCCTGGGCGCATTACTGGGAAGAATATTTCGAACAGGATATGGACAGACCGGAAGAAGAGGATATATTCAGCTTCTAGTCAGAATAACTAGGCCATAATAATGAAAACCATGGGGGAGAAGGAGTAAATAATGAAACTTATCAAGAAGTTAGCTAAACCGATCGCGGCCTCTCTGGCCGTAGCCGGCCTGGTCGGTGCTCCGGCACAGGCGCATCACTCGTTTGCCATGTACGACATGCAGAACATTCGCGTGTTCACCGGCGTGGTGACCCGAGTCGACCCGGCAGCAAACCACCTGGCCATCTTTTTCGCCCCGATGAATGAAGAGCGCAAGAACGTCCTCAGGGACGAAAACGGCGAGCCGATCATCTGGTCCGTGGAAATGGGCGGTTCTGCCCAGATGGCGCGTCAAGGCGTTTCCGTAAACTCGTTCCCGCAGGGCACGGTCTTCAGTGTGGCCATGCATCCGCTGCGCAACGGTGAAAATGCCGGGTCTCGCGAAGGCGGTATGTTCAAGTGTCCGGAAAGAACACCGCCGGCCCCGGGCATGCATTGCGATTCCGTGGAAGGCAGTATCCAGATCGGTAATGATCCGCTGCCTGAAGGCACGCTTGAGTGATAGCGGTCCTGCCGAAATCAG